>OGON01000031.1_pt1 | contig 106128 bp, 73 predicted proteins | sample 1552671 | NCBI WGS metagenome assembly OGON01 (sample SAMEA2580136, study PRJEB22360) | human gut metagenome | biome: human gut; feature: human-associated habitat; material: faeces | place: Denmark | collected 2008/2010 | reverse complement strand
CACAGAAAACGCGGGTGCGGGCGATTGAGCGCGGCGAAAGCCCCCTGCCAATGGCTGGGCCTCGTGGCCAACATCGCCTTCGTCGTGGCTGTGGTGCGTATGCTGCAACCGCTGTTCGCGCCCGTACCGTCCGCCACCGCGCCCTGCATCGCCATTATTCTTATTGTCGCGGTCGTGCGATTCGTCACCATTCGCGCCGCCGCACGTTTCGGTAGCGAGGCCGCCGAACGCGTCAAACTCGCGCTGCGTGAGAAACTGTTCAATAAGATGCTCGCGCTCGGCCCGTCCTACGCGCAGCGCGTGCGCGCCGCCGGCGTGGTGCAGTCCGCGGGCGAAGGCATCGAACAAATCCAAAGCTTCTTCGAACTGTTCCTGCCGCAACTGTGCTACGCCGTGCTCGCCCCCATCACGCTGTTCGCCGTGCTTGCGCCGATCGACCTGCCCACCGCCGCGACGCTGCTCGCCTGCGCGCCGCTCATCGTGCTCATCGTCGGCATGGTGGCGATGCGTGCTGCCCGCGTATTCAAGAAATACTGGGGCAAATACACGGATATGGGCGCCGCGTTCCTCGACAATCTGCAGGGACTTGAGACGCTGAAAACCTTCGACGCGGACGAGCACGCCGCACGAGTCATGGACGAGAAGGCCGAACAGTTCCGCGTGATGACCATGAACGTGCTGCAGATCCAACTGCGTTCGCTCACGGCGATGGATGCCGTGGCGTACGGTGGCGCGGCCGCCGGCATCGGCGTTGCGATATGGCGATTTGTATCCGGCTCGCTCTCGCCGTCTGGCGTTTTCGCGCTGTCCGGCGTGCTGCCGCTTGGTTTGACGCCGATCGCCGCGGTATTGCTGACGATTCTGCTAGCCGCCGATTTCTTCATTCCGCTGCGACAGCTCGGCTCGTATTTCCACGTTGCGATGAACGGCATGACGTCCACGAAACGTATTTTCGCGCTGCTCGACGCGCCCGAACCGGAGCATGGCAGCAAGGAACTGCCGGAATTCGGGGTTTCCGGGCGTGGTGTCGGCGTGGTGTTTCGTGGTGTTTCGTACCGGTATGCGGACGCGGATGTGGATGCTGGGGGTACTGCTGGTGCGGGGCCTGACGCTGCCGGGTCTGCGGGTGCCGGTGTTGCGAGTCCCCGTCGTATATCGTCCACATCGCATTCCGATATGCGGAACGCGGATGTGGACAGCGTTGATGAGGGCGGCGGCGCGGGTGACGCGCGCGAAACGCGCTACGCCTTGCGCAACGTGGCCCTCCGTGCGCTGCCCGGCGAAGTCACTGCGATCGTCGGGCCATCCGGTTCCGGCAAGTCCACAGCCGTCCAGCTGCTTGCCGGCACGCTTGTCGGATATGAAGGCGATGTGCTGCTGTCCGAAATGCCATCCGGAATGCAGGACGAAGTGCTGGGCGCTATGTTAAGCAGTGCGGCGCCGGATGACAGTGAAACCCTGAAATCGCACCAAATCCGCGACCTCACCGCAGCATCGCTCACCCGCGAAATCTCCATCGTCTCCGCGCACAGCCACCTGTTCGCCGGCACCCTGCGCGACAACCTGCTCATGGCCCGCGCCGACGCCACCGACAACGAGCTGTGGCAGACGCTGGAAGCCGCGCATATCGACGATTTCGTGCGCGCGCAATCGCGAGGACTCGATATGCCGATCACGCAGGACGGCGCGAATCTGTCCGGCGGGCAGAAACAGCGCATTGCGATCGCCCGTGTACTGTTGCGCAGGTCGGCCGTCTATATTTTCGACGAGGCGACCAGCAGCGTCGACGCGGACAGCGAAACGTTGATTTTGCAAACGATTCGCGTGCTCGCCGACGCCGGCGCAACCGTGCTGATGGTCACGCACCGCATGGCGAACGCGGCCGACGCGGACCATGTCGTAGTGTTTGATGGGGGTGTCGTCGTCGAGCAGGGCGCGCATGACGATCTCATGGCCGCGGACGGCACGTATGCCAAGCTGTTCCGGGCGCAGGAAAGCGTGGAACGGGTGGGATTGTCTGGTCGCGTCGCGCCGCGCGTATCGCGTATGACTCATGCGTCTGGTGCGTTTGCCGTGTCTCGGATGTCTGGTTCCGCCGAATCGAACGCCAGTGGCGCCAAATCGGACATGCCAACAACCCAAGTCATCGCCCGCTTGCTGCGCGAAGTCGGCCCACTGCGCAAACCCATGGCCATCGCCTGCGCGTGCGGCATCCTCGGACACCTCGCCGCCACGTTCCTGCCGGTTTTCGGCGTCGCCGCGCTGTTTGCCGCAGCTGGCGCAAAAGTCTGGAATCTCAGCCTTCCCGCGGCAATCGCAGCCATGATTATCTGCGCACTGATCCGCGGCGGCATGCGCTACGCCGAACAGTACATGAACCACAATGTCGCCTTCCGCCTGCTCGCGCTGTTCCGGTCGAAAACGTTTGCCGCGCTGCGTCGCCTCGCGCCCGCCAAACTGTCCGGCAAAGGCAAAGGCGACCTGATCGCGCTGGTCACCACCGACGTCGAACTGCTGGAAATCTTCTTCGCGCACACCATTTCGCCGGTTGTCATCGCCATCGCGACCACCGTGCTTTACACGGTCGCATTGCTTACGTTGAGCCCTGCGATCGCTGTCACGCTGGTCATCGCGCACCTGACCGTCGGCATCGTGCTGCCGAAACTCTTCGCCACGGCGGTAGGCGGTCTCGGTGGGGATATTCGCCGCGAATCCGCACAACTTGATGACGAAATGCTCGACGATATGCGCGGTCTCGACGAAATCATCCGATTCGGCCAAGGCCATGCGCGGCTTGCCGGCATCGCGTCACGCACGCGCTCGCTCTGGAGCCGCCGCGCCCGGCTGAGTGCCAAGAATGGCGATTTCGCAGGCTTCGGCGCGGTGCTGGTCGTACTGTTCACTGCCATCGCGGCATTGCTGGCGATGGTCACGTCCGGTACGACGATGCCCATCGCTTCCGCCGCTTCCGCTGCCGCTGCGACCATCCAGACCGTCATTTCCGCGCCCGCCGCCCGCCTGACCGCCGCTTTCGTGCTGCTGGCCAGCTCGTTCGGTCCGACGCTCGCGTTGAGCGCGCTGCCGGCCAATCTCACGCAAACGTTTGCCGCCGCCCGCCGCCTGTTCGCGCTGATGGACGAAACCCCCGCAGTGGAGGAGCGGGGCGATTTCCTGCCGCGCTACCACGGCATGTCCATGCACGACGTCACGTTCGGCTACGGCAATTCGGGCGAGGCTCCAACTTCCGGAAGCGATGCGGATGCCCCCGAGTCGTCCGCCGAGCCAATCCTCAGCCACGTCTCGTTCGACATACCACAACACGGCATCCTCGGCATCCAAGGCCCGTCCGGCCGCGGCAAATCGACCCTGCTGAAGCTGCTCATGCGTTACTGGGACCCGCAATCCGGCTTAGTCGCCCTGTCCGAGGTGCCACTGCCGCAGATCGACGCGCATCATCGCCGTCGCGTGCAAACGATGATGGGGCAGGAAACCTACCTGTTCGACGGCACTATCCGTGAAAACCTGCTTATGGCCTGCGACAGGGGCGATGCGGATAGGGCTGGTAATGCTGGCGATCCGGACGATTCCGCGACTTCCGGCAGAGCGCTCCTTACCCCGCCCGCTCCTCCCGTTTCGTGGAATGCCGCTGATTCCGCGCTTTCCACCCGGTCGACCCCTTCTGTCGGTGATGACGTGCTGCGCGCCGCGCTTGCCAAGGCTTCCGCGCTTGAACTGGTCGACTCGCTCCCGCAGGGCCTTGATACCCCCGTCGGCGAGTTGGGCGGGCGGCTTTCAGAGGGTGAACGGCAACGCATCGGCCTGGCTCGCGTCTTCCTGCGCAACGCGTCGCTGGTGTTGTTCGACGAGCCGACGAGTCGCCTCGACGCCTACAACGAATCCGTGATTCTGCAATCGATTGACGCGTTGGCGCAGCAGGGGAGCGCGGTGCTGCTCGTCTCGCACCGCGATTCCACCATGCGCATCGCGGACCGCATCGTGCGCATGTGAGCTGGCGCGTGCGGATTGCGAACTGATGCGGCGAGCCGATGCGTACGAACTAGTGTGTGAATCGGCGTAATGCGGGGCCTGGTGAGGTGCCCATGCCCATGCGGCCGCATACGGACGCGTCGCACGTCCGCAATGTGGTCGTATGAAAATCGCATGTCATTCGTGTTTCCTATAGCGCGCGCGACGGCGTACGGAAGCGGACGAATCGAAAGCCATGGTCGCAGGTAAAGCAAGAAAAACGGACGAAACCGACGAAATGTCGACGGAATCGAAATCATAAGCCAATGAAACAATCATGAAAATAAGGTTGCAAATTTAGCAAAACCGACTTTTTGGTAGGTTATAAGATTCAGTTCGCGTGAAATCGAAATGGGAAATCGTTAGTATCGATAGCAAACGATTATTTTCGACGAAAGGCTGGCGATGGCCAACAACAGGAACGAACTGAACAAGAATCTGGCGCAGATGCTCAAGGGTGGCGTGATCATGGACGTCACCACTCCGGAGCAGGCTAAGATCGCGCAGGACGCGGGCGCATGCGCGGTGATGGCGCTCGAGCGTATCCCGGCCGACATCCGCGCTGCCGGCGGCGTCTCCCGCATGAGCGATCCGGCCATGATCAAGGGCATTCAGGAAGCCGTGTCCATCCCGGTCATGGCCAAGGTGCGTATCGGCCACATCGCCGAAGCCCGCATTCTGCAGGCCATTGAAATCGATTACATCGACGAATCCGAAGTGCTCAGCCCCGCCGACGACGTGTACCACATCGACAAGAACCAGTTCGACGTGCCGTTCGTGTGCGGCGCGAAGAACCTGGGCGAGGCGCTGCGCCGTATCGCGGAGGGTGCGTCCATGATCCGCACCAAGGGCGAGCCGGGCACGGGCGATGTCATCCAGGCCGTGCGTCACATGCGCACCATGAACAAGCAGATCCGCGAGCTCGTCTCCCTGCGCGACGACGAGGTGTACGAGGCCGCCAAGCAGCTGGCCGTGCCGTACGATCTCGCCAAGTACGTGCACGACAACGGCCGTCTGCCGGTCGTCAACTTCGCAGCCGGTGGCGTGGCCACTCCGGCCGATGCCGCGCTCATGATGGAGCTTGGTGCGGAAGGCGTGTTCGTCGGCTCCGGCATCTTCAAGTCGGGCGACCCGGCCAAGCGTGCCGCCGCCATCGTGCAGGCCACCGCCAACTGGCAAGACGCCGACCTGCTCGCACGCCTGTCCGAGAACCTCGGTGAGGCCATGGTCGGCATCAACGAGGACGAAATCCAGACCATCATGGCCGCCCGTGGCGAGTGATCTGTTGATTCGTCGATTGCTTGATTGCTTGCAATTCCGCGAGGATTGCATAAGCCGGTCGTGTGATCGACTTTGAAGGACTCGGTGGGTGCGTGTGATTTTCGGTGCTGCACGTGCCTGCCGCTTTTTGTTGTGATGTTCGGCGATTCACCGAACGATTTGTTGAACAACCTGAATGAGGAGCATCCGTTGGTTGTAGCAGTTGAATACATTTCAAAGGAAGAGTCGGCCGACGTCGCCGCAGGCTCGGCATCCGCGAAGCACGGCGTGACCGGCATTCTGGCGGTGCAGGGCGCGTTCGCCGAGCATGCGGCCATGCTGGATCGCCTCGGCGCGCCGTGGAAACTGTTGCGTGCCGCCGAGGATTTCGACGATTCGATTGATCGCGTGATTCTGCCTGGCGGCGAAAGCACCACGCAGGGCAAGTTGTTGCGTTCGACCGGCTTGTTCGAGCCGATCGCAGCGCATATCGCCGCTGGAAAGCCGGTGTTCGGTACCTGCGCCGGCATGATTCTGCTGGCCCGCAAGCTCGATAACGACGACAACGTCTACTTCGGCGCGCTTGACGCCGTCGTGCGGCGCAACGCATACGGCCGCCAGCTTGGCTCGTTCGCCGCCACCGCCGATTTCGGCTCCTCTTCCGGTGATTCCGCCGTCGTGGTCGCACCGGGCGAGCATGTTCCGCAGGACGCCCCGGCCGACATCGTGCTCAAAGATTTCCCGCTGGTGTTCATCCGCGGGCCGTTCGTGGCCGAAGTCGGACCGGCCGCCACCGTCGAAACGTCGGTGGACGGCAATGTGGTCGGCTTGCGCCAAGGCAAGATCCTCGCCACGGCGTTCCATCCCGAGCTCACCGACGACACCCGCATCCACGAGCTGTTCCTGAGTTTGTAGCTTGCGATTCTGTGTAGCGCGCGGTCTGTGTTGCTCACGGTCTGCGTAGCACGCTGTGTACTCGCTTGAGCCCGTAGCGCGACGCACGCAAGCATATCGGCGGCTTCCAAGGATATTTCCTTGGGCCGCCGATTTTTTATCTGTGGACTTTCAGCATCTTTTCAATCCCAACTAATACTGGGGAATTCATCGGAAAAATAATCCCCCGTAATACACCGACTTGTCCACATGCGTCCTGCCCACCCGCAATACGCTTTCGGGCTGCGCGTCTCCGGATGGTGCGGGCGGGTCGTCGTCCGCTGTCGACGGTGCTGCCGGTATACGACACGCCGATGTTTTGTAGGGGGTAGCGGTCGATGGGATGCAAATTTCCTTGTTTGAATTGACATGGTACACCGGAAAACCTATACTGTTTCAACAGGTACACAGTTATACCAAAAAGGGAAGGAAATATCCCGAATCAACTGAATGGTCAGTTGAAGACATATTGACGTGTATCTACCGCAGCTGGAGTGGGTTCGACGAATGAACGCACGTAAAGCGGGTGCCAATGATGGAACACAAGGAGGAGTACATCATGGAGAAGAAATCCATCAGGATGATTGCGGCGGTGGCCGCTGCGGCGATGCTTGTTCCGCTGGCCGCGTGCGGTGGAGGAAACGCCGCCGACGGCAAGACCACGCTGTCGTTCTTCTCGAACAATTCGCAGGACAAGTACCAGCCGATCATCGACGCGTTCGAAAAGGCCAATCCGGACATCAAGATCGACTACAGCACCACCACCGGTTCCCAGAGTGGCTACCAGCAGACGCTGCAGACTCGAATCTCCGGCGGAAACCTGGCCGACGTCTACATCGTTCCTCCGGAGGCGTTGAGCGATCTGGTCAAAGGCAACTACGCCAAGGACCTGAGCAATGAAAGCTTCATGGATAAAATCGGCGATGCCGCAAAAAAGGCCTATAGCGTGGATGGCAAAGTATACGCCATGGGCGTGAGCACCTGGACCAATGCCTGGGTGTACAACAAGGATCTGCTGAAGAAGGTCGGTTACGACTCCATCCCGGCGACGTGGGATGAATTCCTGACCATGTGCGGCAAACTCAAAGCCGCGGGAATCACCCCATACCTTGAGCCGAAGGATGGACTGGGCAACGCCGTCGAGGGCTGGATCGGCGCTGAATCCGCCAAGCAGGGCGAGGCGCTCGACGCCAAGATCGACGCCGGTAAGGACACGTTCAAGAACGTGTATGGCAAGTACTACGGCGAATGGGACAAGCTGATCAAGCAGAACCTGATGAGCTCCGACGTGTCCGGCCTGAGCGGCGACCAGGTCAAGTCGGAATTCACCGCCGGACGTCTTGCGGTCTATCCTTCCGGCTCGTGGGACATCGACAGCTTCAATGAGACCGGCCTCAACTACGGTTTCGGCCAGATCCCTATGCTGAAGAAGGGTGACACCCCGTACGCGCCGGGCTCCATCGATCCGGCCTTCGGCATCAACAACAAGATCTCCGGAGACAAGCTCAAGGCCGCGGAGAAGTTCTTCACCTTCCTGACCTCCGACGAGGGCCTCAAGCTGTACCAGAAGCAGCTGGGCCTGATCCCGTCCGTCAAGGGCTTCAACGCCACGGTGGACGACCACTTCAAGGACGCCTACGACCTGTACATCAAGACCGGCAACGTGTACCTGAATTCCGCCCACTGGAGCAAGGGCACCACCGCGCTGCGCGCCGAGACCTTCACCCAGCTGCAGCAGGTAGCCCTCGGCTCCATCAGCCCTACGCAGGCCGCGGAGAACCTCGATTCCAAGCTCAAGACCCTCTCCTGATCCATCGCGAACAGACATCCATCGCGGCAGGCTGGCGCGGACCCTTCCGTCCGCGCCACGCCTGGACCTGCCAATCTCACGTTTTGTAGAAAGCAACCAACATGTCAGTATCAACAGCGTCAGCGGCGCGTCCACATTCCGCTGATCAGGTAGAGGCGTTGCATCTCAAGCAGCGTCGTCACCGCAACTTCATGGAGAACTTCGCCTCGGCACGCTTCCTGCTGCCGATCATGGTGGTGTTCATCGTGGTGATCCTCATCCCATTCCTGCAAAGCCTGGTGTTCAGCTTCACCGATTACTCCGGTTACAATTTCGCGGACGCGAAGTTCGTGGGGTTCGCGAACTACGTGCAGTGCTTCAAGGATCCGACGCTGCTCGCGGGCCTCGGCTTCACGCTGCTGTACACGGTGGCCACCACCGTGCTCATCACCGTGATCGCCCTGCCGCTGGCTGTGGTGCTCAACCGCAAGTTCTTCGGCCGTAACTTCGCCCGTTCCCTGTTCTTCTTCTTCTCGGTGCCGTCCATGGCCGTGCTCGGCTTGGTCTGGCAGTACATCTTCTCCCCGCTGAAGTCCGGCGTCGTCAACACGCTGCTCGCCAAGATCGGCATCGATGCGATTCCGTGGTTGTCGAATTCCGAACTTGCCAAATTCTGTGTGATTTTCGTAGCGGTATGGGCTCAGATCGGCTGGCACGCCACGCTGTATCTGGCGTATCTGCAGGCTATCCCCGCCGATATCTACGAACAGGCCGCCGTCGATGGCGCAAACCGTCGCCAGCAGTTCTTCAACATCACACTGCCCCAGATGGTTCCGGCCATGGGTGTGAGCATCTTCATGCTGCTTACCGGTGGTTTGAAGGTCTATGATCTGCCGTATGGCCTCACCAGCGGCGGTCCGGGCTACTCCACCTACACCGTGACCCAGTCCATCATCCTCACGGGCATCGGTTCGAGCCGGTACGGACTGGGCTCCGCACTGGGCGTCATCTTCTTCATCTGCTGCGCGCTGTTGGTCGCCCTGCAGCAGGTAATCACCAATCTGGTAGAAAAGAGGCTGTCATGACTCTGCAGCAACGCGAGCGTATCGGCTCGATCATCCGTTCCGTCGTCGTCATCGCTATCGCGCTGATCTGCGCGGTGCCGCTGTACGTCATCGTCATCAACACGTTCAAAAGCAGCGCCGAGATGTCCATGGACCCGATTGGGTTACCAAAGACATGGAATTTCGAGAACTACACGTATGCATTCGGGCATCTGCCCATTGTCAACGCCTTCAAGAACACCATCATCGTGACGGTGGTCGGCGTCGGCCTGCAGGTGCTGTTCGGCGCGCTCGCCGCATACGGCATGATCCTGAAGAAGAGCAAGTTCACCGCCGTGATCGGCGTGCTGCTCATGCTGTCCTTCATCATCCCCGGCCAGACGCTGCTGATTCCGCAGTACCGCATGGAGGCGCAGGTGGGTCTCGTCGATTCGCTGCTCGGCCTGATCGTGCTTTACACGGGCGGCGCGACCTTCTGCTACTTCTTGATCGTGCAGTACATGCGCGGCCTGCCGTATGAGATCATCGAGGCCGCCCGTATCGACGGCGCCGGTCCGTTCCGCATCTTCTGGACGATCGTGCTGCCGCTGATCCGCCCGATCCTGACCACCGTCATCGTGTTCCAGACCATGGGCACGTGGAACGACTTCATGACGCCGAGCGTGTACATCTCGTCGACCAACAAACAGACCATCGTGCTGCAGGTGTTCAACGCGATCAGCACCTTCACGACGAACTGGCCGTTGTTCATGACGGTCACCACCATCGCGCTCATCCCGGTGTTCGTGTTCTTCATCTTCTGCCAGCGTTGGATCGTGGCCGGCCTGGTCGCCGGTTCGGTCAAGGGCTGACCGGTCCTCCTGCTTGCGGGAATTCGACAAGGAGCAGCGTTATGCGCTATGAGGTTGATCTTTCGGAAGCCAGCAAGTTCGCGCGGACGCCCGCATACGGGATCCCCGTCATCCGCGCCGCAGCCGCATGCGGGCCGGATGGCGGGACCCTGGGCGCCACGAACCGCTTCCTGACCCGTGACGGATCGCCATGGATCCCCATCGCCGGCGAGATGCACTATTCGCGGATCGCCGCCGAACGGTGGGACACGGAACTCGCGAAGATGGCCGCGGCGGGCATCGACGTCGTATCCACCTACGTGTTCTGGAACCACCATGAGGAGCGCGAGGGGGAGTGGGATTTCTCCGGCAACAGGAACGTGCGCCGATTCGTGGAATTGTGCGCCCGGCACGGACTGCACGTCATCGTGCGGCTGGGACCGTTCTGCCATGGCGAGGTGCGCAACGGCGGACTTCCCGACTGGCTGTACGGCAAGTCGTATGAGGTCCGTTCCCTCGACGCCGGCTTCCTCGATGCGGTGCGCGGTCTCTACGCGCATATCGCGCAGCAGCTGCGCGGCCTGTATTTCAAGGATGGCGGGCCGATCATCGCGGCCCAGGTCGACAACGAGTACATGGCGTCGTCGGCTCCTTGGGAGATGACCACCGGCATCAGCCGTGAATGGGTGCCGTCCGGCCACGATGGGGCCGGCTACCTGGAACGGCTGCGCGACATCGCGATCGAGGAAGGCATCGACCCGCCGATGTTCACCTGCACCGGCTGGCAGTCACCGGTTCCGGACGACATGCTGCCGCTGTGGGGTGGATACGCGTACCGGCCGTGGCTGTTCTACGACGGCGTCGGTGCCGAGGGGATGACGGAGCATCCCGCCACCGACGAGTACCGATACCGGAGGCTGCATGGCTCCAGCACAAGCGACGGCTTCGATCCCCCGTACGATCCGGACAGCCGCCCGTACGCCTGCTGCGAGATGGGCGGCGGGATGTTCAATTCGTACGATTACCGTTTCGTGCTGCCGAAGCGCTCCGTCGACGCGATGGCCAACATCAAGCTCGGCTCGGGGTGCGATTTCCTCGGCTACTACATGTTCCATGGCGGAACCAACCCGAAGGGCGCGGCCGGATTCCTCAATGAGGGGCAGACCCCGAAACGCTCCTATGATTTCCAAGCGCCCCTTGGCGAATTCGGACAGGTGCGGGAATCCTACCGGCGGCTGCGCACCCTGCACGAGTTCGTCAAAGCCTTCGGGCCGGAACTCGCCGGAATGCCGGTCTCGTTGCAGGACGGGCAGGACCGCATCGATCCGTCCGACTCCGAGACCCTCCGGTATGCCGTGCGCAGCGATGGCGAACGGGGTTTCGTGTCCATCGACAACTTCCAGGACCATGCGCGCGTGCCGAGCCGTCACGGTGAGCAAATCGACGTGACGACGGGTACCGGTGAGCGCATACGGTTCACCGGCATCGGCCTCGCCGAGGGGGAGAACTGCATATTGCCGTTCAACATGGATCTGGACGGCGTGCGGCTCGTCCGCGCCAACCTGCAGCCGGTCACCGTGCTGCGGGTGCCGGGCCGACCGTTCCGCACGTTCGTGTTCCTCAAGCCCGATGGCATGGATGAGCTGACGTTCCATTTCGAAGGCGACATCCAGGACGTCACCGTCGGCAAGGCGGATTTCGAACGCTTCATGGTCCGGGACGCGGCGGAGATCGTATGCGTCACACGAGCGCTCGCCGGGCGGATGACGGTGTTGGACGGAGGCCTCGCCTTCGTCGACGACGACAACGCGTTGCTGTACGAGGACGGCGATGGGTGGACGCTGGAATCGCCCCGCGCCGAAAACGGGATCGCCGCATATCCGGAAGGCTTGCTCGGCTCTCCGCGGCCGGTGGAGCCCGTATCGGTGTATGCGCGTCTGAGAAGACTGCACGCCGATCGGTACGAAATCGCTTTGCCGGCTGGCATGGGACGGCTTTTCCGCGATCAACGGCAGGTCGCCGATGTCATGCTGAACATCGCATACCAGGGCGATATCGGCTGGCTGTTCTGCGGCGATGTGCTGATCGCCGATAATTTCTGCAACGGCGAGACATGGCAGGTCGGATTGCGCGATTACGCGGATGCCATCGATGCCGCTGGTGGAAAGCTGACGCTGGTCGTCACGCCGCTGAGGCGCGGGGTCCGCGTGAAGGTAACATCGTCGATGGCGGCCCGCCTGGAGCAGTCCGATGCGTGCGTCGCTGACGTCACCGACGTGTATGCTACACCGGTGTACCACATGCCGGTGGGCAAATAACGAATGTAATATACAAAAAACCATGGCTTTATGCCAATTACCAAAGGAGATAATCGTGAGTGCGCGACGCAACTTCGAATGGCCGGAACTGCTGACCGCGGATGGCCGCGGCATCGCCTTCGGTGGCGACTACAATCCCGACCAATGGTCCGAGGACATCTGGGACGACGACATCCGCCTGATGAAGCAGGCCGGCGTCAACACCGTGGCCCTCGCCATCTTCAGCTGGGATCGCATCCAACCCACCGAGGATCGTTGGGATTTCGGCTGGCTCGACCGCATCATCGACAAACTCGGCAATGCCGGCATCGTGGTCGACCTGGCCTCCGCGACGGCGACCGCGCCGCTGTGGCTGTACGAAAGCCACCCGGAGGTCCTTCCGCGTGACAAGTACGGCCATCCGGTCAACGCCGGCTCGCGCCAATCCTGGAGCCCGACCAGCCCGGTGTTCAAGGAATACGCGCTGACCCTGTGCCGCAAGCTCGCCGAACGGTACGGCACCAACCCGTATGTGACCGCATGGCACATGGGCAACGAATACGGGTGGAACAACCGCGAGGACTACTCCGACAACGCGCTCGAGGCCTTCCGCGCATGGTGCCGCCGCAAGTACGGCACCATCGACGCGCTCAATCAGGCGTGGGGCACCACCTTCTGGGGCCAGGAGATGAACGGCTTCGACGAAGTGCTCATCCCACGGTTCATGGGCGCCGACTCGATGGTCAACCCCGGCCAGAAGCTCGACTTCGAACGGTTCGGCAACGACATGCTCCTCGACTTCTACAAAGCCGAACGCGACGCGATCGCCGAAATCTGCCCCGACAAGCCGTTCACCACGAACTTCATGGTCTCCACCGACCAGTGCTGCATGGACTACGCCGCCTGGGCCAAGGAAGTGAACTTCGTATCCAACGACCACTACTTCCACGAGGGCGAATCCCACCTCGACGAGCTGGCCTGCTCCGACGCTCTCATGGATTCGCTCGCGCTCGGCAAGCCGTGGTACGTCATGGAACACTCCACCTCGGCGGTGCAGTGGAAGCCGCTTAACACCCGCAAGCGCAAGGGCGAGACCGTGCGTGACTCCCTGGCCCATGTGGCCATGGGCGCCGACGCCATCAACTTCTTCCAGTGGCGCGCGTCCGCGTTCGGTGCCGAAGCGTTCCATTCGGCCATGGTTCCGCACGCCGGCGAGGACACGAAGCTGTTCCGCCAGGTGTGCGAGCTGGGCGCGTCGTTGCACACGCTCGCCGACGCCGGCGTGCAGGGCACCGAATTGGCGCACTCCGACACGGCGATCCTCTTCAGCGCCGAATCGGAATGGGCCACCCGCTCCCAGACCCTGCCGAGCATGAAACTCAACCACTGGCATGACGTGCGTGACTGGTACCGCGCGTTCCTGGACGCGGGCTCGCGCGCCGACATCGTGCCGCTCGCCTACGACTGGAGCTCGTACAAGACCGTCGTGCTGCCGACCGTGCTGATCCTGAGCGCCGCCGACACGCAGCGGTTGGCCGACTTCGCGGCCGCCGGCGGCCGCGTGGTGGTCGGCTACGCGACCGGACTGATCGACGAGCATTTCCACACTTGGCTCGGCGGATACCCGGGCGCGGGCGATGGCCTGTTGCGCTCGATGCTGGGCGTCCGCGGCGAGGAATTCAACATCCTCGGCGCCGAAGCCGAAGGCGAGCCGGGCGAGATCCGACTGTCGTCCGCCGACGATTCGGCCGCGCTGGACGGCACCACGACCCGCCTGTGGCAGAACGACGTGAACGTGACCGGCGAACACGCGCAGGTGCTTGCCACGTACGCCGGCGAGGAAGCGGACGAATGGGAGCTCGACGGCACGGCCGCGGTCACCCGTAATCCGTACGGCTCCGGCGAAGCGTATTTCGTCGGCTGCGACCTGGATGTGGCCGATCTGACGAAGCTGGTCCGCGCATATCTCGCGGCCTCGTCGCAGGAGAATGCCGACGTGCTGCACACCGTGCGCGCCTCCGCCGACGCCACCTTCGACTTCTACCTGCCCCGTGGCAAGAAGACGGTCGAATTGCAAGGCATCGAAGGCGAGCCGGTCATCCTGTTCCAGACGGATCGGGAGGAAAAGCCCGGCTCGTACACCGTGCGCCGCAACGGCGTGCTCGTGGTAAGGCGGTAAAGTCGGAAGTCGAATATCGATGACGGATGCGGTTAGGGGGAGATATGGCCGAAGTGAAGCCGGACAAGTCTGACAGGAAACGCGTCACACTGCGTGAAGTGGCGCAAGAGGCCGGAGTCTCCCTCAAAACCGCGTCGAACGTCATCAACCATTCCGGCCGCATGGCCGACGCCACACGCGAAAAAGTGCAGGACGTCATCGACAGGCTCGGCTACCGCGTCAACGTGTCGGCCCGCAATCTCAATCGCGGCAAAACCGGCTTCATCACGCTCGCGGTGCCGAGCCTGACCGCGCCATATTTGGCCGAACTGGCCAACCGGGTGATCGACGCGGCCCGCATCTACGGCTATTCCGTGTACATCACCACGTATGCGGAAGGATCCGCGCAGGGTGCCCGCGCGCTGTTGCGAAACTTCAATGCCACGGTGTCGGACGGCATGATCCTGTCCATCTCCGAAGTCGAGGATCTCGATCCCGAGGACCTGGACGTGGATTATCCTCTGGTCTGCGTGGGCGCGCGGTCCACGCATGGCAAGGCGGACCATGTCACCCCGGACGACGTCCAGGAGGCGCGTCTCGCCGCGCAATACCTGTTCGACCACGGTGCCACGAATCTTGCGGTGATCGGCTCGCGAACCGATCCGGAGCATATCCTCGAGCTGCGCGACGCCGTGGAAGGCAACGCGCAGCTGCGCATGCGAGGCATATTCGAAGCGTGTGCCGACCAAGGCGTCGAATTGGACACACGGCTAGTGCCCAACGTCGGCCAGGATTGGACCATCGGCTCGGGCGCGCGCATGACGCAGCGCATCGTCGACTCCGGCATCCCCTTCGATGGCATCGTGGCGTTCAACGACCAGCTTGCGTTGGGCGCACTGTTCACTTTGGCAGCGAACGGCATCGCGGTGCCCGACCGGGTGCAGGTGATCGGCTTCGACAACAACGAGGAAGCCGCATATTTCCAGCCGCCGCTGACCACCATGGATTCCTGCCTCGACTGGATCGCGCCGACCGCGGTCAGCCGCATCATCAACCGCATCGACGGCAGCCGTACGTTGGAACCGGAGCTCATCACCACCCAATCCCGCATCATAGCCCGCGCCACCACCCGTGCCTAGTGTCGCGTGTTTGGTTTCGCGCCGCCTAGTGCTCCCGCTTTCCGCATGCCTTCTCCTCCCCTGAGTGCCCTCCTCGCTTCCGTCGCAGGCCTTGATTCCGCTCTTCCGGCACTGCCCACGCTATCTGTGCGCCAGCTCCGCCCTTTCCAGAGCAGGCCTTGGACCTACTCTTCCGGTACTGCCCGTGTCGCTTGTTTTGTGTCACGATTCGAAAAAATGGCCAAAATTTTGGATCGTGACACATCGCTTTCGGTTCGGGGGTATGTTTTTTGAGGCATTTTCCTTGGAAATGCGCCGATTTATACCCCCGTATTGTTTTTTTGGAAGGAAAAATGTGTCACGATTCGAAAAAACAGCCGAAATTTCGAATCGTGACACATTTATAGCGGAAGATTCCGCTCCAAAGCTGGTTCAAGGCTCGCTTGAGACTAGTTTGTGCTGGTTCGTGATGAATTGGTCCGAATTGCCTTGAAGGCTGGGCTGAGGCTGATCCATCCCCGATTCCCCAAGCGAAAAGAAATACCGGTTTGCCGCACTTCCGGAAGTGCCAGGCCGCGTCCCTTGTAAAGGCTGCGGTGGTAGCTGGAACCATCTCCATTGGTTATCCACAGGCTGTTGCGCTCCAAATCGTTGGAATTACGGCCATGCCATGCTGAACTGCCCCAAATCGCATGTTCTCCGACCACAACTTTGGAAAAACGCACATCAAACCGTTGCCATCGTTTATATTGCACGCCATGAATGCTGATGATGCATACAAGCCGATCCAGCGGGCGACCCTGTCCGAAGCCAGCTGGCGTATTCTCCGCATTGCCCAGTCCGTGGAGTTGCGGCATCCCGTAAGTCACGAGACCGCGCTCGCGATTTGGGGCGTCGAGCTGCCCGCAGATAGTGATTGCTCCGTTGTTTCGCTGCGTTCGTCGCAAGGCGGTTACGCTGGGACGGACGTGGACTATGGATGGAGTGGAGAAAGTCCGGCTTTCGGCCATTCCGAGCACTCTATCCGCTTAGGGCAGGATTTCCCGGATTCGGATTTTCAATATTTCCCGGATTCCCAGGCTGTTTCTCGGAATCAGATTCCAGGTCTTCGGCAGTCGGCTTCTCAGCCTTCCCAATTCCCGCAATCCCCGGCGAAACTTCATACGGTCGCCCAATCGCCGGCTCGTCGCGGCCGTGTGAAGAAAAGCACATCGGTGTCGGCCGATGTGACCGTGCATGTCTGGAAGGGCTTGTCCGCGCGACACGTGCGTGAGGTTGCTGGAGTTCCGGTGCTTATGCCCGTTCCGACGTGGTCTTTGGCTGCCGGCCGGTGGGGTATCCAGGACATCGTCATGGTTGCGGAGTCGTTGATTCGCCATCGATTCGCCACTCGCAAGGGGCTGATTGAGTTTGTTAAAACTGAGAACGTCCCATACCGGAGCAAGTGTCTGGATGCGTTGGCGCTCGTGCAGTCAGGCAGCGATTCCCCCAAGGAGACCGAAATGAGGCTGACTCTTGTGCGTTATGGCCTGCCGATTATGCAACCGAACTGTGTGGTCCCCGGCGTGAATTTTGCGAATGGCGCTGCGGTGACGTTGGATCTTGTCGATGCCGAGCATCGTTTTGGCCTGGACTATCAGGGTGACCATCATCGTACTGACCGTGCGCAATATCGGCGCGATCAGAACAAGCTGTCGCGTCTTGCGGCCGCTGGTTGGACTGTGTTTTCGGTCACGCAGCTGGATTTGTCCGACGAATTGCATCGCGCCGCGTTCGCCATGAACGTCGCCCATGCGTTGTCTTCGATCGTCGGTCGGCCGATTGGGGTGACCACGCCCTTGCCATGGCGCAAAGTGGTGCTGCGTTATCGGAAAGCCCGCAAGCTTAGGCTGCTTGACTGATGCGGTTTCGTTGGGTGCGCGCGTGAGGCCGCCCGCTTTCCGCATGATCGCGACTCCTCGGTGTTGTGCCTCTTTTGTGGCGATCGGCGCTGGAATCCTTGAAAGCCGCTGATAATCGTGTTCGTCGCGCGTCATTCCGATGCGTTTGGTTGCGCACAGGATATAGGAGGCTTGTTTTTTGTGTCACGATTCGAAAAAAAGACCAAAATTTTGGATCGTGACACATCACTTTCGGTTCGGGGGTATGTTTTTGAGGCATTTTCCTTGGGAATATGTCGTTTTATACCCCCGTATTGTTTTTTTGGAAGGAAAAATGTGTCACGATTCGAAAAAACAGCCGAAATTTCGAATCGTGACACATTTCGGGAGACTCCGCCACTCACCTACGCTTCACCGCGCACCTACGCTCCGCCACCTGCCACGCGCCTCACCGCTCCGGCACGCTTTGCGCCGGGCAGCCATGCAGCACGGACAGCATCGCCCGCTTTTCCTTGGTGGTGACGCTCAGCCCATACTTGGCTTTCACGCCGATCTGCCGGGCCACGTACTCGCACCGGTACGCGCCGTTCGTGGGTAGCCAGTACGCGGCCGACGCGGATCCCTTCTCCTGATTGGCGGGCCCGTCCACCGCGAGCAGGTTGTACATATCGTTGCCGAACCGGTACCGCTTGGCTTGGTCCCACGTGCTCGCGCCCGACCGCCAGGCATTCTCCAACGCCACCACATGGTCGATCTGCACCGCCGACGAGGTGCGCGCGCCGCGTACGAAGTGGATTGTTTTGCCGGTGTACGGGTCGGCCAGCGTGCCCGATTCCACTTTGCATCCATGCTGCCGGTAGCGCACGTCGGTGAGGTCGCGCGCCAGCACGTCTTCGCGCACGTCGCATCCGTTGCCGTCGTCATCGGTTTGGCGGAAGCCGAACAGGTCGCGATCGTAGCCGGCGTGCCGCTGATTATCGTCGACCGTCAGCTGCTGCAGCGTTTGCGCGGCGGTGCCTGACGCGGTGTATTCGCCTGTTATTTCGCCGACGGTCGGGTTTGCTTTCGGCATGAGCAGGCCGATGGTGATGCCCGCCACCACGGCGATCACCAGCAGGATCAGTATGCGTTCCACCGGCCCGTCGGCATTGAACAGCCGTCGGCGAAAATGCGTGCCGTCACGCGATCCGCGCCTTGTCATCGCACCCTAAGCAGTCTTACGCGTACGTGAACGTCATCGGATCGTGCCCGGCGCGCGTCGGCCCGTCGAGCGCATCGATGGCCGCATGCTCGGCAGGGCTGAGCACGAATCCGAACAGGTCGAGGTTCTGCTTCTGCCTGTCCGCATGCACCGACTTGGGAATGATGATCGTGCCGTTTTCGATATGCCATCGCAGGATCACCTGCGCTTCGGTGACGCCATGCGCCCGCGCGATGCGTTCGATCACACCATCGCCGGCGTTCAGATCCGCGCCACGAGCCATCGGCGAATACGCCTCGACCGCGATATTGTGCGCCTTGCAATACGCCACCACCTCGCGCTGCTGCCACGTGGGATGCAGTTCGATCTGGTTGACGGCCGGATATTCGCCCGTTTCCTTATGCAGCCGCTCAAGATGCTCCGGCAGGAAATTGCACACGCCAAGCGTACGCACGCGACCCTCCGCGCGGAACTCGTCGAACGCCTTCCACGTTTCGCCGGAACGCCAATTGAACGGGGTGGGCCAATGCAGCATATACATGTCCACATAATCGAGCTGCAGCAGGTCAAGCTGACGGTCGAACGCCTTGCGTGCGGAATCGTACCCCTGTTCCGAATCGCGCAGCTTCGTCGTCACCCACAGGTTCTTGCGATTCTCACCCTGCGTGAAGCCCACGTTCTGCAGCGCACGTCCGACGCCAGCCTCGTTATTGTACCCCGCAGCGCCATCGATATGGCGATAACCGGCTTCCAGCGCGCTCTCGACCACGGGGGTAACGCCCTCGTCGTCGATGCGCAGCACGCCCAAGCCGATCTGCGGAATCAGATTGCCGTCGGAAAGCGTCACCATCGGAGTGTGGAAAACAGTCATGGAACAACCCCTTGAGTCGAAATGCGATGTTCTCTGCACCAGTTTAGCGGCTTCCGTGATCGCGGCCTGTCCGCCCCACAATCGGCGCATGTTCGGCAGCTGTTCAGCTTTCCGTAACAGACGTAACAATTCTGCGCGGAAAACGCACTATAACGTTGCGTGGATATGAAGAACGATATGGATTCGAAGAATATGACGATCACTGCGCAGCATGACCGATCCGCCCGGCCGTACCACCACGGCCACGCGCTCGCCGGCATCCTCGGCCCCGCGTTCGTGGCGGCGGTCGCATACGTGGATCCGGGCAACGTGGCGGCGAACATCACGTCGGGCGCGCGCTACGGCTACCTGCTGGTGTGGGTGCTGGTACTGGCCAACTGCATGAGCGTGCTTATCCAATACCAGTCCGCGAAACTCGGCATCGTCACCGGCAAAAGCCTGCCGGAAATCCTGGGCGAACGGCTTGGCGACGCGGGCCGTTTCATGTTCTTCATGCAGGCTGAGGTAATCGCCATCGCCACCGATCTGGCGGAAGTGATCGGCGGTGCGATCTCACTGAAACTGCTGTTCGGTCTGCCGCTGTTCGTCGGCGGCTGCATCATCGGCGCGGTGTCGACGGTGCTGCTGATTTTCGAAAAAGGCGCCACGCATCGCATTTTCGAAAAACTCATCATCGGCCTGCTGCTGGTGATCACGTTCGGTTTCATCGCCGGCCTGTTCATCGCCCCGCCAAATCCGAAAGAAGTCGTCGCCGGCTTGATTCCACGCTTCAAAGGCACCGACACCGTGCTCATGGCCACGTCCATGCTGGGCGCCACGGTCATGCCGCACGCCATCTACCTGCATTCCACGCTCGTCAACGACCATTACGCCCCCGGCGAAGCGAAGCCGAGCATCAAAAAGCTACTTCACGGCAGCAAAATCGACGTTGCCTGGGCGCTGATACTGGCCGGTTCGGTCAACCTCGCGCTGCTCATCCTCGCCGCGAACTCGCTGTACGGCATGACCGGCACCGACACCATCGAAGGCGCGCAACGGGCCATCCAGCATGTGCTCGGCCCGGTGATCGGCACGATTTTCTCGATTGGTCTGCTTGCGTCGAGCCTGAGCTCCACGTCGGTCGGCACTTACGCCGGCAGCGAAATCATGCACGGCCTGCTACGCATCAAAGCGCCGATGTGGGCGTGCCGTGTGGTGACGCTGGTACCCGCGCTGGTGGTGCTGTGGTTCGCCAACAATCCGACGGAAGCGTTGATCGTCGGCCAGGTCGTGTTGTCGGTCGGCATTCCATTTGCGATTATTCCGCTGATGCGTTACACGCACGACCGCACGCTGATGGGGGAGTATGTGGACGGTCCGGTCAAGCACGTCGTCAATATCGCGGTCGCCGCGCTGATCGTCGCTCTGAACGTGGTGCTGATTGTGCTGACAATGCTCGGCAAAGCCTGATTTTCCGTGATTTTTACGTCGATCTCCGGCGGATTTGCGGTGCTTTTTTCGTAGTTTCTCAGCTGATTTTCTAGGGTTTTTCCCGCAGATTTCCCGCGGATTTTTCCACGAAACCTACGCTGCCTGCACTTTCCCGCTGTCATAATCGACCACGGTGTACATGCCCTTCCCCTCGCGCTTGGACTGGTACAACGCATGGTCGGCGAATCCCAAGCAGAGGTTCAGATCGACGTTCTTGCCGGACAGCACGCGGCATGCGCCGATACTGCAATGCACGTCCTGCCCGTATTGCGCGGACGCCTGCGCCAACTGGCGGCGGAACAGGTCCAGCGTGCTTTCGATCACGCGCTCGTTCGCGGTGTTCTTTATCAGCGCCACATACTCATCGCCACCGAAACGGACGATGATGTCATCATGCCGGTACAGCCGCTTCAACGTCTGCGCCACTTCACGAATCCAGAAATCGCCCACTTTATGGCCGTACGTATCGTTGATCTGCTTGAAATCGTCGATGTCAACGAAAATCAGAACGGCTTGGTCGCCTTCCTGCATGTGCGCGAAATAATTCTCAATCTGCTCGCGGCCGGCGCTCTTGCTCCACAAATCGGTCAGACCATCGTGCTGCGCCTCGTAGCTGGCCTTCTGATAGGCGTCATCCTGCGAACGGATTTTCTTGTTCATTTCGATGGTGTCGACCACGAACGTGAACTGGATTGAAATCGTGATCGCGATGGCCTGCAACGCCAGTCCGTAATGGAGAATCTGAACGATGGTTGTCACAATCGGCAGCACGAAGAACGACAGCGACGTGACGAACAGCGGTCGGCTGAGGTTTTTGCGGTTTTCGATGATCAGCATCACAATCAGCGCGAGCTCTACCAGACCCAGTATCTGCGGGATAGCGAACAGTGGTCCGCGGCGGTAGTAGTTCTGGCTGTCGATGTAGTAGACCATATGGTTGAACTGCGTGGCAATCGTCAGTACGATGCCGAGCGCGGACGCTGCGTAGATGACGTCAAGCTTCTTCGAACGCGGCTTTTTCGGCTTGGATCGGGCATTGGCCGAACGTTGGTTCTTACGATTACGCTTGGCTCCGCCGCTCATTCTGGCCCTCCACTCGTGCGGGCTGACGTTTTCAAGCATGTCGTCGCCGCTGACGGTTTGCCAGATATAGTTGGCGAACAGTGCGATGAAGATGAAATTGATCAGGTATTCATCAAGATTGCCGATGCGCGTCATGTAGAAGTCAAGCTTGTCGCAGCCGCCGTTGTGATACCAGGCGGACACGTCGGCCAGCAGCATCAGCGCACATAGAAGCTGCATGGAAACTTTCGTATAGGTACGCCGCGTCCTACGTATCGCGCCCACGTAGACGCCACCTGCGCAAACGATGCAGATGAGAACGCCCCATAGCTCCATCGCTATGTTGAATAACGTGACTACGGTCATACTTCCTAACCCCCTGCGCGGCGTATTCCTTCCCTGTATCGTGCCGTTACTGCCAACGCATATGTATACCACCCCGAGATGAACAAATACGAAGTTTTGCCAATTTTTCTCGGTTGAATTGGAATTGAACGTGTTCGAATAGTTTCATCTCGCGTTCGACCACCCGCAGTACTAGACTTTTTGAGTCTGTTTTTGCAGGAGTTGCGCAATACGCTGCGAGTATGCGCGGATGAGTGATGGAGGGCGGTCGGTTTGCCGTCGAAACCGGAGAAGAGGTCGGAAGTGAAGCCGGAAAAGAAAATAAACGCGAAACAGGGCCGCACCCACGGCCTGTCCCAGCCACTTACCGGCGAGGAATCGTATAAAAACGACCATCTGACGCATGCCGCGTTCGTATCGATCGCCATTCTCACCTTTATCACGTTCGTCGGCAACTTCACGCAGCTGCAGTTGAGCGCCGCACTGCCCACCATCGTGTCCGATTTCGGCATTTCCGTGACGACCGGCCAATGGCTGACGTCGATCTTCCAGCTCGTCATGGGCGTTATGGTGCCGCTCACCGCCTACCTGACCCGCCGATTCTCCACCCGCCAGATCGTGATCGCGTCGATGGCGGTGTTCACGCTCGGCTCGGTGTTCGCCTGGCTCGGCTCATCGTTCGTACTGGTTTTGATCGGCCGTCTGCTGGAAGCCGTCGGCACCGGCGTGATGTGGCCGGTCCTGCAAATCACGGTATTCTCCATTTATCCTCTGTCCCGCCGTGGCATGGCGATGGGCACCGTCGGCATGGCCATGAGCGTCGCGCCCGCGATCGGCCCCACGTTGGGTGGTGTGCAAACCGATTTGAACGGCTGGCGATCGATTTTCCTCACACTGACGGTCATCGGCGTTATTTCGCTGCTTCTTGCGATTTTCGGCTTGCGTAATTTCGGCATACGCGACGCGTCCGCAAAAGCCGACTTCTTCTCCGTCGGCCTGTCGATTTTCGGCTTCGGCGGACTCATGTTCGGCTTCACGAACATCGAATCGTATCCGTTCACGCATCCGATGGTGTGGCTCGCCATGCTCATCGGTGTGGTCGGCATCGTCTGGTTCGTGCTGCGCCAGATCCACGGCGCTCGCCGGCAGTCGGCCGACCCGTCCAAGCAGCCTCCGCTGCTCAACCTGAGCGTGCTGAAAAACAAGAGCTTCACCGTCGGCACCGTCACCGCCGCGCTGTCGTTCTTCGCCTTCAGCTCGATCATGGTGATCATGCCGCTCTACATTCAGGATTGCCGCGGCTATTCCGCCACGATCAGCGGTCTGGTGATGTTGCCCGGCGCGTTCGGCCAGTGCATCGCGCAGTTCTTCGGAGGCAAGGCGCTCGACCGTTTCGGCGCGCGTCCGGTGGCGCTGATCGGCTCGATCACCCTGCTGTTCGGCACCATCATGATGAGTCTGATTTCCATGACCTCATGGATTTGGTGGGTGTCGATATGGCAGTTCGTGCGCCAAATCGGCATGGGATTCGTGCTTATGCCGATCACCACATGGTCGCTCAACTGCCTGGAACCTGAGGAGGTGAGCGCCGGCTCGGCCGTCACGAACACGGTCCGTCAGATTGCCGGTGCCATCGGCGCACCCGTGCTGGTGATTCTGATGGAAACGTTCACCGCCCTGCGTTGGGCTGCGATCGGCGGCTCGAAAGGCATGTATGCCGTGGCGAACGTGTTCGGCATCCAGTGGGCGCTGCGCGTGAGCGCCACCATCTGCTTCATCATGGTGGTCATGGTCTTCTTCGGCGTCCGCGGCAACGGCGCCGGCTCCACCCGCGACACCGTCCAGCGTGCCCTCAATCGAGTGCATCCCCGCGCCTAGTCCTCCCGCACCGCACGGGTTCTCCGCGTCCTGCACGGGTTCTCCGCCCCGCGCTTCCGCGGCCTTCCGTCCCGTTTTGCCCCGCGCTTCCGCGGCCTTTCGTTCCGTTTTGGCTCACCCTTCCGCATTTTGTTACCGCAACCGCCCGTTCCGAGTAACAAAAGCCGGATGGTGATGCGGTTTCCATACTTGGCTATTCCTGTTTTGGCTTGGCTTTCCGGCTTTTGTTACTGCGATTGCCCGTTTCGGGTTACAAAATGCGGATGGGCATGCGGAGCCATAGCAGTGGCAACAGGAATGACGATTGCCGCACTACGACGGTTCCGTACGGTTTGTGACATTGCTTAGCAGTCGCTATACCTACATTTTTGACTTTTTGTATGCATAGACATATTATTTATGCACTTCTATGGTGACGTTTTCGCTGTTTTGTATATATAACAGCGTTATATGGCTTGGTTTATGGTCACGTTTTGCGAGGATGGCGATTATGGAATACAAGAGCATACGGCAGACGCTGGCAGTGTCATCATCCACTCTCAAACCACAGGACGCGGCCGAAAAGGAGTATGAAAGCAGGCTGAGCGGCTATTCGACGTATCGATCGGGAATCGTATTTGACGGTCATGAGATGTTCGCCGTGGCGTTCAGGGAGCTGCTTAACGCCATGGATTCCGTGCGCGGCTTGGAAGTGCGGGTTGAAGCGTTGTGGACCACATTGCCGCCAGTCGCCCGCAAGGCATATCTGATGGAGCTCATCGGTGTGGAAATGCAGAACACAAACACGATAGAGAATGTGCATACCACGCGCGAGGAGATTGCGGACGCGTTGGATGCCGCGATGGTCGATGGTCCGCACAAACGGTTGAGCGAACTTGCCAAACTGTTTCTCGGGCTTTCCGGCGAGGGGCCCGAGAATTTGGATTTGCCGAAAACGTTGCAAGATATACGCAATATGTACAATCAGGTGATGGATGGCGAGCTGAAAGATGCCGACAAGCCTGATGGCATGCTGTTTAGAGCTAAAGCAGTTTCGATTTGCGACGGTGCCGGCCGGCCGATTCACAAGGGAGTATGGCCGGAGTCGGAAATCCAAGTGCAGCTGACCAAGTGGCTGGCTTTGCTTGCAGACGAGTCCATTCCTCCGCTGTTGCGTGCCGCGATGTGCCATTACGCATTCGAATACATTCACCCGTTTTACGACGGCAACGGCAGGACCGGCCGGTTTCTGCTCGCTCTGCAGTTGAGCAAATGTCTGTCCGTGCCGACTGCGATCAGCCTCAGCCCCGTCATCGCCGATACGAAAGGGCAGTATTACAAGGCGTTCGATGAGGCTCAGCATCCGTTGAACTGTTCCGATGTTTCCTTGTTCTGCTATCGGATGATGCGTTTCATCGCGACCGCGCAGGAGAGCATTATTTCGATGTTGAGCGAGAAGAAATCCTTGCTTGAAACAGCGAAAAGCAATCTTGAACGGTATGCCGACACACATGATATTCCCGACTTGCAGCGCAATATGCTGTATTTCCTGCTACAGGAGGAGCTGTTCGACGAGACTCCCAAACCAATATCCCGCAGATTGATGCGCGAATGGCTTGGCGTGGGGGAGCGAAAAGTGAACACTGCGCTCAGCGCATTGGTGGATGCAGGTTTGTTGGAGACCCATGGCTCCCGGCCGGTTCGCTACTCGTTGACGCCTGCCGCCCGAGCTGAATTTCTGCAATAATCCCCTGTTGTCTCAATCCCCCTGTTGTCTCACCCGTTGCTTTTTACGCGTGCTTTTCCGGCTTTTGTTACTGCAAACTCCGGTTTCGGGTTGCAGAAGCCGGATGACGATTGCGATTGGCGAGAGTGCGATTCCACCGATGCGGACGCGCGCTTTTCCCCGATGGGGGCAGACCCTTGTCAGGGTAAACGGTAAGATAGCCTACGAATGACTGAGCGTTTCTCGGCAAGTGGGGTGGAGCGCCCGCTTCAGTGTGAGAATGAGAGGGAACATGACTATATCGGACGTGCTGAGAGCCATTAAGAAGCACTGGATCGTGGAAATCGTACTGTTCTGTGTAGTGGCAGGCGTTGTCGCGGGACTGACGTTCACCGCCACGCCAGTGTATACGGCGAACACCGAGATATTGGCACAGTACAATTCCTCATCATCTACTGGAGATTCGTCTACTACGAATCAGCAGCAGTACTCGAACGGCAATTCGCCGGTTAGCCTGTATCCGGATTTGGTGAAGTCCGATGAAATCTTGCAGTCCGTTATTGATAATCTGGGTCTGCACAACACGACGACTGGATTGCGCTCCAGAGTATCCGCAGTTGTCAACGATTCTTCTTCCATCGTTTACATCTATGCTACGGATTCAAATCCAAAACAGACGGTGCGCATCGTTAAAGAGGTGGTAAAGCAACTGAAGAAGAAAGCCTCTTCGATGGCAGGTACTGGCTTCAACGTTTCCTTTGCTACCATTCAAGCTCCGGTGGAGCCCACGGTCGCGTCCTCTCCGAATGTCAAGGCTAATCTTGCCATTGGTGTCGTCGCAGGTCTTATTATCGCGATGTTGGGCGCCGTACTGCGGGAAATGTTCGACAAGGGCATCAACGATGCGTCAGACGTGCAGTCCATTGTCCGTGATCCAGTACTTGCATCTGTGCCGAAGGCTCATACCGTATCCAACGGCGTTCCCACCGTCATTACCAAGCCGCGCGGTCGTGCTGCTGAGGAAGTTCGCCGACTGACCACGAATATTTCCTTCGTCACTCCGAAAGATTTGAACCAGCCGAATGTCATTATCGTCACTTCCACCAATCCTCGCGAAGGCAAGACGACGGTGTCGGTGAATATGGCTGCCGCGTTCGCGGAAAAGGGCAAGAGCGTGCTGCTGATCGATGCTGATGTGCGTCACCCGTCTGTGGCTCCGGCACTTGGCATGAATAGTGGTGTTGGTTTGGTTTCGTTGCTTGCTGGTGAAGTTTCCGCAAAGGAAGCTATTCAGCCGTACTGGAAGTCGTATCTTCAGGTTCTCCCTGCCGAAGAGCAGAAGACTCCGTCCGGCATTATCCTCGGTTCCGACGCCATGCGCCAGTTGATTGACCAGGCTGCTGAACGCTACGATTACGTCATTGTGGATACCGCTCCGATGACGGTTGCTAACGATGCCGCTGTTTTTGCTGAAAAGGGTGGTGTTTTGCTGTTGGTCGTGGGGCAGGGCGTCGCGCAGAAGAAGTCTTTGCGCGAAGTTGTGAAAGAGTTCCGCATCTCCAAGACCGCCATCCGCGGTGTGGTGCTGAATATGGTGTCCGTGAACAATGCCGGCCGTTCCAGCTATTACTACTATGAGGATCATGAGGATGCCGGCTCTTCCTCCAAGCGAAAGTCCAAGTCGGGCATCTCCCGTTCCAAGAGCAAGCACTGAACACTCAGTGGTTATTCCAAGCGGACTAGTGAGTAGAACGGGGGAGAGTCGGTGGTAGTAGTGAAGCTGTGGTACCGGTTTACCGGAGCGCTACTGAAAGCTTTGTACAGGGTCATTTACGGCAGATCCATCCGTTGGGGCAAGGCGTTGCATTTCCGTAAGGGACTGCAGCTCACCGCTGAATTGGGCGGAACCATCACCATCGGCGACAATGTGTTCTTCAACAACGGTTGCGCCGTGCATGCCATCGAGGAAATCCGCATCGGAGACGGCACCATTTTCGGTGAAAACGTGCGTATCTACGACCACAACCATCGTTTCGCCAACGCGGATGAATCCATCAAAGGCCAAGGCTATTCCACGGCACCGGTTGTGATCGGAAAACACTGCTGGATCGGCAGCAATGTGACCATCATCAAAGGCGCCTCCATCGGAGACAACTGCGTGATCGGCGCGGGCTGCGTGATCGATTCCCCGATTCCGTCCGATACCGTGGTGCGTTTGGAACAACGGTTGATCAAGGAAGAGGTTCGTCATGCCTGAGCATTCCCCGTTGCGCGTATTGGTACTCGACACGGTTATGGACCGTGGTGGTGCCGAAACCATGATGATGAATTACCTTCGTCATTTCGACCGCGAGCAGGTCACTTATGATTTTCTGGTCAATCGCGATTACCATGCGGCCTATGAGGATGAGATCGAGGCGTTGGGCGGACGCATCTACCGCATGTGCCCGATGTACCCGCAGTATTTCGGACGGTACAAGCGTGAATTCCGTGCTTTCCTCCAACAGCATCCGGAATACCAGATTATCCATTCGAATCTTGAGGAACGCAGCTATTTCCCTTTGCGGATAGCGGCGGAGCAGGGTATTCCCGTCCGCATCGCACATGCGCATAACCGTCCGGTCGGATTCGACCTGAAATCCATATTCCGTGAATATTTCCGTATGAGACTGCCGAAGTACGTCACGCACATGTTCGCGTGCGGCACGGAAGCTGGGGATTGGCTGTTCGGTGAAAAGAACCGCGACAAGGTGATTCAACAGCGCAATGCCATCGACACTGCCGTCTACCGATATGATCCGTCGCTTGCGGCGCAGGTGCGAGCGGAATTCGGCGTCACTGATCCAGATACGTTCGTACTCGGACATGTAGGACGTTTCTTCCCGCAGAAGAACCATACGTTCCTGATTGATATTTTCGCCGAAGTACATAAGCAATGCCCGAATAGCGTGCTGTGGCTTGTAGGCGGCGGCGAGCTGAACGACGAATTGAAGAACCAGATCAAAGCCAAAGTGGAGGGGCTCGGCCTATCCGATGCCGTGAGGTTCTTTGGCGTGCGCGACGATGTGAACCGTCTGCTACAGGGCATGGACTCCTTCATCCTGCCAAGCCTGTACGAGGGACTGCCCGTGACCATGATCGAAGCGCAGGCATCCGGCCTTCCCTGCACCATTTCCGATCGCGTGCCCCGGCAATGTGATGTGACGGGCAATGTGCAGATTATTGGATTGGATGAGCCACCCGCGGCATGGGCCAAGCGGATTCTGGACCAGCATGCTACATATGCCGGCACGGACCGTGCCTCAGGCGCAGACGCCGTGGCCCACGCGGGATTCGACATCACATCCAATGCGGAATGGTTACAAAAATTCTATCTGGATGCGTTGGCCAAGCCCGCACGCGTTTGAGGTGATTCTGATTCATGAGCGATGAACTTGAACTGGCAAACAAGGGCGGTTGGTGGGAGAACCGCAACAAAAACGCGACCCTCGTTCTCGTCTTTGTGGTGATGCTGGCGGCCAAACTGCTGACCATGCTGCTTCCGGCGAAATACTTCTATGACAACAATCGTATTCTCGGTATGACCAACGAGGATATGAGAGTGCACGCTTGGGCCGGCAGCTATATCGTTGCCGCCAATTTCTTCAAAGCCATCAACATCTTCGGCTTCACCACGTTGAGTCAGTGGAGTTGGTTCCTTGGTTTGTTCCTGACTCTGATCGTGTTTTTCATGGTGCTGAGACTCCCCGAGCCAGATATGGTGCAAACCATTTTCCTGCTGGCCTGCATCGGCCTGTTGAATATCTACGTCTTCAACATTGGCAAGGACGTCATCCAGTTCCTGTTCTTCATGGCGGTGTATTTGGTATTGCTGATACCGATCGAGAGCTCCATCATGAAAATTGTTCTTGCGGCGGTGATTCTGTATTTCGAAAGCAAGGTCTTCCGCTCATATTACGTGCTGATTGCCGCGCTTGTTCTCGCTATCTATTGCATTCTTGTGGTTTTCCGCAGGAACCACAAGATTCCTCCCGCTGTCAAGATCGTCATCACGGTGGCCACGATGTACCTGCTGGTATGCGCGATGATGGTAGTGGCCAGTGCGGTCATGCACGACGAGTATCAGCAGATTATGGATATCCGTGATTACAGTCTGAGTGGTCGAGAGAACGATGTTGACAGCGTCACCATCATCAAAAACTGGGTAGGCGGGGACAATTCCACGAATCTGCCACTGTTCCTGTTGAACTATCTGATCAACGCGGTTCGTATGATGATCCCATTTGAACTGGCGGTGAAAGGCGTCCAATATCTGCCGTTCTTCTTCTTCCAGGTAGCTGTGACTGTGTATTTGGTGCACCTGTTCGGCAAGCTTGATGAGATCGAAGACAACACGCAGTTCCTGGCCATTTCTATTTTCCTGGGCTACGTGCTCGCGTCGGTGCTGTTCGAACCGGACTTCGGATCATGGGTCCGCCACGAAGCGGCCACATTCCCCGTATTGCATTTGTTGGTGTTCTCTCCGAACCAGCGCCTGTCCCAGTGGAAACTGGATGTCGAAAAGATCAAAGGACGTGTCGGCAGACATGCGAATACCATTGCGAGAGCGGAGGCCTGATGCACGTCGTTTTTTTCTCCGGTGATATCACCCGTTCGGGAGGAACGGAGAACGTGTCCATCATGCTCGCCAACAGACTTTCGGCGGACACCGATTACACGATCTCCTTCATCAGCCTGTTCGAGGAGCACGACAGTCCGTTCTTCCCGATTGACGCGGCCATCCGACGATTCAGCCTGTATCCGACGGTGACGCATGGTATCCAGCACTATTTCGATACCTGCAAACGACTGCGGAACATCGTCATGGACTACCATGTCGATGTGCTGATTGACATCGACGGCATTCTGGACATGTATTCCCTTCCTCTCAAGAGAAAAACCGGCGTGAAAGTAGTGTCCTGGGAGCATTTCAATTACCTGCAGAATCCCGGTGTGCCATATCGCAAATTGACCCGTCGATGGGCCGCCCGTCGTGCGGACGTCATCGTCACCCTGACCGAAACCGATAGGAAGCTGTACGAGACCAATCTCACGTTGAAATGTCCGGTCATTGCCATCCCGAATCCTATGCAGGCGCCTGCCAACCCTGTTTCATATGACGCGGATTCCAAACTGATCTTGAGTTCCGGACGATTGACATACCAGAAGGGTTTCGATCTGCTGGTCGATGTCGCCGCCAAAGTGCTGCCGGACCATCCGGATTGGCAATGGAGGATCCTCGGAGAGGGCGAGGACAGGCCCGCGCTTGAACAGAAGATTCACGATGCCCACCTGGACGGACGGCTGACGCTCGAAGGCCGTGTCGACGATGTGGATGCATACTACCGGCAGTCCGCCATGTTTGTCATGACCTCACGCTTCGAGGGGCTTCCCATGGTGCTGCTCGAGGCCAAGGCGCACCGTCTGCCATTGGTGAGTTTCGACTGCCCGACAGGCCCCGCCGAAATTATCGATAACGGCGTTAACGGAACTCTCGTGCCGTTGGGGGATATCGATGCCATGGTCACGGCCATCGATAATTTAATCGACGACTGTGCCAAGCGCATCGAGTACTCGGATATGAGCGAGAGCAACGCTCAACGCTATGGCATGGCAACGATTCGCGATGCTTGGCTGTCCTTGTTGCGATCATTTGAGCCGAATGAGATGGTGTCGGATTGATGGCCGGCCAGCAGCAGGTGGTTTCCGTGGTCATCCCCGTCTACGGAGTGGAGCAATACCTCGATCGGTGCATACAGAGCGTAGTGGAACAGGACTACGAACAATTGGACATCGTTGTGGTGGACGATGGCTCTCCGGATGGCTGCCCGGAACTATGCGATGAATGGGCGGCGCGCGATTCCCGCATCCGCGTGGTGCATAAGGAGAACGGAGGCTTGGCCTCAGCCAGAAATGCCGGGCTGGATATCATCATCGGAGACATGGTCACTTTCGTGGACAGTGATGATTACGTGGAACCGAACTACGTATCCGAGTTGCTGCATTGGCATGAACAAAGCAAAGCGGACGTGGTGATGTGCTCATGCGTGCATGACCTGGAGGACGGCAGCATAGTTGCCGATACGCGAAGCACGCCTGAAGGGACCATGGATCGGGAAGAAGCCATGATTCAGTTCCTGTACCATCTATCATTGGCCGGACCTGTATGGGGGAAGATGTTCGACGCCCGCTTCTTCACAGGCGAGCATGGCATCCGTTTCCATGAGGGGCTGAACAGTGAGGACTACTATGTGCTCACACAGACATTCCTACGAATGAACAGCATCTTCGTGCGGATGAAGCCGCTGTACCACTACAGCATCAGACAGGGGTCGATCGCGCATACGAACGTGTTCAACGCCCATTCATGCGATGAGATCCGGATCTCCGACCTGTGCTGCGACTATCTTTCCCGACACGGTTATTCCAATCGGAAAGCCATGGACTACTTCCGTCTGCAGGGACGTGCCGACGCGCTGTTCAACATTTTCCAAAGCGACGCGCCGCCTGCGGTATATCGCAGTATCGCGCGCGACATGAGGCGTCTCCTTCGTCCGGTGCTTCATGATGCGAAAGTTCCGGTTTTAAGAAAGGCCAAACTGATATTCCTGTCTTTCGCACCTAGAACGTACCGTATGTTGCAAAGACTATCCGGAGACCGCTCATGAATGAGAAGAACCAATTGGTCAGCCTTATCGTACCCGTATACAACGCGCGCGATTATCTGGACACGTGCGTCGACAGTCTCCTGCATCAGACTTATGCCGACATCCAAGTCATTCTCGTGGACGACGGTTCCACTGATGGCAGCGCCGACCTATGCGACGCATGGGCCGATAGGGACGCTCGCGTCATGGCGGTCCATCAAACCAACGGCGGTGTTTCCACTGCGAGGAACACCGGACTCGATGCAGCGACCGGCGAATGGCTGGAATTCGTGGACGCCGACGACTGGCTTGAGAAGGAAACAGTCGAGGAACTGCTCGGACTGGTCCATGACAGGCATGCGCAGATGGCCATATTCAACTACCGAAGCGTGCCGGCCGATGCTGCCTCAAACACCGTGCGTGCCCAGGAGCCTGACTACCGTATCCCCTCCGGCATCCTTTCCCGCAAGGACGCGTTGGATTGCATTCTCGCATATTCCGGAGTGAAAGGCTACGTGTGGAACAAGTTCTTCTCGCGTGCGCTGATCGAACAGGAAAAACTTCGGTTCGATTCGCAAATCAGCATGTGCGAGGATCTGCTGTTCAACGTGGAATACGCGTTATCATCCACGGTAACGGTGAGCACCAACAGATGTCTATACAATTATCGGAATAATCCCAATTCCACCTCCCATAAAGTGAATCTGGAATCCGTGGCGACCTGTCTGGAAGCGCATGAACGCATGATGACCATCGTACCGAAAGAGTCGAAGTCCTCGGTACTGGCTTCCTATGCCATCCTGGCAGAGGAACTGCTGTTGCGCACCTACGCCATCGACGATCCATCCCATCGGGACGAATACAGGAAAGTCCTGCGCAAATACTGGTGGCATGCGTTGAAACGGCTGCACTCGCCACGTTATTGGATGCGCATCCTCGGTGGAACTTTCTGCCCGTCACTGTTCTACCCCATCTGGAACCGCGCAAAGGGGAAACATCGTGCCTGACACATCTCGTAAACGCATCGCCGTCTTGTGCGGTCTCGGCGACGGCGGAATGGAAATCGCCTTGCTGCGTCTGCTGCGCGATCTGGACTACAGCCAGGTTTCCGTGACATTGCTGACGGCGGAACGCCAAGGTCCTCTGCTGAACATGCTCCCAGACCAAGTCATGGTTCGGCACTGCTATTTCACTTCCGCTTTCGCGTATGCCATCGGACTGAATGATTTTTCTGACTGCGGCATGATTCGCCGTAGCCTCTACCGCCTCGGGCGCAAGTTCCTGACCATCGCCAGTAACGACAATCGCAATCTGGTATACGACTACGCTTCCTCCCACGTCGGTGATCTGCCGAAAGAGCATTTTGACGCGGCGCTCGATTTCCGAGGCTATGGATCGTTGACCACCACGCTTGGCGTGCAATTGGACGCAGATTTCCACGCGACATGGATGCATGACGAACGGATGGAGTGGTTGCCGTTGGCCATGCCATATCTGCATGGATACGACAAGATCTTCTGCGTATCCGAATCGGTGAAACGCAGATTCATAGAGCTGGCTCCTGCATATGCGGACAAGGCCGAGGTGCTGTACAACGTGCTGGATGCCGACGATATCAGACGGAAAGCCTCGCAGCCGGTGCCGGACGATTTCGCCAAACGTCCCAACAGACTGGTCACATTGGGGCGACTGCTCCCGCAAAAAGGCATCGACATCGCGCTTAAGGCGGCCGCGCTGCTGCACCGACGGGGACTGGACTTCACGTGGCTCGTGTTTGGGGAAGGCGATCAGCGTGCCGAACTGGAAGCCATGATTCACGCGTATGGTCTCGAACGCCATTTCATACTGAAAGGGCACGTCGACAACCCGTACCCATATGTCGGAGCGGCGGACGTCTACGTGCAGCCATCCAGATACGAAGGATACAGTCTGGCATTGCAGGAGGCGAGGATCCTGACCAAACCGATCGTAGCTTCCGACATACCAAGTTCACGAGAACAGATCACCGACGGACACGATGGAATCCTGGTCCATCTCGATGAGACCGCGTTGGCTGAGGGCATCATCCGGCTATTGGACGACGAACCTCTACGCGACGCCTTGAGCTCCAATCTCCAAGGCGAACGATTCGACTATGAAGATCAAGTCCGGAGGCTCCTCACACTCATCGACGACGCCAAAGGAAGCACAAGACCATGACGACGCAACCCATCCACATCCTCCAGTGGGGCATGACCACAGGTCTGGGCGGCATCGAGACCTTCATCATGAACGTGTACCGCCATATGGACCGGACCAAAGTGCAGTTCGATTTCCTACAGGATCACCATGACGGACCATTGCATTTTGAGGATGAGATTCAATCCATGGGCGGCAACATATACCGTGTCCTCGTGCCGCAGCGGGACTCTCTGATCCGGTCACGCACCTGTCTGCCGCGCTTCTTTCGACAGCATCCGGAGATTATGGGAGTCCACATGCACGCGAATTTCCCATACGCGCTGCCATTGAAATACGCCCAACGTGCAGGCATCGGACTACGCATCCTGCACTCCCACAACATCGAGGAATACCAACACCACGAGAATCCGCTACGCGCACTGCTCTGGGACATGCGAGGCCATGCCATCGCCAAAGACATCGACCGATACCCCACACACTATTTCGCATGCTCGGACCTGGCGGCGAATTTCATGTTCCCAAACAAGCCCTACACTTGGATCCGCAATGGTATCCACAGGGCGCAATTCGCTTATAATGCAGCTACACGGGGAAAAGCACGTCGCGAGCTGAAGGTCAGCGACCATACCACGGTCATCGGGTTTTGCGGTGGTTTGCGGCCACAGAAAAACCCGCTGTTCCTGATAACCATGTTCGAACGCTATCATGCGATTCGCCCAGACTCCATACTGGTCATGGTCGGAGACGGTCTTCTACGCGATGAGATCGAACGCCGGACCTCCGAAATGAACCTGAACGGATGCGTGCGGCTACTCGGCCAACGTTCCGACGTTGCGGAACTGTACCAAGCCATGGACGCCTTCGTACTACCCTCGGTCGCCGAAGGATTGGGCATTGTGTACATCGAAGCGCAATGCGCCGGACTACCCTGCCTCGGATCCGCCGACGTGGTCCCGGAGTCGGCCAAGGTATGCGACCTCATGCATTTCGAACCTCTGGAAAACGGACCGGACGCTTGGGCGGTACGATTGGACGACATACTCAGGCATGCGCCCGAACGAAGAAGTCGGAGCGCCGACGTGAAGGCCGCAGGATATGAAATGTCCGACGTGGCCGCGCAACTGCAGGAATTCTATGTGAGGAACGCGAAAAGATCATGACAGATGAGACCAAACCGTCCTCCTCACCTCTGGTGAGCATCATCGTACCGGTATGGAACGCAAAGCAGTATCTCGACAACTGCATCAACAGTCTGCGCTCGCAGACCTACCCGAATCTTGAGATCATACTGGTCGATGACGGGTCCACGGATGGGTCGTCGGAACTCTGCGATGCCGCGATGGAAACCGATTGGCGTATCCACGTGATTCACCAATCGGACCGTGGGGTGTCCGCGGCTCGCAATGCCGGATTGGATGCGGCCACCGGCGAATTCGTGGCCTTCGTGGATAGTGATGACAGTCTGCGCCGTGAGGCGGTTGCGGAATCCGTCCGATGCGCGGTCACGCACTCGTCCGACATGGTGGTATTCGGATACGACGTTATCGAAGAGCATGCCGACGGCAGTGTTACCAAGCAAGAAAGCAAGACCGTACGACAAGGGGACGTGATCGACACGCGGCGACGTCATGAGAAAATCGTGGCGGACCAGCTATGCGCCCTCGACAACGATGAACTGCTCTACCAGTGTTGGGGAAAACTGTACCGCCGTTCAAATATCAGTGGTCTGCGGTTCACTGACGACGTCGCATTTGGTGAAGACACGGTATTTGTCTTGGAACTACTCTCCCATGGCGTCCGCTTAACCTTCCTGCAACGGTGCCTGTACGTATACCGGCAGCATGCAGACAGTCTGATCCGTGGATTCCGACCTGGAAAAGCCAAGGATCTGGAATACGTTCACGGAAAACACTTGGCGTTCTATCAAGACATGCCAATCAGTGAAGAGAACAGGCGAAACTTGTATCTGCGCATGGCGAACGATGCATTATGGGCGATCTATGATGCCGGCAGGGCTGCAGGAACAGTCGACAAAACGGAATTGCTGTGTTTCGTGCGACATGTGGCGTCATCGCCATACCGGAACGTGTATTTGCGCGAGCTCAGGCATGTGGCCGTTAACAGATCAACCAAAATCGCATTCGCTATAAACATGACATCGCTATGGAAATGGTACCTACGGTGAAAGGGCACGTGATGGATTTAGTAAGTGTCATCATCCCCGCATACGAGGTGGAACAGTATCTCGACCGGTGCGTCCGGAGCGTGGTAAGTCAGTCGTACCCTCATTTGGAGATCATCCTGGTGGACGACGGCGGTACGGACCGATGTCCGGCGATGTGCGATGCCTGGGCCAATAAGGATTCGCGTATTCAAGTGATCCACAAACCCAACGGTGGTCTCTCATCTGCCCGCAATGCCGGATTGGACGTGGCAACTGGCGAGTTCATCGCATTCGTGGACAGTGACGATTACGTGGAACCGGATTACATCGCTACCATGATTGACGCCGCGCAGAAGAATCATGCTGATTTCGTCATGTGCTCGGTATTCCACGAAGATGCTGACGGAAACGCCGTCGAACAGACCGCTCCCGTCCATCGCAAGGAATACGCGCCGATAACGGATACGCTCAGGACATGCTCCGGCATGGACTGCATGAGACAACGTGGCGACGAGAACGGTATGGATAATGTAGTGGCATGGAACAAACTATACCGGCGCCAGTTGTGGGATGACCTTCGATACCCATTAGGAAAGCTGCACGAGGACGAGTTCATCACGTATAGGATTCTCGGCCGCGTGAGCACGGCGGTGCTATTGCCAGATCGTTTGTATCACTATGTTGAACATGCCGGCAGTATCATGCACGCGGATTACACGTTGCGTTCCTTGGATCTTATCGAAGCGTTAATCGGTAAAGTGCGTTTTCTGCTAGATAAGGGGGCCGTGGATCTGGTTCCGGTGTTCTTCAGCCAGCTCAAGGATTCGATATACAAGTCAAGACAGTTGGACTGGTCGAATCCCCAGGTGCATGAGCGATTGAAAACATTGTTTCGACTGTTTCGTACAATTCCATGGAGTAGCATACGATACTTACCATTAAAGGACCGGGTCAACTATATAGGAACGTGGACCTGTCCATTCTTATTCTGGGGATGCAAAACATACGGTGAGAAGGGTGCCGTGAAAGGGGATGCACGATGAAGACCGCACTGATCACTTACCACGCGGCCCACAACAATGGCTCGTTCCTGCAGGCGTTCGCCACGCAGAAAGCCATTGAACAGCTTGGCCACGAATGCGACGTCATAGACTTCTCCACGCCGCGCCAGCAGTATCTTTATGACGTATACAAGAAGGTGTCCGGTCCGAAGGACATCGCCAAGAACCTGTATGCATTCTTCCACCACAGGCTGATTCAGCAGCGCCATGATGGTTTCGTGGCTTTACAGCACCGGGCGCTGCGGCTCACGCCGAAATTCTACGAAACCGTTGAACAGCTCGAGGAATTGAACGGACGATACGACGCGTTCGTATCCGGCAGTGATCAGATCTGGAACACGGATGCATGGGATTATTCCGACGCCTATCTGCTGAGCTTCGTGTATCAAGGACGCAAGGTCTCCTATGCTTCCAGCATGGGCGGCCATATTCTCGACAAGAAAGATGACAAGGCGCTTGCCGAACACTATGCCAAACTGCTGGCGGACTACCATGCGATTAGCGTGCGTGAGCTGACCGCGCAGGAATATCTGCAGCCGCTGGTGAGACAGCATGTGGAACAAGTGCTTGATCCGACACTGTTGCTTGATGCCGCGGCTTATGACCCCATCACGGCCGAGCCTCTTGTCCATGAGCCGTACATCTTCTACTACGCTATCGATTCCATCGAGCTCAACGATTCCGCGGCCAAGGCGGTCCAAACATTCGCGCAGAGCAAGGGTCTGCCGGTATACGTGATGTTCACTGGCAACAAATCCTATGGTTTGAAGAAGTATGGTTTCCATCTGCTTGAAGTGGCCGCTCCGAACCATTATCTGAGCTTGATCAAAAACGCCGACTATGTGCTTTCGGCATCTTTCCACGGTACTGCGTTCTCCATCAAATTCGAGAAGCAGTTCTACGTGGTGCGTGGCAAGCACAATGGCAAGGTCAATATGGATGACCGCATGAGTTCGCTGCTTGCGCTGTGCGGACTAGACGACAGGCAGCTCATCGAGGGCGAGGCCTGGGACGATTCGATCATCGACTATCGGCCGGTCAACGAGAAGCTTGGCAGAGAAGTCGAGCGGTCTAAGCAGTATCTGCGGCATGCGTTGCAGGATTAGGAGATGCGGAAGATGAAAGAGACGTTGAAGAAGATCGTGCCCGAATCGATGATCGCATGGATTCGTGGCGTGCAGGCTTCCGTGAAACTTCGCCGTGAAACCATTCGCCAGATGAAGCGTTTTGAGCGGAACTACGCCAAGCGTGGCTCCATGCGGAAGGAACATCTGGAAACCCGTATCATATTCTTCACCCATCAGATTGAAAAGGGACTGAGTCATCAGGATTTCCGTTTCGGCTTCGGCAAGGGCGTACTTGCGGAATTCGCTCCGCTGTTGGTGGCGTTGCGCAAGGTTGACGCGCAATACAAGAGCAACGGGATCTTCCAATCGGCTACGTGCGCGCTACATGAGTATCGCGCACGCCATGAGCGGGCCGGATACGATCTCGACTACATGCGTCGCCTTTTCCCGGATGATCTATGGGAGGAAATCGGCCAGGCTCAGGGGCATGCCGGAGGTGTGCTGATCATCAAAGCCGCCGATAAGACGCATAATGCCGAACTCACCTATGAACAGCTGTCCGAGGCGCGCCATTCCGTACGTGAATTCAGTAACGAGCCGGTCAGCGCCGAAGACATCGAGCAGGCCGTGGCCATCGCCATGCGCACCCCATCGGTATGCAACCGGCAGCCCACCCGCATCCATATCATTACCAATGCCGATCTAATCGCCAAGCTGATGCCATTGCAGGGCGGATTCCGTGGATACAAGATGCCGCCCGCGCTCATCCTGCTTACCGCCGACAATCAGGCGTTCATGAATCAGGACGAACGCAACGAGGGTTATACGGATGGCGGACTGTTCGGCATGTCGCTACTGCTCGCACTTGAGGAGCAGCAACTGGCCGCATGCCCGTTGAACACCATGCTGCCGATGAAACGTGACGATGCCACCCGTAATCTGTTGAATCTGCCGGACAGCGAATTCCTCGTGATGTATATCGCCGTCGGACATTTCCTACCGGAGGTCAAAACCTGCATGTCCAAGCGTTTCGACCCCGAAAACATCGTGACGGTGCACGCATGAGCGAACCATTGATCAGCGTCATCATTCCGGTATACGGAGTGGAACAGTATCTGGATAACTGTATGGAAAGCGTGACGGCACAAACCTATCGCAACCTGGAAATCATCCTCGTTGACGATGGAAGCAAAGACCGGTGCCCTGCGATGTGCGATGAGTGGGCCAGCAAGGACCCGCGCATCCATGTGGTCCATAAGGCCAATGGCGGTCTTTCCTCCGCCCGCAACGCCGGATTGGACGCGGCTACTGGCGAATACGTTGCCTTCGTCGACAGCGACGATTGGATCGAACCGACGATGCTGGAAACCATGCTGGGATGGATGCGGAAGCATACCACTGTCGACGTGGTGATGTGCGGCACCGAAAAGGATTACGAAGATGGCCGTAAGGAGCATATCGATGGGCATCTGCCGGAGCGAGAGTTCAGCTCGGACGAGGCGCTCCATGATTTCCTCCATCACCGTAACCGCATGGCCAGTGCCGTGTGGAACAAACTCTTCAAGGCGGATTTCTTCACTGGAACCAGTCATATCCGTTTCCCTGAGGGGCTGAACAACGAGGACTACTATGTACTGGCGCAGGTGTACCGCACGATGCGAGGCATTCTGTTTAACCCGAAGGCGCTGTACCATTACCGCATCCGACCGGATTCCATCACCACGGCAGGGCTGAACGTCCATAGCTTCGACCGGGCGAAAATCGCGGACAAATGCCGTGAGTATCTTCTGGAATCCGGCTACCAGGATCAGGCATCCTTGGACTATTTCGTGATGCAGGGCCGATACGACATCGTCTATGATTTAGTACGAATGAACTTAGATTCCGCAGTGCTGAATACTTGGCGCAAGGAATTGGCTGCAAAAGCCAAGCCTGTATATCGTGACGCTTCGGTAGGCTTTGCGGATAAGATGAAAATTTACATGCTGGCGTGGTTTCCGAAATTGTATGTGCGAATGACCCGACACTAGACAGTGAGAGGTGTGATGATATGGCGGAACCAATCCGTATTCTTCAATGGGGTATGCTTGGTGGTTTTGGCGGTGTCGAAGCATTCATTATGAATGTCTACCGTAACATGGATCGAAGCAAGGTTCAGTTCGATTTTCTGGAATCCCACGATGAAGGCAAACTGGCCTATGAGGATGAGATCCTTGCCATGGGCGGGCATATCTACCGAGTAATGTACTCGCAACGCGAAGCATTGATCAAATCCCATTCGGAACTGCTTCGTTTTCTTCGGGAGCATCCTGAGTTTGCAGGCATCCATGTGAACGCCAACTATCCGTATGCCTATCCGCTCAAAGTAGCGAAGGAAGCGGGCGTGCCTTTGCGTATTCTGCATTCACACAATTCCGGTTCAGGGGCACAGTTCGGTCCGCAACCAAGTGGCATTAAGACGCTGATTAAGACATACCGTGATCATGTCGTGCAAAAGCAGATTAATACGACGCCCACTCACTATTTCGCATGCTCCCAGCAGGCCGCCGACTATATGTTTCCAGGCAAGTCGTACACTTGGGTGAAGAATGGTATCGATACCAGAAAATTCGCATTCCGTGCTGACATCCGTCAGCGGATGCGTGCTGAGTTGGGCATCGGCGAGGACACCAAGCTCATAGGCTTCTGCGGGCGTTTCCGCAAGCAGAAGAATCCCTTGTTCCTATTGGAAATCTTCGCCGAGTATGCGCGTATGGAAGCGGATACCAAGCTCATGCTGATCGGTATCGGTGAGCTTGAACAACAAATGCGTAGGAAGGTGGAAGAACTGGGCATTGCGGACAAGATCATGTTCCTTGGAGCCCGTACCGACATGCCCGATTTGTATCAGGCCATGGATCTGTTCCTGCTGCCGTCGCTATTCGAGGGATTCGGCATCGTCTATGCCGAGGCACAATGCGCCGGTTTGCCTTGTTTGGCATCTAAGGATGCAGTTCCACCTGTTGCCAAGATAACCGATTTGCTGGAATTTGTTTCTCTGCAAAAATCGGCACGGCAGTGGGCCGAGGAATGCCAGCGTTTGCTGGCTGATAGAAAGAAGCGTCAGGATTATTCAACGGTTGTAAGGGACAATGGCTTTGATATCCGTGACGTCGCATCGGAATTGCAACGATTCTATCTGGAACATGCGGAATAGGGAGGGGAGTCATGAGAAAATGCGCGTTTATTCTTCCGTATTACGGGAAATTCGGCAACTATTTCCAACTATTCCTGAACTCATGTGCCACCAATGCGGACTACGACTGGCTGATATTCACCGACGATCGCACGGAATACAAATACCCGGTGAACGTACATGTGCACTACGAATCATTTAAAGACATGCAGGAACGGGTCCAGCATAAGTTCGATTTACCGGTTGTGCTGAATGCCCCGTATAAGTTATGCGACTTGAAGCCAATGTATGGCTACCTGTTCTCCGAGTATCTACAGGATTACGAGCATTGGGGATACTGTGATTGCGACATGGTGTTCGGGCGATTGAACCGGTTCATTACTAACACCATGCTCGAAAACTACGACAAGCTCTTCGTGCTCGGGCATTGCTCGATACTCAAGAACAATAACGAGAACAACACGCGCTTTATGCTTCCCTTGAACGGTCGTGAGCTTTATAAGGAAGTGCTGCAATCCGAACGTATTTTCACCTTTGATGAAAGCTATTTGCCGACTAACGTGAACATGATTTACAAGGAGCATGGATTCTCCGTGTTCACGGAAGACTATTCAGCCAACCCGCGGGCGCGCGAATCGGTGTTCCAGATCACCCGTTTCAACGATGACCTCACGACGTACTGCACGGAGAAAGCCGCGAAAGCGGTGTACGTATGGCGTGATGGCGTCCTGACGAGATACACCCGGAACCTCGGCAACTTCGTCGCATCGGAGCTTATGTACATGCATTTCCAACGCCGTGATATGGCCGTTCGCCTTCCGGACCAGACGGCATCCGCCAAGGTGTTCAAGATTCTTCCAGGGGCGTTCGAGCCTCTCGAAGTGGACAAGGTCACCGAAAACAATTTTGCCGACATCCGATGGAAGAGAACGGGAGACATCGCACGTCACCGTTGGAGTATCTTCAAAGGCGACGTGATGTTCTGGAGCAAACGGGTTCTGTCCAAATTATCCGGCAATCGGTGAGGGGAATATGGATAATCCGATAATCAGTGTCATCGTGCCGGTATACCAAACGGCGCAGTTTCTGGAGGAGTGTCTCAACAGCATCGCTCGTTCGACTCTGAGTGATTTGGAAGTGCTCTTGATCGATGACGGTTCGGATGACGGCAGCGCGGAGATATGCAATCGCAAAACCGCCGAGGATCCGCGTTTCACGTGCTTCCACCGCAAGCATGCGGGAATTTCAAACTCAAGGGATTTTGGGCTGGAACAAGCTCGCGGGCAATACATCGCATGGGTCGACAGCGACGACTCCATTTCGGAGGATTACCTCGAAAAGCTTTACCGGGCGGCGAAAACTTATGACGCCGATTGGACGATAGCCGTTGATGAGGACGTACGGTCGAACATCCTGGAAGGCGATGATGTCGTAAAACAGCAGCTGAACGGGCAATTGGGTGTTCTTTGGAGTTCACTGATTAAAAGGGAATGCTACCGTGGAAAAAGATTCGCCGACGTGTCCGCCAATGAGGACGCGATTATGCTCGTTCAAATCGCTTTCGACCATCCGAAGGTGGTGAAAGTCAAGAATGCCGGTTACCACTATCGGGTTCGCGAATCGTCGGCGGTCCATCGGCTGCAGGCAAAATCTTTGAGCGGACGTCTTGAGGCTCTTGAGCTGAGGAACGAATGCGTACGCCTCAATATGCCGGAATGCTATAGGTTCACCCATTATTCCACCATCGTGGAGGCAACCAAGATAAACAGACTCATACGGCACAAGAGATTCGAAGGCGATGACCAAGTGAAGAAGGCTGTAAAACGTACGTTGAGAAAACACTTGTTCGCCATTCCTCTGTCCTCCTTATCCGGGCGGCAGTACCGTGAGGTGTTGGCTGGGTATAAGGTTCTGCTGATTGGTTGATTTACAAAGCCGGAACAGCCGGTTATGGGATACGTTGCAGCAGGGGAGAGAGCACGTCCTTCCCGCAACGGGCATACGTTGAGGTGCGAGTACATTGAAAGAGCAAAAAAGACTACTGGTCAATCTCATCGCGACCGCCATCGCGTTCGCGGTGCAGTTCGGCGTCAATTTCATTCTGACGCCCTACATCGTGAATTCGTTGGGCAGCGAAGCATACAGCTATATTCCAATCGCCACCAATTTCGTCGGATACGCGAACATAGTCTCCGTGGCTGTGTACTCCATGACCTCGCGATTCGTCTCCGTGGAATACAACAAGGGCAGACCGGACCGGGCGGAAGTCTTCTTCAATTCGGCATTGGTGTCAAATCTGGTCGTCTCACTGGCTCTGCTCATCCCGTCGATTCTGGTGACGTTGAATATCAAACACATCATCAACGTTCCCGATAATCTCCTCCCCGACGTCCAGCTGACCTTCGGCTTCGCATTCGCCAACATGCTGCTCACGTTGGCGACTTCGGCATTCGGAAGCGTCTACTATGTCACCAACAGGCTGGACATCAACGCCAGACGCAACATAGAAGGCAATGTTCTACGTGCGGTGGTGTTGATTGCGCTGTTCTCATTGCTGCCCGCGAAGATCTATTTCCTCAATGCAACCGTGCTGCTGGTCGGCGTGTACCTTGTTTCAGCGAATTTCTATTACACGCACAAACTGCTGCCGGATATTCATCCGGATCTCTGCAAAAGCACCTGGAACGCTATCAAGGAGATGCTGTCATCCGGAATCTGGAATTCCTTCAATCAGGCCAGCAATATCATGCTGACCACGCTTGATCTTTTCCTAGCTAACCTGTTTGCCGGCAGTGTGGCGACGGGACAGTATTCGGTATCGAAGACCGTCCCTAACTTCATTCTTTCCGTCATAACGATGCTCGTTGGCGTATTCGTCCCGCAGCTGACGATCTACTATGCGAAACAGCAGAAGGAGAAGTTGGCCAACGCTCTTTCGTACTCCATCCGAAGTATGGGATTCCTGTGCTCCTTTCCGATTGGTTTCCTGTTGGTGTTCGGAAAGGACTTCTTCCACCTATGGGTCCCATCCCAGGATGCGGACATGCTGCATTGGCTTTCCGTGCTCACCCTTATTCCTCTGGCCATCAGTTGCTGTACCGAAGTGGTGTACAACATCTTCACGGTAACGAACAAACTGCGTACTCCCGCGGTGGTGCTGTTCATCCTGGGAATCGTCAACACCGTTGCCGCCATCACGCTCATGAAAACGACTTCCATGGGCATTTGGGCGGTGCCCGTGGTGGCTTTGGTCATCTCCATCATCCGGAATCTTGTGTTCACGCCCGTATACGCATCCCGATGCCTGCATATGCCTGTTTCCTTGGTATATGCTCCCATAGTACGAGGGATGGTCTGCACCGTGGCGATGACATTGGTGTGCCTGTGCTACCGCACCATAGTGCATGGAACCGGAACATGGTTCACGTTCCTTGCCGCAGCCGTCATATGCAGCTGCATCGCGGGCGTTGCCAACATCATGGTGATTTTCAACAAGGATGAACGCAGACGCTTCTTCAGCATGATCGCTTCAAAACTTCGCCTATGATTCCATGCCCTCACGGACGGGATGGTTTATGAATGAGTTGGAGCGCGCCATGCGGTCTATAAGAAAAGACCGTTAGTAATCGCAAACGTCGTGGTCTTTTCGGAAGACCATTTATGCGTGACGAACGATTGGGAGGGTTGGCCATGGCTAAAAGCCGAAATTCGAATATCGAGCTACTTCGTATTCTTTCCATACTGATTATCATGTGGACGCATCTGTCACTATTGCCACAGTTGAAAGAGACGAACTATCCTTTCCTCAGCGGATTGATTGCCAACTTGGGAGGCGTTGGAGACAACTTGTTCTTTGGCATCACCGCATGGTTCATGTGCAATGAGTCGCCGAATTTTCGTAAATCATGCCGCAGGGTTTGGAAACTGGAGCAGCAGCTATTGTTCTATGCCCTAGGACTATTCGCCATTTGCACCGTACTATTCTTCTCCGGATACCCGCTGTTCCATTCAACGGGATCTTGGTTGCACCTCGGAGTTGTCTCTGTAATGCCGGTCCTTGCGGGGCTGTGGTGGTATCCGACCGCCTATGTCGTTTTTGTACTGATTTGCCCGTGGCTCAATATTGGTTTGAAGGCCATTGGACGTGCCGGGCATGGCTTCATCGCTGTTCTTGGCGTTGTGATGTGGGGCGTTTTGCCGTATGTCGCCAAAGGCATGGATTTGTCGGCATTCATGTTCATCTACCTATACATCCCTATGGCGTATCTGCGTTGGTACCGGTCGGATTTGGAACGTTCACGTCTTATGGCATGGGCTCTGACGCTTGGCGGGCTATTTGTTTCCTCCGCTAGTTATGCGGTACGGAAAATACTTATTGGTTCGTTCACCTATGGTGTTGACCCCTGGTATCTGCCTTCGATGTGCGCGGCTTTGGGAATCATTCTGCTGACTACACAGGCAAGACCACGTCACAGCCGTGTGATAAACGCTATCGCCAAATCCACGTTGGCCGTTTATCTGGTTCACCTGAATTGGGGGATCTTCCCACTGTGGCAAAACATATTATCCTGCATCCTCATTGGTTCCGGGTTGAGCAATCAGCCGTGGATGCTATTCGTTGCTCATTTCACGTGTGTCGTGTTGCTGTACCTGTTTATCGTCGTGATTGATATGATTAGGCGAAAGCTGTTCAATTTGACCATCAACAGGCTGGGACACGAGAATCGCTGGTTTAATCGAGTTTGGATGTTCCTTATCAGATTCTCTCCAAAGCTGGCACAAAATAATCTGTAGTTTGTCTCATCGGCATTTCGATGAAGGTGCAGAAGCATGCTGCCTTCCGAGTACTCCAGGCATCCACCGATTCATGAGTTCCGCTATGACGGAGCAGGCGACCAGATTGATGACGATTGCGCCAAGCATGCACCACAGTTGATTCATCATAGAGCCGCCATTAGTGCTGAGTCCAATCCGTCTTAAAACGAATGGAATCAGGCTGCCATAGATAGGAGCGTTCACGCAGTAGAACACCAGAGTATTACGGCCGCAATAGGTGAGTGCCAAAAGAGGGAGGGCGCAAGTGGGAATATGGCCCAGACCGATGCATATCGCGAGTATGGCCCATATGCCGGCAAACGCCCCAACCAGATAGCAGCCGATGTTGCCGTACGTGTTCATGTATACGTTGACCGGATGTTGTGCATTCAGCATGGTTGCGGTCACCAGCAGCGCCGCCGCAATGATGGTGGTGGAGGGCCGCATCACATGCTCCAACGTCTCACGATGACCTCGCATTACATATCCAAAAACGAAAAAGCCGAACATTGACAGAGCGATATCCGTTTCCCATGGCAGGACGATATGGATAAATGCGCTATACAAGTAACCGATGAGTATGCTTACGGTGCCTATTACGATGAATGCCCATTCGGGAAGGGAAACGCATTTAGACAAGCGTAGCAGGATATATCCGCCGATCTCGAGTATGAACAGGCAGGCAAGGAACCAAGGAATGCTTCCGAAGCCCTCATGGCCGCGAAGATTGACGGCAATGCCCAGAATCCATTCCGCGTAGGCCTTTGCCGTCCATGCGTTGCCGGAGAACATTCCGATGGCGCGTTCGATGACGAACGGTACAACGGCGAAGAAGATTCCCGGGAAAATCAACGTCCGGAGCTTGTTCCACAGAAAAGGCCCGAATGAGGAATACCTGCGGATCGAAAAAACAAAGCCGGAAAGCAGAAAGAACAAGGGCATGCAGAACGCATCCACCACATGGATGACATCTTCGGGAGCATTGCTGTGCAATATGAAGACGCCGATGATGGCAATGCCCTTGGCATAGTCCACCCATGCGATGCGGCGAGAAGATTCCATGATGCGTTATTCCCCTGTCTCCGTCTGCGGTCTGTAAGAAATCCCTTGCGCGGAACGATTCTCTTCTTCCATGGTATTAGTGCCATTGGAATGGATAGTACTATTCATCCAAGTCAAAGCGTTTTTCCTTTTGGATGGGACGGTTGTTTGCCGATTCACTCGATGGGTGGTGGGGTAAGTGCCATCGATCCGTATCGGAACCCGCTCTTGTCGATTCGCTGGCAAAGCTTATGCTTTTTCTAAGATAATCAGTGGCCGTTGAGCCGGTATGTGGGGAATAGACAGGTGGAAGCATGAGTGAACAACCATTGATCAGCATCATCGTGCCCGTATACAACGTGGAACAGTCACTGGACCGTTGCGTGCACAGCATAGTGGCGCAGACCTATCGGCATCTTGAGATAATCCTGGTCGACGATGGTTCCCCGGATGACTGCCCGCGGCTGTGCGACGCATGGGCCGGGCAGGATGATCGTATCCGTGTGATTCACAAACCCAATGGCGGCTTGTCCGATGCCAGGAACGCCGGCTTGGACGCCATGCGTGGAGATTTCATCGCATTCGTAGACAGTGATGATTACGTGGAGCCGGATTATGTGAACAGGCTGTATGCCGGCATCTCCGGTGCCGACATGTCCGTGTGCGCCATCATCTGCGAGGATTCCAATGGAAAGGCGCGACAGGGAAGCGAACCGATTACGGACGAACGGATCGCTGTGCCTTCTGAAGAATATCTGCGCCATGCTTTGCTGGACTGGCGGCTGGTGGTCGCTTGGAACAAACTGTATGCGGCTTCGATCTGGAACCAGCTGCGCTTTCCGGTCGGTCGCATCCATGAGGACGAATATGTGCTGCATCAAGTGGTGGACCAGTGCATGAGTATCAATGTGTTGCCGGACGAGCTATACCACTATGTATCCACGGACAGTAGCATCACCCACAGCGGTTTCAGCATCAGGAATCTGGACCGTTTGGAGGCCTTGGCACGGAGGCTGGAGTATTGCATAAGTAAAAACTATCGGCAATGCGCGGCCCTGACCTTCGACAAGTTCATCGAGGATCTCGATTTCGCATCCGGAGTGGATTGGTCGGATCGGAAAATCCATGCCAGACTTGGCGAGATCTTCAGGCAATTGAGGCGTGTGCCGCTCTCCGCCGGGGCGTTTCTGCCATTCAAACGGCGCATGCAGTTCCTTGGCCTATGGTTCGCGCCGTTCCTCACGGAATGGGTGCTGAAGAAAGCCAAGCATCTATGACTTTGGGAGTGGGTACCTTAGTGCTCTTTGGATGCAAGATACTCACGGAACTGCTGCCTGAACAGTGCTTGGGAAGGCGAATCCAGATGGCCGATGATTTTCGCTATCTGCTGTATATCGGCACGGGAGTATTCGGAAGTGCGGGCATATACGATTGCCTCCACCCCGTGATCGAGCGTGAATGATTTCATTTTGGCGTAGTGTTTGCCCACAACGCTACTGGGATCCTGCACGGTCTCATTCAACGTTGTGACGAGCTGCTCGTTGTCCAGATTCATGTGCAATGACACAGGTCGTGAGACCACGACATATTGCGCGTCGAAGAACTGCATGTTGAAACCGCTGTAGGAATCGACATCGGCATTGGCCACGGGGAACGGGGATACGGTGCATTCCGGCAGACATGTCGAAAGCGGCAACGTCGAGTTGAGATTGTCGCTGGCAGCGGCGAAATATACCAGTCGTCTGCCTTTGGTCTGCTGTCGGAGATAGGAGACCAACTGCTGCTTCTCGGTGAGATCATTGCTCTTGGTGGGAGTGGTGATGGTCGTGCCGGTGATATACGACAATGCCCGATTCACAGGCTCCGGGAACGTGAACGCTCCAATGCCATGGCAAAGCCCGATAAGGGAGACCAGCACGACACTGGCGGACGCCACGCGACTGGCCACGGTTCCCTGGATGGCGTTAAGCCAGGAGACAAGCGGCAGACAGTAGGAGATGACGATGAACACACAGACGATATACCAATGTTGCGGGCTGAAATCCTGAATTTGCCAGAACAGCAAAGCCCCGACGGCAGCGCCAACCAACATGGCGCCTTGCAACGACGACAGTTGAAGCAGATGCGATTCATGGTGCCGGAATCCTATGAATGCAGTGATAGCCAACCCCGCAATAGCGATTGCCAACCATAGCCATCCGATGGTCTGACCGATATTGATGAATTTGGCTTGATACGAAGTGAATATCGTCCATGCATGGTATGCGACGGATTGGTTGCCGAACAGGGATTTCCGGAGGAATCCGGGGAACGGAACCAGACAGACTAGCGTCGTGGCGCCTATGGTCAGCATGGCGCGAACCAGCGTGGAGAACAGGTCACGTCGGTTGTTCGCGACGGTGAGCGCGATTCTGCATCCCCAATATATGATTGCGGTGACGGCCAGTCCCAGACAGGCATAGATAAACCAACGGCGGAGCAGGAACGTTCCCGCCAAACCGATGCCAAGCATGATACGGAGCGGTACCGAATGAAGCATGTGGGAATCGAACACGCCGGCCAATACGATGACAAATAACAATAGGACGACGACGTCATCATATCCGATGAGAACGGGACGGATGAATGCGGAAAGACAGAGGATGCCGGCATAGATGGTGACGAGGACCATTGTTTGACGCTGCGTGGATGCCGCCGCATGCATGTATACGAACATGGTGATGATGAAGCTTGCTGGCAATAGGAACAATATCGTAAGGACGAAGAAGGTCGCTGTCCATTGCGGGGCAAGACGCGTAGGTAGTGCCGCGACCCAACTAAGTAGGTCGTTGTAATCGGAATTGTTGATGGACCAATAGACGTCTTTTATCGTGTGTACGAGGGATGTGGAGGTCTCCGCGTTGAAGCGGATCGTCATGGACCAATAATTGATTCGGTCCCATGTGGGGTAGTAATGGTACAGCGAGAAGTACCAAGCGTAAAACACGGCCGCCGTGATGGATGCCGCAGCAATCGCTGCAACGCTTTTGGCACGAAGGGACCGTATTGCCGACCAAAGCGATGTTAAGCGTAGCATGCCGATGCAAACCCCGTAGAAGCCGCATATTCCAAGCAACTGGACGGCGAACGAGCGAGTTGGAGGAATAATCAGCAACACGCACCATATGAGGATGAGCGCCGCGGCTACGCAGCAGGATACGCGGTGCGCGGCAATCGCTGGTGGGATGTTGCTGAATCCGCTGTTTATTCTTCATGGTTCTTCTTTCTTGAAGCGGTATTGCTGCTGAATATTGGTATGAGTGTTTTGATGTGGTCGGTGATGGCTTTGTTGATTGGCGACAGAATTAACGTGCCGATCAGCAGAAACACCATCGCATGGGTCCTGGGCAGGGACCAGACATTGACCAGTACCAATGTCTTCAGTAGGAAGGTGTGGGTGAGGAATATCTCAAAGGATATGGTGCCCAGCCATACCAAGGGTTTGCTTGCAATACGGAGCTTGAAATTCCAGGAGATTACGGCACAGCAGAAGAGCAGTGCCGCAGGGATGCCGGCAAGGACCTGGCCTCGATAATTCAGCAGGAATGCGGGCATAAAGAGCACGGTGGACGCGCAACCAGTCCATGCCCAGTAGCGTTGCAGCAGATGTTCGGCCGTCTGCCGGTATTGGGCGAGAAACGTGCCGGCGGGGAAACACAGCAAAGTGTTCCACCAGTATTCGGATAAGCCGCACTGCCTCATAACGGCAACAGCCATGACCGCTAGAACGGTAAGCAATGCTAGGCGGGTGTTCGGGGTCAGCTTGTCCGGCAGCCAGGCGATGAAAAGCAGTACGTAGAGCAATAACTGTATTTTGATGTACCACGTATCCCAGCCAGGCAAGGAGAATGTGATGAGTCCCCATAGACTGGGGATAATAGGTTGATGGCTCAACAATTCACAGATCAACGCCATGGCTTCCGCGACATAGAAGATTAGCAGCAGACCGATGATGCGTTTGGCGATCCATGCCATTTTCCATGTGAACGATCGTTGCATATGGGATATTGACAGCATGTTGCCGTATCCGGAAAGGAAGAAGAACAATCCCACGGCCAGATAGCCTATGAAGAAGTTCATGAGATAGAGCGTCAATGGCAATGCCGAATCAAGACGTTGGCCTAGGTGGTGAATGACCACGATGAGGATTGCCAGACCGCGGAGCGATGTGGTTTGCTCTTTGGACATGAATGCGCCATGTTCATGTCCTCGCGTATGTATGTCGGAAACCAGCATAATCGAAAAAATCAGTACCAGTGCGGAATATAACCACATAAGCGATGAGTCCTTCCAAACGCTAAGCGGGTTTGCGGATTGTCGGTGACTTTATTCAGATTCCATGTGTTGCGGTGTGCAGGTGATGTCAGGGTCTGCTTCGTCGCATCAGTTTGCGTAGAATCATCGTTCTTTCCCGTTTCCCGAGCAGTAGAAGCAGGTCTGATGCGAGTGTCAGTAATGCGGTTATCGCGCATGACGTCAGCAGTCCGATCCAATTGCTTTGCGGAATGCTCAACATCGTGTTGGCAAGTGAGCCGAGCGCGGCAGCCAGTATGGTGGAGACAAGATACTGCGCATAAACGCAATAGAACTTCGACCATGGTAGTCGAAGGCAGAGGGCCGCGTATACAGGCACGAAAGTGACGTTCGCGAATATGTCGACGAATTGCGGGATGGCCGCGACCGCGTAAATACCCCAATTGAAGCATTTGACGCAGACTAACGTCGCGGCAAGCGAGAGAACGCCGCATGCCAACCAGCTGAGCGAGTAATTACGTAGTTTGTTCACCAGCAGGGGAACCGCTTGCAATGTACTCGCTATGCCGGTGAAGAAAAAACCGCTCATGGTCAGCATCATCAGCAGATAGATCATGCGAGTGTTCTGTCCGGGCTGCCATAGGGCGATGAATGCCGAGCCATTGATCAATAATGTCACCACGATGATGTTGGTGAATAATCCTGTGATACGCATTCCTGCCTTGAGCTCGCCCAGGAGCGCATCATGGTGTTTCTGGGCATAAAGCTTGGTCTGTTCGGGAGAGAACAAGCCGGAAATAGTGCCTATGAGATTCACTAGGGCGTTGGGAACGACTTGAGCGATGGACAAATAGCCCATATGCAACGGGCTGATGGCGAGATTCGCGATGAGCAGGCTGAGACCATTCTGCAGAATCTGCTGCAACTTGATCACGGTGTTCCAGATGCCGCTGGCCAGCATTGTCCACGTGGCGCGAAGTGAGATGGCCTTCCGGTCGATACGTAGCTCGGGGGTGAGACGAACGGTGAACAGGTAGTTCAATGCGGCCAGAATGATTTGCGCAAGACAAGTGGCCAGACCAACGAACATCACGTAGGTTGGGAATAGCGCAAAACACGCCACCATGACAACGATTCTGACCACGGAAAACGCGATATTGGCCAGACTGGACAGGTACAGTTTGTTCTTGATAAATGTCGCCACGGACAGTATGGAAGACATCGTGGCAACGACGAAATTGAGGTAGACGAAGACGAACAGCCATTTGACATCGGTCACCAGGTGGGGGGAGATGTGGATGACATGTTCGAGATTGACGATGAGCGGAACAGCCACCACCGTCAATATCAGAGTCATGACAAGGTTTGCAGCAAGAGTCGAGGAGAAATATGTGTCGGCCTTGCGCTTGTTCCCCTGATGATAGGCGACGGTGATGAATCGTCCAGCGACGGAATTCAAGGCTATGGTGAACAGCGTCGCATATCCCACCATCGTGTTGGCCAATCCCGCAAAGCCGTACGCTTCGGCTCCCACTCTACCGACGATGAACGGTGTGATGACGAAGCCGATGCCCATATTGACGGCAAAGTTCACCAATGAGGCAACGAGATTGATGATGAATTGCTTGTTCTTACTCATATACATTGTTGTGGGAAAGATTAATCATGTTGATATACACTGCAGCTGATGCCGGTGACATCCGGGCTCAGTCTGTCGTTATACGCCGACTGGCTGCTGGTCCGGCTGATTCTATGGTATCGAGGATCGTGGCTGAGTATATCCGGCTGGCCGGTGCCGTTGGTACCGGTGCAATCTACGAAGAGCATTGTGTTGGTATCGGTGTTTTTAGGTAAATCACTGGTGCGAAGGCTTGGCTTGTCAACGGTGTCGATGAGGCTACGGTACTGCTGGTCGGCGTAACTCAGATAGGTCTTGGTGAAAGGATTCCACATTCGGACATCGGCGTTCAGATACGGCAACGAGTTGCTCACCGCATATACCGAGGTGGCATCCCGGACCGGCACGATGACGTCGCTCCCTGTCGATTCGATGTCATCGTGAAGCGTATGGGCGAATTGTGCTCCGATTGAAGTGGTGGTGCGGGAGTCCTGCAGAGCTTTCTGCCATGCGACGCGTGTCTTAGGCACTAGGGTAAGCGCCAGCGCTACAGCCACGCCAATGGTTATTACGCGTTGGACGCGGTTATGGCTGGCGACTCTGTCTCGAGCATCATGAAGCATCAACGTCAAGGCCGCTGCAGCCAGCATCCAGAGCAAAGCGCAGTTTTTCTGGGCGTTGACGCCGAAATAGACGAGATTGATCACCACTGTGACCCATGCCACCGTGCACAGGGAGACGAATGCTGCGCTAAAGCTGGAAGCGATGACGAACAATACGGTACAAATCAATCCTTCCCTGGACAGATACCAGTTCGCCAGAGGCGTGATCTGCGGAGCGTTGCTTCCATCGGGGAAAAGCTCGATCGCAGACAGCAGGGCGCTCAATACAGGCAACAGCAGGGCGGTGTGGTTTTTCCTTGCGTGCAGGGTGTGGTTACGGGCCATGTCGTACAGCCAGACGATGAGCATACCGCCAGCAAAGCCGAAAGCCCACACATGGGTCTGGAAGAGCAGTGCCAGCCATAGCGCATATCGGTAGGGATGCTTGTCCCGATGAGGATAGTCCTTGACGATCAAGGCGCACAACAGGGCCAGGACGCTGTAGGAACGAGCGATCGTGGGAATCTCATACACAAACAGGCAGGTAATGGGGGCAATCAGTTTGACCGCCACCGGGATGTCGGACACATATAGGACCGCCAGCGCCGCGATCATGAGCGCAGCACTGATGATCTGCATCGTGACGTATGGCGCTCCCATTTTGGCGAACGGCATCAGCAACAAAAACCAGAGTGCCGGATGTCCCTCTTCGCGCAGTATGTTGCCAAACAGGTCAGCCAGTGAGGCGTCGCGGGAGATGAGCCATGCTTGCGATTCGTCGCGCCATGGCTCATGCAGCGGTACCATCGCCAATGTCAGCGCGGAATATGCGACGAACATCACAATAAGGGCTACTGGGATGATGCGTGTGACATGGTTCGGTTGAAGGCTGCGATGCCGCGGAGAAGAGGAATGAGGATTGCCGGATTCGTCGCTATCGACGTTCATAAACAATGGTATCCATTCCTTCCACGGTAATAGTACGTATGGGCTTGTACCGGTTATGAAGAATGCGGTCGATGGCAGGCTTCGGCATCGTGTAATACGGTTGCACCACGATGTATTTCGCACGGGCGGTGGCGAACTCCTCACACAGCAGTTTCGTGTAGCTGCTGCTGAACGACGCCTCCCAATCCTGCAGCCATGCGAACCGGTACATCGGTTTCAAATCGTATTGCAGGTATGCGCCAACGAGCACGTTATAGAGGACTATGTCGCCATGGGCCTCTTGGATGACCTGTTCCAATTCCGGTTCATCATACGTTGGCTCCGACCAGATGAGCTTGTTGTCCACTTTGGCCTGGTATCCGCACAGCAAGGCCATGACCAGTCCCAACGCCACCAGCGTCTGCCAGTGCATGTGGATGTGTTGCTCGGCGTACCGGCATGCACCACCCAGAAGAATCGGCAGGAAGATGGCCACCACCGCGGCGTAATGCTGGTATGGGCTGATGTTGAAGAACAGCGCGATGAACAAGATGCCGGATATCGCTATGGTCCAGTCAAGAGGACTGCAGTGACGCTCGAGCAGCATGTGCGCCAAGGATACGAGCACCATTGCGCAAGGCAGGCATAATATGAGCACGATGGTGTTGATCTGCGAGGAGAGTAGGCTTTCAGAATTGCCCGCGTAGCTGATGTTGAACAGCACCGTGCCGTATACAAAATCATAGAACGCGTGATGCGCCGCGAAGTACACGCAGAACGGTATCAGCGGCAGTGCGACGCCGACGATGAACGACAGCACGCATTTGAGCAGTGCCGTCCACTGGTTCCACCGGAGGAGCATGATGGCGATGACCAGCACTCCGACACATACGGATAGCGCGTTGGTCAGACGGGACAGCAGACAGACGCTGAACGACAACCCGTATACGAAGGGATGCCACCACGGCACCACGGACCCGTGATTATTGTCGCACTGTTTGAACCAACGTACGGCGATCAACAGGGAAACGGCGAGGAACGGCAGACAGAGGGGCTCGATCAGATCCCAAGAAGGAGCGCAGAGAATGCCGATCCATACTGCGGAAATCCAGGCTATCATCACTGCTGTGGCGGTGCCATGCCGTTGGGGAGTGAATTCCCGAGCAAGCAGATATAACATATTCACGGTGACGGCGGCCCAGACAATGGTGAGCAGGAAGATACCCAATGAGGATCCCGTGAGTTTCCATCCAAGCATATTGAACAGGAAAATCAGAGGCCCTTTTTGATCCCAGAAATTCACATATGGGATGCCGCCCTCGGCCCACATTTTGCCGGTGAGTTCGAAGATGTACTGATCGGAGTACCACGTTTCGAGCACGCAGGGATAGATGGGAGAGAGGATGTCCGTAAGCGTGATAAGCACTGCGGCGAACACCGAGTTCAGTGCTATCGGGACCACATAGGCATAACTTGGTCGGAATCTGGTTGATACGGTCATTGGAACCGCTTGCTTGACTGATGAAACAGACATTGGTATTTCCTTGGAATCGAAATGGGCATCTCAGATCGCGTGTGGGATGCGTTGATAGATGCGATACGTTCCTACCTCGTCGGTAAGGGAGCGGATAAGCCGGTACTTCGTTTTCAATGTGTCGGTAATTACCGGTGTCAGATTGCCGTACTGTTGCACCACAAGCATCTCGGTACGGGGCTGCGCATAGGAATCAACAATCTTGGTTCGTAAATCATCGCTGAATTCGGCCTGCCAGTCTTGGAAGACCGCGTAAGGATAGACGGGTTTCACATCATTAAGCGTATATGCCAGCGCATTCATATTGTAGAACGCTATGGAGCCATGGGACTGCTTCGCTAATCGGGCGACCCACGTATTATCGAATTCCGGCCAGGCCTCGACCTGATGGGTGCGCAACCCCGCATAGCCAAACAGTAAGGATACTACGCATGACAGCGCCACAAGACGCGGCAGCTGATGATGCAGAACATTGGTGACCGGTGCCAACACCAAAGGCAGGAAGACCACGTCAATCACCGTGTAATGAAGGTAGGATCCGGTCGGGATGGCGAACATCTGGAAGAATAGAGCCGCGAACACCAGCGAGCCGAGTACGAGGAAAACCGAGTCGCACGTGAAAGCCTTGCGGCGTATTGAACGGATGATGCCCGTGAGCAGCATCGCAGCGGGAACCGCGAACACCAAGGCAAGTGTAGAGACCCCAGAAATTCCCGACGCAGCGTTCAATCCACCAGCATAATGCAGGTTGTACAGCACCGTGCCGTACATGAATTCATAGAACACACCATGCGCGGCAAAATACACCGCGAACGGGATGAAGAACGTTGCCACGCCAGCCAAAAACCCCAGAATGCAGGTGCCTAGGTTTTTCCAAGTTTTTCGCATCAGCATCAACACGGTCAATACCAGCACGCCCACGCACACTCCTGCGGCATTGCTCAGGCGGGTCATGAAGCATACGCCGAACGCCAGTCCGTGAACGTATGCCCACGTGCCGGGAATCCGCCAGACGTCACGGTTCGTGGGATGGTCCTGATAGGCGAATAGGGAACGCATCATGAGCCATGCGCTCGCAGCTAGGAACGGTAGACAGAACAGTTCGGTCATATTCCAAGATCCGGGCAAGCATACCGCGATCCAAAACACGCAAATCCATAGCGTCAGCGCGTCGGCAGCGTGGGAGTAAGCGAGTCTGCCATCACCGGAGGGACGTTCGTGGTCGTGTACGGTGCCGATGGATAGCCAAAGGAACCACATCGTAATGAGCAGGAAAATGCACTCGACGATGACGATGCCGTACCCGTTGCCGGTGAGCTTCCACCCGAGCATGTTGACGAAGAAGATGAAAGGTCCCTTTTGATCCCATATGTCACGATATGGGACGCCGCCCTCAGCCCACACCTTGCCGGCGAACTGGAAGAAATCCTGGTCGGGCATCAGATGCAGATTCGCACGATGCGCGGGCGAGAACAAGTCAAGCAGAACAACGGCTGCAATGGCGGCCGCCGCGTTAAGCATGATATGCAATGGTGTGTTCTTGGGACGTTGCGTGGTGTGCGGGAAGCTGATGATGGTCATATGTTTTCACCTCTCCGTATCGGTTTGGCTGGAATGCCGACCACAGTGGTGTTCTTATGCAGTACGGAGCGGGTGACGACGGCTCCGGCTCCGATGATCGTTCCATCCGCTATCGTCACGCCGCCGATGATGGACGCTCCGACACCAATGTCAATATCGTCTCCCAAATGAGGCGCCGCGAAATCTTTGGCCGCGTTCCCTATGCAATTGGCGCCGTGCAGCACACAGTTCTTGCCGATTCGCGCGTCTCCATTAACGACAATGTTGCCGTAATGGTACAGCCGGAGCCCCTCGTCGAAGATATTTTCGGAAATCTCTATGCCAAGACGGCTTCCTAAAAGGTTTTTCCTCCTGCGCGCCCATAGAAACATCGCGTAATGAAGCGGGGTCCTATGCCGGTTGTTGTACCGGTATTCACATACTCGCAAACGTTTCTGGAAACGCCATATTTGAGCTCTTGGATCATCGGTGAGATATGCGATGAACGTATCCAGGCGGCCGCCGTACAGGTAAGCGCTCCGTTCCGTGGATAGGAAGCGGCGTAGGTCTTGTTTTGTCTGAATCACTGCATGTCCTTATGACGATTGTGGCCTTCTCATGTTCGTTTGGGGAGTGCGGAAAATGGCCGGAGGGAAGACGTTCGATTGACTTTGCGCGGCTATATCTCGGTTTCAATGGCATACCGCGGACGGTGCTTGGCTTCCAGATAGATCTTTCCTACATATTCGCCGATGATTCCCATAGACAGCATGAGCAATCCGCCTATCAGCCAGAGCGAGCACATGATGGAGCCCCATCCGGAGACCACGTTGTTGTTCGCCCAGGAAACGATCACATAGATGAACATGCCGATGCCGACAAGAATGGATAGCATCCCCATGCCGGTGACGAAATGAAGGGGTTTGACGGAAAAGCTGGTGATGCCTTCAACCGCGAAGCTGATCATCTTCTTCAAAGGGTATTTGCTTTCGCCTGCTTCGCGTTCGCCCCGCTCGTAGGTGACCACCGCGGTTGAAAAGCCCAGCTCGGGTACGATGCCGCGAAGGAACAGATTGACCTCCCCGTATTCGGAAAGCGCTTGCAGGGCGGCACGGCCCATCAACCGATAGTCGGCGTGGTCCCGGATGGTTTCGGCCCCCATCCAAGCGTTCAACGCATAAAACGCCTCGGCCGTGTTGCGTTTGAACCATGTGTCCTTATTCCGGCTCGAGCGGACGCCATACACGATTTCCGCACCCGAAACGTATTGCTTGACGAACTCGTCGAATACATTGATGTCGTCTTGGAGATCGGCGTCCAGACTGATCGCGGCATCGCATCCTTGGCTTAGGGCCGTCATCAGACCGGCCAGCAATGCGTTCTGATGTCCCCGGTTATGGGCCAGTTTCACGCCGTGGAACAGTGAAGCGTCGGTTTTGTTGAGTTGTCTAATATATTGCCAGGTGCCGTCTTTCGATCCATCGTCGACGAAGAGCACGCGGCTGTCCTCGGCAATGAGATGACTGGATTTCAACGCGGAGATTTTCTTCTGCAGCACCGGCGCGGTTATGGGAAGTTGCTCGATCTCGTTATAGCAGGGAATCACAAAGAATATGTTCGGTTGTTGGCGTTGTTCCACGCTGGTTCTTTGAGTAGCCATATCTCCCTCGGATGAATCCCAAACCCTCATACAGCACTTCCACTATATAATCGCGGGGGGAAAACCGCGACTGCCGTTGTGCACGGCTGGCGATAACCTGTCAGGAAGGAAGAGGAGGCGTTGCTGCTTCTTTCGCAAGAGAGTTGGAAACATATGCGGACGGAACGTTGAGAAGTCGAACGGGGGTGCCATGGCTTTCGGTGAGCTGATCAGCGTCATCGTCCCCGTGTATAACGTTCGGCGTTATCTTCGTCAATGTCTTGAATCCTTGGCATCGCAAGATTATCCGTCTTTTGAGATTGTTCTCGTGGATGATGGGTCCACGGACGGCTCCGGCCGGATTTGCGACGAATACGCGACGAGAAACAAACGTTTCTCAGTCGTGCATCAGAGCAATGCCGGTCTCAGTGCCGCCCGTAACGTGGGATTGGCCCATGCCCATGGCCGGTATGTTTCCTTCGTGGACAGCGATGATTGGGTTGCCGAGAACTATCTGTCCATGCTCATGACCGCTGTGGAACGAAGCGGCATGCCATGCGCGTCCCTTGCGCATCTCAAACCATTCCGGGACGGCTTCGGCTGCAGACTGCACATGGAATCCGGCGGCGCATCATCCGCAAGGATTGAACCGGAACGCATCAATGTCATGGATGAGACGACCATGCAGAAGGCTTTGCTGCGCCAACAGGTCAACTGCGGTGCGCAGGCGCGGCTGTGCCGGCGCGATGTGCTGCTTGCCGTCGCCCCCAACGGTGAAGTGTTTCCGAAAGGTCTGCTGTATGAGGATCTGGCCACGGTCTATCGCATCATCCATGAAGCGCATGGCAGCGCGCTGATTTATGAGAGTCTCTATGCCTATCGGCATAGGTGTACGGGCATCATGGGGAACCGTGGCGCGTTCCATGACGAGAAGGTGGCATCCGCGGTCCACGTGTCCCGGGCGTTGTACGTGAATATGACGCGATGGTACCCTTCGCTTGCCAAAGAGTCCGCTTCGCGCTGTCTGGCGTTGCTGTGCACGGTATATTCTTCGTTGGATGTTATGGAGCGTGACAACAGGGAAACCGTATGGCGGGAGATTCAGCAATATTGTGGTTTGACACGGGACGATGTCGGCGCACGGTTGAAAGATCGGGCGGCCGCCTGTTGCGCGATGGGTGGAGAGCGGGTGTTCGCCATGCTCTGCAGGCTGTATCGAGGGTATAGTCGTTGGACTGGTTGTTAAATGATGTGAGGTTGGCATGGTGTATGGCGTGCTGATACTGGTCTGCTGCGCGGTGTGTCTGCTCATGCGCATGCCCAGACTGCAACGTTTCCGGCATATGGGCTTGATGTCGATGCTCGCGATGATGGCGGTGGTTTCCGCATTGCGTTCCAGCGATGTCGGCACGGATGGGCCCATGTACGCGCGGCTCCTTCGCCATCCAGGTTCATGCCGGAGATATGGCTTCGAAACCGGCTATTGTCTGGTGAACAACGCCATGCACTGGCTGGGATCCTACACCGTGCTGCTTGTCTTGGAAAACATGCTGCTGTACTGTGCCATTGGCTTATTCATATACCGGTACATCGAGGAACGGTGGTGGGGCTTTTCCTGTCTGATGGTGTTCGGAACACGCATGTTCTTCATGGCCATGAACGTTTCCCGCCAGTATATTGCGGTGGCGTTGTGCATGTTCGCGTTCATGCTATACGTGCGAAAACGGAAGACGCTCGCGCTGGCCGTGGTGCTGCTTGCCGTGACCTTCCACATCACTTCCATCGTGATGCTGCTGATTCCCTTGGTGGAATGGTGGATTCGGCATGCCAGACGTTTCGGACTGCAGTCCACGATGCTGATCGCGGTGGCGTTCATGATGCAGTTCCTTGACTATGGCGGCATAATCAGCTGGGTGGCTGGTTTCATTCCCAAATATCGGCATTATCAGCATGATTCGCTGATGGGCAATGAAGGAACATCGGTATTCTGGGTGCTTTATACCTTGGCCGTATCGGCGGCCTATATCATCTATGTGTGGCGGAAACGGAGAATGGCCGGCTGCTCGGAACCTGAACGCGAGATATCCAGATCGGATACGTCGTCGTTGCTCGCGGGAGCGCTGATATATGTGGTCATGACCGATGCCTTCGCCGGAGTGGGCACGTTGAGCCGCATGGCCGTCTTCTTCACCATGTTCTTCGTCTGGTTGCTGGCCGCTTTGCTTTCCACCTTGGGCAAGCGCATGCAGCTTGCGGTGGAACTGGCCGTTCTGGCCGCCTCGCTGTTCATGTGTTATCGGCAGGTCTACGTCAGAGGAAATTTCGGGGTGCTGCCCTATAAGATGTTTTTCGGATGAGGAAGCGGAGAGAACGGCATGGTTGAAGAGAATCCATTGATTTCAGTGATTGTTCCAATATGCAATGCCGAATCGTCCTTGAACGAATGCGTGGAATCCATTGTGAGACAGACCTATCGTGATCTCGACATCATCCTGGTGGACGACGGCTCATCGGATCGTTGCCCGGAACTCTGCGAGCGATGGGCGTACCAGGATCCACGAATTCGGGTGATCCATCAAAGCAATGCCGGGGCGTCCGCAGCCCGTAACGCTGGCATAGCCGTTGCACGGGGCACGTACTTGGGATTCGTCGATTCCGACGATCGCATCGCCGACACCATGTATGAAACCCTGTTGGGAAACCTGCTGCGAGAGTATGCCGATGTTTCCATCATCGGCACCAGCCTGGTCGGCGAGGACGGTCGGGCGTATGTTCCATGCGAGAAACATTGCTATCTGCGCATGGATTCCGCGCAGGCCTTCAAATATGTGAATATTCCCGGATACTTCCATGTCGCGGTTTGGGACAAGCTCTACCGGCGCGAACTGTTTGACGACATTCGTTTCCCCGTGGAACGGTGCAGTGGCGAGGACTATCCGGTAACATATCGTGTGCTGGACAAAGCCCGGACGTTGATCTACGATTCCGCCCCCCAATACTTCTACCATCTGCACGAGCGGGTAACGCTGCGCCTCCGCGTCACCACCGCGCAAAGCGACGAGACCGCCGCCGCGTTGGAACTGGTCCGGGACAGGTATCCGCAGTCATACGACTATATGTTGTATGGCCATCTCATCGCGACAGTGGGCAATTACAACAACATCATCCTGCAGGGCCAACGCTCGCAATGGCTGGACTTCGAACAGCGCGTTGTCAGACTTGTGCGAGACGCCTTGCCCCGTGTCATGCGATTGCCGGAGATTCCGAAGATCAAGTGCATGCAAATGCTGCTGCTCTATCTTTCCCCGGCTTTGTACCGAACGGTGCTTGTCCCATTCAAGCAGCATCATGCCAGGGCGCTGAGCTGATACGGAAGCCTTGTAATATTCATGCAGTTTGAGCATTCCGTACGATTCAATGCGGTGATGAATACGATTCTGACCGCATCCAACATGCTAATCGGCGTCATCACCATTCCATACATCACCAGGACACTTTCCGTGGAAGGTTACGGCAACGTCACCTTTGCTCAGAACATCTCGCAATGGCTGTCGGCGCTCTGCCTGGTCGGCATACCAACTTATGGCGTACGTGAATGCGCTCGTGCGCGTGATGATCCACGAAAACTGGCGTCCGTGGTTAGGGAATTGCTCGCCATCATCACCGTCTGCACGTTGACGGTACTGGCATGCTTCGCACTGGCCATCGCGTTCGTCCCTCGGTTGCATGGGCTCGCTGCGCTTATGTGCATGTTCCTCGTCAGCACGCTGCTGCTGTCCTTCGGAGTGGAATGGTTTTTCCAGGCCATGGAGGAATACGAGTACATCACCATCCGCAGCGTCGCATTCAAAGTGCTTTCGTTCATTGCCATGCTGCTGCTCGTGCGTGCTGACGGGGACTATCTGGTCTACGGCGCGATCACCGCATTCGTGACTTGCGGCAACAACGTGCTCAACCTGATTCGGCTCGGTGGCATGGTCGACCTGCGGACGTCGGCGCCTCTCCATATCCGACGGCACATCAAGCCGCTCGCATCGTTCGCCGCGCAATCGATCGCCACATCGATATACCTGTTCTTCGACAGCATCCTGCTTGGCATGCTGTCCGCCGACAATGTGCAGGTGGGCTTTTACCAGTTGGCGGCCAAACTCAAAGGCGTGTGCTGGAGCGTGATTAACGCGATCGTCGGCGTGCTGGTGCCCCGCCTGTCGTATTATGCGAAGCATTCGCTCGGACAGTACCGTGACCTGATGGGCAAGGGCTTCGGCATCGTCTGCAACCTGTGTTGCGGACTGTGCTGCTATCTGCTGGTGGAGGCCGGCCCGCTGACCATATGGGTGTCCACGGGAAAATACGCCGACGCCATTACCGCAGTGCGGATTATCGGATTGGTGAGCCTGTTCTCCTGCATGAGCACGTTCCTGGCGTCATGTGTCCTCACACCGCTTGACCAGGAAAGCAAACTCGCCGTCTCGAACATGGCAGGCGTTCCCATCAGCCTTGCGGGAAACCTGCTGCTGGACGCGCATCTCGGAGCCACCGGCGCGGCACTATCCATGCTGGCCGCGGAAATCGTCATCTTCGTGCTGGAAACACGCTACTGCTGGGACGTGCTGCGCGAATCGATAAGCTTGCGGCGACTTGCGCGCATAGGCGCCTGCCATGCGTGCTCGACAGCGGCACTGCTGGCATTGCTGTATGGTGCGCCGGCGATGGATTGCGCGGCACAAGTGCTGGCAGGCATGTCCATCTACTGTCTGGTATGGCTGCTGGCCGGACTGATATTCCATGAGGAAACCGTATGCTGGACAATCGGCGTGATACGCGGCAAATTGCCTAGGAAGTGACCGAATATCGAGGCCGTAGCCCCTCTATCGGATTTGGATGATGATTCGTGCCGCCTGAAGCGTGCAGCTCAACCCAAATAGCTTTCCTGCACGCTATCCAGCATGCGCTGCGAAGTGAAACGCTCAAGATACGTGGCACGAATGGCATCCGAAGAGAACCTGTCACCGGTGGACAGCTCGGCGATGACACGCTCCACCTGCTGTGCTCCGGCCTTCACATCGCCGACCTTGAACAGATAACCATTCACCCCTGGCCGGACCACTTCATTGCTGCCGGTCACATCCGTCGCGACAATCGGCACGCCGGCACGCAACGATTCGACCAGCGAATATGGCAGACCCTCATACAACGAAGTCAGCAGATACACGTCGAACGCCTTGACGATAAGCTCCGCATCATCCCTATAACCCAGCAGATGCACATTATCGGACAAACCGTTATCCGCAACGAAACGGGCCACCTCGTCCTGCAGATCGCCATCGCCCACGCAGACGAAATGCGCAAGCGGATTACGCTCGACCACCGCTCGGGCAATCCGCACGAACGTCATCGGATCCTTCTGCTTGGCCAGACGCACGGTCGAACCAACCACCACGGCTCCATCAGGCAAATCCGACAATCCCAACAGCCGCAAAGCCTCCTCGCGCGACGGCAACGCGACATCGGGAATGCCGTTATACACAACCTTGAACTTATCCGGCCTGTCGATGTGCCTCTGCAGCGCGATATTGCGCTCGCCGTTGGAAACATTGAACGTGCGGGTGGTCAGGAAACGGCTGAACACCCGTTCAAGAAAAGCGAAGAACCGCTTCTTCGATTCGGAGAACTCCCATGCTTGGAACGCGTAGGCGTGGGGTGTGTAGAACACTTTCGACACATGGCCGCCGACGGTCGCGGAACGTCCGATGATGCCGGCCTTCGAGCTGTGGCAGTGGAGGATGTCGGGCCTGATCTGCTTGATGAGCCTGCGGATATGCAGCCACGCCTTGATGTCATTGCCTGCGGAAAGGTCCCGGACCAGTTCGGGAATGGGAATAAGCGTCGCATGCTTTTCCATTTCGGGAATCGCATTGCGATAGTAATCATCGATGCGATTGGTTCCGTAAGCGACGGTCACGTCAAATTTGCTGTGGTCGATACCATTAACGATATCCACGACGTTGCGTCCGCAACCACCCATCGCTTCCTGAACGATGAGCAGCCGTTTCTTCCCTTCCATAGGCTCGGTCATGTTGCCTCCCCCTATCACTGGCTCCTCATCACATATGAGCGCGGTCGACACTCATCTTTCCGTATCATACCCTCCCCTAAGTATGTTTTCCGAGTTAGTGGGTATCTTTTTGTTGACATGCCATCCGTATAATATGCGGGAGGACGGATGGAAATAGTGAAGGGAATGCTGAAGACATGGCGGGAAACGAGTTCAGGGAATGGCCGGAAGTGCATGCTCCAAGTGGAACCCATGGCGCTGATGGTCCAAGGACCTACGATTTTCCCCTGACCGAGAAGGACAAGCTTGTTGGTGAGGGGGCTTCCCGAGGTCTTTCGATTGGTAGCATCGATGGTTCCGTGGCGGAAGCAGCGCCGCGTGGATTCGTATATCGCCATCGCCGTGAGCTGGTCGGTGTCGTTGCTGTTGCAGCGGTTGCCGCGGTTGTGGCGGGAATCACATTGGGATTCCGCCAGCATGTTGACAGTCAGGAGGTGTTGAGCTCCTGCCAGCAGTCCGTGAGCATTTATCAGTCCAACAAGGAACGCTTGAAGAAAACCGTCGCTGGCGCTGCGGATGATTTGCAGATTGCCGAGAATCAAGTGCAGGATTCGAAAACCGTGACCGACCTGCATGCCGCGGTCGATAAGGGGAACGAGAAGACCAAGATCGGCGCGAGTTGTGACGCTTCCGCTTCGGTCGAGGACAACCAGGCAGCCGATGAGAAGATCACTGCGGCAACACGTGGCTTGGGGGAGAAGGTCGAAGCCATTCTGAGTGCCAAATCCGAGGTGGAACGTTCCAAGAACGCCCGCGATGTCGCCATCGCCAAAGCTGATCTGGCCAACAAGGTCAATGATGGGCAGAACGTGCTTGGCACGGTGCGTTCCAATGATCTGAATGCCCGCCAGGATCTGTCCGCGGCATTGAACGATGCTCAACAGACGGCGACCACGTCCAATTCCTCGGATCCGAACGTGTATATCAACCAGCTCAATAAGCTGCAGGACGCTATGGATAAATTCAGCGCGACGGCAGTCTCGCAATAAAAACAAGTGAATACGTAGTACATGGAAATGATGGGGGAGAGGCATGTCCAAGCACATTGACAATATCAACCGGACGGGTGTTCAAAAGAAAGGAAGCACGGCAAAGAGCATAGGCATCGCGGTGGCGGCAATCCTTGGCATCATCGTCATCTACTGCGCGCTATTGGTTGGAAGCGTGCTGCAGGCGAAGAAACATCTCACCCAAGCGGTATCCATCGTCCAATCGGTCAATGCCGGTTCCGACATGACTTCCGTTTTGCCTGCTTTGGTCGGTAAAACAGCGCAGCTCCAGCAGGAGACCAAGGCGGCCCGGGCTCAGACCGATGGTATTGTGTGGCGGATTGGTACGGTGATTCCGTACGTCGGGGACGATTTGTCAGCCGCGCGCACGGCCGTGACGGCTTTGGACACCGTGTCCAATGATGTGATTCCCGAAGTGTCCGATTCATTGACCAACCTGCAGAAGAACAGCGCCGCGGGCAACACGCTGGATATCAAGTCGTTGTCATCGGCGGCGGATGCGATCGTGAAGGCGAACACGGCAGTGCAGACGCAGGCCAAAGCTTTGGAGAACGCGCCCACGCCGCATATCGGCAAGGTCCGTGACGCTTTGTCGACAGGCAGAACGTTGTTCACCAAATTGGCCGATCAAAGCGACCAAATCAGCAAGGTCGTATCCATGTTCTCCCAACTTATGAATGGGGGCGAAGGAAAGTACCTGATTCTGGTGCAAAGCAACGCGGAAGCACAAGCCGCTGGTGGTGTTCCCGGATCCGTTGGATCATTGGAGGTCAAAGATGGCAAGATTGTCGTGGGTGAGTTCCACTCCGATTCGGAATTCCAGCTTGTCAATGTTGTAAAAGGCGCTGAACAAATCAACGATTTGTATGCGATTTCACAGTTTGGCGTCAATTATGGCGGAGACATCCGTCTAGCCACCGTATCACCGAACTTCCCTGTAGTGGCCAAATATGCTGCCGGAATATGGAAGCAGCAGTCCTTCGGCACCAATGACACCATCAAAGGCGTGATGTCCCTTGATCCGTACGCATTGCAGAGCATGCTCGGCACGTTGGGCGGCGTGACGCTCAGCAATGGCGTTCAGCTCGATGGAACCAACACCGCGCAATATTTGTCGAATACGGTCTACCGTGACATTCCCGACCAGAACCAGCAGGACGCATTCTTCAAGGAATCCGCGCAACTGATTATGCAGAAGGTGTTCGGATCGTTCGATGCGAAGAATGTGCTTTCCTTGGTCAAGACCATGTCAGTGCTGGGCCAGCAGCGTCACCTCTACAATGTCAGCTTCAACGATTCCGGCAAGAGCGGATGGAACGGCGAACTGTCCGATGACCCGAAACGACCTGAAACCGGACTGTTTGTCAACGAGATGGGCTGGACAAAGATGGATTGGTACGCCAAACGCAATGCCGTGGTGACCAAAACGAAGACCAACAAGGATGGCACGGCCACGTGGCATGTGAAATACACCATCGCCAATTCCATGAAACCGGAAGAGGTGCAGTCCACACCAGCATACATCACGTCCACGTTCCCCACCTCGCTGTTTGAAAGACTTATCTCACAAAGCAGTGCGTCCGATGAGGAGAAGGCATTCGCCAACATCCTGATCGATAAGGCCCAGCCGGGCGTGCTATGGCATATCTACGTGATCGAGCCACCGGCCGGCGGCAGCGTCTCCGGCATCAAGGTCAGCAACAATTCCGCTTCCCGGGTAGAGGAGGGCGAACAGTTCAAGGCGATCAAGTCGGACGGACGGGAATACTACACGAACACAGGTGTGTTCATCGACCCTGGCAGCACCGCGACCGTAGAATACGACGTGACGACCGCAGCTGGGGCCTCCGACCTCGTGCTCGACCAAACGCCGGTGCCATACGCGCCGCAGATTACGTACGAAGACAACACCAAGCAGTGATTCACCATTGATGAAGGCCGCGCCCCAATAGCGCGGCCTTCATGCTATTCTCGCCCATTGCGATAGCCACTGTACTTGGCGGCGGCTATCGCAATGGGACCACCGTGCTATTCAGTGGTCTGCGTCGACTCCCCACCATTGCCTGGGTCTGGCGTTGGTGTGGGATTTGGGTCCGGTGTCGGTGTTGGATCTGGGTCCGGATCCGGTGTTGGATTTGGGTCCGGTGTCGGCGTGGGGTCCGGGTCGGGAGTCGGTGTTGGATCTGGGTCCGGTGTCGGCGTGGGGTCCGGGTCGGGAGTCGGTGTAGGTTTTGTTCCTCCATTATTACTGGAATTGCTGCCGGAATTATTGCCAGGATTTCCGCTAGTGTTGTTGCTTCCGTTGCTGCCGGAATTACCGCCATTGCTACCGCTATTGGAGGTATTCCCGTTGCCGGAACCGGTACTGGTGCCATTGCCGCTATTATTGAGCGCATTCTGTTTCGTTTCCGGAGCATAGATGCTCGGATTGTAATAGACGCGGTTGCTCGAACTGGAGTTCGAATTGTCTTCCGGTGTCTCATACGCCTTGGAATCAGCGTTATGTTTCGCAACGGAATCAGTGACCGCTTTCATGGCGTTCTCCACGTTCTCACGCGCCTTGGAAAGCGCCTTGATGCTTGGATTCTCACCATTCAATACCTGATTGGCCGCGTCGATGGCCTGCTGCAAGGCGGTGCGTGTCTTTTCGTCCGCCACATTGTCCTTGCTGCTGTCCATAAGACTCTTGGCCTGCTCCAACGTGGTCTGCAGCGCCTGCTTGGCGGTTTCCACACTGGAATCGGCCTTGGCGTCACGGCTCTTGGACACCGCATCGGAAGCTTTGGCCAGCGATGCAAGAGATCGTTCCATCGCCTTGGCGTTCTTGTTGTTCTGTTTTGCGGCCCGTGTCAGATTCTCGGTGGACAACGAAGCCACGCATTGGGTGGTCGGAATGAAATCATACGTATTCGACAATGCATCTTTCAACGTGCTGGCGGTATTGCCATCCGCAAGCTGGTCGGCCGGCACGTCCACCAGCAGATTCGCGTTTTGAATGGCCGCGTCATAGCGTTTCTTCACCTTGGCATACCGGGTCGCGGACTGCTTGCAGGATGAGAACGCGCTACGCTGGGCGTTGACTGATGATACGTGCCAGGCCACGGTTCCACCGACGGCCAGCAGCGCGGCCACGGCCGCAACACTGGCGATGATGATGACTTTACGTTTCTTGGATTTCTTTTCCGCGGCCACGGCCTTGTCATGAATGGACGTGTCTTCCACAATGATGGGTATCTCATCCTGCTCATCGCTTTCGCGGGACTGGACATCATTGGAAACGCCATCCGGAGTGATCAATGTCGTATTGGCGGTTTCGACCTCCGTATCGTCTTTGATGACGATGTTCGCCGGCGGCACCGCGTTGTCAAACGAGAGATCGGGTAGGGGCCAATCGCCATGGACAACATCACCATGGAAATGTGGAGGATTCTCCAACTGGGCCGTTTCCCCGGTGTTTGACGCGGCGGAGGCGGTGTTGTAGCTGATCGAACGCAGGATATTGCGGATTGCGTCGTTGGTGGCGCGTGCGGCCGACCTGAATGCTTCGAAGTTCCTGCGGTAGGGGTCTGGAATCGTGGCCGCTGGAGGTAGCATTGGACGTGCCTGCATGGACTGGTTGATCACCGATTGCAGTCGTTCCTGGATGGTGACGCCCGTAATCATGTTGTGTTGCGCGCAGTATGCGCACATGTTGGAGAAATCGGTGAGCGTGAACGTGTATGGCAGCGCGGTCGGCGCGATGATGACCACATTGTGCCGCTGCTCCGGCTCGAAGCACAGAATCAGGTCCGCGTTGTTCGCGATGCTCTGCGTCAACTGCGTGGAACGGAACTGCGAGGCATCGATTCCGACGGATTCCATCAACGCGTTGCTGGACGGATCAATGGCATGCCCCACCAGACTGTGGGTCCCCGCGCTGCCGACTTTGAGCGAGGTGCCCTGCGTGTACGTACGGAAAAGGAGTTCCCCCATTGGTGACCGGCAGATATTGCCGGTGCAAATGAACAGGACGCGCATGTTTTGGATCCTTCGGCCATCGAATTACGAAAAATAAACTACCAATAGTATATATATCGCGTTGGGCATTCAACAATGAGGGGGTATTATCCTCGTGGATGATTACGTGAAGCAGGTGAATATGAAGCATGGAAACAGTGTTCTGATTCGGGACACCAGCGATGTGTTGCTGATACTGGCATTGATCACCTTGCCGGCCGACGGCACGAGACTCGGCATCACCATGCCATATTGGACGCCTATCGCACCCGCGTTCCTCATCCTATACGCCCTGTGCAATTCCCGACTCTCCCTGCGCTCCATACGGCAGTACCTCGGGTTCTTCCTATTTCTGCCACTGCTGGTGGTCGTATCGCTGTTCGGGTGGCTGACCATCGGATTCCATGGAATATACGTGTTCCAGACCATGTGCGCCTTGCTCTCGGGCCTCGCATGCCTGGTGTCGTTGGACGTCGCGTTCCGTTTGAAACGGCTTGATTGGAACAAAGCGGTGACGATCGTCGTGGCCGTGTATTGGATCGCATTCGCAGTCGGCGTCCTGCAATGGATGGACTCCCGACTCGGCATCACGCCGGTCACCAGACTGTTCCAACTGCTCATGGAACGAAACTACGTGCCACGCAAACCCCAATTCTTATTCGCGGAACCAAGCTACATCGGCATGCACATATTCGGCGTGCTGCTGCCGTTGTTCTGGCTCACCAGACGTAAGTCACTGGCATTACTCACCCTCGTGTTCGCCTTCGGCTCGGCATGCATGGGCGTCGGTGTACGCATCCTGATTGATACGATGATCGCACTACTGCTCTGGGCCATGGTCGAAATCCGATGGGACCGCGCGCGCAACGTGATCGCGACGCTCGCCGGAGTCGGAGTGATCGGCGCAGACGGCACGCTGACATTGCTGCACAATGCGCGTGTGCAGAGCATGCTGCAGCACGGCCTGATGCAAGGGGATTTCTCTACGCTGGCACGTATATTCCGCTCACTGGCACCGATGCTCGCCGGACTGCACGACCCGGTACATCTCATATTCGGCTTCGGCATGGGCAACATCAAAGACGCGATGTTGCAAGGATACGACGCTGCCCGAGCCGTCATCACGGCCCAAGGTGGAAACCCGGACGGTAATGGCGAGATCAGACTGATAGCGGATACGGACAACAGCACCTACTACTTCACCATGAACGCCTACGTCAGTTTCATCACCGAATTCGGCATAGTGATGCTCGTCGCATTCCTGATTCTGCTTCTGGCCCACGTGACCCTCAACCACGCATGGAGCAAGACCACAATCTGCTGGCTGATCCTGCTGTGCTACCTCTACATCCAATTCGAAGGATACGCGTTCTACGCCCTATGGCTCTATATCTGGGCCACCGGTCTCAGGAGGCCGTTAATACATGCCGCCCGCACCGAATCCCCGCAATGATTCTGCACGTATGAGATGATTCACCGCACATAGGGAACGCCTCACGCTAAAATTTCCGTTTGCGGTGTGTCGGAGTCCTAGTGGATTTCGCATAACCGCACACGAAAGTTGGAGAAACGGTTAAGGGGTTCAGGCATGCGCATCATGTTCGTCTGTACGGGCAACATTTGTCGTTCGCCTATGGGCGAGCTGTTGATGTCGCACTACCTGACTGGTACCACCGTGCAGGTGTCCAGCGCCGGAACGCGCGGCCTGCCGATGCATCCGATCGATCCGTCAAGCGGACGCCTCATGGATAGTGTAGGCATCGAATCCTCCGGTTTCCATTCCCGACGATTGACCCGCCAGATGGCCGATGACGCCGACCTGATCCTCTGCTTCGAAAAGCAGCAGCGCAAGGACATCGTCACGTTGGCACCAGCCGCGGTGCGCTACACGTTCCTGCTGAACGATTTCGCGAACATGTGCGACTACTGCGCCCAGCACAGCATGGTCACCGGTACCACCATCCAGGAGCGGCTTGAGTCAGTGATCAGGCGCTCTTCGATGATTCGCCCGATGATTCCGCTGCCGAAAGATATCGACGACCCGCACGGCCGCGAATTCGACCAATTCTGCATCGCCGCCAACCAGACCAACGAGGCGATTCGCAGGATCCTCAAAAGCATGCGCAAACATCACGACGTGTCCCTCTCCGCCGTGCGCTCGCAGATTGTTGCCTAGCTTTTAGGCGAACCAGCTTTCAACTCGGTTGCACTGCTCGGTAAGACCTCTGCCGATTTTATCTATGAGTTTTTTTCGGTTTTCGAAAACGGAGCTATTGCTCTGGTCGAGAGCACTGACTTTCTGCAGGCAATTAATTGCTGTTGCCATGAAGGTAATGGGCATAATTTGGCTGAGCGTTTGTAACATGGAACAGCAGAACTTAAAATCCTTGCTCCCGAATGGCTCGGTAAGTTTCTGCCAATGCCTGAGCTCTATACGTTCATAGTTGTATTCGCCGCCGATACTCATGGCAAGTTTGCGTTGTTTGCGTTGGGTTTCATAGGCGTACATGGATGCGGTGTCATATAGTGGTGCGAATGATGGTTTGGCTCCGGTAGGTTCCAGCAGCGCGTAATTCTTCGCATGAGCATCGGTGCCACCGATGAGGAAATTGACGACGAGAGCTATGTAAAACTGGTCGATATCAATTTCGCTCAAATTGTTGTTTCTCATGCATTGGATGATGTCTTGGGCGGAGGGGCCACCGTCCGACTGGTATTTTTCTTGTGTTGAATGAGCGGTTGCTTGGCAGAAGTCTTCTTGGTGAATCCGCTGCACAATGGGACGGCCATTTACCGTGGAGATTTTACGGTCCCATCGTGTGCTGACGAGCGCGGGAGTCTCTCCGAACATGCGGAATGTGGTTTGTGCCACGGGAATTCCCAATGCTCCAATTGTTTTCATGCAGATATATTCGTTGAAAGCTTGCTCATGCAAGGCATGTATGCCGGGCTTGATGATGTGTGTCGTTGGTGCGGTTCCATGTGCTTCGTACCATTTGCCATTGGCATAGTGGAGCGCAATTTTGTCTTGTGCACCGTTCAACGACCAGTGCTCGTCGGAGGCTTGCCATGAGGCATCGCTTGTACCCGCGATGGAGGCGAGGCGTTGCTCTATTTCTTTTTCAGAGATAGGGACGAGTGAATACGGATCGTCTTTCACTGTCTCGATTTGCTCAGGTGGAACAAATTGCGCTCCTCCCGCACAATCCAATCCGATTGCGCTCAGCAATGCGAAAGGATTATTTCCATTGACTCCATATTGTTTGCCGATTGCTCTGCGCGTCATGGGGTCATCGGGTAGCACGCCATCGATATAGGCTTCTATTGGTTTGCCGGTCCAAGGCTGGGATCTTCTGGGCATGGACAGAGATAATTGTGCAGGGGCATCGGCGTCGTAAATGAAGGAATGCTTTCCGGATATGTCTTCTTGCAGGATTCCGATTCGCTGTCCTTCAAGGAATACGATGAGTTTTTGCCAGGCATGGGAAATTAAACTTCCTCGTTAGTGTTGGGTTCGTGCTCGTCGAGTTCTTTGGCTTGCTGTTCGATGAGTTTTGACCGGTTTTGCAATGCGGTATATGTGTCGGCGTAGTTCTGTCCAAAATTCTTAAGGAGTCCCCCTAGGTGTTTGCTGACTTCTGTGAGATTCGACTGTTCGATGGTTTTCCATTGTTGTATTACCGTGCTCACAGAGGGAATCATTGAAGAGGCCTGGGAGGAATGCTCTATGTTTTTTAGCCAATTATCTCCTGGTGTTCGCACACCCCCTTATTGTGCTGCTTTCTTCGGATAAATATGCGGCTGCCGTGATTTCTGTACAGATTATTGGTTTTGTAAATCTGTTCTCCTGCCTTAGTACATTTATAGGTTTATGTGTGCTCACCCCGCTTGATCTTGAGAATAAACTTGCGATGGCTAATATGGCTGGTGTGCCTATTAGCCTTGTCGCTAACTTTGCGCTCGACGGTACTTGGGGAGCCACCGGAGCGGCCAGTGCTGTTCTTATTGCGGAATTTGTCATTTTTACTGTTCAGGTACATGCCTCTTGGAGAATACTTCGTAATGCGTTACAGCTCAGCGAGATACTTAAGACTCTAATGATTAACGTTGTTGCGCTGTTAGCGGGATTTGCCGCTGCTTCACTCCCTCTTTCCGCGATTCCGCTGCTTATTGTGGGGTTCTTCATTTACGGAGCTACATGGTTCATCGTTGGGCTCATTGTTAGAGAAGATAGCGCGATTTGGGTGGCTAATACGGCACTATCTTTACTGGGCAGACAACGGATACTGATATGAACTGATTTTTGTTCCGCATTTCCCCTAACTCGATGGGAGATGATGGAACCATGGCAAAAGGAACGAGATACACGCCGGAGTTCAAGGCGAAGGCCGTCAGGCTGTTGACCGAGTCGCGCGGCTCGTATCCGTCGGAGACCAAGGCGATCGAACAGGTCGCCAAGGATCTGGGGGTCGCGCCGGAGACGCTGCGCCGTTGGCGCGGCAAGACGGACGCCACGGTCGCGGCGGAGACCAAGCAGTCGGCCGAAGACGCGATGGCGGAGTTGAAGAGTTTGCGGGCCGAGGTCGCGCGATTGAGGCGGGCGAACGAGATCTTGACGACGGCGTCGGCTTTTTTCGCGGCGCGGCTCGACCCGACACGGCGTTGATGGTCGCTTACATCGACGAATTCAAGGACCGTTTCAGGGTCGGGCCGATCCGCAGGGTGCTGGCCGCTTCGCTGGACTGCGGGTTCATCACGCCGCGCGGCTACCGCATGTTCAAATCCAGGCCCGTCAGCCGCATGGCCGCCAGCAAGCGAGCTTTGGAAGTGAATAAGGACGACTGCCGCGTTGCAGAAGACCATTGCCGACGCAAAGACGTTGCTTGACGGTTCTGCGGGCCAGGTTGCGGACGAGTCGACACGTGACGCGCTTGCCAAGGCGATTGACGCTGCCCAGAAACTCCTCGATGGCAAAAGCACCGATGTTGCGGCCATGCAGAACGCTTCGAAGGTGATTTCCTCGACTTCTGACGGCGTGAACAAGTCTGTGGCGGAGCAAACTGCGTCGAATACCAATTCAAACACTAATTCGAATACCGGTAACGGCACTACGAACCGGCGCTACACGTATACGTGGCAATTTGGTCCGGGCTCTGGAAACGGTGTGAACGGTGGCGGTTCGAGCGGCGGTAACGGCGGTTCGAACGGTGGCAATAACAATGGCGGTTCTAACGACGATAATGGCGGTTCGAACGGCAACGGCAACGGTGGTTCGAACGGCGGCGGTAACGGCGGTTCAGATACAGGTACTGCTGGCGAATAAGCCATACCGGAGAAGGATTTGGATATAGCGAATGGTACCCCATAGGTCCCTCTTATTTTCTGGGGGGGGGCTTGTGGTAGATTGTTTGCCGTATGCGGCTGAAGGGGAGAGAGATACATGCAAGGCGTGAATACCGGTGAATCCGGCGCACCAAACGGCGAGCAAGGTATGAGGACTCAAGAGATTCATATCGTCTCGTCCAATGCGCATCGACAGGCATACGCGTCCATGCAGAATCAGCGTCTGCAAAAGCAGTTCGAGCCGATGACTTTTTCCAATACCCCGTTTCCTGCGGAAAAGGAAGGACATAGGCGCGGCAAGGCTGAATCGACTCCCCGGTGGCGTTTCGCCTTCGTCGTCAGCCTGATCGCCATCGATTTGGCAGTGATGCTGCTTTCGTTGACCGTCAGCCTTGTAATCAACGGTGCTGCTTTCGATGCCATCGGCGATGTGATGCCGTTTTGGCTTTTCCTCATTCTGTTCAGCCTGATTTGGTTGCTGTGCTTGGCATTCGCGGGCACATACCACCGCCATGTTATGGCGGACGGCTATGAGCTGTATGCCAAAATCATCAATGCGTCGTTGCTGACCATCATCTCATACTGCAGCCTTGCATTTATTTTCAAACTTGCATTGCCCCGTACTGCGTTGATTATCGCGCCAGTCATCGCCTTCTTCTTGGATATCATCGCACGTTGGCAGATGCGTCAAGCGTTGCATCGTCACCGCAGCAAAGGCTCTTGCAAGTACAGAACGGTGGTCATCGGATCTTCCGATGGCATCAACAAAGCCTTGCAGACCATGCGCAACTGCATGAATTGGGGGTACGAACCAGTTGCTGTATGCCCAATTGAAGCGGATCCAGCTTCAAAAGACGCTTATGTGGTTACCTCATACACACCGGATGCCAATATCGAAGGCTCCAGCAAACTCAAGGTGATTCCTTTCAACTCGGCATTCCCACGTATTTGCGAAAGCCTCGGTGTACAGGAAGTCTATGTGGCTGACGTGCTTTCGCGTGATTCCGAAATGCTGCATGGTCTTTCTCTTGCGGTGGAGTCGCTGGGTATGGAACTTGCCTTGGCGGTCTCCCTGGCGGATGTGAGCGGTCACCGTTTGTATCTGCGAAACACCACGGAACAGCCGGTTCTGTTGGCTTCCCTGCCGCAGTACACGGGAGCTGCGAACGTAATCAAGCGTTTGCTGGACATCATCGGTTCACTGTGCGCGCTGATTATTTCCTCTCCGATTCTTCTCGGCGTCGCCATCGCCATCAAGCTTGATGATGGCGGTCCGGTGTTCTTCTCTCAGACCCGTATCGGACTGCACGGCAAGCCGTTCAAAATGTATAAATTCCGTTCCATGGTCACCAATGCTGAGGAGCTGAAGAAGAAACTCGCTGAGGAAACTGGGCAGGAAGACCGGTTCATCTTCAAAATGAAAGATGATCCGCGTATCACCAAGGTAGGTCACTTCATCCGTAAGACTTCTTTGGATGAGTTCCCGCAGTTCTACAACGTGCTCAAGGGCGATATGTCTCTGGTCGGTCCGCGCCCGGCATTGCCGGAAGAAGTGGCCCGCTATGGTTCCCTATATTCCGCCCGACTGCTGGTCAAGCCGGGCATCACCGGTCCGTGGCAGGTGTCCGGCCGGTCGGATCTTTCACAGGAGCAAAGCGAATATTTGGACGTCTCCTACATTGAGAATTGGTCCATCGCTGGAGATCTTGCGATTCTTGCCAAAACCGTGATGGTAATCTTCACTGGCCGTGGATCGTACTGAGCCAATAAGTGGGTTTTCTGTGATTTTCCCTCTGTTTTTGTGATGGAGCAGAGGGAAATTTCATTTGGCGGCCGAAAAAAAGGGTGCCATGTGGCACAATAATGTGCTGGAATAGTCAAATTGAGTGCTTAATGATTTGAGGAACAAAGCATGGGGCAACATGCTCAAGCAATACGGGAAAAACATACGGCACGGAATGTGACGCTTATTGTACTTGCGGTGCTGATCGTGCTACTTGCCATTGCCGCAGTGTTCGGTATGCAACTGTATAAGCAGGCAAAAAGCGTCAAGGCACACGAATCGCAAGCCATATCCTCACTATCCGCAATCAATGACCCTGCAAAGCTCAAGGATGCCGCCGCGTCGCAGGCGTCCATCGCGCAGGCTCAGCAGCAGACGGCGCAGGCCAAGCAGATTGCGCACGGTTCGCTATGGAACGTGGCTGCGAAAATGCCGTTCGTCGGCAGTGACATCGCCACTGTGCAAGGCATGACGGAAGTCGTGGACAACCTTGCACAGCAGACACTGCCATCGTTGACCACTGCGGTGCAACAGCTTGCCGATGCCAATCTTTCCGGTGCGGAAGGGCAACTTAATCTGCAGCCAATCACCGATGCGCAAGGCAACTTCGACAAGCTCAACCAGCAGGTGCAGCAGCAGAACAAGCAGTATAACAGTCTTGCCGAGCCGAAAATCGGCATGGTGAAGAAAGCCTATCAGCAGGGCAAGGACCAGCTTGACAATATCGCCGATTTGGTCGGGCAGGTCAGCAACGCCACTCACATGCTGCCTTCCTTCCTCGGCCAGAACGGTGCCCGCACATACTTGCTGGCGGCACAGACCACATCCGAAACACGTTCCGGCGGCGGCTTGGTTGGCTCTCTCGGCACCATGACTGCGGATCATGGCAAAATCGCGGTGGGGGACTTCCACCCGAATGGTGAGTTCGTCAATGGCAACAACGGCACCGCTGAGGAACATGCGGTATTCAACAGGCCGTTGGGTTTCTCCTTTGACGTGCGAGATACCTTCGCGGTGCCGGATGTTTCCCGCAACGCGGAGATGCTCAACGCTTCATGGCAGCGTTCGCAATATGCCTGCAACATCGACGGTTTGATTTCCGTGGATCCGGTGTTCATCCAGAAGATGGTGGAGATCAACGGACCTGTCACTTTGTCCAACGGCACTGTGCTTACCGGCGAGAACACCGCCGAATACATGCTCAACACCATCTACAAGGACGTTCCTGTGGCACAGCAGGACGAATACTTCGAGTACATTGCCCAAATGGTGATGGACGGCGCTTTTGGCAACATGACTGTGGACAAGATGATGAAGGTGGCGCAAAGCATCGGTGATTTGGCCGAGAACCGCCACTTCTACGCCTACACGTTCCACGATGACGAAGCGAAGTACTTCCAAGGTGCTGGACTCGCCAAGAATGCGCCTGAGAGCGAGACCAATCCGGAAACGGGCATTTACATCAGCGAGCAGAATCCTTCGAAGATGGGTTGGTATATCGACCGTACCAGCGAAGTGACCAAGACAGGGGACAAGACCTACCACGTGAAGTACACGCTGACCAACCGTATGACTTCCACGGAAATGGCTGCCTGCACGAGTTACATTCTCGGTGGTGAGCAGAAGGGCGTTGGTGGCGTGCCCGTGGCGCCGAGTGGCACATCCGCGCAGCGTGTGCTGATTTACGCGCCTGCAGGTGGTTCGATTGGATCAATCGCCGTGACCGGTGATGTGCGTGACCGTAGCAATGCCACCATGGACGGCAAGCCATTGAACTCCAGTATGGCGTACATCGCACCTGGCAAGAGCGTGACGTACGAGTTCGACGTGACCGTGTCTGACAAGGCCACGGCTGATATGAAGCTCGATCAGACGCCGTGTGGCAAAATGACCAATGATGTGAAATACAACTATTGAAATATGGCGCGGTAATTCTCGACATTATTGGTGCATGATTTCCTTGAATTCATCTCAATGAAAACTTGTTCAATGAAGTCTATGAATTATTGCTATATTCTTGGAAATACAGGGGGTATTTCTGCTGGAAAGCGGAGACACCCCCTATTTTATTAGTGAAAAAAGGGTGTATTTATGCGAATTGTTGTATTATATTGCATGTAATTAATATCCTATATTTTCAAGGGGTTGGCATGTCTGTTCTTGACGGATTTGAAGCAGTGGGAGAAAAGACCACCACCAATAAGATGACCATGACGGTCATGGAATCATCCGTTCGCTTTTCCAAAGGCGTGACCGAAGCGCTCGGATGCCCGGCATACGTGAAATTGCTGGTGAATGACAAGCAGAAGAAGATCGCAGTCCAGGCATGCGACGCCAAAGACGAGAACGCCATCAAGTTCTGCAAGACCAAGCGAAGCAAGGCCGATGGCGTCGACTCTGACGCTGCAGGAAAGGCTTCTTCCGTGACCGTGCGTACCACCGATGTGCTGGTAGCGGTGCAGAAGTATTTCACTTTCCCGCCGGTCGCAGACGACCAGATCGCCTATTTCGCCATGGATGGCGAGTCCTACCCGGATGAGAAGGTTGTCATTTTTGCTGTGGCCGATGCCTCAAAGGGTGTATCCGGCAAGCGCGGTCCCCGCAAAGGTTCGCATCATACGGCCAAAGATGGCGAGTAAGTGAACAATATTCCGCTCAGCTTGAAAAATCGCATATAGTACAGTTCTCTTGATGTGAGTGCTGTACTATATGCAGTATCTTGATAGGCTGTGCGAGTCGTCCATAAACGCTAATAATGAGTACGTATGCATCCAGCCCAAAAATCCTGAAAAAGGGAGCTTGGAACGAATGTGGCAGGTAGTGGGCGTGTAGGATTTTCGTTCAGTATTCGAGTCGCTCAAAATAACGTGCTTGGTTGGCGATGGACGGTGGAAAAAGAGCATGACGGCTTTTTCGAGCCCGTTGCGTCTGGCCGTTCGCTCACGCGTAAGATGGCCAAAAGGGCCGCGATAAAAGCGATGAATGAATTGCGTGCATAAACAACCGTAACGCCATGAATGGCCTGCATCTTTCCATATGAAATATAAAAGAGGCATATAAGACAGGAGAGGCTCCGCACAATGTGTGCGGAGCCTCTCCTGTCTGAAAAACTAAAACTCAGTAGCAGTGGTGGGCGAGCCAGTAGGTGTAGGCGCCCTGGATGGAGCCGTAGCGCTGTGCGCAGTAGCCCCAGAACCACTTAAGCTGGGTCTGGTAGTTGGTGGCCCAATCGGCACCGGCGCTCACCATCTTCGAACCGGGCAGCGCCTGCGGCAGGCCGTACGCGCCGGAGCTTGGGTTCGTGGCTGCGACATTCCAACCGGACTCATGAGAAATGATGTACACGGTGGCGGTGAAATCGGCCTCGGAATAGCCGCTGGACAGCAGATAATCGTGAGCCCACTGCTGCATTTCGCCAGCCGGCACGGTGGTGCCGATCGACGCTGCGGCCGCGGACGGCGTGGACGAGGAGCCGGTGCCGACGAGGATCACCTTGTCGGTCGGAGCCTTCTTCACGAAAGAGCTGATCATATTGGAAGACATGACCTTGCCGCCGGACTTGGTGACGAGGTTCGTGGTCTCCATAACACCGTTCGCGCCTTCGGTCTCGACCTTCTCCTGGCCCTTCGGCAGGCTGGAGGTCTCCTTCTTGACCGTGTTGAATGCGATATCCGTATCAGACACCTCAACGGAAGCGCCGGCACGTTCGATCTTGATGACGGTGTTCTCGTTCACCTTCGTATCCAAAGACGGGGAAACGGTGTCTTCCGTATCAAGGGTGATGTCGCCCGCGTCAAGCACGGACTTCACGTCGGTGAAATGCATGCCGGGAACCACGCGGGTCTTGCCGTTGATCTTCACGGTGACGTACGAAGTATCTCCGGAAAGTGCCTCACGGGCGTTGCCACGGGAGGCTTCGATGCTGTCGGTGACGGAATACGCGGTGACCTGCTTGGCAGGAGACTTCTCCGCGGTGGCGTACAGATTATGCGACACGATGCCGCCAGTGGCCAACAGCCCCACTGCCGCAACCGTTGCGACAATCTTCACCATCTGAGATTTGCCCGGCAAGGCAAACGTAGTTGGTTGGGCATGTTTCTTATGGCTAGCCATTCTGCTCCTACATCGGGTACAATTCCTCGGCGGATTCCGTGCCTAGGGCACGGCGCACAACCGCTAGGGTTCCGCCGGAATGCGCGCAACTGCATATAGTCTACCGCACCCCAAGGAACTTGAAGATAACGTATGCAACGCGCAGGCGACGGGCCGAATCATCGTTCCGACTGACTACTTGGCGTTTTCACTTTGGCGTCTCCGCTGGAAGCGGTGTCCCCATCGGAAGCGGCCGCATCCATATCCAACGCCTTGGCCTGGCTGATCAGATCATCCAAATCGGAAGCGCGCAACGCGCCGGCCTGCTGGAAGATGATCTGCTGCTTCTTGACGACCATCAGCGTCGGCACTGCCTGAACCTTGGCCGCGGCGGCCAGATCGGGATTCTGATCGATATCCACCTTCGCGAAATAGACGTCCGGATTCGCCTCGCTTGCCTTCTCGAACGTTGGGCCGAATGCACGGCACGGACCGCACCACGTGGCCCAGAAATCCACGAACACCAGATCATTGGATTCGACGACCTGGTTGAAATCCTGCGAAGTGACTGCATGCGTTGCCATATGCGTTCCCCATTCCCCGGCTTACGCTATAAGCCGATTTCAAAAAACAATATCGTGCAATGCTGCGCAATATTGCGAAAGCCCGTTTGCGAAAAGTATATAGCCGCACGCCATGCAAACACACTGCCGCACCCGATTGCGCTATGGGAAGAATCGGAAGCACGTGACATTCACATGCCGTGCGTGATAATGGAACCATGCCAGTGATGAATGATGAAGTGCCCGACGAGGGCGATTTCGACGCCAACCGCCATCGCGGGGAATTCGACGACATTACGCCGGAGGATTTCATCCGCGGAATGGGCAACCCTCCGGGATGGCTCCCATCGGACGAAATCAACCGCATGCGCCGCGAAATACCGATTCCGTACGTCGTGGTCGTGCCGGTGCGCACCGACGATCTCGGCAGGGTGGCGCAAATCGGCTCGCTGCTGCGCGTCACCGACGACGGCGGTATCGAACGCACATTGATCGCCGGACGTGTGCTCTATCACGAATCGTTGCGTGAAGCGGTGGCGCGCAACGTCGCAAAAGATTTGGGCGATATCGCCCTGCCGCAGCTGCCGATCAGCCTGCAGCCGTTCACCGTGGCCGAATTCTTCCCGACACCCGGCCTGTCCGACTATTACGATCCACGCCAACATGCGATCGCGCTGTGCTACGTGGTGCCGATCGCCGGCGATTGCAAGCCGCAGGACGAGACGCTCGATGTGGAATGGGTCGACCCGTCCGGAGACATGCTCGACACCTTCGTCGGGCAGATGGCCAATGGTTACGGCACCATCGTGCGGCAGGCGCTCGCATGGACCGGCAAGTAGGACAAGCCGCGCAAGCGGGGCAAAAGCCAAGCAAACTAGGCGAACAGGCAGATAGGGGAGGATTAGAAAAAAATATGGCGATTGAACTGAACAACAACATATATACGGACGGCGGCAACGATACCGAAACCACGCCGGTGATGCTCGTGCACGGCTTCCCGGTGGACCACCGCATGTGGGACGAGTGCGCGGCGGCTTTACGCGACCAAGCTGTGAAACAAGGCGTGAAACCATTTGCGATCTGGGCTCCGGACATGCCCGGCGCCGGCGAAGGGCCGATTCCGTCCGACGAAGACAGCGGCGGCAAGGACGCCGACGGCGCGTTCCCATACGGACTGGACCGCATGGCGGACGCGTACGTGGACCTGCTGCACGCCGCCGGCTACAGCAAAGCCATCTGGGTGGGCCTGTCGATGGGCGGCTACCTGATTCTCGACATCCAACGCCTGCATCCGGAAGCGGTGGCGGCGCTCGCCCTGTGCGACACGAAAGCCGACGCCGACTCCGCCGACATGCGATTGAAGCGCGTCGCAATCGCCACCGACTGCGAAACGACCGGCACACACGAGCCGGTCATGGGATTCGCCGTGCCGTCGGAAGCCGATTCCACCGTGAAGCAGTCGGACGCCTACTGCAGGCAGTTCGAAACGTGGATCAGCGAACAGCCCGCCGACGGCATCGCCTGGCGCGAACGCATGGCCGCTGGCCGTTCCGACCTGAACGACGTGCTGCCGAACATCAACGTGCCAGTCGCAGTAATCTGCGGCGACAAGGACCCGTCCAGCCCGCCGGCAGTGATGAAGCCGGTCGCCGACGCGATGACGAAAACCGACGTGACGATGACGGTGATCGACGACTGCGGCCACTTCAGCGCGTACGAACACCCCGACCAGGTGGCCGCCGCGTTGCTGGAACTGGTGAAGCGAGTCGGCTGAGCCGGTTGCGACGATTATCTGTGGCAGACCATCCGGCGTATCGACAAGATATAGAGAAAATATATAAAACGTATATACGAAATATGTACTACGTATGTATAACGAATATATTCCGTATATAACACGCATGAAAGAGGCAACACAACCATGAGCGTGTTCTCACCACTGGCATTGACGCAGACCCTGCCGTTCCTGCCACTCGCCCAAGGAGACATCGACTACGAAGTGGCACGACGCGGCGAACCCGACCTGTTCGCCAAAGTCCTGGCGGAACCGGCAACGAAAGTCATCCTCGTCAAAGACGGCAAAGTGGCCGTGCCGCACGGCCAAGGCGCCATCGCCGACTACGCCAACGTGAAAATGCGCCTCGCCCAACTGCCAGGCGCGTACGTTGCCGCGGAACTCGAATCGCACCCATCGGCGCTCGCGATATTCCTCGGCTCGTACGGCGGACGATTGAGCGAGCACGTCATCGCCGTGGACGTGACGCACGTCCAGCCGAACGATACGACGATTACGGCTGCGACGGCTCGCAGCGGGGGAGCGGACGACGCGTTCGCCGAAGTGCCGGCGCATGAATCGCAGGAAAACGCGAAATCGCTGCTGGAAAGCGCGGCAACCCGATTCGACTGGGTGGACCTGCGCGGATTCGCGCCCCACGCCAGCGCACGCGAAGCCGGACAGGCAACCTCCGCCATCTCGCTCAGCATGTGGCACGCCCGGCAGCGTCACTGCCCGACGTGCGGCGCGCCCGTCGAACCGGCGCTCGGCGGCTGGGCTCAGCACTGCACGAACGATGAGGATGGCAATCGTTTGCTGTTCCCCCGAATCGAGCCAGCGGTGATCACCGCGATCGTTGACCATGATGACCGTCTGCTGCTGCAGCACAACAGCGCATGGCGCAACAACGGCCTGTACTCGGTTTCGGCCGGATTCGTGGAGGCTGGCGAAAACCTGGAGCACGCATGCCGGCGCGAAGCCAAAGAGGAAGTCGGCATCGAAATAGGCGAACTCAAATACCTCGGCTCCCAGCCGTGGCCGTTCCCCTCGTCTCTCATGATGGCGTTCAAAGGCGTGGCGGTCACCACCGACGTGCACGTGGACGGCGAGGAAACGTTGCAGGCGCGTTGGGTCACACGCGACGAATACATGAGCGAACTGGTTTCGGGACGTATGGAGGCTCCGGGCAAAGCCACGATCGCACGCTACATGATTGAGGAATGGCTCCGCCCCCACCCGCCGGGGCAAAAACTCCCCTTACGTCGGCGAATCGGCTGAGCCTGTCTTCGGGGCGGTTGCCGGGGGAGCTTGTTTAGGTATTCGTTTGGGCACTCGTCTGCGTATCATGCTGCATGGTATGTACCGTTAAGAGAGTGAATGAGGAAACCACATACATGTCTGATAGAAGTGGGCAGGACGATACGGACAACAGCTTCGCCGGCATCTCGTTTGAAGGGGTGAATGCCGTGCCGCCGCAGTCTGGTGAGAACGGCGATACGATCAATCTCGCCGACGTGGCCGATGTGTCCGAACAGGATGACGTGTCCAACGCCGCCACCGAGACCATGCCGCCGTTGAATTTCGCATCGGACCAGACCCAGCCGTTCCAGTCATTCCCGACGGCCGGTGCCGCCGAAACCACGCCTGCCGGAACTGTCCCCAACGGAGCTGTTCCCACTGGTGCCATTCCTACCGGTGACATGCCCTCATCCACGCCCGCTCCCGCCATTCCCGTGCTCACCATGCCGGTCGAAGGAGAAGCCGTCGTGGCCAAGAAACGCAAACTGCCGCTGATCATCACCGGAATCGTGCTCGCCGTACTGGTGGTCGCCGCGATCGCCGGCTTCTTCACCGCACGCTGGTACTTCCAAGACAAGGCCGCGCCGGGCGTGACCTTCGGCGGAACCAGTGTGGCCGGACAGACCGCCGACCAGCTGAAAAACACGGTGACGGCCGCCGTGAAGAACACCACCGTGAACATCAAGGACGGCAACGGCAACAACGCTTCCGGCAGCCTGAGCGACCTCGGCGTGAGCTACAACGTCGACAAGACGGTCACGGAACTGCTCGCCGCCAAGCACCAGACCAACGGCGCACTCGAATACATCAACGAAGTCAACCCGTTCGTCAAGAAGAACGTGCCGCTGAACGCCAAGTCCAACAAGCTGGCCCTCAGGACGTTCGTCACCGACAAATTCGTGCAGGACACCGACCGCGCGGTACCGTCCACCGCATCGTACGATGCCAACGCGCGCGCCTTCGTCGCAGTGGAAGGCCGCGGCGGCAGGTCCCCGAAGGTGGACAACGTGATCGACACGGTCGCCAAAGCCATCGCGAACCCGGGGCACAGCGGCAGCGTGACGATTACGTACGAAACCATCGACGTGCCGGTCGCACTGCCTGAAGCCCAAAACGTGGCCGACCAGGCAAACGCGCGACTGAATGCGCCGATTGTGCTGGACAACGGACAAGGCAAGACCTTCCAGATTCCAGCCGAAGTCGTGGCCTCATGGCTGAAAACCGACGCCGACCTCGAGCACGGCACGCTTTCGCTGTCCTACGATGACAACGCCATCACCAACTACGTGCAGCAGCAGGTCCCAGCCCAGCTCAACCAGGACGCGGTCGACCAGGAAGACGCCGTCGACAACAGCGGCAAAGTGCTGGCCACCATCGTCAAAGGCGTGAACGGCGTGAAGGTCAAGAACATGGAGGCGCTCGCACCGAAGATCGGCGAAGCGCTCAAAAACGGCCAAGGCGCCACCATTCCGGTGGACGGCGATGTGCAGAACTTCAAAACCGTGCAGAAGAAGAGCGAATACCGCATCGTGGTGGACCGCACCGCGCAAACTGCCACCGTGTATCACAACGACGAGGCCGTCAAGACCTTCCCGGTGTGCACGGGCACCACCGGCAAGCACGAAACCGACCTGGGCACCTTCTACATCTACCTCAAGTATCAGATCCAGGACATGACCGGCCTGAACGACGACGGCTCGCGCTACCTGTCCAAGGGTGTGAAGTGGGTAAGCTACTTCTACGGCGGCGAAGGCTTCCACACGGCAAGCTGGAACAATTACGGCATCGCCCACGGCGACCCGGCGCACTACGGCTCCCACGGCTGCGTGAACATGTACGAAGCCGATTCCAAGTGGATCTACGACAACTGTCCGGAAGGCACCATCGTGCAGGTAGTCGGCGCCATGCCATCCGGACCGGTACGCTGACCCGTTACGCGTGGCGCGGGTGCGCGGCGTTCGCATACGCCGTACAATGGGCGGCATGAGCGAAGCAAACGATAGCAAAGTGAACCTCGACGTGCCCGAGCACCTCGAATACTCCGACGAGCACGTGTGGGTGGATTCCTCCGTTGAACCCGCCATGGTGGGCGTTACCGAATACGCCACCGAACAGTTCGGCGAACTCGTGTACATCGATTTGCCTGAAGTCGGTACGCAGGTCGAAGCTGGCGACGAAGTGGCGGAATTCGAATCCTCCAAGGCGGTCACCGCGCTGGTCTCGCCGGTGGCTGGCACCATCCGCTACGTCAACAACGAGGCTGCGGACGATCCGAGCATTGTGACGGACGATCCGTACGGCGAGGGCTGGATTTTCAAGATCGAGCTTGAGGATGACGAGCCTGACCTGCTTAGCGCTGACGAGTATGCCAAGATTGTGGCTGACTGAATAGCACGGACGTCTAGTTTTAATTACGGCTGCGGCCGGCGGGTGCGATGCGCGGCACACTCAAGGCCGTTCGGCCGGGCTTACGGTCGCGCATCGCACCCGCCGGCCGCAGCCTTTTTATGGGAAGTGCCTTGCGGGGCCCTGAAAGTTCCCTGATTTTCTCGGTGGCGTTACTGTTTGTTCGAACGCGACCCCTATAGTGGGCATATGAGTGAAATTCAGCCGTTGCCGCAGTTCCCGCCGCAGCGTGCGCCGCAGCATGACCAGCAGCGCGAACAGCAGCGTATGGGGGAGCGGATGGACGATTCTTGCGATGACATGCCCACCGTGCCGATTCCGGCACGCAAGGTGGTCACCACCTTCGACGCGGCCTCCAGACATGAGCGTCTTGAAGTCAAACCGCCGCTGACCAGGCTGTTCCGCCGCACGATCACCAAAGCATTCAGTGTCTGGCTGAAATTCTCGACCGCATTGGTACGGTCGCTCGACTGGTATCCACGTGTCGAACCCTACGTCGGCTACGGCACCGAACACTACTCCCGACTGATCTGCCGTACCGTATACGGCCCGTTCAAACGGCAGGCCGGCCGCCTGATTCGCGGCATCCGTGGCATGCTGATGGTGCCGTCCCCGCATACCAAAGTGCGGATCGCCATCGATGACGTGCCCATCGAAACAGTGCAGGTGGGTGCGTCGGAAGTATACGACGCGATTGACAGCAATCCTGATATTTCCAGCGAATTCGCGGCATCCGACGATGCCGGCTACCTCGACCTCGTCGCCGAGCATTCGCTCGAACCGGGCATCCACAACGTCTCGTACAAAGTGCGCAGCCGCAAGCCGGTCAACGCCAACCTTTTCACCATTCCCAGCGGCACCAAAGTGGGCGTGATCTCCGACGTGGACGACACCATCATGGTCACGCAGGCGCCGCGTCTGATGAAGGCCGCCTACAATCTGCTGCTGCTTAATCCGCGCAAAAAAGTGCCGGTGGCCAGCATGAACCTGCTGTTCAACCGCATCGCGGACATGTTCCCGGACGCGCCGTTCTTCTACCTGTCCACTTCGCCATGGAATGTGGAAAGCTCGATCCGCCATTTCATTACGAACCACGGTTTTCCGGAAGGCCCGCTGCTGCTGCGCGACCTTGACCCGAGGCCGAAAACCTTCATTCCGTCGGGCGTGCAGCACAAGCTTGAATACGCCGAACAGCTGATGGCGGATTTTCCCGATATGAAGTTCATTCTGATCGGCGACGACGGGCAGAAGGATCCGACCACATACGCCACAATCGCACGCCGCTACCCGGGGCGTGTGCTGGCGATCGGCATCCGGCAGCTGTCCCCGCGCGAAGTGACCGGCAATTTCGGTTCCGTCGCCGGGCGCGTGGCCACGCAGCCGATGCCGGTCACCGACGTGCCGGTATTCACGGGAACGACCGGATCGAACATCATGAAAACCATGCTGCCGTTCCTGAAACAACAGATGGGCGTCTGACTTTTTCGTACGCCCAGAGCAGGGGTTGCGTGCCGCGTGGGATTGGGAATGCAATGCCGGTATAATCGCGTGCATGACTGATTTTCGGGGTGAACAGGGCGCAACGGGCGCGCGAGAAAGCGACGAAAGCGTGCAAGACAAATGCGGGATGCCGATCGCGAAGCGTGTGCCGAAGGAGCGCGTATTCCACGGCGACACCTTCATCGACGAGTACGAATGGCTGCGCGACAAGGAATCGCATGACGTGCAGGATTACGTCGCCGCGCAGAACCGGTATTGCGAGCAGCGCATGGAACCGTTGAAAACCCTACGCTCCACACTGTTCGACGAGCTCAAGTCGCACGTTCAGGAAAACGACATGTCCGTGCCGACACGCATGGATGGCTACTGGTATTTCGTACGCACCCAGGAGGGCCAGCAGTATGCGGTGCAATGCCGTGTGCCGATTCGAAGCGCAGACGATTGGGATCCGCCAACCATTGAAATCGGCGTGCCTATCGACGGCGAACAAGTGGTGTTCGACACCAATGCCGAAGCGCAAGGCCATGATTTCTTCCGTATCGGCGGCATGGATATTTCCAAAGACGGACGTTGGATGCTGTACGGCACCGACACCAGCGGCGACGAACGTTACGATTTCCGCATCCGCAGCTTGGAAACCGGCAAGGAACTGCCGGAAGTGTTCAAGGGCATCGGTGGCGCCTGCTTCACACCGGACGCGCAATGGGTGTTCTATGTGAAGCTCGACGACGCGTGGCGTCCATACGCGGTGATGAGGCACCGCGTCGGCACCCCCGTCACCGACGATGTGGAAGTGTATCACGAACAGGACGAACGATTCTGGGTGGGCATCGGCCTGTCGTTCGACGAACGCAATCTGGTGATCGGCACCGGATCGAAAACCACTACCGAAGTGCTGCTGCTTTCCACTGACGATCCGGAAGGTGAATTCCGTGCGTTCATTCCGCGCGAGCCGGATGTGGAATATGACGTGAGCTTCAGCCGTTTCGAAGGTGCCGGCGAACACGGCGAGGACATTCCGCTCGCCGTGGTTTACCACAATGCGTTGAACCCGAATTTCGAAATCGATGTGATCGACATGCGCTCCCATGAGCCCCCGTACCGTTTGGGTGAGGGCGTGCGTGTGGCCGTCGGTTCGCCGTACGGATGCGAGCATGGCGACGAGGTCGAACCGGGCGCTTCTGAGATGCCGATCGGCACACCGTATTTCAATCCCTGCAATCCAGCCATTTTGCAGGGTGCGCATGGTCTTGGCATCGAGGGGATCTCGATTCACCGGCATTATGTGGCGCTGCAGTACCGGGCGGAAAGCCTGACGCATATTGCGGTGATGACGAAGGATGCCGCTGCGGAGGATTTTCTTGCGGGGCGTCCATGGAAGTTCACCGAGCTGGTTCCCCACGCGTTGGAAGACGATTGGGATGTCGACGAGTCGGTGGACGAGATCAACGAGGAACGTGCCGAAGTGTGGGGCGCGCTCGACCAATTGGCCGCCGCGCAAGGCGAGGGGTCGGCCGTGCATGGGGTTTCCCGCAAGGCGATGACCTCATCGGATGGCGCGACCGCCGATGCGATGCCGGGGGAGACCCGGCGCCTGTATTCGATTGGTGTGGGAGGTAATCCTTCGTATGATGCGCCCCGCATGCGCTACTCGTTCTCCAGTTACACGCGTCCCGGCGAACTGCATGATATCGATCCGGCGACCGGCGAGGATCGCCTGTTGAAGCGTGCCACGGTGCTTGGTGGATTTGAACCGCGCGAATACATGGAGCGCAGGGTGTGGGTTACCGCCCGCGATGGCGAGCGCATTCCTGTTTCCTTGGTGTGGCGCAGGGATGTGCCCGCGTGTGATTCGGCGATGTTCGTTACCGGGTATGGCGCGTATGAGATCAGTTCGGATCCGGGATTCTCGGTGTCTCGCATCAGCATGCTTGATCGTGGTGTGCTTTATGCGGTGCCGCACATTCGCGGCGGCGGTGAGATGGGTCGTGCCTGGTATGAGCAGGGGCATTTGCTCAATAAGAAGCATTCGTTTGAGGATTTCGTTGATGCCGTGCGTGCGTTGCAGCGTGCCGGTTTGGCGTCGCCTGCTCGCACGGTGGCCGATGGCGGTTCCGCCGGTGGCCTGTTGATGGGTGCCGTGGCGAATATGGCTCCCGAATGTTTCGCGGGCGTTGAGGCGGATGTGCCTTTTGTGGATGCGTTGACGTCGATTCTTGATCCGTCGTTGCCGTTGACGGTTACGGAGTGGGATGAGTGGGGCGATCCGCTGCATAATGCGGACGTGTACAGGTATATGAAGGAATATACGCCGTATGAGAATGCGCCGTCTGATGCAAATGATGCGCGGGTTGCGGTTTTTCCCAAGATTTTCATTACCACGTCGATGAATGACACTCGTGTGCTGTATGTGGAGCCGATGAAATGGTTGGCCCGACTGCAGCGTGCGGGCGTGGATGCCGTGGCGAAGATTGAGGTTGAGGCTGGTCATGGGGGTACGTCTGGAAGGTACAAGCAGTGGGAGGAGATCTCCTATGAGAATGCTTGGTGTCTTTCGATGATGGGTATCACGCATTGATCCGGTTTGTGGGACCTTTCATGTTCGGATGAGGTCGGTTTCGGAACGGTCTGTTGTTATGTGACGGGGTGCACCGTATGACGCACCCCGTTTTGCAAACGCTTCCATTTGCAGTTTGTTTCATGAAACATTGAAACAGCTCGGGTGATTGTTTTCGGCGTTTCTTGCATAATCCTCCGATTTAGGGGTGTTCCGTCAAACGTTTTTTCCAACTTTTGACGGCATGTTAAACCTTTTATAAGGTCATGCTTGCACCTGTTTTCAGAGTGTTTCATTGTCTGTGTGGGGTGGTCTAGTAGGGTCCAGAGAAATAGCAGGTTTACGGGTAAAACCGACTAGATTGCATTGCGACCAGGGGGAAGAATGGCAGGCATGCATAAAGCCGTAAGTGAGCGGCATGGAATGACAACGATTGCCGCGTTGGTGGCAATCGTTGCGATGATCTTCGCAAGTGTGATCGCAGCGCCGCAACGCGCGTATGCTGAGGAATACAATATCAGCGATCGCGGTTGGGTTGACAAGGACGACACCTCCTTCGAAATCAGTTCCGACGGAGGCAAGACGTGGAAGCCGTACATTTCCGGCATGCAAGTCAACTACGGTGATCAGATCCGCACCGAACTGCATTGGAAAGTGCCGAACGGCGTCAAAATCAACGAGGGCGACACCTTCGTCTACGACCTTCCCAGCAATCTGGAATACAAATCGAACGAGAAATACCCGATCTACAACGGTAGCGACGTGGTCGGCTACTACACCATCGACGGCGACAAAATGGTGGCCACCTACACCCGCGGCGAATCGGCGGGGTCCAACGTCGAAGCGTTCGTGACCACTGACGGAACCATCACCTCGAACAAAACCGGTGGTTCGGCTGGCGGCGATACCAGCTTTACCTTCCCCGGATATGGCACCATCACCGTGAACGTGGAGGGCAAACACAGCGTCAACGTGGTCAAGCGCCCGGCAATCTCCACTTCCGACGCATCCACCTACGATTTCGTTTTGGAAGTGACCTCTACAGGCACGAACACCGGCGTGACCATAGACGACACCATGGGCGGCCTGCTGACCTTCGTGGACGGATCCGTGCACATCTACACCGACGCCGACTGCAAGAACGAATACACGGGCACATGGACGGTCGCCAAAACCGACGACCATAATTTCAACGTCACCATCGACTCCATGGGCGACGGTGAGAAACTATACGTGCGCTACTCGGTGAACGCTGACAAAGACAGCGTCATCAAGGCATGCCGCGAGGCCGGCAATTGCAACAATGCCACCGAAAACAAAAACAAGGTGACCTATTCCAGCAACGAAGACGTCAACAAGAAGGAAACCAGCAACTCCATCTGGTTCAACTACAGCGACTGGTATGTGAACAAAAGCGCAACCCCAGCAAAAGACGAAAATGGCACGCAAGGCTTCACTTGGAACATCACCATCGGCGCTGGCGAAGGCCAATCCGTCGACGGAGCCACCGTCAAAGATCTGCTCGACAGCAACAATCTCAAGGAACCGACCGGAGACCTGGTGCTCAGCTGCTACAAGAGCGGCGACTGGAAATCCGTGTGTCCGACCAACTTGCCCGATTCATACCAGGGTGGCGACTCGTACAATCCGCCGCAGCATTACATCAAGCTTAGCTGGGACAACCTTGCCAACGGCAGAGTGACATTGCCTTCTGGCGGCTACGACCATTTCCAAATCCAGTATTGGACCGAAGCGAAGAACGTGCCGGTCGAAGGAAGCGGCGAATACCAGAAATACAAGAACGAAGTCACCGTAAAACCTCAGGATGGAACCGGCAAAACAGCCACGGCCGAACCTCAACTCGGCACCGACGCGGTCGAACTGAAGAAAACATGCACGTCGCCGGCATCCGAAGCGAAGAACCTGACGTGGGTGACCAGCATGAAAGCCTTGGAAGACCTCACCAACGCCGAACTGACCGACAAGCTGGATGCGGACGACAGCGGCAAGGATCTGGGATCCAAGCAAACCTTGGTGAAAGACAGCATCAAGGTATACATCGATGCGGGACTGACGCAACTCTACACGGGCAATTACAAGGTCAACGCCACTGATCGGGGCTTTACCATCGTGTTCGCATCATTGCCCAAAGGCACTACGGTGTACGTGCAATACCAGTCCACCGTCAACGACGGTGTGACCGACGAAACCGTGTGGAACCGAGCTTCGGCATTGAACAAAACCTCCACGGCGAAACACCAGCATCGCGGCGACGTGCTCGGCAAGGAAGACGCCAACCAGTATTGGGACCAATACGGGTACGGCTACACCGCCAACTCCAAAGGCGTGATCCGCTGGCGCATCAAAGTGCATGACGTGGTGTCGAACGCCGAAAGCATCATCGTGACCGACGCATTGCCGGCACATACGCGGTATGTCGCGAAATCGTTGAAGATCTTCGACGCTTCCATCACCACAAAAATGCTGTCCGGTGTGAGCGCCAAAGACAACGGCGACGGCACGGTGACCTTCACCATAGCCAAGGGTACCCCGGCGTTCAGCCAGGCGAAGACCTCGGATGGGGTGCTCATCGTGTATGAGACGAGCATCGACCCGGTCACCGCGCCGGATTGGGGAAATTACGAGAACAAGGCGCACATCGACATTGATGGCAGCGCCGGAGGCGACGCTTCCGCCACAGTGGTCGCGAGCAAGCCGAAACTTCTTGACAAAAACGGCAAATATGATGCCACGACCGCGCCGAACGTGAACTACACGGTCAAAGTCAACCCGAATGCGGACACGCTTAACAAAGGCAACAACCTCACTCTGACCGACACCATGGGTCAGGCACTCGACCTCAACGCCAACAGCGTGTCGATCATGGACTCCGACAATGGAACCGCCATCAACGGTGCAACATGGTCATACAATCCGCAGACCCGCGAACTAGTGTTCTCCATTCCCGACGCCCGTGCATGCACCATCACCTACACGGCCGCGGTGCAGCTCAAACCAGGCGAAAGCTTCGGATCGCTGGGCGGCAACAAAATCGTGCTCGCCGGGTATGAGAACAACGGCGGAACATCGCAAAAAACGATCGACGGCATCGTGCAGCAAAGCAAAGGTGGTATGAAATACGACCAGAGCACGCTGCAGATTTACAAATACACCGACGGCGATCTCGGCAAGCCGGCGGGCAGCGCCACCTTCAAAGTGGAAAAGGTCAACGGATGCAACTTCGTGTCGTCTACGGCCGATGCCGACGGCACCTGCAATGGTACGGTTGGCAAAGAAATCACCAAGCAGCTGACCACAGGAGCATCCAACGGACTGTCCGACCGACTGCAGCTGGACTACGACACCGTATATAAGGTCACCGAGCTGACAGGTCCGGACGGCAAAGTGCCCGGCAGCACTGATTCGCAATACGAGGAATCCGCTCCGCTCTATGTGATATTCCCCGGACATGACGCGCAGACCGCTGCCGGTGCATACGACGGGCGATACGACAACAAAACCGTTACCGTAGACGGGCAAAGCGGCAAATTGATCGTCGCCGTAGCCAAAGACAGCGACGGCAAGACGACCACATTGGGCAACTACCGTTGGAACTGCAGCAACGACCACAAAACGAAGTTCAAGGTGCAATTCACAAAGGTGGATGCGGCGAATGCCGGTGTACCCGTCGACGGTGCCACCATGCAGCTGACTCGTGTTGGATCGTCGCAGGTGGAATCCGATTGGACATGGACCACCTTCGGCAGCGAGACGAAAACGCTCGAACTCCTGCCCGGACGGTACAAGCTGACCGAAGCCAACGCACCGGACGGATACCAAGTCATGGATCCGATCATCATTCTGGTCGGCGAAGACGGCACCATCACCGTCGACGGCAAAAATGTGACCGATAGCGACGGCATCGGTCACGTGCAGGCGGAGGACGCACCGAAAACCACGTCGTTGACTGTTACGAAAAAATGGAACGACAATAACAACCAGGACGGCAAACGCGCATCCGTCACCTTCGATTTGTACCGCAAGACCGACGGCGATGCCGCTTATACGAAAGTCGACGGGCAAAGCCGCATACTCAATCCCGACAAGAGCGATAAAGTGCAATGGATGGGACTGCCGGTGAAAGTCGACGGCAAAACCGCGGCCTACATGGCCGTCGAAACCACGACGCTGGGCGGGTACGACTCGCAATGCGCTGACGTGCAATACAACACCGACGGTTCGGCTGCCACCGAACAATGCACCAACACGCACACGCCCGAAACCACGTCGATCGGCGTTGAAAAAACATGGGACGACGCCAACAACCAGGACCAGAAGCGCCCTGACAGCGTAACCGTGCATCTGTTGAAAAACGGAGAGGAAACCGATCAAAGCGTGACACTCGATGCGGTTGGAAACTGGCGGAACGACAGCGCGTTCACCAATCTGCCCGTCTACGAGGATGGCAAGAAGATCGTGTATACCATACGCGAAGATACGGTGAGCGGCTACACCACGCACATCACCGGCTCGCAAACCCAAGGTTTCGCCATCACCAACACGCACCACCCCGAAAACGAGGAGGTGTGCTTCTCCAAGCAGGACCTCAAGGGTACGGAGATCGCAGGTGCCACCATGCGCCTCACCGGTACGCTGAATGATGGCACCGAATTCAAAACGCAGACCTGGGTAAGTGAGCGGGATAAGTCGAAGAGCATCAAGCTCAAGCCCGGCACCTACACCTTGACCGAAACCAAGGCGCCGGATGGTTATCTGGTAGCGGATCCGGTCGAATTCAAAGTCGTGAGCGACGCCGTCACCGGCAAGCTCAGCGTGCAGATCAAGCAAACCGATGGCACATATGCCGACGTGCAGGACAATACCATCGTGATGACCGACCAGTACCGGACGCATCAGGTGACCGTCAATAAAAACAGTCTCACCAGTGGCATCACCAATATCGACGGCGCGCAGATGAGCATCACCGGCACCACCTTGGATGGCAAGGCGATCGACGAGATCACCTGGACCAGCAAAGGCGGCGAACCCGGCGAACTCACCCTGCTACCCGGCACCTACACCCTGCGTGAAAAGGTGGCGCCGGACGGCTATGAAACCGCGGATGACATCGTATTCAGCGTCGGGCTCGACGGCAGCGTGACCATCGACGGTAAGAAGCAGGATTCCAATACCGTCGTCATGAAAGACAAGCCGGGCAAAAGCGGCATCCTGTTCTCCAAAACCAAGGTCGGCGGCGGTGCCGAGCTGGCTGGAGCGGAATTCTCCATAACCGGCAAAACTTTCGAAGGCAAGACGATCGACGAGATCACCTGGACCAGCGGCGGCGGACTGCCGAAACAATTCCAGCTGCAGGACGGCGTCTACAAGCTCACCGAAACCAAGGCGCCGGTCGGGTATGAAAAGGCGAACGCGGTCAACTTCACCATTTCCCGCGGCGAAGCATACGTGGACGGCAAGCTGGTGGATGGCAACACCATCCGCGTCGAGGATCGCGTGGATACGACCATGGTGCGCGTGCGCAAAATCTGGTCCGACCATAACTATTCGGAGCGTCCGACATCGGTGACATTCCACCTGCTGCGCAACTCCAAGCAGCTGCAAGATGCGAAGTACACGCGGACGTTGGACAACAAGAACACCAGCGACTGGACGTACACGTGGACCGATCTGCCCCGATATGATGCGGACGGCAACAGGTACAACTACACGGTTGACGAGGAACTGACCCAAGAGCTCACAGGTAAGGAATACCGCGTTTCCGTGATCAAACGTCCGTACATCGACGGCGCCGAATTCACGGTATTGAACATTCGGGAGCCGGAAACGGCAAGCATCACGGTGAACAAAACGTGGAACGATCAGGATGACAACGATGGCAAACGGCCGAAGACGCTGACCTTCCATATTTGGGGAACCAGCAAACAGCCGAAGAGCGGCAGTACCGACGAAACGGAAGACGTGACCGAACAATTGGTGGTGCAAACCGTGCGAACCAACGGCAGCAACACGCAATCGTGGACGTTCGAAGGTCTTCCCAAGCAGAACCTGTACAACAATCCGTACACGTATACGGTAACCGAGGAATCCGTAGATGGCTATACGGCAAGCGACGTGACGCTCGCCGGCGGTACGGAAACACGCTGTGCGGTGACGAGCACGGTCAAATCCTGCGCGTTCGATGTGACCAACACGCATACGCCCGAAACCACGACATTGAGCGTGGACAAGACGTGGGATGACACTGATGCGCCCAGCAATGTGAAACGGCCGGGCGACAAGGCCACGATCTGGGTGCTTTCCAGCGTGTGGACCGATGCGAAGAACCAGACGCTGCCCGGATGGCCCTCACCGCAACACAACAGCGAGTGCAAGAACACCGGCGCGACGGATGGCACGAATCCATGGGGTGTGAGCTGCATGGTGCTGACCTCGGAGAACGCCAAAGCGACGCAGGCCACCACGGCCAACGTCAACGGGGCTGACGGAACAAGCGAAGCGACCACTTCGCAAGAGGTGAGCGCGAACACGTGGACCTACACCTTCACGAACCTGCCCAAATACTACAAGGGCAAGGAAATTCAGTATTCGGTGACCGAAGAGGCCGTGAAGAACTACACGCCGACGCTCACCGGAGGCAAAGTCGCTGCGGCTGACGGCGCCGAGGGCAAGGCCAACGAGTCGGGCGAATCCGACAAGGCGGATGAAACAAGCGAAAGCGGTCAGAATGCGGAATCCTGGGCGTACACGCTGACCAACACCTACACGCCGGGGCATACCAGCCACAGCGTGCATAAAGTGTGGAAGGACTACGGCGACAGCAGCAAACGTCCGAAAGCGGTATATGCGACGTTGTATGCGAACGGCCAATCCACCGGCAAGACGGTGGCGTTGAGCGACGGCAACAACTGGCAATACACGTTCACCGACCTAGATGAAAACAAGGTGTACACGGTGAAGGAAACCAACGAAAAGGGCGAAGCGATCAGCGGAGTGGACGGCTACTGCCAGCCGGTCATCAGCGATGACCGAAAAACCGGAATCTCCACCATCACCAACACCATCTCCATCGTGCTTCCCTCCACGGGCGGGCAACGATGGTGCTACGGCACACTTCTCGCGGTAGTGGCGCTCGGCATGATCGGCATGGGCTACGGCATCGCCAAACGTAACAAGACCAACAAGGAAGGAGACGCGCGATGAGGCGTCACGGAGCGAAACAGGGGAATCGGATGGATTACCGCATGGCCCGTCACGCGGCTGCACGACATACCGGCATGCGTTCGGTGCGCCGCATCGCGGCCGCGGCACTTGGCCTGGCGCTTTCCCTCGCGGGGCTCAGCGCGCAATCGGTGGCTTTTGGCAATGACGATCCGACCAATCCGGCAGCCACTGACGTGACCATGATCGCATTCCAGCAATCATGGAAGACGATTGGCGACGAATGCACGAAAACCTATGGTCCGGAAGGCGTGAAATACGTGCAGGTCTCCCCGCCGCAGGAATCCATCCAAGGCACGCAATGGTGGACCGTCTACCAGCCGGTCAGCTACAAACTCGACTCGCGTTTCGGTACGGAAGACGAGTTCAAAACCATGATCAGCCAATGCGACGCGGCTGGCGTGCAAATCGTGGCCGACATGGTGCTCAACCACACCACCGGACATGACGTGTCATGGGTTGACGACCAGTATGGCGTGGCCGGAACCGAATACAACGGATCATACGGACGATACCCGGGAATCGGCATCTACCAGTATGAGGAAAGCGGCAACAACCACCAATACGGCCTTCCCAGCGGCGACTTCCACACCTGCAAGTCGAACGTGTCAGACAACATCTCCGACTACACCAACGCCGACGAAGTGTGGAACTGCCGACTGTCGACCATGTGGGACATCAACACCGGCAGCGACCGCGTGCAAAACATCCAAGCCGAATACTTGGCGCACCTATGGGAAGACGGCGTACGCGGATTCCGCATCGACTCCGCAAAACATATGGATCCCAACGACATCGCATCCATCAAACGCAAGTTCATGACCAAAGCGGGCATTACGGACGAACAAAGCTTCCCATGGTCGCAGGAAGTCATCTACCATAATGGAGAATCCGAAAAATTCGCGCCGGAACGATACAAAAAGAACGGACAGGTCACCGAATTCTCGTACGCGTACTCATTGTTGAAGGATTTCAACGGATCCATCACCAATTTGAAGAACATCACCAGCGATCTGCTCGACGACGCCGATAATGCCACCGTATTCGTGTCCAACTGGGATACCGCACGCGGTTCGGAAACGCTCAAACCCGTTTCCGGCGCCCGATACGAGCTCGCCAACGCGTTCATGCTCGGGTACGACTACGGGCATCCGAAGATCCTTTCAGACTACGCATTCAATGAAAGCACCCAATATGATGACGGCGTCAAGGATTCGACTGACACCACCGTGCCGAAAATCAGCATGGACGACGTGTGCTCCACGCAAAAGGACCCAACGCAGATGGAGTATGGCGATTGGAACTGCCAACAGCGGTGGACGTCAATCCGAGGCATGATCAAATTCCATAATGCCGTGAACGGCACCAGCGTAAGCAACTGGCAGGAATCCGGATCCAACGACATCGCCTTCGAAAGGGTTGACGCCAACGGGAAAAGCAAGGGTCTGCTCGCATTGAACAACACCCTGCAGGAGCATGACGTCGACTATACGACATCGTTGCCGGACGGGGAATACTGCAACGTGTACGCTTCCCGCACCTGCTCGCAAACCGTGACCGTCAGCGGCGGTCACGCCAAAGCGACCATCGGCAAACGAAGCGCCATTGCCATCTATGCCGGTGCGGTCAAGGGCGCGTGGACGGAAACCACGGAACCTAGCGGCACCTACGCTCCGCAATACAAGGATTCGCCGAACAGTTCGCTGATAGGTGACAAAACCCTCACCATCTACTACAAGCCCGACGAATCGTGGGACGGGCAGGTGTATGTGCGTTACACGTCCGACAACGGCAGCGGTAGCATTGCGATGAGCGCGGTCGATGTAGCCGATTCCACGAATGCGGCAGGCTGGTATAAGGCCGATCTGCCGGAAGGGGCCAACCTAAGCGCGGTGAAATACCATTTCGCATCCACACAATCCGGGGAATCTGACTCCACGGACTGGAACGGGGGCAAGCGGGGAACGGAATATACGGCACAGGTCGGCGCCACTATGATCAACGTCAGCGGGCACCGGCAGCAGACGGGCGTGCCCTACACGCGCAACCATGCGGCGAAAACCAAAGTGACCGTCAACTTCCGTTCCGTCTCCGGCGTCGGTGAGAACGCATCCGGCGTGAAGGTGTGGAACGGCGACGACATGGAAAGCGCCACGTATATTCCATTCGAAAGCACGCCAACGCAATACGGCAGGAAAGCCAGCGGCGAACTGGACGGCGATCTGGCAACAGTGCATTTCAGAATCGTGGATGGTGCCGATGCGACTGGAGCGTCCGCGGGAACCGCCGAACAATATGAGGCAAGCGTGTGGAAACTCGCCAAATTCGGTGACGCGCATGTGAGCGGTGCCATCGAAGCGTGGGTGGACGGCGCGCAACCCGATACCGCTTCCGACCGATCCTCGGAAAAAGCGTCTCCCTCGGCGACACCGCAGCCGAATGACATCAAAAATCCGAAAAACCTGACCATCAAACTGCATTATTACCGTCCCGACGGCAATTATCAGGAATACAGCATGGAATCCGACGCGTGGAAAGGCTGGGATCTGTGGTCTTGGTATGCGGAAAGCACCAGCGGCGAATCCCAGGAATTCACCTCCCATGACGAATTCGGCGAGGTCGCGGAATACACGCTGAGCCAGACAGCCAAAGGCGTGCGCAACCCATGGTTCATCATCCGCAACGGCGGCTCATCATGGACCGGCAAGGACTGCGACGACAACGATCGCGAGATTCCGGAATCCGTGATCAGCATGACCGCGGGAAACGTGGAAAACGGCGTCGCGGAATTCTGGATCGTCAGCGGGGATCCGACCGTGTACACGCATCCGGTGAACGTGGCCGGAATAACCTTCGACACCCAAGGCGGCGGCAGCAGCGTTCCCGCACAGGCGGTCGCCATCGGAGGCACTGCGAGCGTTCCCGAAACGCCTACTCGCGACGGCTACGTGTTCTCGAAGTGGACCACGGACATGGCCGGTGAACATGAGTATGATTTCGCCACCACGGTGAGCGCGCCGATAACGTTGTATGCGCAGTGGACGGAAGCGAAAACCGTGACCTTCGACGTCCAAGGCGGCAGCGAGATCGCCGCACAACAGGTGCAAACAGGGAAATCGGCCGTACGACCGGAAAATCCTGAGCGCGTGGGATACGCGTTCGCGGGATGGTATACTAGCGCCGACACTTCGGGTAGCGAATACGATTTCACGGCTGCGGTGAACGATGATGTGACCTTGTATGCGAAGTGGACGCCGAACATGTACGCCGTGACCTTCGACTCGCAAGGCGGCAGCGCGGTCGATGCGCAACAGGTTGCGTACGGTGGTTACGCGACGCAACCTGCCACACCGACCCGTGACGGATACACGTTCGTCGGCTGGACCACGGATGCGGCCGGCACCACGCCGTACGGTTTCGGCATGCCCGTCACCGGCGGTATCACGCTGTATGCCAAGTGGGATGATGCGGGCGCGACGTACCATACCGTCACCATTCATTTGAATGACGGCGACGATTATTCGTCGGACCTGCCGCAGGATATGACGTTGTTCGTCAAGGAAGGGGAGAAGCTTACGATCCCCGATTCCGCTCCTTCCCGCGGTGGATATCGTTTCGCAGGATTGACCAGCGACGAACAGCGGAAGACGGACTATGATGCTGGCACCGCCGTAACCGCCGACATGACCTTGTATGCCAAGTGGGTCAAGACATGGACGGTCACCTTCGACACGGCCGGCGGCAGTGCCGTGAACAGCCAGACCGTGGACGATGGAGGAGTGGCCGTTGCGCCTGATCCGTCGCCGACACGCGACGACTGCCGGTTCACCGGCTGGCAGTATGACGGCAAAAGCTACGATTTCGGCTCGAAGGTGACCGGCGACATCACCCTGACCGCGCAGTGGGTGCGCACCGCGCACCAGTGGACCATAACCTTCGATCTGAACGGAGGGCATGCGCCCGCCGGCAAGGATGCGAAGACCCTGTACGCCGAGCGGAAAGTCTACGACGGTGATTCGCTGGTCTCGCCCACGGCGGACATCGCCAACGAGCCTCAGCTTGACGGCTACACCTTCGAAGGGTGGAGCACGGTGAAAGACGACGCGCTCGCAGTCAGCGTGGTCTCCTTTGATTCGTCCGGGAAATCGTTGATGCCCATCGATCGCGACGGCACGCTGTATGCGTTGTGGTCGCGGGAGAACAGGGTAGTGAAGCCGGAATCGTCCGGTTCGACGGGATCTTCGACGAGCTATTCCGGCGCGTATTCCGATTCCTACACGGGATTGAACGGGTTGGCAGCGTTCGATGCCATAGTGAGACAATCGGGCAAATTCTCGGGCACGAATTTCGGTTCCGTCGCCGAGGATTATGTGAAACCCAAGAGCGTTCGCTGAGTGTTGGAATCCAAGGGTGGGATCGGCCTTCAGGTCGGCCCCCTTTTTCATGTACGGTGTATGGATTGTTGCGTCCGGATCATTGGATCGTTCGTTGTTCGTGGCGTTTGAAGCCGGGTGAAACCGTATTCGCACATGAACGCGGCAAGGAATGTCCACTAGTTGAGCGTTTTAAGTCCACGTGCTGATTCGTTGACTAGAGTCGCGTGCTATGAGTGATTCTGCAAAGAAGTACACCATCGCCGTCATTCCGGGCGATGGCATTGGCAAGGAAGTGACTCCGTGGGCCCAGAAGGCTCTGGAGAAGGCGGCCGAAGGCGTCGCCGAATTCGAGTACGAGCATTTCGACCTCGGTGCCGAGCGTTATCTGCGTGACGGCGCGATTCTTCCGGAAGAGGAAGAGGAGCGCATCAAGAAGACCGACGCCATCCTGCTGGGCGCCGTCGGCGATCCGCGCATCAAGGCGGGCATTCTGGAACGCGGCCTGCTGCTCAAGCTCCGCTTCGACCTGGACCAGTACGTGAACCTGCGTCCGTCCAAGCTGTACAAGGGCGTTACCTCGCCGCTCGCCAACCCGGGTGACATCGACTTCGTGGTCGTGCGTGAAGGCACCGAAGGCCTGTACTGCGGTGCCGGCGGCGCGGTGCGCCGTGGCACCCCGAACGAGGTGGCCACCGAAGTCTCCATCAACACCGCCTACGGCGTGGAGCGTGTGGTGCGTTACGCCTTCCAACTGGCCATGAAGCGCAGGAAGCACGTGACCCTCGTGCACAAGAAGAACGTGCTCGTCAACGCCGGCGACATGTGGCAGCGCATCGTCAACAAGGTGGCCGAGGAATACCCGGAGGTCACCCACGACTACCTGCACATCGACGCGACCACCATCTTCATGGTGTCCAACCCGTCCCGCTTCGACGTGATCCTGACCGACAACCTCTTCGGCGACATCATCACCGACGAGGCCGGTGCCGTGGTCGGTGGCGTCGGCTACTCCGCTTCGGGCTGCATCAACGCGTCCAACGAGTATCCGTCCATGTTCGAGCCGATCCACGGTTCCGCTCCGGACATCGCCGGCCAGAACAAGGCCAACCCGACCGCAGCCATCCTGTCCGCCGCCATGCTGCTCGAGCATCTCGGTTTCGACGATGCCGCCAAGAAGATCCATACCGCCGTGGAAGCCGACATCGAAGAACTCGGCTCCACCACGCGCACCACCGACGAGGTGGGACGCGACATCCTGGCCCGCATGTGATTGGCATTCGCTGACATTCCATTTGGATGTTCCATTTGGTGAAACGCCCGCCGAAACAAGGTTTTCCTTGGAACGGTGGGCGTCTTCGCATAATCAGGGGATTTTTCAGGGGTTTTTCGGGGTTCGTGCCAGTGGTAAACGCCCGATGACGGGCAAACCTTGGGATATTGTTGAGGCATGAGTGATAACAACGCCGATTTCAATGGTGCCGGTCAAGTCAACAATCCAACGTCGGATAACGCAGCCCAGGCCGACTACAACCAATCGTACATTCCACAACAGAACGATGCGCAGATGAACCATCCGGAGTCGCAGCCGGAAACCCCCGCATACGATCAGAACTCCGCCGCATACACTCAGCCCGCTCAGCCGGCCGAGCCTGCCGTTCCGGCGTACGATCCGAACGCTTCCGCATACAGCCAGTATGGCCAGACCACACAGTCGGCCCAGTCCGCTCAGCCGTCATACGGTCAGCCGGCGACTCCGGCCCCGGCATACGGTACGGCTCCCCGCCCTAACCAGCCCGCCCAGCCCGCCACCCCCCGTATGCCG
>OGON01000026.1_pt1 | contig 112227 bp, 92 predicted proteins | sample 1552671 | NCBI WGS metagenome assembly OGON01 (sample SAMEA2580136, study PRJEB22360) | human gut metagenome | biome: human gut; feature: human-associated habitat; material: faeces | place: Denmark | collected 2008/2010 | reverse complement strand
TGCCGCCTGCCGGCGGGGGGAAAGACCGGGCGGGGGGGGGAGCCATAGCGGAAGCCATCCTCAGCGAGTTCGACAAAAGAGGCGTATATGGCGTCATCACGACACATTACACGAACTTGAAACTTTATGCGTCAGGCGCGGATACCGGCGTGCTGAACGGCGCCATGCAGTTCGACGCCAAGAACATTGCCCCGCTCTTCAAACTCGAAATGGGACTGCCCGGCAACTCTTTCGCATTCGAGCTGGCGAGAAAAATGGGCCTTCCCGAGGCGATAATCAAGGACGCGGAAGACCGTGCAGGCGAAGAGTTTGTCGGCATTGAACGGAACCTGCGGAAAATCGCCCGCAACAGAAGAGTCCTCGACGAGAAAATCCAGAAAATCAGGAACACGGACAAGACCCTCGAAAGCATTACCGACAAGTATCAGAAGGAGCTCGAGGATATCCGCAAGATGAGGAAGGAAATTATCGACGAGGCGAAAAAAGAGGCGGAGGACATCGTGAAAGGCGCAAACCGCCAGGTGGAAAAGACCATCCGCACTATCCGTGAGAAGCAGGCGGAGAAGACCGAGACGATAAAGGCCAGGGAGAATCTCCAGGATTTTGTCAATGCCCTGGCGGTGAAGAAGGAACAGGACAAGAAGGACCGTGACAGCTACCTGGAAGGGAAAATCCGTCAAGTAAGCGAGCGGCAGAAACGTCAGCAGATGCGCAAGGCGGGACGTGCCGGAAGCGAGGAACAGAAGAAGATGGAAGAGGCTGCCGAGAAGGAGAGAAAGATCAATGCTTTCCGCAGCGGCCCTGTCCAGATCGGCGAGAAAGTGAGGGTGAAGGCCAATGGAATGGTGGGCGAAGTGTCCAGCGTTTCCAACAAGGCGGTTACAGTCATCATCGGCAGCATCAAGAGCAAGATGCCGCTTGACAAGGTGGAGCGGATTACCTCCAACGAATATAAAGAAGCGGTGAAAGCTGCCCCGAAGCCGGTTCAGTCCACGTCGGCGATAGACAGTTCGCTCTCGGAAAGGAAACTGAACTTCAAGATGGAACTGGATGTGAGAGGCCAGAGAGTGGGCGAGGCGCTGGAAAACGTGATGCGTTATATAGACGATGCCATCATGCTCAGCGTCCATTCGGTCCGCATTATCCACGGAAAAGGAACGGGAGCACTGAGAGAGGAAATCCAGAAGTTCCTCAGAGCGACTCCGGGAGTGGTTTCTGTCAATGATGAGAGCGTGCAGCTCGGCGGAGCAGGTGTGACGGTGGTCACCTTCGACAAATGACATTGATATACATATATTATATATGAGGGGAAGAGGCGCGCTTGGAAAACACGGAGAGGACGATGTCTGTCAGTTTCTGATAGAACGCGGACACACGATATTGGACAGGAACTGGAGAAGCGGGCACCTGGAAATCGACATTGTGACATTGGCCCCGGATGGAATACATTTTGTAGAGGTCAAGAGCCGTGTGGCACCTGTGCAGGGTGAGCCTCAGGATGCTGTAACGGCAGCAAAACAGCAGCATATCGCTTCAGCGGCACGCAGATATCTGTCGAAGAAGTCGCCGGTATTGGGCAATGACCTCGAAGTGCTGTTCGATGTGGCTGCTGTGACGTATGATGGTGACAATGTGGAAATCAACTATTTCCCGTCCGCATTCGTGCCGATATATTATTGATGACACTAACACACACGACTTTCATAATATATGAAGAATAATCAATATTGCGTAATCATGGCCGGCGGGCATCTGAACCGCTTCTGGCCCATCAGCAGAGAAGGAATGCCCGGACATTTTATGGACATCTCCGGAACCGGCAAATCATTGGTAAGAATGGCTTATGACAGATGCACGGGCGTAGTCCCTGCGGAAAACATCATTGTCATAACCCTCGCGAAGTTCAAAGACATCATAAAGGAACAGATTCCGGAACTTCCGGAAGAGAACCTGCTTCTGGAACCTTATGCGAGACGCACTGCACCTTGCGTTGCCTATTCCACGTATCATCTGCTCAAGAGGAACCCGCATGCCGTCGTCGCCGTGACTCCTGCGGACCTTGTGATCAATGATGAGAAACTGTTCAAGGAGACATTGACCAATGCCCTGGACTATGCGGAGAAGAACCCGGTGCTGATGACATTGGGAATCAAGCCGAGCCGTCCGGATACGGAATATGGTTATATACAGGTCGTCGGCGGAAAAGATGCCTGCAACAGCCTGGAACCGGTAAAAGTGAAGACGTTCACGGAAAAGCCTGATGCCCAGATAGCCGAGGTGTTCTACCGCAGCGGTGAGTTCTTCTGGAATTCAGGTATTTTCGTATGGCAGGCAGGCGTCATAAAGGAAGAAATGGAGAAGTATATCCCGGAAATCACCAGATTGTTCGACGGATGGGAAGGCGCTCTCGGCAGCTCTGCGGAGAAAGTCTTTATCGAGAGGGCATATACCGACTGCGTGAAATTGTCGATCGACTATGGAGTGATGGAAAAGACCGACCGCGCTTGGCTCTATCCTGTGCATTTCGGCTGGTCGGACATCGACAGCTGGGAGAATTTTTACTCGAGCATCAGCAATAAAGACAGCGACGGCAATATAGCAAACACGTCCAAAGTGATTCTCCAGAACGACAAGAGAAACATAATATTGACAAAAGACAAGGATAAACTTCTGATTCTAAGGGGCCTGGAAGACTGTATCGTGGTGGATACCGAGGACGTCCTGCTGATATGCCCGCGCGACGACAAACAGTACAAGGAACTGGTGAACAGCACCAGGATGCCGGGATACGACAAGTACAGGTAGGCCCGACAAAATTTTCTTGGAAGTTATTGAAAATTAGAAAATTATTCGTACATTTGCAGCCCGCAAAATATGCGGAGATACGATAAAGTATTAACAAACAATTAATTATCAAACCAATGCCTGGATTAATTGGAAAAAAAATCGGAATGACTTCCGTTTTCGGTGCTGATGGAAAAAATATTCCATGCACCGTTATTGAGGCTGGTCCGTGTGTTGTTACGCAGCTCCGTACGGTAGAAAAAGATGGTTATGCCGCCGTACAGCTCGCCTATGACGAAACCACAGAGAAACACGCCAGCGCCCCTCTCAAAGGGCATTTTGCAAAGGCAGGAACCACTCCTCACCGTAAACTTGCTGAATTTGCAGCAGATTTCAAAGGAGAGCTTAAATTAGGTGATGTCCTCACCGTCGCTGACATTTTCGAAGGCGTCGAGTATGTGGACGTTGTCGGTACTTCCAAAGGTAAAGGATTCCAGGGAGTCGTTAAACGCCACGGCTTTGCCGGTGTAGGCGGTGCTACCCACGGTCAGCACAACAGACTTCGTCATCCTGGTTCTATGGGTGCATCTTCTTGGCCATCACGCGTATTCCCGGGAATGAGAATGGCAGGCCACATGGGAAATGAGAGAGTGAAGGTGTTCAACCTTCAGGTTGTCAAAGTTATCCCTGAGAACAACCTTCTCGTAGTGAAAGGCTCTGTACCTGGAGCTAAAGGTTCATATGTAATGTTGGAGGATTAATTATGGAATTGTCAGTTTTGAAGATTGACGGATCTGAGTCCGGAAAGAAGGTTGTCCTCGACGAGAAAGTTTTCGGCGTTGCACCGAATGATCACGCTATCTACCTCGATGTTCTTCAGTATCTCGCTCACCAGCGTCAGGGTACCGCAAGGACCAAAGACAGAAGCGAGATTTCTTACAGCACCAAGAAACAGGGTCGTCAGAAAGGTGGCGGTGGAGCTCGTCACGGATCATTGAAATCAAATATCTATGTAGGTGGTGGTCGTGCACACGGTCCTAAGCCACGCTGCTACGATATGAAGCTCAACAAGAAGCTCAAACAACTCGCAAGATTCTCTGCTCTTTCTTACAAGGCAAAAGAGAACAAGATTGTCATGGTAGAACCATTCGAAATGGAGGCACCTAAGACAAAAGAGTTCTTGAACATTCTTTCAGCCATCAAGGCAGGCGACAGGAAAGTGCTTTTCGTTCTTCCTGACTACTCTGCCAATATTTACCTTTCATCACGTAACCTCGAGCAGGTAAAAGTTATCTCTGTCAATGAGATCAACACCTACGCTGTCATGAACGCACACTCTATGGTGCTTGTTGATGGTGTTCAGGATATCCTCGCCTCAAGAGTTGCACGCTAAAAAGATTGAGAGATGGGAATTATCATTAAGCCAATTGTAACAGAAAAGTTGACGGCTCAGGGCGAAAAGTTGAACCGTTATGGATTCATTGTTGACCGTGATGCAAACAAGATTGAAATCAAGGCTGCCGTAGAGCAGATGTACAATGTTTCAGTCGCTGCTGTCAATACATTGAATTACCACGGGAAAAGAAAATCCCGTTATACAAAGGCCGGCATGCTTAGAGGCCGTATGAATCACTTCAAGAAAGCATACGTTACTCTTGCCGGAGAAGATAAGATTGATTTCTATAGTAATATTTAAGGGATAAGGCAATGGCAACAAGAAAATTTAAACCGGTTACTCCTGGTCAAAGGAACAAAGTAATCAGCGCTTTTGACGATATCACCGCCAAGAAGCCGCAGAAATCATTGCTGGAACCTCTTAAGAGCACAGGCGGACGTAACAATACAGGTCAGATGACCATGCGTTACCTCGGTGGCGGACACAAGAGAATGTACCGTATCATCGACTTCCATCGTGCTAAAGATGAGTGCAAGGCAACTGTCCTCACTATAGAATATGACCCGAACCGTAGCGCACGTATCGCGCTCGTACAGTACGAGGACAATGAGAAGAGATACATCATTGCTCCTAACGGACTTAAGGTAGGTCAGGTCATCGAGTCAGGTTCAGGCGTCGCTCCTGAGCTTGGTAACGCTCTCCCTCTTGGGGAAATTCCAGTCGGTACACTCGTACACAACATCGAGCTCCGTCCTGGCCAGGGTGGTGCAATGGCACGCTCTGCAGGTACTTACGCTCAGATTGCAGCTCGTGAAGGAAACCACGTTATTCTTCGTCTGCCTTCAGGTGAGACAAGAATGGTTCTCGTATCCTGCCGTGCTACAGTAGGTGTCGTATCGAATCCAGAACACAATTTGGAGTCTTATGGTAAAGCTGGTCGCAGCAGATGGCTCGGCAGACGTCCACACAACCGTGGTGTCGTTATGAACCCGGTTGATCACCCGATGGGTGGTGGTGAAGGTCGTGCTTCCGGAGGTCATCCGAGATCTCGTAAGGGACTTCCTGCAAAGGGCTACAAGACACGTAATCCTAAGGCTACTTCAAACAAGTTCATCATTGAAAGAAGAAAGAAATAACAGGAATTAAACTTAAGAGATTATGAGTCGTTCATTAAGAAAAGGTCCATATATCCAGGAAGCTCTGGAAAAAAGAATTCTTGCTATGAATGAAGGCGGCAAGAAGAAAGAGGTCGTGAAGACCTGGTCACGCGCAAGCATGATCTCTCCTGACTTCGTAGGTCATACTATCGCCGTTCATAACGGGAATAAGTTCATTCCTGTATATGTAACCGAGAATATGGTAGGCCACAAGCTTGGAGAGTTCGCTCCAACTAGGACTTTCAGAGGCCATTCAGGTAACAATAAGTAAAATCGCTTAATTGATCAGAAATTATGGGAAAACGTAAAAGAGAAATGGCCGAAAGACTGAAAGAGATTAAGCGCCAGACTGCTATTGCGAAGGCAAATGACGTTCCGTCATCCCCTCGTAAGATGCGTCTCGTTGCAGACACTGTAAGAGGTGTGGAAGTTAACCACGCTCTGGATCTGCTCAAGTTCTCCAAGAAGGCTCCTTCAAAGGTTCTTGAGACTCTCCTTCGCAGTGCAATCGCTAACTGGGAGGCCAAAAACCAGGACAAAGCTAAAGAATTGGACAACGGTAACGTCATCGTCAAGACTATCATGGTCGATGAAGGTCGTACACTCAAGAGAATCCGTCCTTGCCCTCAGGGTAGAGCCGGCAGAATCCGCAAGCGTTCCAACCACGTTACTATTATCCTTGACGTAAAGAAACCATCAACAGTGGAGGACAATAAATAATATGGGACAGAAAACTAATCCTATCAGCAACAGAATCGGTATCACCCGTGGTTGGGTCTCTAACTGGTGTGGTGATAATTACGCTGAGAAAATCGCGGAAGACTACAAGATCCGCAAGTACCTCGTAAATCGTCTTGCCAATGCAAGCATTTCCAAGATTGTCATTGAGAGAACTCTCAAACTTATCACAGTGACGATCCAGGCTGCAAGACCAGGTGTCATCATCGGCAAGGGCGGCAGTGCAGTGGACAAACTTAAGGAGGAACTTAAGAAAGTCACAAGCAAAGAGGTTCAGATCAACATCTTCGAAGTCAGAAGACCGGAAGTTGACGCGAGCATCGTTGCAGACAGCATCGCTCGTCAGATTGAGGGCCGTGTTTCATACAGAAGAGCTATCAAGCTTGCAGTTTCTACCGCAATGCGTGTAGGTGCTGAAGGTATCAAGGTTCAGATCAGCGGCCGTGTAGGCGGCGCCGAGATGGCAAGAAGCGAAATGTTCAAGGAAGGTCGTACACCGCTCCACACATTCCGTGCTGATATCGACTATGCTCTCGCAGTAGCTCACACCAAGGTTGGTGCTCTCGGTATCAAGGTATGGATTTGCAACGGTGAGGTTTACGGAAAGAAAGATCTTTCACCTAACGCAGGCCTCGCTTCTGCATCTGCTCAGCCTCAGGGACAGGGTCGCCAGTCCCGTGGAGACCGTGGTCCTCGTCGTGGTGGCAGAGGCCGTGGAGACAGAAAAGAGAACAAAAACTAAGTTTTTGTCCTATCAATAACGAATCCCGACAGGTTTAACTCCTGCCGGGATTTTTTCTTATCCCCAAAACCATTATCTTTGTTGACATTGGTTTTCTACAGACACTCCCGAGAAGTACTCGCGCAACATTTTTCCCTGGGCGTGCCGCATCGCCCGATAGCATTTAGTTTCCATAAAAGTTTATTTTTTTTGGTATACTTTTTTCAGGACGATACGTGATGTGCACCGCGTAATTGGCTGTGTATTAACGCATTAAGCATTTTCAGAGTTGCGAAAACCACAACTCTGATTTCGGTTAAATGCTTAATAAACAGTAACTTACAGGTTGCGCCAGCTGGTCAATGCCGGTAAACTTTTTTCAGGACGTACGATGGTAAGCGTCTCCGCAGTTGCGTCTTGACGCGTTTTTAGCGGTTCCGTACTTTTGCCCATGGAAATGTCAAGAACAGATTAACATGGGGGGAAAAGAAACTGGAACAACTTGCGAATAGAGGAATCGTGTAAGTGGTTGAGCCTCTGATGGTTGCGTAAAATGCAGAAAGCCAGGTCCTATGTTTTTTAGGGTAACCTGGCTTTGAGTGTTTGGTGTAATCGCTTGATTGATAGTGATTTGCTGGGATGAATGATATTCAGGTTGTTCCAAAATGCGTAAGCGTCCGAGTATCGCGTCCGTGTATCTTGTCCGTGTATCTTGTCCGTGTATCTTGTCCGTGTATCTTGTCAGTGTATCGCGTCCGTGCCAACATTCGAGACCATACATCCGTCAGTTTTACTCCACATCCGTCCGATTTTGACGGGCTGAAAACTGCACCCTCAGCACCCTCGGACATCAATGTCGCTCGTAATGTCTCTCGTGATGTCTCTCGTGATGTCTCTCGTAATGTCGCTCGTGATGTGGGGCGGATGCGACAGTGTGAACATCTTACGGGAGCGGGAGCGCAGCCCCTTTTTTACATCAGTCATAACTTGTCCGTAGAAATGGGGGATTTTACGGATAAGTTGCTCACTTTGAATAACTTGTCCGTGAAAACCTGCCTTTTTACGGACAAACCGGTCATTTTTGGAGTCAACCCCTGTCAGGACTATGCGCGTCTGTCAATAAGCAGGTAGATTCTCAAGAACATATCTGACTATGTTTCCTTCAATGACTATTAATTAAAGAATAGTGTCCTGTCGCCCGACGTGGCGAGATAAATGGCGGGATAAATGGCGGGATAAATGGCGGGATAAATGGCGGGACGCGGCCACGGGGGTGAAATGTAACTGATTGATAATCAAATATCTTTTAAGATAGGGCGTGGAAACGTAGACTTTTTTTGGCTGCGTTTCCACACTGCGTTTTGTAACTTACTGATAATCAATGTCTCTAAAAATAGAGCGTGGCCGCGTCCCGCCGGGGCTACTGTTGCCATGCTTGTGTTCCTGTCCCGATGTTTAACAAATGTTTAACAAAAACGCACTTTCCATGGTTTGGTGGGATTCGCTCCCGGGTGGTTGCGCATCCCTGACCCTGCCACGGGCAATCTTACGAGTAACGACGGAGAAAGCTGGCGCCGGCGGGTGCCGGCTTGGCTTTTTCGGGCAAGGCGCCTTTACGGGAATGGGATTCCCGACGGCGCCTTGACCAAAAAAGCCCGCTGTCTATCGACAGCGAGCTTTCTCCTTACTCGTGATTCGGTTGGGATTCGAACCCAAGACCCACAGCTTAGAAGGCTGTTGCTCTATCCAGCTGAGCTACCGAACCATCCTTAAGTTTCGACACGAAGGTTGCCCTTTCGCGAATAACAGGACTGCAAATATAGGGATTTTTTATTTAATGGCAATGTTTCAGGGCGAAAGTTTTTACAAATTTTATATGCCGGACACTCAAGAGTCTGAGACCGGCGGCGTCCGTGAAATGTATATTTGTCTATTTTAACATAAGAAAATACCACTTTGACCGGCGAACAGCGCCGTTGTAAAGCATTGATTATCAAGAATGACTTTCAAAAGTGCCCCATTTTGGTCCACTTTTCATCCACTTTATGCAAAACGTTTTTACCTATTACATAATTTTGTAAACGAAATGTAGCGTGATCCTTAAAAAATAACTTTGGAATCTTTGCGGGTCTTTTCGGTCTATATTCCTTTTCTCATCAGTCGTGTGCGTCCAGCACACTCCTTCTTCTAAAAGGAATCTATCCTCGAGAATCCTCCACAAATCTTTACCAACTTATTTTTTAACGCTTACCAAAACAGTAAGATGAATATTCAGGAGGATGAGTCGTCATTGAAGAAAAATAACCAAATCGGGAAACCCTTCAGTAAGAGGAAATCTTCAAGGATTACATGATTATTCAATAACCAATTAAGTTATGCGTAAACTTTTAGTTGTATTGCTTATGTTCGCCAGCGTGGTATCATTCGCGCAGCAGCATAGTGTCAATGGAACGGTCAAGGATCAGAACGGACAGCCCGTCATAGGACTGACCGTATTGGAGCAGGGCACCAAGAACGGTGTCATCACCAATGCTGACGGCCGTTATGATATCACAGTGTCATCATCAGAAGCAGTCCTGGAGTTCTCATCATTGGGATATTCCACTGTAACTGAAAAAGTAGGAGGCCGCGCTGTCATCAATGTAGATGTACACGAGACCGCCATCGCTCTCGACGCCGTAGTTGCCATCGGTTATGGTTCAGTCAGAAAGAAGGACCTCACCACCGCAGTATCTACCGTCAATACAGAAGATATGGCCTTGAGACCGGTCACTGACGCCTCCGGATTTATTCAGGGCAAGGTTTCCGGCGTGCAGGTAACCCAGACAAGCGGCCAGCCGGGAAGCGGTATGGTCATCAGAGTCAGAGGTGCCTCATCCATTTCTTCCACCAACGACCCTCTCTACGTAGTGGACGGCGTGCCGGTAGGAACAGGAAACTATGCCATCTCATATCTTTCCCCGAACGATATCGAGACAATGCAGATCCTCAAGGACGCTTCATCAGCAGCCATCTACGGATCACGTGCAGCAAACGGAGTAGTCCTCATCACCACCAAGCAGGGCAGCAAAGGCAAAGGCCCGAAGATCAACTTCAGCGCCTACGTCGGACTTTCCAACGTCACCAAGACCTATGACGTCCTCAATGTGGACCAGTACCGCGAACTCCAGAAAGAAATCGGCGTGGCCAATGTCCCGGAAGGACTCAAAGACGAAACAGACTGGTTTGACGAGACTTACAGAACCGGAATCACCCAGAACTATCAGGTTTCCGTATCCAATGCCTCCGACAAGTCACGCTACTACATGAGCCTCGGCTACAGCGACGAGCAGGGTATCCTCAAAGTCGCATATAATAAGAGGTACAATGCGAAAGTCAATCTCGAGTCAGACCTGTTCAAATGGATTACCGTAGGAATGGATGTTTCCTACTCCCATTACAAGAACAACGGAATCATCTCCGGAACAGGCTCCAACAGGGCAGGCGTCGTGCTTTCAGTAATCAACACCCCTACCTACGCAAAGCCTTGGAGCGAAACAAACCCTGACTGGTACTGGACACAGTTCTACGGCGCGAACCTTACGACTCCGTCAGAGAACCTCGCCAGAACAGAGAACAACTATGATCAGACTGACAGGGCGGTGATGTCTGCATTTGCGCGCATCAACTTCACCAAGCACCTGAACTTCAAGAGCACGGTAAGTATGGACCGCCGCTGGGTGCACAGCTATTCATTCCTCGATCCTATCCACACATCTTATGGTAGGACACAGCATGGAGAAGCATCCGACTCAAGAACCGACGACAGGAGAATGGTCTATGACAATATCCTGAACTACAACAATGTATTCGGCAAGCACTCCCTCGAACTCATGGGCGGTATGTCGGCTACCACATCGGACTGGCAGCAGCTTTCAGGCTCCAGAAATTACTTCTCAGCAGAGAATAACAATGTAATTTTCGGCCTGAACGGCGGTAACAAAGGCGGCCTCAGAGGCCAGAGCCAGAGCTGGAGCGAATGGGCCATAATGTCATATCTCGCACGTGCAGCCTATAACTTCGACAGTAAATATTATCTCACGGCGGCATTCAGAGCCGACGGTTCCTCAAAGCTTGCACCTGGACACAAATGGGGCTATTTCCCTTCAGTTTCAGCAGCATGGAGAATCTCAGGCGAGAACTTCATGAAAGACGTAAGGTGGATGAACGACCTCAAGCTCCGTCTCGGATGGGGACAGCAGGGTAACCAGGAAGGCCTCAGCGACTACGCATGGCAGCAGATGTACGCCACCAACTACTACGACTGGACAGACTCCAAATATGCAGATTCAGTTCCTACGCTCGGCGGAAAGTCCAACATCGGAAACCGCGAACTTACATGGGAGACCACATCTCAGTGGGACCTCGGTATCGACCTCGCAGTGCTCAACAGCAGACTCACATTCACGTATGACGTTTACCGCAGATATACCAAGAACCTGCTGATAACCGTCCCTATGCCGTCCCCGTACTCTGACCTCATCAGGAACGACGGAGAAATGAGCAACTGGGGTATGGAGTTCGCCATCTCGTCAGTCAACATTGACAAGAACGACTTCAGATGGACCACCGACTTCAACCTCTCATTCAACCGCAACAAGGTCGAGAAACTCACCCTGCAGAAGGTCTATAACTACACCACCACATCCGAGGCTCTCAGCGAGCAGGTAGTCAGAATGACGGAAGGCAAACCACTTTCCTGCTTCTATGGACTTACAGCCAAGGGAGTTGACCCTGAGACCGGTATGATGATCTACGAGGATTATAACAAGGACGGAAAGATCAGTTCTTCAGACCGCCACTACATCGGTGATGCCAACCCTGATTTCATCTGGGGTATGACCAACACCTGGAGCTACAAGGGATTCAACCTCAGCGTTCTCCTCACAAGCTCCATCGGCAACGACATCTACAATGCATCCAAGATAGAGATGATAGGTATGTACAACGGCTCCAACCAGATTACCGACGTACTCCGCAGATGGCGCGTTCCAGGACAGGTGACTGACATCCCTAAGGCAGGCGAAGTGGACAACCTGAAGGCTTCCACAAGATGGATTGAGGACGGTTCATATCTGAAAATCAAGAACATCACGCTCTCTTACGATTTCTCAGGCAAGTTCCTCAGAAAGCTGAATCTCACCAAGATACAGCCGTACATCACACTTGCGAACATGTTCACTTTCACCAAGTATTCAGGATACGACCCGGAAATGAGCCAGTATTCAAGTGCTACAAGTATGGGAATCGACTGGGGTACCTACCCTAACGTCAAGACCGTAACTTTCGGTGTCAATGTTGATTTCTGATGACTAAGGAGACATTATTATGAAAAAGATAAATTATATTCTTGCGGCGGCTGTCGTTGTGGCATTCCAGGCTTGCGACTTGGACTTGAATCCGCACACATCCTACAATGAGAACAATGTGAATGTGAAGAACGACAGCGAAAGCCAGTATTCTACCAGAACAGATATGTTGGGACTTCGCAACTCCCTGTATAACAGCTGGATAAAGGATATCCAGGAAAAAGGTTACATGGATTGGCTCATCTCTACCGAGACCAGAAGTGACAATGCATATTGCGGCAGTCCGTCCACCGGAGCGATTGTTGCCATCGAGGCCAATAACCAGGACCCTGCAAACTCCAATATTGCCCGCGACTGGGACTGGTACCTGCAGCAGATAAGCAATGCCAACAACATTATCTGTAACATTGACAATATCTTCGCAAAAGATACCTCCGCAGTGAAAATGACTCAGAAGGAGCACGACGAGTGGAAATCCGAGGCATTGTGCTGGAGAGCATTCTGCCTGTTCAGGATGGCACAGCTCTGGGGCGACGCTCCTATGATTACCGTCATTCCGCCGGAAATCACATCCGAGAACATCGAGGAAGTGTACGAGGACTATTATCCGAAACGCACACCGGTAGATGAAATCTATGGCCAGGTAATCGAGGACCTGAACTATGCCTGCGACAATGCTCCTGACGTGAACCCTTCAGACAAATACCTGTTCTCCAAGGCTTTCGCGCATGGTCTGAGAGCAAGAGTCTATGCAGAGAAGCAGCGTCAGGACTGGAACCAGGTCATCAATGACTGTGTGGCAGTCGAGGGCATGGGATTCTCGCTCGTGGACAATTACGGTGACCTCTGGGGCTATAATGACGACGATGCGGTAAGGAACACCAAGGAATCCATCTTCGAGGTGACCTGGTCACGCAACTCAGGAAACTGGGTGTGGATGATGTATCACCGCAATGCCTACAACCCTACGGACAGCTACTCCTGGGCAAAATGGAGCACACCTTCCAGAAACCTTGCTGCTGCTTATGATGCAGCCGGCGACACTGAAAGAAAGAATGCCTCCATCGTTTACGACGAATGCGGCTGGAGCCTGTATTATCCGGCAGCCAAATATGCGTTCATGCACAAGGTTCCGACCAATGCCAGCAGTACGATCCTTATGCGCCTCGGAGAAATCTATCTCCTTCACGCAGAAGCACTTGTGATGACAGGCGACCTGGACAACGCATACATCTATACGAACAAGACAAGGAACAGGGCCGGACTTGCAGACCTTCCGCTTTCAGTGAAAAACAGCAAGGAATCCATGCTCAAGGCAGTCCTGGACGAGCGCAGACTCGAACTTGCATTCGAAGGCTTCCGTTTCTACGACCTTGCCCGTCACGATATGATCAAGCAGGTGCACGACGCGATGTCCGATCCGTCATCATCAAGCTATGACTCATATTGGCAGAAACGCTCACCGCTCACGGACGAGACCATCCTCTTCCCTGTGCCTCAGTCTGCCATCGACAAGAACTCGAATCTTACACAAAACCCAGGATATTAGAAATGAGATATTCATCTATTTATTCTATTTTGGCAATGGCGTTCATGATGTCGTGCAGCTGTGATTCACAGACCTCGAATCAGACGCCGGAGCCTGAGCCTGAACCTGCCCCACAGCCGCAGCCAGAGGTGGAAGCAGCCAAATCCTACACCACCACGGCGGACAAGTCCAGCCTCTTCGCAGAGAAGACCATCGCTTTCGGAAAGACAGCGTCAATGTCTCCTTACGCAGTGCGCTTCACGGACGAGACCTACCAGACGGTGGACGGATTCGGTGCGGCATTGACGGTAGCCTCCTGCTACAACATCCTGAAAATGCCTCAGGACAAGAGGGAGGCGTTCCTGAAACAGATGTTTGACACGAAAACCGGTATAGGAAGCTCATTGATAAGGGTTTGCATAGGCGGCTCTGACTTCTCAATAGAGCGTTTCACATGGTGCGACAAGAAAGGAATCGAGAACTTTGCTCCGGCAGAGTATGACTTGAAATACGTCATCCCTGTATTGAAGGAAATCAAGAAGATCAATCCGTCGCTCCGGATCATCGGCTCCCCGTGGACAGCCCCGCGCTGGATGAAGAAAGAGGTGAACTCTAACGTCGACAGCTACTCCTGGACCGGCGGTACGCTCAAGCCGTCCTGCTATCAGGACTACGCGGAGTACTTCGTGAAATGGATACAGTATATGCAGTCCCAAGGTCTTGACATATACGCGGTTACCCCGCAGAACGAGCCTCTCAACGCCGGCAACTCCATGTCGATGGTGATGTACTGGGACGTGGCCAGGGACTTCATCAAGACAGCATTGGGCCCTGCATTCAGGAAGGCGGGACTGGACACCAAGATACTCGTGTTCGACCATAACTACAATTATGACAACATGTCCGACCAGGCGCAGTACCCCCTGAAGATATACGCCGATGCTCAGGCCTCCGCCTACATTGCCGGTTCAGCCTGGCACAACTACGGAGGAAACGTCTCAGAACTGGACAAGATAGTCGCAGGCGCGCCTGACAAGGAACTGTATTTCACCGAAGCCTCCATCGGCACATGGAACTACAACTTCAGCTCTTGTCTGATCAATGACATGAGGGACATCTTCTTCGGCTTGCTGAAACGCGGCGGAAAAGGCGTCACCCTCTGGAACCTGATGCTGGATGAGAACAAAGGACCGTACACTGATGCCGAAGGATCCTGCAAGACCTGTTACGGAGCAGTTACCATAGCATCCTCCGACTACACCACATTGGACTACTACACGCACTATTACAACATCGCGCATTGCTCGAAGGTTATAAATCAGGGTGCAGTACGTATCGGAACCACCGGTTATACCACCTCGGGACTGGATTATCTGGTGTTCAGAAATCCTGACAACTCCTACGGTGTGGTGATTCTGAATGAAAACTCCGACGCCAGGCAGCTCGTGTTCATTTCTTCCGCACATTCGGTGAAATGCGACGTGCCTGCCAAGTCGATAGTCTCTTTGAAATGGAAAGATTAAAAGATTAGGACAATGAATAAGATATTGAAAATAATGACATTGCTTGCAGTGCCGGCAACTGTCGCCATTTCCTGCAAAGAAGTGGAAATGGATGTGAAATTCACGGACAAAGGTCCTGAAATGACGATTGAGAACTGCGATAACAAAGCATTCATGGGCGACTCCATAAGGTTCTCCATAAAGCTGAATGACGAATTCCCGCTCTCCACATTGAAAGCGAAACTTCTGTTCGACGGTACTTCAGTCAGCGACCTGACCATCCGTACCAAGGAAAACGGAACCTACAATGCTGCTGTTTTTGTTCCTCTTCTGAAAGATATTCCGAACGGAACCGCAGAACTCGCTTTTACTGCCCAGAATACTGGTTTGGGTATCACCGAAGAGACTGTTGAGGTCAATATCGAAAGGCCGCAGCCTTCTACATTGACCCTCCTCTGCGACGGCAAGGAATACACCATGACCAAGAGCGGCGATTACGCTTACGAGGTCACTGACAATTTCCCATCCGAAGCATCTGCATTGATCAAATGCGTGCCGGAGGCAGGTAAGCCTGCGATCTGGCTCGGTTGGGACGGCTCTGCGCTGAAACCTGTCGCTGCCGAGTCTTCAAGCACGATTCCTTTCACTGCCGTCAAAGCAGGTACATATAAGATCTCGGCCGACCTCATGTCGCTGACGGCATCACCATTCGGCAGCATCACATCTTCATTGTCAGAGTCTGCCAATGTGGAACTGCTCAACCTTCTCCAGGGTTCTATGATCAAGTTCACCGGCATTGACAAACCTGACCAGTGGGATCTGGATTATGATTTCTTTACGCTCAATGCGGACAACTCCGTGTCATTCAAGGCAATGGACGGTCTTTATAGGTTGACGGCAGATTTCGGTGGCAAGTTCATCAAGGTCGAGGCGATGGCTGACAAGGACAAACCTGCGACGCTTGAATCCAATGGGACAGTCTGGGCTATCGGTGCAGGAATCGGCAAGCCTAATGTGGGCCCGTCTTGGAACACGGATGATGGCGTATGGTGCCTGGCTCAGACAGAGAAAGGTATCAGCAGGCTGACATTGACGGCAGGCGCCTCTATCGTGCAGACAGGATTCTCATTCAAGCTCTTCGGACAGAGAGGCTGGGGCGTCGAGTTTGGTTCCTACGCTTCTTTCAATGACGAGACCGGCTTGTTCAAGGTCACTTCTGTAGGCAATATCGAACCTGCATCTGACGGTACTTCACTCGAGTCCGGCAAGGCATACCAGTTCATTTTTGACACCAATGCGGGAGTCAGCGCTGCGAAACTCACCATCAAGACTGTTGAAATTCCTGTCAATTCATTGGATATCAAGGTAAACGGAGTTCAGGCAAGCCGTTTGTCGGCAACACATTACAGCATCAAGTCCATCGCATTGAACAAGGACGAGGCCATCACCATCTCAGGTGTGAAAGACCTTGCAAACTGGTACCTCGATCCGGACCTGTTCTACCTCGACGGGGCTTCTATAAAGCTCAATGTCATAAGCGGCACATTTGCAGTGGATCTGTATCTCGACTACGGTTATGCGACTCTGCGCAGGCTTGCTGCTGACGGTTCTGAGGCTACGATCAAGGACGGTGCGCTCTGGATGATGGCCTGGGGACTTGCCAATCCGGTGATGACCAGCCAGTTCGCCTTCAATCCTGGTGCTGCATTCTGTATGGCTCAGGTCCGTCCGATGGTGTTCCAGCTTACCGGAACTGCTGTGGATGAGAAAGACGGAACCACTCTCGGCGGAAGATTCAGATATGACTACATTTCCGCGAAGTACTTCGGTCAGGACGGCTGGGGTACAGAGAAAGGTAAGATTCTCGGCGATGCCGGCACCGTGAAATACACCGACAGCGCGGCAGAGTTCTTCGACACGACAGTCGGTCTGCATGACAATATCGGCCTCAAGGAAGGTGTCCAGCTGGAAAAGGGTTCAGTTTATGTCCTTACCATTGACCTTTCTACGACTGCTACTGACGGCGTGGAATTGATTGACTTCAAAAAAGTCAAATAGTTATCAGTTGTATCGTGTGGAGTCCGGCGTCTGAGAAAAGATGCCGGACTTTTATCGATTAAATTTGTTTTGAGCCGTTTTTTCAGTAAATTTACACGATTTTGCAAAACGATAAATGATGGCGTTTTCGCAACAGGTTGACACAAAAACATTAAAACATTTTATATGACACAGAAAAAATCAAACATTGTGGCTATCGTTACGATGTGTTTCATCTTCGCGATGATTTCTTTCGTGACCAATATGGCCGCGCCTTTCGGAACAATCTGGAAGAACCAGTATGAGTGGGCAGGAATGATGGGCAATATGATGAACTTTGCAGCATACCTCTTCATGGGTATCCCTGCAGGCAAGATGCTCATCAAATACGGTTACAAGAAGACTACACTTGCAGCTCTCGCTACCGGTTTCATCGGTATCGTAATCCAGTGGCTTTCAAGCCGTTCTTTCGTCGGTGACTCAGCCATCTATGTTTACCTCTTCGGCGCATTCGTCTGCGGTTTCTGCGTATGTATGCTCAATACTGTCGTAAACCCTATGCTCAACATCCTCGGCGGTGGCGGAAACAAGGGTAACCAGTACATCCAGATCGGCGGTACCATGAACTCCCTCACCGGAACATTCACTCCGCTCCTCGTAGGTATGCTTATCGGCACTGTTACGAATACTACAGCCATGAGCGACGTGGCTCCTCTGCTTTTCATCGCAATGGGCGTATTCGCATTGGCATACATCATCATTTCATTCGTTAATATCCCTGAGCCTGCTCAGGAGAGAAAGACCACGAAATACGAGCACAGCGCATGGAGCTTCCGTCACCTTGTACTCGGTGTTGTGGCCATTTTCTTCTATGTAGGTGTTGAGGTAGGTATACCTGCACAGCTTATATTCTACTTCTCTGACGCTACTGAAAAAGGCGCAGGTATCGCTGTCAATGGTGCCGCTATCGGCGGTGCAATCGCTGCCGTTTACTGGCTGCTCATGATGGTAGGCCGTATCTGCAGCTCATTCATCAGCGGCAAGATCAGCACCAAGGCACAGCTCTCCACAGTTTCAGCCGTAGCCATCCTCTTCATCATCATTGCCATCTTCCTTCCGAAGAGCATAACTATGTCAATGCCTGCGTACAGCGTTGAAAACGGATTCACAATGGTTGCCGGCGTGCCGATGAAGGCTCTCTTCCTCGTGCTCTGCGGTCTCTGCACTTCATTGATGTGGGGAACGATCTTCAACCTCAGTACAGAGGGACTCGGAAAATATACCGAGCAGGCTTCCGGCATCTTCATGATGATGGTTGTCGGTGGCGGTGTGATGCCTCTGATCCAGGACTTCATCGCCAAATATACCGACTACATGTCCAGCTACTGGCTTGTAGTGGCAATGCTCTGCTACATCCTCTATTATGCGCTTGTAGGCTGCAAGAACGTGAACAAAGATATTCCTGTTGAATAATAAATAATAATAGGTATGAATAAAATGGATATGCCTTATGTTGTCGGCGTCGATGTCGGCGGACAGACCACCAAGATAGGCGTTGTGGATATGAGAGGTCAGGTTCTTGCCCAGACGGTCATCAGAACCGACACTCACGATGAAGTGGAACCTTATATTGATGAACTCGCAGAAGCTATCGACAAGGTGATTGCCGATGCTGGCGTTACAGGACAGGTCCGCGGTATCGGAATGGGTATTCCTAACGGAAACTACTATACCGGAGAAATCGAGAACGCCGTAAACCTCAAATGGGGAAACAAGGGCGTGATTCCTGTTGCCAAGCTCCTGAAAGAAAGAATGAACGGCATTCCTGTAGCTCTTACCAATGATGCCAATGCGGCTGCCATGGGTGAGATGACCTACGGTGCTGCGAGAGGTATGAAGAACTTCATCATGATTACTCTCGGAACAGGTGTCGGCAGCGGTATCGTGATAAACGGAGAGGTGGTTTACGGCCACGACGGTTTCGCCGGCGAACTTGGCCACACCTGCGCAGTACGTCACAACGGCCGTCTCTGCAACTGCGGAAAGACCGGCTGTCTGGAGACTTACACCTCAGCTACCGGTGTTGCGCGCACAGCCCGTGAATGGCTGGACATGAGCGAAGAGCCATCCTCACTCAGAAGCCTTGACAACATCTCTTCAAAGGATGTTTACGAGGCTGCCAAAGAGGGAGACAAGCTCGCGCTCAAGATATTTGACTACACCGGAACTGTTCTCGGTCAGTCATTCGCAGACTTCATAGCATTCAGTTCCCCGGAAGCCATCGTGCTTTTCGGCGGTCTCGCCCGTGCCAAGGAGTTCTTGCGTGAGCCTATCGAAAAGGCGATGAACGCCAATGTCCTTCCTTTGTGGAAAGACAAGGTTAAGATCGTCTTCTCTCAGCTCAAGGAATCTGACGCTGCCATCCTCGGCGCTTCAGCTCTCGCCTGGGAGCTCTAGTTAGTCCCAAAGAATAAAACAGGGCGGCTGAGACTCGTTTTCAGCCGCCCTGTTCATTTTTAATGTTACTTAATCGTTCTTATAGGTGATAGAAACAGGGTATAGGTAGAACACCGTATTGGTGCCGGCGAGGTCATGGACGGTTATTTCCACATCCCCGACGTCATTGCAGTCAGCGCCGTAAAAGAAACCGGTGTTCTTCACTTTAGTTGTGGAGAGCTCAATGTCTTTGCCTAAAACTATTTCTTTGCCACCCACTTTGATCGAAACCTTGCCGGTCATTCCTTTGGATGCTGTAGACAGACCTACGGAAACATTGGTCACAGTCTTTCCGGACAGATTTGTCGTCTTCATGACCAGTTCAGAAAACGTGTTCGATGCCGTTCCCATCTTTATCCTGTTATTCGCCGAACCGTCGAAAATTCCCTTCTCGAATCCGCTGAACGCACCGCCTTCTTCTTTTGCCCAGGAATCACTTCTGGTCGCGCTGATTTCCCAGGAAACATTCGCAGGCGAACCTGCGTCAGGTATGGACATCTTGCCTTTTCCGTCGTTCAGTCCCGCGGCAAGCGAAGAATAATAGTTGCACAGTGCAAATGTGTAGTTCACCGTGGCATCTGCCGGCTTCTCTCCTGCCAGTCGTGTGATTTTAGTAGGCTCCTTTACGGCGTCATTGGCAGCCTGAATGGCGATTGCGCGGTTTTCGGCCGTTACCGGAGTGCACAAACTGCCCCTTTCCGTGTTGGATACTTCGTAGGTATAGGTGCAATCAGAAATATCTTTTCCCAAACGAGGCTTGAATACCGTCTGGAATACTGTGGCAGCCTCGCAGAAACGTGTGATGCCTTTGTCGGAATGCACACCGTCACGGGACATGTCCATCGGATGAGTCCAGTTCAATTTGGATGTGCGGAGATTCTGGACGGCTGTAGCACAAGGAATTATGGTATTTATCGGAATGCGCTCCTTGAGCGGCTTGATGAATCCGAGGCATGTCTCCCACATCTTGTTGTTGTCGCCGTCGAATTTCTCCCAGAGAACATTGTTCTGGTAGCGCACGTTGCCGTAGACGTGGGACATCAGATAAACCATCGTCGGGAGGTGGTCCGGATGTGCATCGTTGAACCTCTCTACCAATGTTTTGATGGCAGTCTCCTCCCTCTCGGTCCAGCTCCATGCCTCTTCCGCCCCGGTATGCTCCTGAATCGAAATTACGTCCCAATGTTGCAGATTGACAATGTCTTTGAGGCAGTCATCCTGTTTCAAGTCCCATACGTCCCAGTCTTCATGACCAGCCTTGCAATAGAACAATGCACATGAATTAGGCTCATCATACACTTCCGCATAACGTGGAAGGGTGAATCCTCCGCGATATACCGCATAAAGGTTGACGTTCGTTATGCCCATATTCTTTAATATGCGCGGCAGATGTTCCACGGCATCGGCTGTAAGCGAGTTTCCGATGAAGAGCACGTTCATGGTCATGTCTTCCGGGCCTATAGGTGTGTCGGCGCCTCCTTTGTCACATGAGGCGAACAGTGACGTCAGGGCAAGCAAGATTGATATGATTCCAGTATGTTTCATGATATTATTTCGTCATTTCTTTAAGGAAGGTTATTTCTGCCGGATCGTATGGAGTATGGTCCGGGCGGAAGATGTCGTGGAACCAGATTTCCGGTTCAGGATCTCCGATTTTGTGTCCCCACGGGTAATGGAAATGGCATTTGCCGTTCACAAGACCCCAACTGATGGCTCCTACATTGTACTTCTTCAGAATAGGCAGAACATCGAAAAACGTGTTTCCGTAGTTTCTGGCGAGGTACTCCTGGCAAACCATCGGCCTGCCGAAACGCTGTAGCATCTTTATGTCGATTTCCACTTCTTTCGGCTTCGAATAGCAATGGAAAGTGATGATGTCGGAATTCATGCAGGCATAAGTCAGGAGGTCCAGCTTGGTAGCCGTGCCGTTTATGCCCGGACGCTGCCATACAGGAGAACTGAGAGGCTGGCTTGGACGGACTTCCCAGGCCCATTTGTACACCTCAGGCATGAACTTGCTGACATCACATCCGTTTTTCGTGTTCTCAGGCTCATTGCACAGGCACCAGTAAAGTATTCTGTCGTCGTTCTTGTATGTGCGCAGGATGTCCTGGACATATTTTTTCAGACTAGGCCATTGCGCCGGGTCGTCGATCACCGCCTTTCCCGGACTCGGAATCCAGTTCGAATTATGCGTGCCAGGAATCGCTTCCGGCTGAGGACCGAGCCTGAACACCTTGTCATGGTTGCCGCCGTTCGTGAAGAACGTGATTATCAGCTTCATGCCATGCTTGTCCGCTATGTCGAGAAACTGGTCGATCCGTTTCTTGAATCCCACTTTGTCGGCATACCACAGTCCCTCGTGCAGGTAGATGCGCAAGGTATTGAACCCGATGCTCTCCGCCAATGAAAGTTCATTGTCAATGATTTCCGGATTGAATGTTTCAGGTTGCCAGATTTCGTACTGGTTGATGGCGTATGACGGCACATAGTTGCAGCCTACCGGCCATTTCTGTGAAGCGTACCACTCGGCAGCCTTCTCTTTGGACCATTGCCCGCCGCGTGCAACAGCATTGGTGGACGACACCAGAAGCATTGCGGCGAGTAATGACAATATTGCGATTCTTTTCATTGATATTTTCTATTTGATGTTTCCCAGATAATAGTTTGCCCAGACATTTCCGTTGCGCTCGGCGAGAGCCTTCCGGAAGCATTTCTTGGCCTTCATGTTCCTGCCCAGGCCTTTGTAGGCGATGCCCTGCATGTAGTAAGCCTTCGTATTGATGTCCTCCGGATAGTCTCCGTAGCCGAAACTCTCGAAGAAACGCTCCACGTAGTCCGTCACGCAGGACTTGCCATATTTGGCAGTCTTCCGGAGCATGTCCCGTACATTTGCCTTAGGATCCAACTTCTTCATTGCCAGAGCTTTCTCATAATTGTATATGCCGTCTACCGGTTTGACTTCCACGCCGGCAGCCTTCTCGAAATATTCGCGAGCCTTGGCATTGTCCCCGACCTTTTCATATCCCAATCCGATATTGTAGTAGACCTGCGCGTCGCGGGCGTAATACTCCAGATGCGCGTAGCCGTGGTTTGCAGGATAGTCATTCATCATCAGCGCATATTCGAGCGCCTTCTCATTGTTCCCGCTCTTCCACTCTTTCAATGCTGACAGCAGACATGCGTCCACATAGATGTCATGCAGGTCCTCGATATGCTCCCTGCGTGAGTAGAATCTCGTCAGCAGCGGCTCCAGCACTTCCTCATATTCGCCGTTCAGAATTTTGAGCTTGATCGCCTTTGTCTCTGAATCATAACGTTTTTCGTACAATGCCTCCTTGCCGTTGAACAGGTCATATCTTTCCTTTACAGGGACGTTCATGAGCTCCAGGATCTCATCGCACTCTGCCAGGAACAATGCATTCCGTCCCTTGTCCGCCGCGATGGCCTTGCGATACCATTCAGCCGACTCGGCGAGATCGTTTTTCCAGAATCTGCATCCCCAGCCGATGTTTCTCAATGCCATTGCAAAGTCCGGATTGATGCGGACAGCATTTCCCCATGCCTCCATAGCCTTGTCCGGCTGCTTCTGATAGTAGAGATTTCCGAGATAGTACCAGGTGTTGGCGCTTTCCGGCAGGTATTCCAATGCCTTTCCGAATACTTTCACAGTCTCAAGCCTGAACGGGAAGACATAGTCGATGCTTCCGCTTTCAGCCTTCTTGAACCATTTCTCTGCGGTAGTCTTATCTCCTTTAAGGTCAGCGAGATAGCCCAGATAATACTCGACGGTAGGATATGCGCGTACGGTCTCAGCATCCTCCAGAATCTCCTCCGTGTCACCCATGAAACCATTGTTCATATAGTACAATGCGAGTTCCACGTATGATTCACTTGTGCCGCGGAGCAGGCTCTTCAGCTCAGCCTCAGGCTTGGCCCCCGTCATGACAAGTTCACGTGTGGCATAATAGTTAAGAGGATCGAGTTTCACGACTTCCGCTGCAATGCTCTTCGCCTCGGTCTTCTTCCCGGAATACCTCAGGAGGGTAGCCAGCAGATTCTTCGCGTCAATGTTCATACCGTTGTATGCCACAGCCATCTGTGCTTCCCGGATTGCTTTTCCGGAGTCACCTTTCATGCTGGAAATCTGTGCCAGCTGATAGTAGGCGGCAGAGGCGTATTCATAATCCCATACGGCCCTGTACAATGTATCTGTAGCGGCATCGTAGTTTCCTTCTGCCTTGAGGACGAGTCCGAGATTGTACATTGACTCGCCGTCGGCAGGGCGGGTGTAGCTTGCGGTCTGGCGCTTCAGTGAGCGGCGGAGATACTCCTTGGCCTTGGCATAATCCCCGTTCTGTCTGTAGAAGATGCCCAGCTGGGTGTTGCTCCTTACATCATAAGGGTCACGGCGTACAGCCTCCTCGAAATAGATGTTCGGATCCACGTGAGCCTGATGGAACTGCAGGTTGCGCATGCCGATATAATAAAGGTCCTCGATGTTGTCAATGCTCTTCGGGGCAGGGTCGAGCGGGGTCACAGGCTCAGGGAGCGGCTTCGACCTGTCGAGAGCGTAAGGATGATAGCTGATGAGTTCCTCGCCTTCGGCAGATGTGAGTGTCAATGTTACCTCTGTCGGTTCCTCCACGTCGTCAGGAGAAACCTTGAAGTCATCCGCGAACGGCTTGTCCGGAGCTATAAATGAAGTTTTCTCATACAGGACCTTGCCCTCAAGGCCCGTAACGGTGATTTTTACGGAAGGACGGATCTGCGTCACATTCGCTGCAATGTGAATGGCCCCTGACTTGTCAATGTCCATGTTCACGGTCGCATCAGCATTGCCCCTGTTCACGTGACGGAGGTCGCGGATGCCGTACCAATATGCTGTGAACTCCTTGGTCTCGTGAGGATTGATCCAGCAGTAATCCGGCTGGTTGTCAGAATATGCGCCTGTCATCAGTTCCACATACGCGCCGTCAGAATCGGTAAGCGTCTTGCAGTCCCATTCGTGGCCGTAATTCATTGGTCCCCAGGCCCAGAACTTGCCGCCCTTGTTGATGTTGTGGTCGGCCGCCAGCATTGTTCCGGCATTCTTGCCGTAGTCGTAACCGCCGATGAAATCGTCTTTCAGGTCATAGACGAATACTGAACCGCCCGTCAATGCCGGCAGGTTTTTCCAATAGCTGATATCCTTGCCCGCATAGTCCGGATTGCCGCAATACTCGGCATCCGCTACCGGCCAGCGCAGGAAACTGTTCTTGTGGTGATAGGTGCCGAAGTCGGTATTCTCAGGGAAGATGATCTGGTAATTCTCATTGACGTGAGTCGCGACGTTGTTCCAGTGCAGCATGGAATTGCGGTCCTGCGCATTGTTGAAGAAACGTCCGGTGACCTCGATATAGGACTTGTCCGGATGGAGCGTAAGACCTATGGCCCAGCTCATCCTGTGGCGGTTTTCCACTTCGCCCACCCAGATGGTCTTGCTGCCGTCGCCGTTGTCAACCAGTTTGTAATCAATCGGATACTGGCTGGTTGCCCTGTGATGGTGGAATACGTTCCATTCCACGCCTCCGCTTATCCATGCGCCGAGCATACCCACATTGGCAGGCTTTATCACGTGCTGGCGATAGAAGATTTCGTAGCCGTTGGTCTTGTCAGTGGCATAAAGCAGTCTGCCGCCGATATCTGGAAGGACGCAAAGCTTGAGGTAGTCATTTTCGAGATACAATGCCTTGTGGGTTGAGTCCACCTTGACATTTGTCGGATTGTCGTTCATTGCATACGGATAGACTCCGCGCTTCGCCCTCTGGTAGGCGAAATCTCTCTCGAACAACGGCGCCCTCTCTGGAGCGTCAACTCTGTAGGTAGGAAGGTCAATGGTCCCTTCCCACATCTTTACCGGGCCGTTTTTGGCCGAAACCATGATAGTAGACAATGCTACCAGACATATTGTCGCAATTCTCTTCTTATTCATTGTATTTTACTTTGTTTCTTTCATGCAACGTACAGGAAGACCGGTGGTGTAAGCCATGCCGTCATTGTTCTTGACACTGGCATTGTTGTAGTAGAACCTGAGTCCTTTGCCGCTGACAGGCGCATTGGTCCAGAGGCCTCCGCGGTATTCCAGATATTCTACGCAGTTTGCATTCGTGCTGAGATAACCGGAGGTGAAGAACATTGTCTTGGATGAACCGCCGTCGGTCACGAACTCATAGCCGTAGTTGGCATCGCAGGAGGCTTTGTTATTCTTCCAACCCATGCTGAAACACATCGGGTCCGCCACTCTATATCCTTCAGGACAAGGGTCGTAGATGGTCTTCACGCCTTTTCCGCCTTCATTGTTTCCGGTCGGATTGCCCCAGATACCCTCCGGCATTGTGCCGACTTTCATCCAGGTGGCGGCATCCAGAAGCCTGGTGTCAGGATTGGCGATGGCATAGCCGACGGTGCCGGACTCTTCTGTCGCTGAGGCTGTCTTGGTCAGCTCGACATCCGGATTCTTGTACTTGGCAGCGGAGGTCGGCCTGTCCAGCGGCACCGGTCTAGGGAACGGATCCTTTCTGCCCCACTGGTAGAAATAGCCGTAGCTGTTCTGGTCCTTGAATTTCAATGCTACCGCTCCGAGGTTCCTGTCCATCATGACGAAATCACCTGCTGTCTCGTTTTTCCAATTTATGTCGGCAGCCTCGCTTACCCACACGTGGTATGACCACAGGACCTTATCCGCTGAATTGCAGATGGCTACGAGAGCATTGCCGAAAGTGCCCTTCACCGGGACCTTGAGCTCGTTGCCGGAAATCACAGGCGTTCCGATGACATCGCCGCTTCCCGTCGAAATGGCGTACTGCCAGAGAACCTTGGCCTTGGCAGCCGGATTCGCTGAACTTACGGCAGTGCCGGAATAGCTGAAATCTTCTGAGAATGAATAATATGGGGTAATATCGAAGGTGATGTCGCCCGCCGCTGCCGTCCTGATGCAGTTCGCCTTTCCGAAATACAATGTGAGCAGCAATGATTTAAGAGGTGTCACCACTCCCGGTGCGACAGTGATTTCCTGACTTGTGGATTTCGTATAGACCATGCCGTCATTGTCGGTGATGGTGAAGGTGAAACCCTTGGAATATTTCCCTGCAGGAATGAAGATGATGAAGTCCTTGCTTTCATCACGATGGCCGGCTGTGCCGATGGAAATGCCTCCGTCGATGTTGACGGAAACAGCGCTTCCGCCGTCTTTCAATGTGTATGTCATGTCTGCAAGATTGACCGCAGCCTTTCCTGTCAGCAGCTCGCCGCCATTCGTCTTGACATCAATGGATTTGACCATGATGCCCATGTCCTGCCAGTCCGCAATCCTGAACTTCAGACCTCCGCACAAGTTGGAGAACATGAGTTTCTTGCCGGACGATACGGCCGCCATCGGCACTTTGCTGATGTTCGCACTCGCGTCCAATGCGCCCGAATAGGTCTGCTCCGCCAGTCCTGCGAAATTTATTTCAATGTTCTCGCCGGAAAGTTGTGCTCCAGTTGCGGCAGAAGCCGGGTAAACAGCGTAGAGTTTGTCGCCTGTAACTGATTCTCCCTCAGGATTGAACGCTCCTGAAGTCTCTTGGTCTGATTCTGTGGAATATTTCGCTCCCAGAGGTGTGGCGGAACTATAGACCATAATCTGGTCGCCGGAATTCCAGACCACGTTGCCTGACATGTCGATGGCTGTCCTGGTGGAAGGCAGCACTGCAGTGAGCGCACCTCCGTTCTCCTGCATGTCCACCGTCTTCTCCTGTGATTCCTTGGCGCAGGAGGCCAATGACAATGCTGCAGCGGCGATTATGCCGATATGAATATATCTGTTCATGATTCTTTCGTTTTTAGTCATTAATTCCAAGGATTCACTTCATCTCCTTCGCTCCATTTAGGACCGTCGGAATTGAACTCTCCCTGTCCCGGGTCCGGTACAGGAGCAGGCTCCGCTGCCGGTTTGAGCTCAATCGGAATCCATTTCTGGTAATTGTTCGCCGTGAGCCCGAAGAAGGTATCTTCACCTGAGATGTCATCCTTCACCACGGCATTGAACAGAAGCTTGTCGGATACTATGCCGAGGAATGATTTAGGTATGGAGAACTCGATGGTAAGTCCGTCATCTTCAGTGGTGTCGTCGAGAGTCCCCAAGATGCATGATGCCACTTTCACATTGGCGTCCGAACATACGATCTTGCCGTCCTTAAGCGAGAATTTCAGCGATACAGGTGTGCCGGTGCCGTTTCCGCTCTGGAGCATCACGGTACATTCGTCGGACGAAGTCAGGGACGCGTCCTTGCGCTCGATCATGCCGTAGACATTGTCATTGTCATAAGCGAACCTGAAGGTCGTGCTGGTCTTGCCGGTGCTGCCGATGAACAGGGCGTCGTCGACATCCTTCCAGTCTTTGCTGCTGCCGTCGGTTTCTGGGGTGAGGACGGCTGCGTTGATTCTGTGGTTGAGGACGAATTTCGCGATATTGATGCGCGACCTGGATATCTGTTCGCCATTGGAAGTCTCGCTCCAGCTGGTAGGGAATACGCCTACAACTGTGTGGTCGTCAATGATTTCCAATGAGCCCCAGCATCCTTTTTCGAAGCTTGGCATCGGCGTTCCGAACTTGTCGGCCAATGCGTTGCCCATCCTGATGTAGAAAGTCTTGTCGGCATTGCAGGAAAGCATTGTCTCGCCGGAACGGAACTGCCTGAGATAAGGTGCGGCTTCGTTCGTGAAGATGCTTGACTTTCTGTCAGCAGGACCCTCTGCGTCGCCGGTCAGTCCGCCGGATGCCCAGTTGTCGCTGCTGTATGCCATGGAGAGATTGTACTGGTCAGTGGATGTTCCGGTCCTGCCGAATCTGGATTCCAGGGCGACTGCAATCCTGTCCTTGCCGTTGAGCTGGATGGCTACAGGCATCTGGTCGGTGAAGATAGGTTGTCCTGACCCGTCCATTACCGTACCGGCTCTTTGTCTGATAATCTTTCCGACTGATGTCCAGGACTTTCCGTTGTCGGTGGAACGGAGAAGCGCTGTGCCGGAGTCGCCCAGGTTCGGGTCCGCGCTGGTGAAATATACATGGATTTCACCGCTTGCGAGCTGGAGTGCTGACGGCTCCCATGTGGTTCCGCGGTAAATGATCTGCGGTTCGCTCCAGGATGCGCCATTGTCGGAAGAACGTCGCATCATTATTCCGTTGTTCAGGTTGTTGAGTTTATAACCCTTGTTCAGGCGGAATGAGGCGAATGCCAGAATGTCACCGTTTGACAATACGATAGCGTCTGCAGAGGAGAACAGTACCCTGTCCTTGACCGAGCTCTCGTACTGGTTCATGTCGGTTTTCTCGAACAGCGGAGAGCCGCCCTCCGTCCAGGACGTGAGGTTCATGCTCTTCGCATAATATACGTCATGTGCGGAGAGATTCTGCTGATAGATAAGAAGATAGGACCCGTTTGCCAGTTTCTTGATTCTCGGGTACATAGGGTAGGCAGGCGTGATCTTGGGCTGCTCCAGCGTGACGATGGAACTGTAGTCCATCTCCAGTACGCTGTTCTGCCAGGTCGCTGCATGGGAATTCAGATAACCTTTGTTCTGGTTGAGGTCATAAATAGACGTGATGTCACTGGTCACGGGCTTCTCCTCTCCCTGGTCCTTGCCGGGACGGGGATTGGGATTGTCATCAGCATTGCTGGTCGTGCAAGAGACCGATGCGATGGCTATAAGCGTGCAGAAAAACTTATTGTATTTCATATTTCGTAATGTTCTTGACTGATTGTGTATTAATATCCGGGATTCTGGTCTTTTGCCGGGTCCATTGCTGTATTGTAGTTGAACTCATCGGTCGGAATCGGCCACCACCACGCGGCGTCCTTGACCTCAGACGCGGACGAAATCTTGCCGGCCTTCACGGCATATTCAGCGAGCAGGCCGCAGCGTTTCAGGTCGCAATACCTCTTCGCCTCGAAGCATGTCTCATAGCCTCTTTCCTGAAGAAGCATCTCCATGAAACTGTCCTTGTCGGAGTAATTTGAAAGCTGCCTGTCGACAGGTTGCGCTTTCTTCGGGTTCATGCCGTAAGCGCGGCGGCGGACCATGTTCACATATTCCATAGCCTCGGCATTCGGCTTACCGTCCCTTCTGCAGATGGCTTCGGCGCAATAAAGCAATACATCGGCGTATCTATATACAGGCCAATCGTTTGCACATGACGTGGCATCCTCGTAGTCGCGGTATTTGAGACAGATCATGCCTGTTTTCGTAACAGCATTCAGGGCTCCGTTGTCTTTCTGTATCCACAAAGACCACTGATAACGGTAATCATTCTTGTCCCAAGACGCGATGAAATTGTTGTTCTTATAGTCCGTGTAGATTCCTACCGCTCCTGTAGCATATACCGGGTTTGGCTTGCAGAGAAACATCCACTGGAACTTGGCAGTCACGTCCCTGTTGAACTTGATGTAGAAAATCTCTTCAGGTGTTCCGGTCGCGGCGATGCCATAGACCTTCGAGAAATCATCCGCGGAAGAAAGCGTCACCAGCGAATATCTTCCGGAGGAAATCACCTCGCCGAAAGCCTCCGCCGCATCAGCCCATTTCTCCATATACATCAGGGCTTCGCCTTTCAATGTCAAAGCTGAATACTTGGTAGGACGACCGGCAGCGGCGCTCTCCGGGAGGCTCTGTGCTGCATAATCAGCCTCATCTACAATGTATTGCCAGAGAGTCTCGGCCGGAGTCCTGCCCTTGTTGAAGTTATCCATATTGCTCTCGTCGAAGAAAGGAACAGCTCCCCAATACTTCACAAGGAACGAGTACGCGAACGCCCTGAGGTAGCGTGTTTCTCCGGTGAGATGCTTGTATTCTGTTTGGCTCAGGTCGGCGTCACCTATCTGCGACATTATTTCATTGCTGAACCTGATGGCCCTGTACAGGACCGCCCAGCTGTCCTTGACGAATGTCTGGCCGTTGGCGGTAAGTCCTGTTTCGTAAGACGTATTGTAGTTGCCTCTTCCGTAGGCATAATCTGCCATTGCTTCCGGAAGAATGCTGAGATAGCGGCCGAAACCCGCATCCCTTTCCAATTGCGAATAAATGGAATTGATGATACTCTGCACTTCATCAGCATTGCTCATGAACGTGGTCGCGTCTATTTTCTTCGGATGCTCGTCGAGCAGCTTCCAGTCTTCGCAGGAAACGATGGAAGTTAATGCCAATCCGATGGCCAGCATCTTCAATATCTTGTTTTTCATCTTGTATACTGTTTTGATTATGAACACATTTCTAGAATGTCAGCCTGCAGCCGAGTGTGACTGTCCTGGCGATAGGGTAGCAGGAAGCATCCACGCCTTGGGTAAGCGAGGACCCACCTCCCTTGGCATTCACGTCCGGGTTCCAGAGAGGGTAGGATGTGAAGGTGACGAGGTTCTGTCCGCTGACATAAACCTTGGCCTTCTGCAGCACCTTGCCCTTGCAAGGAATTGCGTAGCTGAGTTCAATGTTCTTCAGTCTCAGATAGGTTGCATCATATACGAATCTGTCGGACAACTTGAGGTTGAGGTTGGAAATGAGGTTCGGATATTTGGCATCAGGCCTGTCAGGTGTCCAGTAGTTGTAGTACACCTCTCTGAGGACATTGCCGTTGCTGGCATAGCCGTAAGCGATGGATGCCATCGTCAATGAATAGATGTCCCCGCCGAATGAACCCTGGAAGAAAGCACTGAGGGTCAATCCTTTCCAGCTTATGGACGTGTTGAAGTTGAGCAGGAAATCAGGATTAGGGTTGCCGATGATTCTCTTGTCTTCCGTGCTGATCTTGCCGTCTTCATCGAAATCCTTGTACTTCAGCTGGCCTTTGTCATCGTAACCGTCCTCCACATATCCGTAGAAGAGATACATCTGCTCACCCTCTCTCATGATGTTCAGCTGGTCGCTGATGAGAGTGTTGGTAATCTTGCTTCCGAAAATGTCCTTACCGTCCGCAAGCTTGAGAATCTTGCTTCTGTTCAGCGAGAAATTGATGCCGAAATCCCATTTGACCGCCTTGTCGACCAGTCTGGCGTCGGCCTGTACCTCGACGCCGGAATTGCGGATGGAACCGATGTTCCTCAATGCTGTCGTATATCCGCTGGAACGGGGCATTTCCACATCATTGAGAAGATCGTAAGTCTTCTTGTAATAATAGTCGGCAGTGATTTTCAGCCTGTCGCGGAACAGACCGAGGTCGAAGCCGGTATTGAGCTGTGCGGTGGTTTCCCATCTCAGGTCACCCAGATATGTGTTTTTAGGAGCATAGCCCACTGTGGTCTGCTTGTCGAATACCACATTTACACTTTCCAATGTGTTCTGTGTGGAATATGGAGAGATGGCAGTGCTTCCGGTAATTCCGTATCCCACTCTTACTTTCAATTCGGAAAGCCAGCTTACATCTCTCAGGAAGTCCTCCTGTGATGCTCTCCATGCGAAGGCGGCAGACGGGAACCATCCCCATTTGTTGCCCTTGCTGTATCTTGAAGAACCGTCGGCACGGAAATTCGCCGTGAGGAGATATCTGTTGTCATAGTTGTAGTTGACACGTCCGAGGAATGACAGGATCTTCCAGTCGGAGTAAGAAGATGACGGAAGTCCCTTGGTCTCGGCTGCATCCAGGTCGTAAGTCTCCACGACATCGCTGAGGAAGCCCTTGGCAGTTCCCGTGGAAGTGTTCTTGGTGATGTTCTGTTCGTAAGTTACACCGCCCATCACGCTCAGGTTGTGCTTCTTGAAGGATTTTTCGTAATTGATGATACCGTTTCCGGAAGCGTTGAGGGTCTCTCCGTATGAAATTGAAGCGGCACCTACGGAACTCGGGTATTTCTTGCTCTTGAAATAGTCGCTCCTGCTGATGCCGTTGCGGACATTTCCCGTCAACTGGATGGAAAGTCCGCTTACAGGTCTGATTGTCAAACCTCCATTGACCACAATCCTGTTTGAACGCCATTTGTCCGACACCTCATATAGATATGCGACCGGGTTCATGCCGCCGGCCGGCTGTGTGATGAGGTCGTTCCATGTTCCGTCATCATAGTGCGGAGTCGCCAGCGGAGAGGTCTCGAATGAACTCCCGATAACTGATTCTCCACGTCCGCCGCCCTGGGAATTCATCCTGTCGTGTACGGTGTAGCTGTAGATGACATTGGCATTGGCAGAAACATATTTGGAAATATTGTAGTTCAATTTGGCATTGACGGAAGCCCTCTGGTAGCCGCTCTTTTTCACGATACCGTCCTGCTTGAACATTGAAACTCCCACGATGGACTGGAGTTTTTCGCTGCCGCCGGTGACGGTGATTGCATGATCGGTGATGAGCGCCGGGCGGAATATTTCATCCTGCCAGTTTGTATTCCATTGGTTGGCAGCGATTTGCTCCGGAGTAAAAACGGCTGGTTGGCCTTGGATGTCAGCCTTGTCATTCAGATAATGCATGTACTCGTCGCCGCTGAGAACCTCCAGCTTTTTCGTCAATGTCTGTACGCCTGCGCTGCCGTTGTACTCCACGCGGACGTCACCTTTCTTGGCCCTTCTGGTGGTGATGATTACGACACCGTTGGCTCCTCTGGAACCGTAAATTGCTGTGGCAGAGGCGTCTTTAAGAATTTCCACGGACTCGATGTCGGAGGTGTTGATCATGTTGATGTCACCAGGGAATCCGTCGATGATCCACAGAGGGTCATTGCTTCCCTTGATGGAGTTGGCTCCGCGGATTCTCACCTGCATGCCTGCTCCCGGCTGACCGTTGATTTGTGAAATTTCCACGCCGGCGACTCTTCCCTGCAATGCATTCGACACTGACAATGTCGAGAATTCATTGAGCACCTCGCCTTTTACCTGCGCGATGGCGCCAGAGAGGTCTTTCTTGCGCTGCGTGCCGTAACCGATCACAACGGTCTCGTCCAACATCTGGCTGGAATTGCTGAGCCTGACCGTGATTTCCGCTTTGCCGTTCCAGATGATTTCCTTGTCGTCATAACCGAGGCAGGAAACCACCAGAACTGAATTTGATTTGAGTGAGGTCAATGTGCAGACACCCTTGTTGTCTACAGCTTGTCCGATGGAAGTCCCCTTGACGACCACGGCCGCTCCAGGAAGAGGACCGATTTCATCCACGACTTTCACACGACAAGTTCCATTGCCTTGTCCATAGGCTGTGTGTTGAATTGAAACCAGGCCGATAACCAGGGCTGCCAAGCCCAGTAGATGCCTGAATTTCTCGAAGAATTTAAACATAATCCGATATTTTAGTGTATTAATTTGCTTGTGGTCCAAATGTACACTATAATATAACCGGTTATGAAAATGCTTTTGGCTGATGGTTAGTTTATTATATTTTTTGGCGAGTCTGTTTCATTCTTTGACGCATATTCCGCAGGCAGGCAGCCATAAGTTTCCTTGAAGCATTTCGAGAAATACGATGGTGAACGGAAGCCTACGGCATAACAGATTTCGCTCACGCGGTGTTTCCCTGTGGCGAGCATTTCGGCGGCTGCAGCCAATCTCCTGGACCGCAGATATTCCACCGGGCTCGTGCCCAGCAGACTGCGGATTTTCCTGGTGAGGGAACTTCGGCTCATGTACAGGGCTTCCTCCAGATTCAGGACACTGAAAGACGGGTCGCTCATGTGCTTCTGGATTTCACTGTCCAGTCTCCTTACGAAATCGGCATCCCTCTCTACCAGATTGATGGCCTTGCTGTCGGTCGCTGCATCGGTATCCTGCATGGACTCCTTGATTTTACGCTTGTTCTCGATGACGCTCTTGATGCAGGCAGTGAGATAGTCCAGCGTGAACGGCTTCTCGATATACAATGCCGCCCCGCATTCCATGCAACGGATTTTGGTCTTTTCTGACGAAATTGCCGACAACACTATTATAGGTATATGAGACGTCTCCGGATCGGAACTCACTTTGCTGCATAGTTCCACACCGCTCATCTTTTGTAGTGCAATGTCGGTGAGAATTATGTCCACCTTATTGGCTTTCAATGCTTCTAATGCGTTTTCCGCCGAGGCATAGGCCAATATCCTGTACTCCGTCTTGAGCTTCCGTTTCAGATAACTCTGAAGTTCCTGGTTGTCCTCCACCAGCAGGAGCATCGGCAGGCTTTGGCCGCTCTCCACAGGGGCCTCCATGACGGCAAGACTGTTCTCCTCTGTCTTCAAGGGCAGATTCAGGACGAAATCTGTCTCATTGCCTCCGGCCAATGTCAATGAACCTCCGTGCAGTTCCGCAAGGGTCTTGGCAAGCGGCAGTCCGATTCCGAAACTTTGAGAATAGTTTGCCCTCTCATTGCTGAACTGGATGAATGGCTTGAAAATTTCCTTGCGCCTGCCGGCCGGAATCGCCGGCCCGTCGTTTCTGAAACTGATGGAAACATTGTCCCCCTCGATGGAAATGCAGATGTTGATATAGGATTCGGCATACTTTACAGCATTGTGAATCAGATTGTTGATGATTTTCATGAGCGCCTTTTCGTCAGCCGCCAACACTATATGGTCCTGCGTGTGATTGAATGTCAGCTTGATGTTCCTGTCCTTGGCCGTCTCCGAAAAATTATAGCATGCGTAGTTTATCAGATCCACGATATCAATGTTCTTGCGCTCAAGCACATAGCCGTGCTGCTCCACCTTCACGAAGTCCAGCAGTTCCTTTACCAGTTTGTCCAGATAATCCGTACTGTTTCGTATTATTTTCAGGTCATCGGCAGTGTCGGAAGCCTTTTCCCCTGACATTATGTTCTGCAGAGGCGTACGTATGAGCGTAAGCGGTGTCTTGATTTCGTGGATGACATTGGAGAAAAAGGACATCTTCTCTGCCAGCATTTCTTTCTCCCGCTGCTGTTCAAGTTCTTCCTGGACCTTTCTGTGCCTGTCCTCCTGTCTTTTCAGAACTATGCCGATGGATGCGGCCGTAATCATCAGGATGATGCCTGCCAGTGTTGCCACTCCTGCCGCCGATTGCCAGAACGGAGGCTTGACTTCTACCTTTATGTCATGATGTGCAGACACTTGCTCGCCCGAAGGCTCCACGGCAACGATGCGGAACGTGTATTTTCCCGCAGGAATGTTGTAATAGAAGACACTCATGTCCGAAGATATGTCCCTCCAATCATGGTCATACCCGTCAAGCCGGCATAAAATCCTGTCGCTCTGCAGGACATCCGAGGCAGGAGCTGCGAAATTGAATCCAAATGAATTCTCTCCGGGCTTGAGATCAATGCTGCGGGCTACGTCAATGTTTTCGCGGATGGCTCCGTCTTCTGATGGTACGACCACATCATCTCCGATGGCGAAATCGGTTATCGCTACATTCGGTATTCCTCCTTTTGCTTGAAAATCAGCCGGATTGAACATTATGAAACCGTCCGTGGAACCGAACATGAGCCGTCCGTCACTTAGTGTGATTCCGGACTTGTTCAGGAAATCATCTACCAGACCCGATCTCTTGTTGAAAACCTTGATGGAACCGTTCCTCTCATTGTACCGCACAAGTCCCTTGTCGGAACTGAGCCAGAGGTTGCCGAAATCATCGGGCCTGGCTGCGAAGAAAACTTCGGTCGGCAGGTTTTCGATGTTTTCCCGATTGTAGGCGTGAAACTGCTTGGCGAGCCTGTCATATTTGTAGAAACCGGTATTGAAACCGATGGCCCAGAGATCGCCGTTTTTATCCAGGCAGACTGAGGAAACCATATCGGAGATGTTGTTTCCGTACCAATGTCCGGTAACGGTATCATTGAACTGGTCGTATGCGAGCACGCCTTGGCTGTACGAAGCTACCCAGATGGTGCCGTCGCCGTCTTCCACCATATATTCGATGGCCCGGTCGCCTAGACATTCCACCTTTCTGAGTTTGTCCGTCGCCGGGTCATATGCCATCACTCCCACCGAGGTGCAGAGGAAGATTTTCCCGTCGGAAGCTTTGAAGATGCGCAGAACTCTGTTGTCAATGTCAATGTCAGATACCGTGAAATGTGGATATGACTTGACGTTTCCGGTCCTTATGTCCAGTTTGCATATACCCTTGTGATAGCCTATCCAGAGGTTGTCGCCGTCGATGCAAAGTGCGTTCAACGTCTCGGGCAGTCCCTTTATGTTTTTGCGGGACAATTCCCCTGTTCCCGGGTCCAATGTCATCAGTCCGTTCCCTTTCGATGCAATCCATACGATACCGTTCCTGTCCTGGGCAAATCCGCAGATGGTGCTGCCTTCAAGTGATTCTCCATCGGTGGTCTTATAGAATTTTTTGAAAACATCCTGGCTGGGGCTGTGATAGTCAATGCCCTGCGTCGTGGTTCCGATGAACAGGCTTCCGTCGGAAGTCTGGATGGCAGTCGTAGTATAGTCATCAGACAACGAAAATTTGTCTGCGCTGTCGTGTTTCAATGTCGAACAAGAGCCGTTTTCCTCAGAGTATTTTATCACGCCGGATGATGTGGCCAGCCATAGGATGCCGTCGTTTTCCGACAAGTGAACAGGCCTGGAATCGGCGGGCAATGTCACCAGAACGATGACTTCCCCAGTTCTCAGGTCCAGCCGGCAGAGTCCATGGCGCTTGCTCGCTATGAACATCTGGTTGTTGGAACTCGGATTCAGTACTATACCTTCTATGTCATCCTTCTCGAAATAGCCTGATTTGCCTGAAGTTTCAATCCTTTTCATAGAATAGTCTCTGCAGATCCTATAAAGGTTGTCGCAATATACGGCCACGTGCATCTTGTCGTTTCTGTCAATGGCTATCCTGTAAATGTCCCGGACCAGTTTTCCTTCTGGGTTTTTCAGGTCAATCTTGCCGATGGCGTCAGTTTCAGGGTCATAGCTGAACAGCCCCTGTGCTCTGGACCCGATCCAGGAAATGCCTTTCGAGTCATTCTGTATGCTGTAGATTCTGTCGTTCAGCAATTCTGCCAGCATCGGCTGTCGGAACGAATCCTTACGGTAATCGTAAATGACTATCCCATTGTCTGTTCCGATAAGGACATTTCCTGCGGAATCTTCTGCAAGAACATTGATATAGTCGGATTTTACTCCCAGATCTTTCCTTCCGTAGTTCTTGATGCGTGTGCCGTCATATCTGTTGAGCCCTTTGTAGGTTCCTATCCACACATATCCGCGACTGTCCTGCATGACACATTTTACGGAGTTATAGGATAATCCGTTCCGCGATGAGACTTGCGTGAACCGGCAGGGAAATTCGTCATGCAATCCGGCATTGGCAGAGGGAATATTGATATACAGAGCCAGAACCGTAAAGGTTATTGTTAGGAGCATTGAATATTTCATATGCCCAATTTATGAAAAAATCTAAAAAAATGTGCAAAAAATCGTTATCTTTAAACAATCGTGTTTTTTCAAGATTACTGACTATATTAGCGGATTGTAACCGGAAGATTGGTGATATGATCAGGAAATATATTTACATAACTCTGCTTCTGTGCCTGTGCTCCTGCGGACGCGAAACGGGCCTTGTAAACGAAGCCGTAAGCGAACTGGATGCGACATTGGCGATGAAAGCGACCTACGAAAAGGCGTTTGAATCCAGGATAAAGTCCATCAGGGAGGTGTACGGGCCGGACCAGAGCTACGAAAACCAGATGGCGTTCAATCTCAGGATGGCAAATGAATTCCGTGCAAACAGTTTCGATTCCACCGTGTTCTTCCTTGCCCGTAACCGGGAACTCGCTGAGCAGAATGCTGACAAAGAAAGACTTGCCTCCGCAAATCTTTCGCTTGTGGAAGTGTATGCCAAGGCCGGTTATCATATAGAAGCCACGACATTGATGCAGAGCGTCATTGACGACGGCATTCCGGAGAGCGTCAAGCTGCAGTATCTCAGGACACGGCACACATTGGCAGGGGAGCTGATGTATTATGCGTCTGACATTACTGTGGGCGGGCTTCAATTCGATGACAGGAACAAGCTTCGCGATTCGCTGATGAAATATGTCGCTCCGGGGACTTACGAATGGTATGACCTGAACAGGGAGGCCGCGCTGTCAGCCAAGGACTCGGCATCAGTGAGGAAATTCGCCAGGAAAATGATGACGTTGTCGCAGAAGAATGATCTCCGCAAATACGCAGGAGCCTGCTATTACTATTCTCAGGGCGTGCCCAAGAACCAGCCGGACAGCATAATGTACTGGCTCTGCAAGTCGGCTCAGGCTGACATCTCCAGCGCCACGAAGGATTATGCGTCATTGAACCTGATCGCTCAGTATATTTTCGATATGGGAGACGTGGACAGGGCGTTCAAATACTGCGCAGACCATTGTATGCAGGATGCATTGGCCTTCAACGGCAAACTGCGTCCGTGGCAGATTTCCAAATTCTTTCCTCGGATAGAGCACGAGTATGAACAGAGGAAGCGGGAGCAGAACCGGATGATGATGGCTGCCGTCGTCTTCGTGAGTCTGCTTCTCGTGGTACTTGCCGTGCTGTCGCTCCATATCTACCGGCATCATAATATTCTCGCGCGGACCAATGAGGAACTCAAGTCATTGAACAGCAGGATAAAAGAGGCGGACAAGATCAAGGAAGAGTACATCGCGCTGTTCCTCGGAATGGTGTCGGACAATATAAACAAGACCCGAAAATATCAGAACCACATTCTCAAGTATCTCAAGCGTGGCAATGAAAAATACATCATTGACGAGATAGAGATGCTGCCGCCGATAGACGAGGACATCAAGACGTTCTACAAGATGTTCGACGAGACGTTCCTGAATCTGTATCCTGATTTTATCGAGCAGTTCAATGCCCTGCTCGCTGACGGCGAGGCTATTGTGCTGAAGGACAATGATATGCTTACTCCTGAGCTGAGAATATTCGCATTGGTGAAGCTTGGCGTGAACGAATCGTCCAAGATAGCGTCGCTGCTGCATTACTCGGCCAATACGGTATATAATTATCGCGCTAAAATCAGAAACAAGTCCAGAGGCCCTCGCGACAAGTTCGAAGATATGGTCAGGGAAATAAGGTGATGAAGGTGACGCTGACACTTTTTTGAGGTAAGCGTCTCCGCGATTACGTGTTGACTAAATTATTTCAGGACGATACACTGGGCGCGCCGCATCGCCCGATAGCATTTAGCTTCCATAAAAGTTTACTTTTTTTTGGTAAACTTTTTTCAGGACGATACAGTCCGCAAATTACTGAATATGGTTGACTCAAAAGGCTAAGTTTGTCCGTAATAAAAGGGTGTTTTACGGACAAGTCGTTCAAAATCAACAACTTGTCCGCGTAAAGGCGGGGTTTTACGGACAAAATCCATTCTGTGAGATAACGATTATCAGGAATAACAGAGAGCCCATAGAAAAATGCGTTGCGAGGTGTGCAGGATGACCTGCGTTTTTTTTCGCGTAAGCGTCTCCGTCCTTCGTTCTCCATCATCGTCTCCGAAACCATCCTTCATCCTCGTTTTCAGCCCTGTTCACCGGATTCATCTCGCAGCCCCGTTCACCTCAACCGTTCTCCGTCCCCGTCTCCTCAACCGTTCTCCTTTCCCGTTCACCTTCCGAACCGTATCGTGACGCTTTCGCCGCTTCGGACGCTGATGTGAACGAAACCTGAGGAGTCGGTAGGGAACTCATTGCCGTAAAGATCCCGTGCAATGCTTCCTGCCGGCACCTTCAGAACCACCGAGTTCCGTCCGCCTGCCGTGACAGCACCACCATCGCCACTCGCAACCGAATCTGGACCATCATCCGTTACAGCATCACCCTCGTCACTCGCGACCGAGCCTCCGACACGTTCACCACCACGGAGCGGCAGGCCGGTGATGGTCACCTGCTCCACGCGCGAATCATTCCAGTTGAAATCCACGGACACATTTCCTCTGGCCCTTAGGCCTCTTGCACTGCCGCTTCTCCACTCGGACGGCAGGGCAGGGAGCAGGGCTATGTATCCGTCCTGACTCTGGAGCAGCATCTCGGTTATCCCGGACGTGCCACCGAAATTGCCATCTATCTGGAACGGCGGATGCGAGCAGAACAAGTTAGGGAAAGTGCCGCTGAACTGCTCCAGATACAGATTGCCCTTATAATAAGGAACAGATAACGTATCTATCTCACTGTACCTCACGGCCGGAGCCAGAAGCGACTTCAGCAGTTTCAGGGCGTGGTCACCGTCACCGAGCCGAGCATAGAAATTGATCTTCCAGGCCCTGCTCCATCCCGTGCCGCCGTCGCCCCTGACCTTCAGAGTGTTACGACATGCCTCGGCGAGCTCCGGAGACCGTAGAGTACTGATGGAATTGCCGGGATGCAGCCCGTAAAGATGCGAAACATGCCTGTGCTGAGGCTCCACTTCAGCATACTCCTCAAGCCACTCCATCAGCCGTCCACGGGAATCCACCCTCATAGGCGGAAACCGCTTCGTCGCAGCTGCGAGACTGTCAGAAAAATCCTTGTCAATGCCGAGAATCCCGGCTGCGGCAGACGTCGATGAAAACAGCTCCCCGAGCAGCTGGACATCCATTGTCGGCCCCATACAGATACTCGTCGCAATAGAGTCCTTCCCGCACCAGAACGCGTTCTCCGGAGAAGAACTTGGCGCTGTGACAAGCCATTGATGCACAGGCTCTTCCACCAGCGTTGACAAGAAAAATCTCGCGGCGCCCCTCATTATCGGATATGCCCTTTTCAGGAAATCCTTGTCGAGAGTGTAACGGTAATGGTCCCAGAGATGGGCGCAAAGCCAGGCCCCGCCGGTATTGGTCGCGCCCCACGACGGATGCTCGCCCGGAGCAGTATAATTCCATACATTGGTCATCATATGCAGCACCCAGCCATCTGCCTCACTCCCGTAGAAGCACTTGGCGCTCTCCTGTCCGGACGGAACCAGCCTCTCCATCATGGACATCAGCGGCTGGACAAACTCACTCAGACCGACCTGCTCCATCGGCCAATAGTTCATCTGGATATTTATATTGGTATGGTAATCACCGTTCCACGGCGTGCTCGTACCGTCCGCCCACAGCCCCTGGAGATTCGGAGGAAGCGACCCCGGCCTCGTACTGCTTATGAAAAGGTAACGCCCATAGTTCCAGTACAATACCGCAAGTCCCGGAGCCAGACTCCCGCTGTCCGAAGAGGCAGCTTTCCGGAGCCGTTCATCAGTCGCCAGCGCATCGTCGTCGCACTCCTCAAGATAAATCCCTGTCCTTCCGTAAAGCTCGCCATGTGATGCTATGTGCCTGTTTCTCAGTTCGTTATATTTTATGCGAGCCGCCGCGTCAAGCAGGCTGTCGCAGAAACTCACATACCTCTCGCCAGGGAATATGGCCCCCTCCGCAGAATACGAAGTCGCGGCCGAAATGATCAATGTAGCTTCGCTCGCTCCTGTCAATGTTATGGCCCCGTCGCTGTACACGGCCTTGCCGTCAGAAGAGGTGACCGTCATGGACACCTTATAGCTTATACCTTTCTTGCCAGGAATTCCGCTCTCAAGACTGCCCTCAAGCGTGGCTGCATGCGCCTTCCTGCGTCCACATTTCCTGTGCTCAATACCTGCAGCAGCATTTTCCTGCCGGCTCAGCACCGCCTTGAATGACAATCCTCCCTTTTCGGAAGAAGTAAGCCGCAGCACCATCACGTCATCAGCTCTCGATGCGAAGAACTCCTTGCTGTAACGGATGCCGTCCACGGTAAAAGAACTCCTCGCAACTCCCTCATCCATAATCAGTTCGCGGATATATCCCTCAGGCTGTAAATCCGGCCCGCAACCGTCATTGACAGGAAAAACATAGTCAATGTCCAGCGCGCCGAGAGTCTGATAGGTCCCGTACCTGGCATCTGAAACCTCTTTCCGCGGCAGAAACCGCTCGTACATAAGCGCCTGGGCCTCAGCGTTTTTCCCCTCGAACAGCAGGTTCCTTATCTCAGGCAGGCAGGAAGCCGCCTCAGGATTACGGTAGTCGGCCTCGCAGCCGCTCCACATGGAAATCTCATTGAGCGTAATGTGCTCATGCTGTGCCCCGCTGTCGGTCATCAGTCCCAGCCGGCCGTTACCGAGCGGCAGAGTCTCCTCCCAGATCTTGGCAGGACGCCGGTAGAACAATCTGTCATCAGTACCTGTGGCATTGGCCAAACTGCCCAGAACCAGGCAGACGGATGCGCACAAAAGCATATTGACCACTTTCATAACTCGATCCATTTTACGTCAGAATATCTTTTCCACCAGGTAATCTGCTTCTTGGCATAATGTCTGGTATTCCGCTGAATCAGCCTTACAGCCTCGTCTAATGATGTTTTTCCGTCGATGTAATCGAACATCTCCTTGTACCCCACAGTCTGCAGAGCCGGCAGATCCCGATATGGCAGCAGACCTCGTACCTCATCCTCGAGCCCTGCATTGACCATAGACGTAACACGCTCATTGATACGGCTGTACAGAACTTCTCTCGGTCGCGTGAGACAGATTTTCTCTATCTCGAAATCCCGCTTTTTCGGCTCCCGGAGCTTGAACTCGGTGAACGAGCGCCCCGATATCATGATGGTCTCCAGCGCCCTGACCACCCTCTGTCCGTTGTGGATGTCTATGGCTTCCCACGCCTTCGGATCCAGTCTGCGCAGCTCATCTGCCAATGCACCGACTCCCTCAGTCTTGACCCTCTGCGTAAGCTCTTCCCTCAGCTCTGGAGGCGGAACAGGCAGACAGTCCAGACCATTGCATACCGCATCGATATAAAAGCCTGAACCTCCGCACATTACAAGTGTCTCGCGCCCCTCGCTGAAAAGTCTGTCAATGAGAGCCAGGGCATCTATTTCATATTGGCCGGAGGAATATGGCTCGGTAACGTGGATGCTATGGATAAAATAATGCTTCACAGCGGCTAACTGCGAAGCATCCGGGACAGCAGTCCCTATAGTCATTTCCTTATATATCTGTCTTGAATCGCAGGAAATCACCGGAGAACCGTATTTGAGGGCGGCTTCGATGCAGAAGTCGGTTTTACCTACGGCCGTGGGTCCGGTAATTATGACAAGCTTCCTGCCCATTGAAAGATCAATGAACGGTTAGAACAAGAGTTCCTCTGATCCGTCATAAACCTCATCGCTGTCCTCTGCGATGGATGACTTGAGATCATCCTCCTCGTCGTCGTCATCATCATCGATAGGATCAATATCGTCAATGTCATCTGCGTCATCTGCATCCTTCTCTGCCTTGTCCTCTTTCGCCATAAGCGATTCGCCAGGCAGATGTCTCTGCTCATCCGGAAGATCCTCGTAAGCCACATATCCGTTCTCGAACTCCACAGGATTAGGACCTTTGCTCTCAACCAGTGCAGGATAAGTCCTTCCCGGCTCCTCTTCCACCTCACCTTCGAATGTGACGATCACGCTCTTCCTGTCAGTGACATCATAGAAATAGGTGAATCTGGCAATGCCCCTGTTCACTGTTTCCTCGACCGTAACCTCGTCCACAGCGCCTGCGCCCAGGTCGAACATTCCGTAGCGGGCCACCAGATTTCCGTTTTCATCGAGGCCCTTGAACTGTATAAGCTGGTCGTGAGAGAAATCCATATCATCTCTCATCCTTTTGTGAAAATCATATAAAGTCGTCGTTGACTTCAATTCGTAAACGCGGGCGAACCCTTTAATCCCCGGAAGGGATACACGATACCTGAGAATCATAAATGCTAGTCTAATAAAAATTGCTTCAACCGCCCCAAAGTTACAAAATATTTCCGTTCCGTTGCATAATAATCCGCTTTTAACTAAATTTGAGCCTATGGAAAAGAACATTGACCCTATCTGCGACACTTACAAGAGCATTGCGGCTCCTGCCGAAGGACTCTTCAAGGACAACGGCAGCAGGTTCATCGCATTGGCCTATCCTGTCGAGACGCTCGAGCAGATAAGGGAGATTGTCAGTTCTTTGAAAAAGGAGTATCACGATGCGCGGCATCATTGCTATGCCTATCGTCTTGGCTATAAGGGAGATGTGTTCCGGGCCAATGATGACGGCGAGCCTTCGTCTTCAGCGGGACGTCCGATTCTCGGGCAGATCGATTCCAATTGTTTGAGCGACATATTGATAGTGGTGGTGCGGTATTTCGGCGGCATCAAGCTCGGCATACCGGGACTGATACGCGCGTACAAGAGCTCATCTGCAGACGCATTGGCCCATGCCGAGATCATAACCAAAACAGCGACAAGGCATTACAGGCTTTCGTTCGGCTATATGGAGATGAACGGGGTGATGAAGATAGTGAAGGATATGGGGCTTGAGCAGAGCGGCCAGGCTTTCGGCAATGAATGCGGCATTGACCTGAAAGTGCGTCTTTCCGCGGTGGATGATTTCGAGAAGCGAGTAGGGAACGTGGAGGGCTGCAGGATGGAAATTTTGGAGTGACCAGACACTCTTCATATAAGAACTTAATAATGCGGCTTTTCTGGTGCGGCCGTCTGAAATGATTGTGCATTATGCCTAAAAGTCTGATTTCAATCGGCGATTTCTCCAAGGATGAGATTCTCCACATCCTGGACGTCGCCAAGGAATTTGAAAAGAACAGAGAGCAGAACTTCCTCGCGGGAAAAGTCATCGCCTGTCTGTTCTTCGAACCGTCCACAAGAACGAGGCTCTCATTTGAAGCAGCGGTTAACCGCCTGGGAGCCAGAGTCATAGGTTTTCCTGATTCCAGAAACACCAGCGTTTCCAAAGGTGAAACTCTCGAAGACACCATCAGGATCGTCTCCAATTATGTGGATATGATCGTGATGCGTCATCCGATGGAAGGAGCCGCCGAAATCGCTGCCAAGGTGTCGCCGGTGCCTGTTGTCAATGCGGGTGACGGTTCCAACCAGCATCCTACCCAGACGCTTCTGGACATGTATTCGATAATGCAGACTCAGGGCAGGCTCGACGGTCTTACCATAAATATGGTAGGTGACCTGAAATACGGCCGTACCGTCCATTCGCTCTCAGAGGCCATGTCTGATTTCTCTCCGAAGTTTGTGTTTACTGCCCCGGATGATCTCAAGATGCCTTCCAAATATCTGAAATACCTGGACAGCAAGCATATACCTTACGAGGAGACCTCTTCATTGGAAGAACACCTGGATGACTGCGACATTCTTTATATGACCAGGGTGCAGCAGGAGCGCTTCCCGAGCAAGGAAGATTATGACAAGGTGAAGGACGTCTATGAACTTCACGCTTCCATGCTTTCCGGCGTGAAACCGAACATGAAGATTCTCCATCCGCTTCCGAGAATCACGGAAATCGCTACCGATGTGGATGATACGCCTTATGCATATTATTTCCAGCAGGCGAGAAACGGTATGTATGTCAGAATGGCTGTAATTTCATATCTTCTCGGTTACAGGTAGAATTCTTAAGAAAATGAAGTATTTTATTGGAAAATAATAAATAATCATTACCTTTACAACGATTTATATTTTCAAATATGAATCGTTGTCATATTTTAAAAAAACACGCAAAACTATGTCAGACGTACACGTTTTCAATGCAGGCCCCTGCCTCCTCCCCCAGCAGGCTATTGACAATTCAATAGAAGCCCTGAAGAATTTCAAGAATACCGGTATTTCAGTATTGTCAGTCTCTCACAGATCCAAGGAGTGGGGAGAGGTGATGGATGAAGTCCGCGCGAACTGGAAAGAACTTCTCCACATCCCCGATACCCACGAGGTAGTGTTCCTCGGCGGCGGCGCGAGCCTCCAGTTCCTGTATGTTGCCATGAACTTCCTTGAGAACAAGGCGGCCTACCTGGACACTGGCGTCTGGGCCCACAAGGCATTGCAGCAGGCGCAGGGCCTAGGAAATGCTTATGCATTGGCCTGCTCTTCAGACAAGAACTATTCCTATATTCCTAAGGGCTATGTGATACCTGAGGACATCGACTATTTCCATATCACCACGAACAATACCATCTACGGTACCGAGATAAAGGAGGACATTGACTGTCCTGTACCTCTCATTGCGGACATGTCGTCAGACATCATGAGCCGTCCGGTGGACGTGAGCAAATATGCGATGATCTATGGCGGTGCGCAGAAGAACGTCGGCCCTGCAGGCGTAGTGTTCGCCATCATCCGCAAGGACGCGCTCGGAAAAGTCAGCAGATATATCCCGACAATGCTCGACTACCGCACCCATATCGACAAAGAGTCAATGTTCAATACACCTCCTGTGTTCTCGATTTTCGTGATGAACGAGACGCTCAAGTGGGTCAAGGACATGGGCGGCGTGGAAGCCATTCACAAGCTGGACGTCGAGAAAGCGGACATCCTGTACAAGGAGATTGACAGAAATGCTCTCTTTACCGGAACAGCGGCAGTCGAGGACCGTTCCATCATGAACGTATGCTTCGTCATGGCTCCTGGATATGAGGCGCTCCAGGACGAGTTCCTTTCATTCGCGAAAGGCCAGGGAATGGTCGGTCTCAAGGGCCATCGTTCTGTAGGCGGCTTCAGGGCATCCATATACAATGCCTGCACGAAGGAAGATGTGCTCGCGCTCACAGCCTGCATGAAAGAATTCGAGTCAATGAAAAAATAACGTCCTGATACAATGAAAGTACTTGTTGCTACACAGAAGCCTTTTGCTCCGGCGGCAGTGAAAGGCATTGAGGAAATCCTCGTTAAAGCCGGTCATACGGTAACGGTTTTGGAGAAATATGCTGATGAAGATGAACTGATTGCAGCTGTTTCTGATGTTGATGCCATGATCGTACGTTCTGACAAGGTTACTCCTAAAGTTCTTGCGGCTGCAGGAAATCTGAAAATCGTGGTTCGTGCAGGAGCCGGATTCGACAACATTGACCTTGCGGAGTCCAAGGCACGCGGCGTCATCGTCGAGAATACTCCCGGTCAGAACTCGAATGCGGTGGCTGAACTGGCGATCGCCATGATGATTTACATGAGCCGTAACCAGTTTACCCCGACGGCGGGTTCAGAGATTTCAGGCAAGAGGCTCGGTATCCAGGCATTCGGCAATGTCGGCCGTCTGGTCGGCAAGAAAGCTGAGGCATTGGGTATGACGGTATTGGCTACGGACCCGTTCGTGCCAGCTGAGAAAATCGCCGAGGCCGGCGCGAAACCGGTCGCTACGGTCAAGGAACTTTATGCTGAATCCGATTTCGTTTCCGTACATATTCCTGCTACCCCTGAGACCATCGGCTCCATCGGATATGATTTGATCACATCGATGCCGAAAGGCGCTGTCCTGGTCAATACAGCCCGCAAGGAAGTGATAGACGAGGCAGGTCTCGAGAAGGCATTGGAAGACAGGCCGGACCTCAAATATGTGACTGACGTGGCTCCGGACAATCTCGCTGTCCTCAAGGAGAAATTCGGACTCAGAGTATTTGCCACACCTAAGAAGATGGGAGCGCAGACCGCTGAGGCCAATATGAATGCAGGTCTTGCTGCAGCACGACAGATTGTAGCTTATTTTGCTGAAGGATGCACCCGCTTCCAGGTAAACAAATAGTACGCGATTATGGTAAGAGTGAAACCGTTTGCGGCGATAAGGCCGCCAAAAGATATTGTGACAGAGGTGGCTGCACCTCCTTATGATGTGCTCAACTCTGTGGAGGCCAAGAAGATGGCCGGTGAGAAGTCATTGCTCCACATCACCAAGCCGGAGATAGATTTCGACCCGATTCTGCCGGATCATGACGACAAGGTCTATGACAGGGCCGTGAAGAATTTCGCCCAGTGGCAGAAGAACGGCTGGCTGGTGCAGGACAAGAAGCCTTGCTACTATGTCTATGCCCAGACTATGGAAGGACGCACCCAGTACGGACTGGTGCTCTGCGCCCATACCGACGACTATGCGGAGGGCAAGATCAAGAAGCACGAGCTTACCCGCAAGGACAAGGAAGATGACCGTATGGTCCACGTGAAAATCCAGAATGCCAACATCGAACCGGTATTTTTCGCCTATAAGGATAACTCTCAGCTGAACGAGATCGTCTCCAGGACAGTGGCCGCTGCTCCTGAGTATTCGTTTACCGACGAGAACGGCTTCGGTCATTCGTTCTGGGTGATCGACGACGACGCTACGATAGAGAGGATTACCGATATCTTCACGAACAAGGTCAATGCTTTCTATGTGGCTGACGGTCACCACCGTACAGCTGCCGCTGCCAGAGTCGGCGCAGAGAAGCGTTCCGGCAATGCAGCCCATACCGGCGACGAGGAATACAACTATTTCATGGCGGTATGCTTCCCTGAAACCCAGCTGAAGATCATTGACTACAACAGAGTCGTGAAGGACTTGAACGGTCTGACTCCGGAGCAGTTCCTGTCAGCGCTGGAGGAGGATTTCACTGTCACTCCATATGAAGGAGAAGGGGAGTGCCATCCGTCCCATCTGCACAATTTCTCGATGTACCTCGGCGGCAAGTGGTATTCCATGGAGACCAAGCCGGGCCGTTATGATGACAATGACCCTATAGGTGTCCTCGATGTTACCATCCTTTCAAACCTTGTTCTCGACAAGATATTGGGCATCAAGGATCTGAGGACCGACAAGAGAATCGATTTCGTGGGCGGTATCCGTGGACTCGGAGAGCTCTCGCGTCGTGTGGACAGCGGTGAGATGAAGGTTGCCTTCGCTCTCTATCCTGTTTCCATGAAACAGCTTACCGACATTGCGGACAGCGGCAACATCATGCCTCCTAAGACCACCTGGTTCGAGCCTAAGCTCCGTTCAGGACTGGCTATCCATAAACTGGACTGATGCCGCTTAAGGCAAAGCAATAAAAAACAGGGCGATGTTCAAAAATCGTCCTGTTTTTTTATTGCGTCAATCTTGAATCAGAATGGCAAGTCGTCGCCTGGCATATCGTCTGCGGTGAGTTCCGGATCCGGTGAAGGCAGCGGTTCGGATGGTAAGCTGTTGGATGGTGCCGGAGCAGGGCCGTAAGCCTGTCCGCCTGCTGCGGCTGAAGAAGTGATTCTCCACGCGCGCAAGTCAGTGTACCACTTTCCGTTATACTCTCTGCTTGAGATATTGAAGCTTACACGGATCTTCTCTCCGAGACGGAACGAGTCGAGTTCCTTTACCTTGTCAGCGCCCCATACATTGAAGCAGACCTTGTTAGGGAAATTGCCGTCCTGGTACTCGATTACGAATTCCTGTTTCGCCCAGTCGCCTCTGGCGGATTTGCCGGACTGAACCGCAAGCTTGGTAATAAGTGTTCCTTCAAGTTCCATTATTTTGCCTCTTCTTCAGTAGCAGCGACTTTGTTTACCTTTACAAGCTCAATATCGAAGATCAATGTGCTGTTAGGCTCGATTCTGCTCTGGCCGTTCTCGCCATATCCGAGTTCTGAAGGTACGAAGAGTTTGATCTTGCCGCCTTCGCCGATGAGCTGGAGACCTTCTGTCCATCCTTTGATGACACGGTTGAGAAGCATTCTCACGCCCTCGTCGTTCTTAGGAGACTCGTCGAATACTGTACCGTCAGTAAGAGTACCCTTGTAGTGTACGAATACTGTGTCTGCAGCAGCAGGCTTAACGTCGTTGCCAGGCTCTGTGATGATGTACTGGAGACCGCTCTCGGTAACCTGTACGCCTTCAGCCTTTGCGTTCTTTGCGAGGAACTCTGTCTCTTTCTGCTTGTTGGTAGCTGCTACATAAGCGCGTCTCTTGGAGAGGAACTCATTGAACACGTCGTTCAACAGCTCAGGATCGATCTTGAACTGCTTTGCGTAAGCAGAGTCACGAGGCTCGCCCTTTGCATTGATGAAATCCTCGATACCTTTTCTCATGAGCTTGTAGTTGAGCTCGTCACCGAAGTTGTAACCTTTGATGAAGTAACCGAAGTTGATACCCATGAGGTAGCTGACAGAGTCAACCTCTGACCTGCTTGGCTTCAGGGACTTAGGATCTACCGGTTTAACTGTTTTGGTGGAGTCGGCACCGTCAATGGCTGCTTTGTTGCCGCCGTTTGATGTGCAAGATACTGCAAGCGCTACGATGAGTGATGCTGCGATGAATTTTAATGTTTTCATTTTATTAGTATAATTATTAAATATCTTTTTCCGCTTCTTCAGCAGCCGCAAATATCGTAATTTTATTTGAAAGTCAGAAATTTAATGCTAAATTTGGTTAAATGATTTTTTGCCTATGGGAATTGACTCAGAGCTCATCCACGCTAAACTGAAAGAGTTTTTCGGGTTCTCTTCATTCAAAGGGGAACAGGAACAGATTATATCCAACCTGCTGCAAGGCAATGATTCATTTGTGATTATGCCGACAGGTGGAGGAAAGTCATTGTGCTACCAGCTGCCTGCGCTTCTGATGGAAGGCACGGCCATCGTGATTTCCCCGCTGATCGCATTGATGAAGAATCAGGTGGACGCCATCCGCGGTTTCGTGGCGGGAAACGAAGGCATTGCACATTTCCTCAACTCTTCATTGACAAAAGCCCAGATTGCGGAGGTTACGGAGGATCTTACTTCCGGAGTGACCAAACTGCTGTACGTGGCGCCGGAGAGCCTTACGAAGGAGGAGAACATCGCCATCCTGAGGCAGATCCGCATATCTTTCTTCGCCGTGGACGAGGCGCACTGCATTTCCGACTGGGGACATGACTTCAGACCTGAATACAGGAAAATCCGTCCTATCGTGGACGAAATCGGCAGGGCCCCGATCATAGCATTGACGGCGACAGCCACTCCGAAGGTTCAGAACGACATCCTTAAGAACCTGGGGATTATGGACGCGCATGTGTTCAAGTCCTCGTTCAACAGGCCGAATCTCTACTATGAAGTACGCGACAAGATAGACCAGGACAAGGACATCATCAAGTATATCAAGCAGCATCCCGGAAAGTCGGGCATCATATATTGTCTGAGCCGCAAGAAGGTGGAGGAGCTTGCCCAGGTGCTTGTGATCAATGGTATCCGTGCCGTGCCTTACCACGCCGGCCTGGATGCGAAAGTGAGGGCGGAGAACCAGGACAAGTTCCTGATGGAGGAAGTGGACGTGATCGTGGCCACCATCGCATTCGGAATGGGTATCGACAAGCCTGATGTGCGGTTCGTCATCCATTACGACGTGCCGAGAAGCCTGGAAGGGTATTATCAGGAGACCGGAAGGGCCGGTAGAGACGGTCGGGAAGGTGTCTGCATAGCATATTACAGTTATAAGGATATCCGCAAGCTGGACAAGTTCCTGATGAGCAAACCGGTGTCCGAGCAGGAAATCGGACGTCAGCTGCTCATGGAAATCGAGGCCTACGCGGAATCGGGTGACTGCCGCAGGAAGCTGCTGCTGAGCTATTTCGGTGAGGATTATACTCAGGACAACTGTGGTGCTTGTGACAACTGCCTGTCGCCTAAGCCGCGTTTCGATGCGAGAAAGGAGATGGCGATGGTCATCCGCCTGGTAAATTCTCTGCCGGAGCATTTCAAGGTGGAACATCTTGCCAATGTGCTGACCGGCATTGCCACGGCGATGATAAAGTCGTACAATCATGACAAGCTTCCGATGTTCGGCTCCGGGTCGGACCATCCTGTAAGATTTTGGGAAATGGTTATCCATCAGGGGATTATAAGGCATTTCCTGAAAAGGAACATTGACTCGTACGGGCTTGTTTCCGTGACTGACGAGGGCCTGGCATTCGCTGCCGCGCCGACCGAGCTGATGTTGGCAGCCGACCGCAGCTTTTCCGAGGGCAATGCAGATGATGACGATGACGATGACGCTCCTGTTCCGGCGAAAGGCGCCGGCGGAGGCGATATGCAGCTTCTGTCAATGTTGAAGGACCTCAGGCGTGACGAGGGCAAGAGACTCCATCTTCAGCCTTGGATAATCTTCAGCGATTCGTCCCTGGAAGACATGTCCATAATGTATCCTGAGACGTTTGACGAGCTCATCAAGTGCCAGGGTGTCGGCGAGGGCAAGGCGAAGAAATACGGAAAGCCGTTCCTCGAGCTGATTACCAGATATGTTGAGGACAATGAAATCTCCCGTCCGGATGATTTCCTGGTAAGGTCGATGCCGAACAAGTCTTCGGACAAGATATTCATCATTCAGAGTGTGGACAGGCGTATGGCATTGGAAGATATCGCGGAAGCCCGCAATATGGAGATGTCTGATCTGCTTTCCGCCATGGAGGGCATCGTGGAGTCCGGCACGAAGCTGAATCTGGATTACTATATCGACAACAATCTGGATGCGGACGTGGCCGACGAACTCTACGAATGGTTCAGGACTGAAGCCGAGTCCGACTCGCTCGAGGATGCCATCGACGCTCTTGCCGGCGACTATGAAGAGATGGAAATCAGGCTGGTGCGTATGAAATTCCTCTCCGAGGTGGCGAATTGAAGCCGGCGGCTCGAGCCTGGTCCTTTCTCCTTTTCAGCATTTGCGGGCTCTGAGTACCCGCTCGAGAGCCTCGCTGCGCTTTCACGGCTTAGGGTCTACTCATTGGGCAGCATCACTAGCTTGCGCTTCTCGTAATGTGCGAGGTAGCGGAATCCGCAGCTTTTCAGAATATGTGCGAACCTGTCGAAATGCAGACCCACGTTCCCGGCATCGTGAGAATCGGAGCCGAGACTGATTATCTCACCTCCAAGTTCACGGTACCTGCGCAGGATGTTCTCGTCCAGAACCGGTGTCCTGCCTTTCAGCTCCTGATATGTCTTGGTGTTGATTTCCAATGCCTTGCCATTCTCTGCAAGGAATCTGAGCATCTCGTCCATCACGTCCGGGAAATCTTTGTACAGGATGCTCGCCTCGGGATACGGGGCATATCTGGTGACATAGTCATAGTGCCCCATTATGTCGAAACGGTCCCCGAGCCAGACGATTTCTTCGTACAATGTCTCGAGATAGTGCCTGTACGCCGTCTTCCAGTCCTTGCCTTCATAGTAGCCGCCCCAGAACGGGTCAGTATCGTCGAGATAATGCACTGAGGCAATGACCTCGTCGAAACTGTGCTCCTCCAGATGCCTGGCAATTTTCTCCCGCTCGCTTTTCTGGACGCCTATCTCTATGCCTTTGAACACTTTGAAGCCTGTCGGAATTGCGGCATCTCCGTTTCCGGGAGCCGCAGCTTTTGCCGGTCCGCCGCAGCCCAGTATTTCTCCGGAATGGACAAGATCATTGACCCTGTCGATTTCGGCATCGCGCGCGTCCACGTCGAAGACTTCGGAGACGAACGACTCGTATTTGGCCTTTATCGGCGGCACATAGAAGTCGCAGTGGTCGGTGAAGCAGATGCCGCCCAGCCCTTTCCGGATGGCACTGCATGCGGTCGCTTCCACGCTTGTGCGTTTCCCGTCGAAGGAAAACTGGCTGTGATTGTGATTGTCGAAAAGCATTGACCTGACTCCTAACTAAGTCCGTCTATGGCACCGTTCTTCACGTCGATCCTGAGAGCCTGCGGCGATTTCGGCAGACCCGGCATGCGGATTATGTCTCCTGCGATGGCCACTATCATCTCAGCCCCGGCATTGATGACAATGTCCTTGATGTCGAACTCGAATCCTTCCGGCGCTCCGTAGAGTTTAGGGTCCTGTGAGAATGAATACTGCGTCTTGGCGATGCAGACAGGGAATTTCGCGTACTCAGTTCCCTCGATTTTCGCGAGCATCTTGCGGGCTTCCGGACTGAACTCCACAGCCCCTGCACGATAAATCTCTTTCGCTACGCGAGTTATCTTGTTTTCAATACTTTCCTCGTCCCGGTAGATGAACTTCACCGGCTCGGAAGGCTGACTGTCAATGGTTTTCACGACAAGTTCTGCGAGTTCCACCGCGCCTTCGCCGCCTCTGCTGAATGCGTCGTTCAATGCAAACGGCACTCCCAGTTCGGCGCAATGTTCGCGTACCATCCGGATTTCGTCGTCCCTGTCGTCGCCGAACTTGTTGAAGCAGACGAGTACGCTCTGTCCGAATTTGCGCATATTTTCAATGTGTCTGTCCAGATTGGCAAATCCCTTCCGTACGCCTTCCTCCGAGGCCTCGCTGATTTTGTCCACGGGTACGTCGCCGTGCATCTTGAGTCCGCGCAATGTGGCTACAAGTATGGTGAGTGACGGGTTCAGCCCGGCTTTCCTGCATTTGATGTCGAAGAATTTCTCTGCACCCAGATCCGCACCGAATCCTGCCTCAGTCACCACGTAGTCACCATAGGTCATGGCCATACGTGTGGCGAGAATGGAGTTGCAGCCGTGAGCGATATTGGCGAAAGGACCGCCGTGGATGAATGCCGGAGTGCCTTCCGTGGTCTGCACGAGGTTCGGGTTCATCGCATCCAGAAGCAGGGCAACGATAGCGCCTGCGACTCCCATGTCCTTAACTGTAAACGGCTTGTTGTCAAGTGTATAGCCGAGGAGAATGTTCTCGATTCTGCGTCTGAGGTCGTCAATGTCCCTGGACAGGCAGAGGATGGCCATTATTTCTGAAGCCGGTGTGATGTCGAAGCCTGACTCCTGTACAAGTCCGTTGGAGTGAGGTCCGAGACCGGTTACGATATGCCTGAGCGAGCGGTCGTTCACGTCCATCACGCGTTTCCACAATATCTGTTTCAGTCCGAAGCCTTCTGCCTGGTGCTGGTACAGATAGTTGTCCAGCAATGCTGAAATCATGTTGTTGGCTGATGTGATGGCGTGGAAATCTCCGGTAAAATGCAGATTGATCTTCTCCATCGGAAGAATCTGGGCGTATCCGCCGCCTGCCGCCCCTCCTTTCATTCCGAAGCAAGGGCCGAGAGAAGGCTCCCTCAATGCCGCCACAGCATTTTTCCCGATTTTATTGAGTCCGAGTGCAAGTCCCACTGAGACAGTCGTCTTTCCGATTCCTGCTTTGGTAGGTGTGATGGCAGTCACCAGAATCAGTTTGCTTTTCTTGACTTTCTCCTCATCTATCAGAGTAAGAGGCACTTTGGCCATATTCTTTCCATAGGGTTCAAGTTCTTCCTGCGGTATCCCGAGTCTTTCCGCAATCTCGCCGATCGGCCTGAGCCTGATGCTTCTCGCAATCTCAATGTCAGATTTCATATTCCGTTTTGTTAAGTCTGACAAAGATAGTAAATCCTCCACAAATCTTTACAACTTATTTTCACTGCTTGCTCACAGCCCGAAATACCGCTCGAAGAAACTCTGGATCTTCTCGATGACGCTTCTCTTCTTCTCCTGCCTGTTGCCCCCGCCGAAACGCGACATCGGCGGAAGAATCTTGTCAATGTCCGTGCCCGTGGTCCTGACCTGTCCGTCCCTGAAACTGCTTTCGATGAACTTCTCTGTCTCCTCCGGCTTAAGATGTTCACTTTCAATGATTTCATTCAAGTCCTCAGCCTTGCGCCGCTGGACATATTCCCGCCATCCCCGGTCGGGCATCTGATGATGCCTTGTTAATCCCCCCATCCCCCTTTTCAAGGGGGCGATCACGGCCTACGGGCTCTCCATCGCCGCACGGCTTTCCCTGCCCGCCAACTCCGGCCGGGCATCTGATGACCTGTATCAATCCCCCTAACCCCCTTTTCAAGGGGGCACATCAGGGCCTACGGGCTTTCCATCGCCGCTGGGCCTGCCCTGCCCGCCAACTCCGGCCGGGCATCTGATGATGCCTTTGGTCTCTGAGGAATGCCGCTACACGGCCAGCCGCGCTATCTGAGAGGAAAGAAAAACGGTAGAGTGGCTTCTTGTTGCCGGACAAAGTTGTATTTGATGTCACTTGTCCGTGGGAACCCGCCTTCTGCCGGACAAATTTCAGTAGGCGATCCAGCTCACCTCCGTAGGCTCCCGACTGCAGGCAACGGTGTGAAACTTATTGACCGTGTAAATGGCTCAGCAACAAGGTTGCCACGGCAGTGTGATTTGTCCGTAGAATCCCACCTTCTGCCGGACAAGTTGTATTTTGATGTGACTTGTCCGTGAAACCCCGCCTTCTGCCGGACAAGTTATTGATTTTTAGCTACTTGTCCGTGGAACTCTACCTTCTACCGGACAAAATGTTCGTGTAGTGTCTATAGATATGGCTGACAGAAGCGTTATGGCTTGCAGCAAGGTTGTCCCCGTGAGGACTTGCCGCCCTCGGCACTAGAGGGAGGCGCCTGCGAAGCAGGAGGGCCTGGTCCTCACGGGGGCTTCTTGTTGCTGGGCATGACCACTTCTGTCAGACATAACTGGAGATTGTAGTCGGAGATGATTGTTTCCGTAAGGCATGCCCAGAGAGAAAAACCGAACAACCTGAAATTGATACAATAAACGAAAGTATTGATTCATAACCAGTTAGCAGATAAAGTGAAAGCCAGGTTACCCACTTTTTCACATAACCTGCATTTGGATATTCACTCTATCTTATTAATATTCAGCGATATACACCAAAAACCGACATGCAGGTTGTTCGACTCAATCCAATTCTTGTGTTGCATCATTCCTCGTAACGCACCGCATTTTTTTGTGAGCTCCACTGCTATTCCTGTTAATCGTTGCCTCACAGAATGTGATTTTATCCGTGAAAACCCGCCTTCTTCCGGACAAGTTGTTGATTTCGAACAACTTATCCGTAAAACCCCACTTGTTTACGGACAGACTTGGCATTTTGAGTCAACTTTTTACAGTAATAGGTTCATGGTGGCGAGCAGGACAGCCTCGCACCGCAAAAAGCTAAACAGCCATGCGGACTCGACTAAGTTAGTGAAGCCGAGCAGACGCATTGCCAGCTTATCTCAATACCCGCTAATCCCATTTTCAAGTGGGCACATCAGGCCTTCGTGCGCACCAGAGCGCATGGCCACCGCTTCGCTGTTCTTCGGCCGGCATCTGATGATGCCTTGTTATACGACCTATTTGGTGCCGAGGAGGAGCAGGATAAGGCTCAAGAGCACAAACAGCAGGTCGAGCGCCTTGGAACGGAGATTTTTCTCGTGAAAGACGACGGCGCCGAAAACGAAGGAAACGAGGACGCTGCTGCGCCTTATCATTGACACGACTGAAATCATCGCTCCTGGCAGTGTCAATGCATACAGGTATGCGAGATCAGCAGCGGTCAATGCAATGGAAATGAACGGGATAGTCCAGCTCCATACGAACGGGACATAATCAGGCTTTTTGCCGTCAGTGGCTTCTCTCAATGCATGTTTGCGTTCAGGCAGCCACACGAAAATCATTATGATGCCCATTATGACGGCCTGATACAAGTTGTACCATCCCTGCACGAAAAGCCGGTCGAGACCCGCGCCTGAAGATGCCATAAGGTATTTGTCATAAAGTCCGCTGCATGCTCCGAGCACGGCAGATGCGATGAGCAGGATGACCCATACATTGGATTTGAAGTCAATGCCTTCTTTCTTTCCGCTTCTGCTGAGAAGCCAGAAGGAGAAAATCGCCGTACATACACCTGCCCACTGCAGCAGGTTGAGCCTCTCCCCGAATATCAGCATTGCACCGACAAGTGTCATTACCGGTCTGGTGGCGTTGACAGGTCCGACTATGGTAAGAGGCAGTTTCTTTATGGCAAAATAGCCGCAAATCCAGGATGACAATACGACGAATGCCTTGATGATGACCAGTTTATGTTCGTGCCATCCTCCGTTTGGAATATACAGACTGCTCTCTGGCGGGATTGTTCCGGTCATTGAACCGATAATGGACGGCAGGAAAAACAATGTGCAGATTACGGTGTTGATAAGCAGCACCGGTATCACGGCATTTCCCTGCAGGGATTTCTTCTTGAAAACATCATATAGCCCGAGCAATGCAGCTGAGACCAATGCATATGCAACCCACATTTCTGTATCTCCTTTCTATTTTTCCTCTGCGTTTTTCACGTTACGTGATTGATGAGCCCGCAAAAATAGCAAAATTGTTTCTATTTCCGTTTTTGTTGTTTGTTTCCTGCATCTGTCAGATGGATGATATTCTTAAATGACGACCGCTTGTGGTGTCACGCCTGCATGCAGGACGTTAGGAATGTCTGGCAGCTGCATAGACCGCTTGTCTAGCCATGAAAAAAGTTTAACGTAAGCGTCTCCTCTAATCCGAACAACCTGACTTCGGGTTGTAAAGTAAAAGCGTTGATTACTAATAAGTTAGTGAATATGGCGAAAGTCAGGTTACCCGAAAAAGTGGGTAACCTGGCTTTCGGCTGTTAGTGTATGTTCTTGATATTCAGCACTATGCCTGGGAAACCGACATGCAGGTTGTTCGAAAACGACATTCCTCCTGGCGCTCAGGCCGCCAAATATTTGCATTTTGCACCAAACAATCAAGAATGGGGTACAATTCCTCGCGCCACACAGTGTCTTGCACAAAAAAAATTAAATAATTATCTTTGCGGTTATTACGAGTAGACTAACTGTTATTCTCTAATAAAAACCTTTAGGTATGAAAAAATTCTTTATCGCCCTTGCAGTCATCTCGGTACTTGCATCGGCCGTTTCGTGCGAATATGACGCACCGAACATCAATTTCACCACCACCGTTACCAATGATTATTCAGAAGTCGTCCAGGCGATTGAGGATCAGACATTGACCCTTGCCGAAAAGTTGAAGATCATCAATGATGCACTCGATAATCAGACATTGACCATCACCCAGCAGGCGGACATCCTGAAGAAAGCCTATGAAAACGGGGTTATCAAATACGAGGAATTGTTCGAAATGCTGCTTGACCGACTTGGGAAAATCAAAGAAAGCACCGAAGAGAAACTCGACGCCATCAAGGGGGCGCTCGAAACAGGAAACGATACCATGAAAACCAAACTTGACGCCATCAATGATGCGATCAACAAGGGAGTTGTGGACATCAATGCCAAACAAGACCTCATACTTACGGCATTGAACAGTATGTCTTCGTATAAATTCACAAAAGATGAACTGTTGGAGGTCGGCGATGACTATCTGCTGGTCCACTCATTGTTCTGGAACAAGAATTTCGAAAATTATGAGGTCGTAAGGGCCCTTATGGATTTGATACCGATATCATTGCCTGCACGATATAAATTCTGGTACCGGCAAGAGTCAGGCAAATATCCATTTAATGGAAGTGAGACAACGAGTTTCTATGGCCCGGCTATTACGGAAGGCGGAATTTTCAATTGCGTAAGAGGCGCAAGCGATTTGTTCCTTGCGATTGACCTCGAATGGAACAGCGGCGCTCCACGCTACAGGTCTGTCGGCGAGTACAACTGCTACCTGATAAAAAAAGTATATAAAAGCGGATATGCCTATTTCATCGTAGATAAGGGAGACAAGACAGCCGGAATCAAAGTCAAGCCGATGTCATCAATACCGAGCGGCGACACGTTTAATGATTATTCCAACGTAATCACATACGAGCATCGTTTCGAAGCCGAGAAAGGAAGAACCGGAGTCTGGGGCTACAGAGGCCTGGCAAATGGCCAATTTCCCGGAGATAAAGTTAAAGGTGTAGACTTTATATTCGTGAAAGACGAGTAACCGCTAAACACTTGATTATGAAAAGATTATTAATATTGACATTGATAGCGATCCTGTTCGTGCCCCTCATTGATATCGGGGCTCAGGAGCGCGGTAGCGGGACTTATCGCACTTGCACCTGGAGTCTGTATGGAGAAGCCGGCGCCACGACGTCGCATGGTATCGGCATTTCGAATGTGAATGCTGCGCCCTGGACAAGCGTTTCCCCGGAAATCGGGGCGGGCGTGTCCTTCAACATACGCCCATGGATCCGGCTCGGCCTGAACTATGACTTTTCCAAATATGCCAGAGAATTGAGGTTCAATAAGTTGCAGCCATTGGACACTCCCGCCGGGGATGGCACCATTGACACTGACGGCACCCACACAGGGGACCTCTCGGGGGATTTCTCCGGGGAAATAATTCCGGACATAGACGGTACGCCGGCAGGGGACAGGCTTCTCCTTGAGAAAACCGGCGGACTCGCATATACCAAGATGTGGACACATTACCATGCCACCGACCTTACGCTGGAGTTCAACGTGATGGAAATCTGGAAAAACCGGACGGACAAGCGTTTCAACCTCTACGCGGGAGCGGGTTTCGGCTGGCTCTTCGCCAAAGGCAACACCTATAACATCGCCATGGGCAATGAGCGCTGGAAAGAAAAGTACAAGGAGACCACCGACATCTGGCTCAAGGCCGAAAACACCCGCCACAACTATAATACAGGATATGTTCCAATGCTGGTTTCCGCGGAATTCGACGTAAGCCCTATCGTAACATTGGGATTACAAGGCAATTACAAACGGCTCCTCAAGTGCGACAATGCCCCGAAGGGAATCGGTACCGTGTCCATGGTCGTGAGGCTGAATCTTCTCGGCGGAAAGTCCGGATACAAGAGCAATGCCCGCAGATTGCGTGAATCAGAGGATGCTTTGGCAGCCATGAGGAACATGAATGCGGCAATAAAGGAGGATTGTGAGGATTCAGTACATTCACTGAAAGATGATCTTGCAGACTCGGAGAATGAAGTGGCCAAGCTGAAGTCCCAGTTGGAGGACCTCGAAAAGGAGAAAGAGGCACTCAAGTCGCAAGCGGAGGATAAGCCAAAGCGTGACACGCTCGACACCGGCTGCATCCTGTTCGACTTCGACAGCTGCAAGTTGCGCCCGAAGGCCAAGACTGAGCTCAATGATTTCGCAAATAGGCTCAAGTCAATGGAGGACTATGATCTGGTGGTCATCGGCGAGGCTTCTGCAATAGGCGACAGCAGGTATAACCAGAGACTCAGTGAACTACGTATAGACAGTGTAATCAGCTATCTGAGCAAGAAGGGTATCGACTGCAGCAGCGCATATCGTCAGGCGCTTGGAGATTCCAGAAATGACAAGACGGAATCAGCCCAGCAAGCCACGATACTGGTTGTCTCTGATATGTAAGACGTTCCTGCTTTCAATGAAAAAGCAGTATATTTGTTCTGTAATTTCGTGAGGGTGTTCGCGAACGGCCTGGATTGACAGAAATATATGGAACAAAAGAGAAATTCGAATGTGGAAGTGCTGCGTCTGGTCCTGATGCTGGCCATATTTGCCTGGCACATATTGGTGCACGGCTATGGATTCAAGGATGTGGCACAGAGCGGAATGGCATTGACAGGCAATGGAGCGTGTATCATACTCGCTCCATTGTTTGCCCCCGCCACATATTGCTTCATGTTCATATCCGGATATTACGGCATGAACTTTTCCGTGAAGAAAGGGCTCATTTCATCTGCACTTTCTTCTTCTGGCCTTTCTCGTCAGGAGGATTCTTTAAAGCCTGCTTCCCGATCAGCTCGAAGAGATGGTGGTTCATGACTTATTACATGATCATATTCCTGCTCTCACCGATACTGAACAGGGGATGCGAAAGTTTGAGTAAGAATGGCTTTCTACTGATAATCAGCCTGTTGGTGCTATATCAGACCATATCATTCATCAGAATCGAACCTAGCGGCGGCTGCAATTTCCCGGGGTTGTTGACGATATTCCTGATGGGCAGGTATTTCAGAATCCACAAAATCGAAATTGAACGGAAAAAGGCATTGACAATATTCCTGTCATGCTGGGCAGGGCTGATAGGGCTGCTGTTTCTGTCGGCACATTGTTTCAGGAAGTGGGTGTTCATACTGCTGAACTACAACACGCCTCTACTTATGTCAATGTCGGTGACCCTGTTCTACTTCGTTAAGAGCCTCAAGCCGCGCTACTCGCTGAAAGTGAACGAGTTGCTGAGACCGGTACTGTTCATCTATCTGATAACCGACGGCCTGTTCATGCCGTTTTACGAATGGGTGGCTTCTGTCTTTGAAGTCAATGTTCTGTACGGAGTGCTGCTTTATGTGGCGGTAGTTGTCGTATGTCTCCTGACAGGCCACGCTGTAATCAGACTGTCAGAATGCATTCTGAGCAAAATCAATACCCATAAATTCGAAGATTATAGTATATTTGTAAAATGAAAGTCAGGACAATAATATTGACAATAATATCTGCATTGGCATTGACCCCGGCGATGTCGGCGGCATCAGCAGACATAGTACAGAATGACAAGGACTCCACAGCCATAAAGAGATGGATTGACAATCTCGTGGAATCTGAAATGGATGAGTATCTGGCCAATATGCCGAACATCGAAGTCGGAAAAGGCGTTTCGTTCAGCCCGAAGGACAATTCATTCAAGACCACGTTCCGCTTCATGATGCAGAATCTGGCCGGAGCCAACTTCGACGACAAGATGAAGGTCAATGATACGGACGGCCAGGTAAAGCGGCTCCGTCTGCGTTTAGACGGCTATATATTCTCCCCGAAATTCATCTATTCCATACAATTGGGCTTCACAGGCAGTGATGCCAAGCCGACACCAAACGGCAAGACGAACCTTATACTTGACGCCATAGCCTACTTCAAGCCGAACTCATCATGGAACTTCGGATTCGGCCAGGCGAAAGTGAAGACAAACCGTGCCAGAATCAACTCCTCCGGCTCGTTGCAGTTCTGCGACAGGAGCATCGTGAGCAGCGAATTCGGAACAGACAGGGACTTCGGATTCTTCGGAGAATACCACTACGGCGGCATTGACAAATTCGCATTGTCCGCATTGGCCTCGATAACGATGGGCGAAGGCCGGAACTGGGGCTCGACCGACAGCAAAGGGCTGGCGTACTCAGCGCGTTTGGAGGTGTTCCCGCTCGGCAGATTCCATGCAAAAGGCGAATATATCGAGGGCGACACATATTTTGAGGAAACGCCGAAACTGATGTTGGGCGGCGGCTATTCGTACAACCATCACGCGATGATGTCCCGCGGCATGAGCGGCAGCATCCTCCCGGACACGAGGAACATAAATCTGTACTATGCAGATATGAGCTTGAAATACAGAGGGTTCTCGCTCAATGCTGACCTCATGGGACGTCACACCTCCTCGCCGGTTTTCACGGGAGGCAAGCCTTTCGTCTATAACGGGGCCGGTGTCAATGTTCAGGCAAGCTATCTCTTCGACAGGAAATGGGAGGTCGCGTTGAGGAATTCGTCAATGATTCCTGAAGGGGAAGTGAGGCCTTTTGCAGGATACAAAGTGTGGAACCAGAGCACATTAGGTGTGACCAGATATATTATAGGACATAGTCTGAAAGTGCAGCTGGACCTCTCGTTCAACAAGATGGTTGAGCCGGTTTCGCACGATTATGACCGTCTGGGAGTAAGGCTGCAGCTTGAACTCGGTCTGTAGCAGGCGCCCTACGCGCACGGTGGGACAGAAGCTAAAATTGAAACATACATATAACTATGGCGAAAGTAATCAGCGGAAAGGAACTGTCCGCAAAACTGAAAACAGAAATGGCGGCACAGGTTGCCACATTCCCGGAGAAATATGGACGTGTGCCGCATCTCGTGGTCATTCTCGTGGGAGAAGACCCGGCCAGCCAGTCTTACGTGAAGGGCAAGGCCAAAGCGTCAGAAGTAGTGGGCATCAGGAACACCACTATCCTGAAACCGGCGGACATCACAGAAGAAGAACTTTTGGGACTTATTGCCCAGCTCAATGCAGATGACTCCGTGGACGGTATCCTGGTCCAGTTGCCTCTGCCGAAACATATCGACGAAGATAAGGTGATTGCGGCCATTTCCAAAGACAAGGACGTGGACGGATTTCATCCCCTGAATGTGGCGGCGCTCTGGCAGAAACAGCCTTGTACAGTTCCGTGCACCCCGAAGGGCATCATCAGAATGCTTGAGGAAGCAGGTGTGGAAATCAAGGGAAAACGTGCCGTAGTGATAGGCAGAAGCCAGATTGTGGGCCTTCCGGTAGCGAAACTCCTCCTGGACAGAAATGCGACAGTGACCATTTGCCATAGCAGAACCGCTGATCTGCCCTCAGTTACAAGGGAGGCTGAGATTCTCGTGGTAGCCATCGGCCGGGCCAAATTCGTGACCGCAGATATGGTGTCACCGGGTGCAGTGGTAATCGACGTGGGAGTTAACAGGATCCCGGAAACAGGAAAACTTTGCGGCGACGTGGATTACGAGGCAGTGGAACCGATAGCATCAGTCATCACCCCGGTACCTGGCGGAGTCGGCCCTATGACCATAACCTGCCTGATGGAAAATACCATTGAACTTTTCCTCAAGAAGATGAATGCCTAAGACCGGGCAATGTAAGACTATAACTAATAATGATTTGATATGAAGAAGATTACAGTGTTGGCGGCGCTTCTGGCAAGTGCGCTCATGTCAGCCCAGCCGGCTCCCGGCAGTTTCGAACAGAGTTGGAAACCGGGGCCTGACTGGCTGAAAAACGGTGTGATATATCAGGTTTATCCGTCTTCCTATAAGGATTCTGACGGAAACGGAATCGGAGACATACGGGGAGTCATCTCCAAACTTGACTACATAGAAAGCCTCGGAGTGAGAGCCATCTGGTTCAACCCGCTGTTCGAATCAGGCTGGATAGACGGAGGTTACGACATCATTGACTTTTATAAAGTGGATCCGCGCTTCGGTACGAACAACGATCTGGTCGAATTGGTGGAAAAAGCTCATGCGAAGGGCATCAAGGTGATGCTGGACTTGGTTGCGGGCCATACCTCCGACAAGCATCCGTGGTTTGTCCAGAGTTCCGAAGACACGAATCTGCAGTACTCGGATTACTACATCTGGTCAGACAGGCTTCCGGACAAGAAAGCGGAAGCCGACTTGGAAAAGATGCTGCAGGACCCTAACTACATGCAGAACACCATCGGAAAATGGATGCTCAGCAAATATCCGAGAAACAAGTACTACTGCAAGAACTTCTATGCCTGCCAGCCGTCGCTCAACTATGGATATGCAAATCCGGATCCTGACCATCCGTGGGAGCAGGGTGTGAACGAGCCTGGCCCGAAGGCTGTACGTCAGGAGCTCAAGAACATCATCGCGTTCTGGTACGGCAAAGGTGTGGACGGATTCCGCGTGGATATGGCAAACAGTCTGGTGAAGAACGATAAGGACAAGTCCGCAATTCTGGATCTCTGGAGAGAAGTACGTGAATGGTCCGACAAGAACTATCCGGATCACGTGCTGATGGCGGAATGGGGCTCCCCGAAATATTGCCTTGCATCAGGATTCAATGTGGATATGGACCTGAACAACACCAGGGCACATAACCGCAGAATGTACTTCGACAGAAAACACCAGGCCGACGGCGGCTCATATTTCTCATTGAACGGCGGCCAACCGTCAGTAAAAGACCTCTATGGCAATGACTGGAAAACCGACCAGATAGACCGGAACACTACTCCGGCCCAGATGCTCAAGGAGTATTACGACTACTTCACGGATTGTCTGAACAGCACGTCCACAATGGGATATTTCGCCACGATCTCCGGCAATCACGATCATCTCCGCCTGAACATGGGCGCGCGCAACACCCCTGACCAGCTGAAAGTCATGCTGACGTGGGTGCTGTCAATGCCGCTTCCGATCATCTATTACGGTGACGAAATCGGAATGCGTTCACTCGTGGATATGCCTAACGTAGAAGGTGCGAACCACAATGGCAAGGAACGTTCCGGCGCACGTAGCCCGATGCAGTGGAGTCAGGGAGCAACCGCAGGATTCAGTACCTGTTCTCCGGACAAGCTTTATCTGCCGGTGTGCCCGGACTGGACCCCGGCCACCTCATATCCGCATTATCTCGAATGGAAAAAGGATTTCGAAGCCGGAAAGGCCAAGACTGTCGCTGCCGGTGCCCCGACCGTAGAGGCACAGGACAATGATCCGGAGTCAATGCTGAATTGGGTCCGCTCTCTGATCAAGTTCAGGGCGGAGACTGAGGCATTCTGGGCAGACAGCAAGTTTATCCCTATTTTCAATGAGGCGCAGCCATATCCGATGGTCTTCCTCAGAAGCAATGGAAAAGACACCTACCTTATAGCGTTGAACCCTACAGACGAGCGTAAGACATTGACACTCAGTAGTGAAATCAGTGATTACAAATGCGTGACGAAAGGTGCTAAAGGACTTGTGGTTCCGGCAAAATCGCTAGGAAAAGCTACATACAAGTGCTCTGGCAAAGGGGATGTGCTCACACTCGGGGCTACATCGGCTCTGATTGTCAGGTTGTAGATTTCAGGTAAACTTGGCAATCTGCAACCTGTCAGATGTAATCATTACCGCAGAAAAACCATTAAAACTATAGCCGACTATGTCTATTCTGAAAAAAATGTTGGTACGGATACCGACTAAGAAATCTTATCTGGCGATGGCCTGGGACGCTACGGCCAAAGGTCAGACTGACTTGGCGACACATCTGTTCAAGCTTGCTTATGCACAGGAGACGACTGCGGAGAAGAAAGCGGAAGCGGCATGGAACATTTATGTTGACTGCAAGAACAAGGAAAAGTATAACGAGGCTTACCTCTGGTGCGAGAGAACCGCATTGCTCGGATATGTGAAGGCAATACGCATTTTGGGCAAGGCGCATTTCTACGGACTCGGCATTGTCCCGAATTACAGAAAGGCGGTGAAGTGGTTTAAGACTGGAGCGGAGAAGGACGATGCTGTATGTATGAGGTTGCTGGGAGAGTGCTATGCCCGGGGCAAGGGCGTACTGAAAAATGAAAGGAAAGCCTATGAGTATTTCCGTCAGGCGTACGAACTGAAGGAAAAAGGCAGTTTTTACTGGATGGGCCTGGCATATCGTTTCGGCAGTGCGGGATATGAGAAAGACCCGGCCAAGGCGATGCAGATATGGAACGAAGGAGTGCCTGATTCCAGGTGTCTGTTTGAACTCGGCAAATGCTATTTCTGGGGAGAGGTGGTCCCTGAAGACCATGCTCTTGCATATGATTATATGAAAAAAGTCTCGGACCATGACAAGGACTTCGCGGATGATTACCTTTCTCCTGACAAGAAATCGCTCCGCACAAAAGCTGAGGTTGAGGCACTTATAAACTTCAAGGAATGAACATTTTCAATCCCGAACACGACCTGTGTCTTGCAAATGGCGACCCGAATTTCGTGCCGCCATTTTCTGCGTTGGAATTTGCGGAAGACTGCGCTGGGCTTACCAGATGGATAGACGAGGCAAAAGATGATGAAGTGATTCCATGGGGCTGGGACAGTCATCTGAAATGCAGGCTGCTGAAGCAGGGCATTGACGAGAAACTGCTGCCGTCCGATGCGGAACTGGAGACGATAAGGGAGTTGTCGAGAAGAGGCGTGGCATCGGAGGCGGAATCTTATGTCAGGAAAACATTGACAGAAGCTGAACTTGAATTTGTCAGGCCGGAGGGCGAAGTGGTGGAACTGTCTGATGTTGATGAAGTTATAAATGCTGTCGGCAGATTTGGCGATGCGGTGCTGAAGGCTCCGCTGTCGGGCAGCGGAAAGGGACTGCGCTGGGCACGGGCGGATGAATTGACGGCCAGCGATCTGGGCTGGTGCCGGAACGTCATCTCCAAGCAGGGGAGCGTGACAGTAGAGCGCCGCCACAAGGTAGTCCAGGACTTCGCGATGCTGTTCCGTGTCGGTGCGGACGGGACTGTACTGTTCGAGGGGCTTTCCATGTTCTTCAATGACAACGGAATATACAAGGGCAATGTCCTGGCTTCGGATGATTATATTCTGAAGAAGTGGAGCAGTTATGTGGACGAGGCATTGATCCTGAAAGTAAAGGCGGCATTGACAATGTTCCTGGCCGGGAAATTCTCCGGCAGATACTGCGGCTACGTCGGGGTGGACATGTTCGTCTATGAATCGGACGGCGGCTTCCGACTGGCGCCATGTGTGGAAATGAACGTGAGGATGACGATGGGACTTCTGGCCCGCAGGGTTTTCGACAGAAGCGATTATGCGTCAGGAGATTATGTCATGACGGTGGAGTACTCGCCGGCCGATGGCGAACTGTACCGGAAATATGCAGGAGATGAAAACAAGATATTGACCCGGATCACTCCCTCAAGTCATTATGCGGTGGTCATCGGGTTTCGGGGATAGAATGATGCGGGTTATTTTTTGACGGTTGCCAAATGATTGCTAAATTAGCAGATTGGAAAAAAATGAAACAGTTATGCGTGAATTATATCTGACAAATACGCTTTCTCATAAGAAAGAGCTTTTCGTGCCTATTCATCCGGGTCATGTGGGTATGTATGTCTGCGGACCTACGGTTTACGGAGACGCTCACCTCGGTCATGCAAGACCGGGAGTCACATACGACGTGCTCTTCAAATTCCTCAAGCATCTCGGCTACAAGGTGCGCTATATCCGCAATATCACGGATGTGGGCCATCTCGAGCACGATGCAGACGAGGGAGAGGACAAGATTGCAAAGAAAGCACGCCTGGAGCAGCTCGAACCTATGGAAGTGGTGCAGAGCTACACGCTCAGATATCATGAGGCGATGCGTCAGCTCAATGTTGCGCCGCCTTCCATCGAGCCGCGCGCTTCAGGCCACATCATCGAACAGATAGAGACCGTGAAGAAGATACTCGATGCGGGATATGCCTACATAAGCAACGGGTCAGTGTATTTCGACGTGGAAAAATACAACAAGAAGTTCCATTACGGCATCCTGTCCGGCAGAACTCTTGAGGATACATTGGAGGGAACGCGAAACCTCGACGGACAGAGCGACAAACACGCTCCGTATGACTTTGCATTGTGGAAAAAGGCTGAACCTCAGCATATTATGAGGTGGCCTTCACCTTGGGGAGACGGCTTCCCGGGATGGCATCTGGAGTGCTCCGTGATGGGCGAGAAATATCTCGGCAGGGAGTTTGACATCCACGGAGGCGGAATGGATCTGATGTTCCCGCATCACGAGTGCGAAATCGCCCAGAATGAGGCCTCTCGCGGAACTCAGGGCGTACACTACTGGGTGCACAACAATATGATCACCATCAACGGCCAGAAGATGGGCAAGTCATTGGGCAACTTCATCACGCTTCCTCAGCTTTTCTCCGGTGCACATGAGAAACTCGAGCAGGCATATTCGCCGATGACAGTGCGTTTCTTCATACTTCAAGCACATTACCGCAGCACCCTCGACTTCTCTAACGAGGCCCTCCAGGCTGCCGAAAAAGGCTATCGCCGAGTGATGCAGGCCGCACAGGACCTCCGCTCGATCGCCTCTGCCGCAGGAGTTCAGGTCAATGTCGCAGGCACGGAAGGTGACGCTGCCAATGCTCTGAAATACGGCGAGTTCCTCACGGACGTCGCTCCTGACACCTGCCCTGCTGACAGCGAGGCGGTAAAGGCTGTGTTCAATGGCGTGTATGACGCGCTGTGCGATGACTTGAATACCTCAGTTGCCCTTTCCCATATATTTGATGCAGTGAGACTTGTCAATACTGAGAAAGAGAAGAAGGGGACATTGACAAAAGGCGATATCGAGACATTGCTCCGCCTTTTCGACGATATAGTTTACGGTGTGCTAGGACTTGTCGATGAGTCCGGCGATTCCGGAAAGGCAGGCAAGACCATAGCCGGCCTTATGGATATGGTCATCGAGGAGCGTGCCAAGGCCAAGGCTGCCAAGGATTGGGCGACGAGCGACAGCATCCGCGACCATCTCAAGGCTCTCGGCATCGTGGTAAAAGACACCAAGGACGGTGTAGAGTGGACATTGGAGTAGGCCTATGAAACTTGTTTCGTGGAACGTGAACGGGCTGCGGGCCTGTGTAGGAAAGGGTTTTGAAGACTCTTTCAAGTCGCTTGACGCTGATGTGTTCTGTCTGCAGGAAACCAAGATGCAGGAGGGCCAGCTGGATCTCCAGTTTCCGGGTTATGAATCCTATTGGAATTACGCCGACAAGAAAGGCTACTCGGGTACGGCCATCTATACACGCGTGAAGCCACTGTCAGTGACGATGGATATGGGTATCGACCTGCACGACCACGAAGGACGTGTGATAGCGGCGGAATACGAGAAATTCTATCTCGTGTGCGTCTATGTGCCCAATTCCCAGGATGAACTCAAGCGCCTGGACTACAGGATGCAGTGGGAGGATGACTTCCGCGCTTATGTGACTGCTTTGGCCGAGAAGAAAAGCGTCGTGATCTGCGGTGACCTCAATGTCGCCCACGAGGAGATTGACCTGAAGAATCCTTCTTCCAACAGGCGCAATGCCGGATTTACCGATGAGGAGCGCGGCAAGTTCAATGAACTGCTCTCGGCAGGCTTCATCGACTCGTGGCGCATGCTGAATCCCGACACCGTGAAATATTCCTGGTGGTCATACCGCTTTCAGGCGCGTCAGCGCAATGCGGGATGGCGTATCGACTATTTCCTCGTTTCCGATTCGCTCAAGGACTCCGTCACGGGAGCTGAAATCCACAATGAAATCCTCGGCTCTGACCACTGTCCGGTAGAACTCGACCTCGCGTAGAGCACTCCGTCCTACAGCAGTGCGGCGAAAAGGCGTATCACCTTCTGGCTGAACTTCTGGTACCACGGACGCTGCTCCCATTCCTCCAGTTTTACCTCTTTAGAGGCTTCCATGTCTTTCAGGAAAATCGCTTTGTTCACCTTGGCGGCCGTTACGTCGTAGATGTAGGCATTCAGTTCATAATCCAAGTTGAAGCTTCTGAAATCCATATTTGCGGAGCCGATTTCGGAAAGGTAGTCGTCACTCACGAAGGTCTTTGAATGGATGAACCTGCCGGAACGCTCATATATCTTTATACCAGCCTCCAGGCATTCTGTGAAATATGACCTGTTGGCAGGCCCCATAAAGAACAGGTCGGCCTTCTTGGGTACCATGACCCTCACATCCACACCGCTCAATGCCGCTGACTGAAGTGCCTGCAGCATCGGCTCAGGCGGAACGAAATACGGGGTCTGGATATAGATGTATTTCTTGGCATGCTGGACTGCCCATACTGCACCCATGTGGATATTCGGCCATCTGGACTCCGGCTCGTCCGGAACAATCTGGATGAGCTTGTCCATTCCTTTCAGTTTGAAATTCATGTCGAGACTCTGTATCGGAGCCTTTGCCAATGCTTCCGCAATCCCGTTGCCTTCGGTATCGTTCTCAGTGTCAATGTTCTCAGTGTCAATGCTCTTTTTGTCCGCCAGAGCCGCATCAGTCTCTTCAGAATCTTTGCACATCGGGAAATACTTTGAAAAATCATTGTCCACATCACCGTCGGCAGTTATCCAAGAGTTGAGGAAACTGTATTGCAGACCGGCCACAGCATTGCCGGTAATACGCATATGGGTGTCACGCCACCTTACGAAGTAGTCGTCACTTATGTTCATGCCTCCGGTGTAGCCGATCTTGCCGTCGATTACCACGATTTTCCTGTGGTCACGATAGTTCAGCTGGGTCACGAGGTTCACCAGCGGCCATCTCGGTTTGGTGAACTTCTCCACCTCCACGCCGGCCTCTTTCATTTCGTTGTAGTACTTCGGACGGATGACGATATTGGCGATATTCTCGTGTATGAATCTGACTTTCACGCCTTCACGTGCCTTCTGCATCAGCATTTCCTTGATCTGCTTGCTGCCCTGGTCCTGACGGAAATAGAAATACTCCATGTGTATGGATTCCTTGGCATTTTTCAGGTCCTTCATCAGGAGTTCGAATTTCCTGTGGCCGGAAGTGATGATTTCCAGACCGTTGCCGTCAGTCACGCAAGTGGAGCCGTCGCACGACAGAAGCTTGGTGAGCGTCTTGTAGTCACGCTTTACGAGATTGTCCTTCTCATGTCCGAAAAGCAGTCTGAAGACCTTGTCATTGGCCTTTGTCCCGAATACCTCAATGAATTTCTTGTGCTTCCTCTTGAAATACCACGAGTGGCGGAAATTGATGCCGACCATAAAGTAGAGAAGCAGTCCGACTATCGGCAAAATGGTGATAATCAGAAGCCAGGCGATTTTTTTTGCTGAGTCACCGTTATCGAATATGATGACGATGATGGTACCCGTTATCAGCAGGGCCAGCAAGACGGAGAAAACGATGGACATGAGTGACATTGTCAATGTTAATAGACGAGGATGTACAATAATGCTGCCACAACACAGCCGGCCATAGGACCAGCCACCGGTACCCAGCTGTAGCCCCATCCGCTGTCACGCTTGCCCTTGATCGGGAGAATGGCGTGGGCGATACGTGGACCGAGGTCCCTGGCAGGGTTCATCGCATATCCGGTAGTTCCTCCAAGGGACATGCCCAGAGCCATGATCACGCAGGTTACAGGGAAGGCCCCGATGCCGCCCACAGTGATTGCAGCCCCGTTGTATGCAGCCGTGTTTCCGCTGGTCCCGAGTGCAAGAATGAGGAACACGAGCAGGCAGGTGGCGATAGTCTCGCTGAGGAAATTGATGCTCTTGTGCTCTATTGCAGGCATTGTGCAGAATGTCCCTAAAATACCGTCAGGATTTTGCCACGAGGCCTTGTAATGGTCACAATAGAATACGTAAACCAGCATTGCGCCGACAAATCCGCCGAGCATCTGGGCTGCTATGTAAGGAAGGACTGCATTCCATGCGAAATTGCCGGCAATGGCGAGTCCGAGTGTGACTGCAGGATTGAGGTGCGCGCCTGAATACGGGCCTGCGATGAATACGCCGCACATTACTGCGAAGCCCCAGGCCAATGTTATCACGACCCATCCTGCTCCCTTAGATTTGGATTTTTCCAAGGTGCATCCTGCGCAGACACCGTCTCCGAGGAGTACAAGTACAAGTGTTCCGATAAATTCGAATACACATTTAGTGAATAGCGTCAGTTCCATTATGATGTGAATTATTATTGTCCTTTACCTGAAAGTGTTCTCCTGATGGCGTCTGCCCAGCCTTCTTTTGCGAGGAGCACCTTTTCCGCAGGTGCAAGCGGCTCGAATTCCTTGTCTGCTTTCCACTGCTTCCTGATGTCGTCGAGCGAATCCCAGTATCCTGTTGCCAGGCCGGCGAGGTAGCAGGCTCCCATGGCAGTAGTCTCCGTAACTCTTGGCCTGATGACCTTGCAGCCGAGGATGTCAGCTTGGAACTGCATCATGAGGTTGTTGCGGGATGCTCCGCCATCGACTTTCAGCTCTTTCAGCCTGATGCCGGAATCTTTCTGCATTGCATTGACGATATCCATGGTCTCGAAGGCGATTCCCTCCAATGCTGCACGTGCGATGTGAGCGGCGGTAGTGCCTCGCGTCAGTCCGCAGATGGTGCCTTTTGCGTACTGGTCCCAGTATGGGGCGCCGAGTCCGGTCAATGCCGGCACGAAATATACTCCTCCATTGTCCGGAACAGTCATTGCCAGACTCTCGATTTCCGAAGAGGACTTTATGATGCCGAGCCCGTCTCTAAGCCATTGGACAGCAGAGCCTCCTACGAAGATGCTGCCTTCGAGGGCGTAGTTTACCTTGTCGCCGATTTTCCATGCGATAGTGGTCAGCAGATTGTGGGATGACAGGATAGGCTTTTCTCCGCTGTTCATAAGCAGGAAACATCCTGTTCCGTATGTGTTCTTCACCGAACCCGGGGTGGTGCACATCTGTCCGAACAATGCCGCCTGCTGGTCTCCTGCGATACCTGCGATAGGCACTTTGTGTGCGAAAATCGTGGTCTTGGTGTGGCCGTAAATCTCTGAAGATGAACGTACTTCAGGCATCATTGATACCGGGATTCCGAAAAGCTTGAGCAGGTCTTCGTCCCATTGCAGAGTGTGGATGTTGAAAAGCATTGTCCTGGAGGCATTGCTGACATCAGTCACGTGCACTTCGCCTCTGGTGAGGTTCCAGATGAGCCAAGTGTCCACTGTTCCGAATCTGAGCTTGCCCGCTTCAGCTTTCGCTCTTGCGCCAGGCACGTTTTCCAGTATCCAGCGGATTTTCGTGGCGCTGAAGTAAGCGTCAATGATAAGGCCGGTCTTCTCCCTGATGTACTGCACCAGGTTCTGTGCCTTAAGACCGTCACAATATTCAGAGGTCCTTCTGTCCTGCCATACGATCGCGTTGTGCACCGGCTCGCCTGTCTCAGCATCCCACACGATGGTGGTTTCCCTTTGGTTGGTGATACCGATTCCGGCGATGTTCAGGCCGTTGATTCCGGCACTTGTGATGGCTTCAGCAATCACTGAGGCCTCAGATGACCAGATGTCTTTAGGATTATGCTCCACCCAGCCCGGTTTCGGAAAATGCTGGGGAAATTCTTTCTGTGAAGTGGCGCAGATACGGCCGTCGTGGTCGAAAACGATTGCTCTGGATGAGCTTGTGCCCTGGTCCAGGGCCAGAATATATTGATTGTCCATCTGTTTTGTGTTATTGTTGTCTTGTTTTATTCTGAAGTTGTGGGCTCTTTACGGTAACATCACCCGGATCACGATCTGCTCTGCCCCGGATCTTCCCGTATGGACATGGCCTACAGCTCTTTTCTGAGGCGCGCCTTCGGTATTCCGAGCTGGTCCCGGTATTTGGCGATGGTACGCCTTGCTACCTTGTATCCCTTCTCGTTCATGATGGATACAAGTTCATCGTCGGTAAGCGGTTTGTGCTTGTCCTCCTTCTCCACGCATTCCTGCAGGACTTTCTTCAATTCCCTTGTGGATACCTCTTCACCCTGCTGGTTTTCAAGTCCTTCGGTGAAGAAATACTTGAGTGGGAAAATACCGAAATGCGTTTCTATGTATTTGCTGTTCACTACTCTGGATATGGTCGAAATGTCGAATCCTGTCTTGGCGGCAATGTCCTTGAGCACCATCGGCTTCAGGTTCGATTCATCCCCGTCCATGAAGTAGTCGTGCTGGTAGTCCACGATGGCCTGCATCGTGCTGAACAATGTGTTGTGACGCTGTTTCAGCGCTTCTACAAACCATTTGGCGGAGTCCATCTTCTGCTTCACGAATGTGGCAGCCTCTTTCTTCTGGCGTTCGGAAGAATTGGCCGCATCCATGAGCAGATCTGCGTATTTCTTGTTTATACGTATTTCGGGCAGTGAAAATCTCGGCATTGTCAGAACCAGTTCACCGTTCTCGAGCGTGAGCACGAAGTCCGGCACGATCTGCTGGGCCTGGTCATTGTACGAATCGTCGATCTGTCCTCCCGGTGACGGGTTCAGCTTGACGATTTTGTTCATTGCCGCCTTCATCTCGTCCTGCGACAAGTCCAGCTTGCCCATTATTTTCTGGAAATGCTTGTTGGAGAATTCCTGGAAATAATCGGTGAGAATACGGATGGCATTGACAGTGTCAGGGGTCTGCTTCATGCCTTTCAACTGGATGAGGAGACATTCCCGCAGGTCCCGGGCGCCGATTCCCGGCGGGTCGAACTGCTGTATGATGTGGAGCATGTCCAGCACTTCCTCATCAGTGGTCGTGATGTTCATCCGGAACGCCAGGTCGTCCACGATGCTGTCAATGTCCCTGCGCAGGTAGCCGTCATCATCCAGGCTGCCTATTATGAATGCCGCCACGTCGTGCTGGTGCTCGCTCAGGTTCCTGAATCCGAGCTGGTCCATAAGGCTCTGCGTGAAACTCTCTTTTACCGAAAAGGTGTTGTACTGAGGTTTCTCGTCTTTTCCGTAATTGTTTACGTGCAGTTTGTATTCCGGGATGGAGTCGTCGTCCTTGATGTCGGACAATGACACCTCGCGCGGCTGCTCCTCTCCGTCCTCGTCCTTGGAGTCCGGGGCATCGTCGTCAAGCACAGGATTTTCTTCCAGTTCCTTACGGATTCTCTGCTCCAGTTCCTGGACCGGAAGCTCAATCAGCTTGATGGTCTGGATCTGCAGCGGGGAGAGTTTCTGCGTGAGTTTCTGAGTTAATTCCTGTTTCAGCATAACTTTACAAATATGCGGACGGTCTTCTGACGCTGACCGTATCTGTTACGTAATTGTGTTGTTTATCTATGGCCGGGTAGTTTATGTCTTCTTTGACCACAATGGCTGCCGGATATGTGGATTTCACTCTCTGGAGGAATTCCATGGCTTCCGACTTCGTCCTGAAGTCTCCTGCCACTACCCTGAAGAACGGGTTCTGGTAACTTCTGTACGCAGGAGTTCCGGGGTGTGCGGCTCTGAATGTCCTCATTACGCTTTCGGAAGCATTTCTTGCCGACTGGCTGTTGTCGAAGAAAATCCTTACCCTGTAGCCTGATATTTTCCTGGATGAATTGCCGGAAATATACTGCTTCATCGCATTGGTGATGGCCTGCGACTGGTGGATGCGGATATCTCCTTCACCGTAAGAATGCGCGGAAAGAATGTTGAAAATGGATTTTCCGAGCAATGTAGAGTCCACGGCTGCTGCCGGACGATATACTATGGAGTCGGCATATTGTTCCTGTGCATTGGCCAGCAACGGGAAGAGCGCGACGATGATTGCTATTATTGTCTTTTTCATTGACCTTTTCAATTAGATTGTCAGTCCATAAGCGAAGAAAGCGGAAGTCCTTTTCTCTTGATGGTCTTGTGCAGCCCCTTTGCATATACCGTACCACTGATGTCCACGCTGTACGACTCTGCGTTGAGGTCCTTCAGCAGTCCAAGTGCGGAAATCAGTGAAACTCCCTGACACAGAGTGGCATTGCCCTTTATCTGATATACGTCGTCGGATTTCTTGTTCACGGTGAAGTCGTCTGCGGAAAAATCTATCATCGCCTGGCCCTTGTGGTAAACCACTCCCTGGACGTTGCGTATCGTGAAGGAGAATGTCGGGTTGTGGATGCCGACGGCAAATACTCCGTTCATTCCGCGCAGTCCGACAGGGGAGAGCGAGACAATGCTCGTGGACGTGATGCCTATCTCATTGATCTTGCCGCAACTTGTCAGGCACAGAGTCAAGAGTGCCGTAAAAATTATCGCTAATCTGTTTTTCATATCTGTACTACTTCAAGTCAATTTACAAAAATAATGAAAAATGTCATATCTTTGCAGTTCCGGAATCAGAAGTTGGTTCCGAATCTGTTTTTTATCACGTATATGGCTAACAAGAAAGTATATATCGAGACTTACGGCTGTCAGATGAATGTCAATGACACCGAGGTTATTTTCTCCATTCTCAAGAAGGCCGGCTATGACCGTACCGAGAATATGGACGAGGCTGACGTAATCATGGCTAACACCTGTTCCGTCAGGGACAATGCGGAGCAGCGCATCTGGGGCAGGATCGACCAGTTCTATGGCCAGAAGCGTCAGCGTGAGGGGGTGCTGTCAGGTATAGTGGGATGTATGGCTGAACGCCTGAAAGACAAGCTGTTGGAAAGCGGCAGGGTGGATTTCGTGGCAGGCCCTGACTCTTACAGGTCGCTTCCGATGTTGCTTTCCAGAATAGCTCCGGGAAGGCCTCAGATCAATGTCGAGCTCTCCCGTGAAGAAACTTACGGGGATATCGAACCGGTCCGCATTGACAAGAACGGCGTGTCCGCGTTCATTTCGATAATGCGCGGATGCAACAATGTGTGCTCATATTGCGTGGTGCCCTATACCCGTGGAGCCGAGCGCAGCCGTGACCCTCATACTATCGTGAGGGAGGCCTGCGATGTGTTCTCCAAGGGATACAAGGAGGTCACTCTTCTCGGCCAGAATGTGGATTCCTATCTGTGGAAAAATCCTGATGCACCGGAAGAGAAGGTGGATTTCGCGGACCTGCTTTCGATGGTGGCGGAAATAAGCCCGGTTTTGCGCGTGAGGTTCTCCACATCGCATCCTAAGGATATCAGTGACAAGGTGATAGACACGATGGCAAGGTATGAGAACATCTGCCGCCATATCCATCTGCCAGTTCAGTCGGGAAGCAATGCGATGCTCGAGAAGATGCGTCGCCGCTATACCCGCGAGTGGTATCTCGAGCGTGTCGGCAGGATCCGCAAGTCAATGCCGGACTGCGCCATAACCACCGACATCATAGCGGGCTTCTGCGGTGAAACTCTGCAGGACCACCAGGATACCCTAGACATCATGCGTGAGGTCGGATATGACTACGCATATATGTTCCAGTATTCTGAAAGGCCCGGCACGTTGGCTGCAAGGAACTATCCGGACGATATTCCTCTGCAGGAAAAGACCAGACGCCTGAATGAAATCATCGAACTTCAGAACGGACTCAGCCTCGAAAGCAACAGACGTGATGTCGGCAAGAGGTTCAAAGTCCTGGTCGAAGGCACTTCCCGCCGCAGTCAGGAGGAACTTTGCGGAAGGACATCCATGAACAAGATGTGCGTGTTCCCTGCAAAGCTGGCTTCCGACAGTGCTCCTGCGGATGGCGTCAATGTCTTGAAAATCGGTGACTACGTGGAGGTGGAGGTGCGCTCCTGCACATCAGCCACATTGATCTGCGACATCGTCAAGTAGTTTAAACTTCGACAATCATCTCGTCAGAGAAACTGTAATAGCTGTCGTCGGATATCACGATGTGGTCCAGCATCGAGATTCCGAATGCAGTTGACGCGCTTTTTAACCGCGTCGTTTCCTTGATGTCTGCAGCGCTCGGCTGCGGATTGCCTGACGGATGGTTGTGGATGAGAATCAGTCCGTCCGCCTTCTTCTCTATCGCCTTTCTCAGAATGCTGTTCGGGTCCAATGTAGTGGATGTAAGGCCCCCGAAAGACAGTTTTTCCTTGGACAGGACGTAATTTGACCTGTTCAGGAAGATTATCCAGCATTCCTCGTGGTCCAGTCCCTTCAGCAGCGGAATCATCATTTCGTATATCTGCCGCGAGTGGGTTATGGCCGTGCGTGCCGCTCCGGAACTTTCCGCGCTGAATCGCCTGCCAAGTTCAAATGCGGCGCAGATGGTTGCCGCCTTGTCTTTTCCTATCCCGGTGAAGCTCATCAGCTTGTCAGGCGACATTGATGCGAGTTCCGTAAGTCTTCCCGCAGCGCACAGCAGGTCGGTGCTTGTCTCCAGGACATTCTTTCCCCTGTTGCCTGTCCTCAGCAGGATAGCAAGCAATTCCGTGTTGCCCAAAGCCTGGGCCCCCTTCGAAAGCAGCCGTTCTCTCGGCCGTTCTTCCGCATTGATTTCCTTCAACTTCATATCGGTCCTATTTTTGTGCCGAGCCGAAGTTAGATACTTATGAATGAAAAAAACAGCACCGTACTCCTTCACGATGCTGCTTTTTTACGTTTTTTAAATTTCTGACGCGAAATTTTTATGATTCTTAAATTTTTGCGTGCTGTTTTCGTATTACCTACGTAATACTTTGTTATGCTTTCTTCGCCTCAAGAATCAAGTCTCCGAGTTCGCGGATGTCTCTCACGATCACATCCGGCGGGAAAAATTCCGGAGCCGGGTTCGTGCGGGCATCTTCGGCTACCTTGAGGGCAGTCTCTATGGTGGTCTCGCCTGAAAGTACGAGAACGCCTACGGCACCGGCATTGTGCGCCATTGCCGTATCAGTGTAGATCCTGTCGCCGGTCATGATGATTTCCTCAGGTCTGATTCCGTGCTTGTGCATGATGCCTTCAAGCATTGTCGGGTCAGGTTTTCCCAATACGATATCCGGTTTCCTGCCTGTAGCGTGCTCGATGCATTTCTGAAGTGAACCGCAATCGACGAGGACGGTAGGCTGGTCCGTAGGGCAGACTCTGTCCGGATTTGTGGCGATGTAAGGAATTCCCTGGCTTGCCCACCATGCGGCGCGGCAAAGTCTCGGATAGGTGAGAGTGGTGTCGAATGCCACGACAAGAACATCCGGTACGTCATTAGGGTCGTCGCTGCATTCCTCGAAGCCGGCTTTCTTGAACTGGCTAACCATCGACGGGGTGCCGAGCATGAACAGCCTCTTGGCTTCAGGATATTTTTCCTTTATATAGTCGATGGCGGCAAGAGATGTGGTGTACATGTTGCTCTCATCAGCTTTGATTCCCAATTTGTCGAGTTTCAGAAGATAGTCTGCCACTGATTTCGTCGGGTTGTTGGTCAGGAATGAATAGCTGATGCCGGCCTTGGTCATATCTTCCAGGAATCCAGGTGTGAACGGGAACAGTTTGCTTCCCATGTAGATGGTTCCGTCCATATCGAGTGCGATATGCTTGATTCTGGCCAGCTTTTCCTTAAGCTCCGGTGTGAGTTCTTTGTTGTAATTCGTGTCCATTATATGTGTCTGTTCAAATTTCAGGTAAACTATCGTATAAACAAAAAAAGAGGCAAACTAACTGAGTTAAGTTGCCTCTTTATGGGGTGAACGGTGGGGCTCGAACCCACGACAACCAGAACCACAATCTGGCGCTCTACCAACTGAACTACGCTCACCATATTTAGGATTGCAAAGGTAAGGATATTTTTTGAATTTCCAAGCTCGGAAATAAAATTTTTCCAAATTTTCGGTAACGTATGGGAAAAAGATATTTCCATTTCTTATATTTGCCATCTGGAAAAACGAAAGTTATAACGTAAAATATTATAGTATAATGGCAAGAGAAATAAAATTTTCTCTGGTTTACAGGGATATGTGGCAGTCTTCCGGCAAATATGTGCCGAGAGTTGATCAGCTCGAAGAAGTAGCGCCCGCAATCATTGACATGGGATGCTTCGACAGAGTCGAAACCAATGGCGGAGCCTTCGAACAGGTGAATCTGCTCTTCGGTGAGAACCCTAACGTGGCAGTCCGCCGCTGGACAGCACCGTTCCACAAGGCCGGTATTCAGACACACATGCTCGAAAGAGGACTCAATGCATTGAGAATGAATCCGGTTCCGGCAGACGTCCGCGAACTTATGTTCAAGGTGAAGAAAGCTCAGGGAACCGACATCGCCCGCTCATTCTGCGGCCTCAATGACCACAGGAATCTGAAACTTTCAGTAGAATACGCGAAAAAAGCCGGGATGATTTCCCAGGTTGCACTCTCCATCACTCATTCGCCTGTCCATACCGTTGAATATTATATGGGTGTAGTGGACAAGGTAGTGGAATATGGATGTGACGAAATCTGCCTGAAAGACATGGCCGGCGTCGGAAGACCGACATTCCTCGCGGAACTCACAAACTGCATCAAGAAGAAATATCCGAAACTCATTGTCCAGTATCACGGACACACCGGTCCTGGCTTCTCACCCGCATCAATGCTGGAAGTGGCACGTGCAGGAGCTGACTATCTGGACGTCGCAGTGGAACCGCTTTCATGGGGAAAGATTCATCCGGACGTGATAACCATCCGCGAAATGATGCGTGCAGACGGCTTCCTAGTCAAGGACCTGAACATGGATGCCTATATGGAAGTGCGCAGGCTGACACAGAAATTCATTGACGATTTCCTGGGCTACTGGATAAATCCGGCCAACCATCTCATGTCGTCCCTGCTCGTAGGCTGCGGCCTTCCGGGAGGAATGATGGGATCAATGATGGCCGACCTCAAGGGCTTCCAGGCTGCCATCAATGCTTCTGAGCGTGCTCACGGCAGACCGGAAATCAGTCTTGACACATTGATGGTCAAGCTGTTCGAAGAAGTACAGTACGTATGGCCGAGACTCGGATATCCACCTCTTGTCACCCCGTTCAGCCAGTACGTGAAGAACACCTCATTGATGAATCTGCTCAATGTCCTGAACGGCAAGCCGAGATGGACCACCATTGACAAGGATACTTGGAACATGATTCTCGGCAGGATGGGACAGCTTCCTGGGGAATTGGCGCCGGAAATCATTGACCTCGCCAAGGAAAAAGGCCTGGAATTCTACACTGGGAACCCTCAGGACATGTATCCTGACGAGTTGCCTAAATTCCGTCAGATGATGAAGGAAGAGGGCTGGGATGAAGGCCAGGACCAGGAGGAACTCTTCGAATTCGCGATGCACGAGAGACAGTACCGCGACTACAGGAGCGGAGTTGCGAAGGAAAGGTTCAATGCTGAGCTCAATGATTTGAAAGCCAAGGCAGGAGCACCGATAAACATTGTCCGTCCTGTAGTGGAAATGCCGAAGTTCAATGTCGAGGAATACGCACAGAAGTATCCGCACGCTGTTCCTGTTCAGGTTCCTGCAAAGGGCCAGCTGATGTGGCAGCTTGACGTGGATGATGACTCTTCTGCTCCGGTTGCCGGAACGGAAGTCAAGGCAGGTAAGGCAATGGGCTATGTCCAGACCTATTATGGAATGGAAGAAATCGTGCCTGCTGTCGATGGCCGTGTAGTGGCCGTTACCTCAGCTCAGGGAAACAAGGTCGTGAAAGGCGAAATCGTAGCTTTCGTCGAAGGCGCGGCCGATGCTGCTCCTGCCAATGAACAGGTGACGGAATAGTTTTCCGTCTGCGGGAGAATGAACTGCCCGTCTCTCTTGTGCCAGGTCCAAGACAGTTTTATGACTGCATTTCCTTCTGGGAGATAATCCTGAACAGGAAATGTGGTCATTTTATTGATAGTGACGATATTGTTTATGCCGCTGTCCTTGCTGCTGTAGTAGCCGTCGCCCTGACTGTTGTGGACAAGCGAAAAATAGACTGTATCCTTCTGTATGCCGCAATATGTGAGTGCGGTCTTGTGCTCGATTCCTGAATTCTTATGAGCGAGCCATGTGGCCAGGATATTGAGATAACCACCTGAAATCCAGGCGGAATTCACATTGACCGCGTCCTTCCAGGAATCCATGTCGAACTCGGGCGTGCTTCCTTTGGAAATGTCTGTCGGCACGATGGTGAGCGGAATCTGGAAACTTGTAAGTCGCGCATAGAATTTCCCGCTGTTTTCGTCAATGCAGTCTTCCACTTCGAAGGAGGCGTAGATTCTGCTCCCGAATTCTGCATTGAAATCGGCCGGGGCAGAGGTGAGGACGTATGTCAGACCGGCGTCAGTGGTGATTTCATTGTCCCCGCTGACAAATCCCATAGTCAAGTCGTTGAAAATCACAGGAATGCCCTTGCTGCAGGAGTTGAATGCCAATGCAGCGAGAATGATGGTGATGGTTAAGGTCAGTCTGAGGTGTTTCATTTTTTCGTTACCGTGTATTTTCGGCTTGGCCGGCAAATGATCTGTACGTCAACACATTCCACCTTGAGTCCTCTGAATCTTTTCTTTCCCAATGTGGAATCCAGATATTGCATCAGTTCGTCATCTATCACATCCTTGAACGTATTGTTCACGTAGTCGTACAGATGCAGGTGCCTGAAAGTGTTCACGTCGAAATACATCTTGCTGTTGGAACTCATGCGGTGATGGTATATCCCCAACAAGGCCAGCTGTGTCAATATGTTGTAAACGGAAGCGACCGTCACCTTGGTGCTGCCGTCATTGGCAATCTCGGCTGCCACCATATCTGCCGACGCATGCCCAAGATTGAGCATGGCCTTATGCACGGCCAGCCTCTGCTGAGTGGCCTTCAGGTCGTATTTCTTCAGTATTTTCTTGAACTCGTCAATGCTTAGCGCTTTGTGAGCCTTTGAAATCATATCTCAAGATGTTTTGGTATAACTGGAATCAGGGGGAAGTACTGACATTCTATCGGCATCCGGATTACAAAATTATGAAAATTTCTTTATTTTCAAAACGCTACTTGGAGTTACACGGGATTTTATCTACTTTCGCCACGGGAATAATGTTTGTAGCGGTGGTTGACTTTATTTGAAATTATGTGACTGATGGAGAAGACAGCGGACATATTGTGGAAATCCTGTGCCAATGGAAACAACGAAAGCTTCAAGTCGTTGTTCGATACCTGGTATGAACCGCTCTGCCTCCGGCACCTGGCCAGGCAGCGTGGAACTCAAATAAATCGATCACATCGATCCCCTAAAAAAAATCAGAGCCGTCTCATCACCGACTCTGATTTTTTACCTTCTTATTACAGTGTTTATCATAAAATGATTATCATCTTATGATAAAATTTTGTAAAAATTACTATATTTGCTGAAAATCAGATTATTATGAATCCGTTTATTACGACTGGATACGCTGGGCCAGAATACTTTTGTGATAGAATCGAGGAGACCAAGGCACTCACTGACCTGTTGATGAATGGGAACAATGTTGCATTGATGTCCCCAAGGAGATATGGGAAAACTGATCTTATACGGCATTGTTTCGGACAGAAGGAAATCAGTGAGAGGTATTGTACCTTTATAATTGACATCTATTCCACCAAGTCGCTTGCGGAAATGACCGAGAGGATGGGAAAATCTATCCTTGATACGCTCAAACCCAAAGGAACGCAGGCTTGGTCTAAATTCGTGAACGCGCTTTCATCGCTCAAAGGAGGTATCAGCTACGATGCCGCCGGGGTGCCCTCGTGGACATTGCAGATCGGTGATTTGGGCAATCCGAAGACTACCCTTGATGAGATTTTCGCTTATCTGAGCAATGCAGAAAAGCCGTGTCTGGTCGCAATTGATGAGTTTCAGCAAATTACGAATTATGCGGACAAGAATGTCGAGGCGACATTGAGGACGTACATCCAATATTGCCCGAATGCAAAGTTTGTCTTTTCAGGCTCGCACCGCGAGATGATGGGGTCGATGTTCACTTCTTCTGCCAGGCCTTTTTATCAGAGTGCCACGATTATCAATCTTCCACCGATCAGGGAAGAACTGTATGCCGAGTTCTGCAAAAAACATTTTGCCGCTGCCGGGAAATGTCTTGATGATGAAGTGGTCCCGGAACTTTACAAGAGGTTTGACGGGACGACATTCTATCTCCAGAAGGTAATGAACATCTTGTTTATGCGGACCAATGAGGGCGAGACTTGCGTGAAAGAACGTATTGCTGATGCGGTAGACTATATTATAGACTTCAGTGCCGATACTTATGAGGATCTTCTATATCAGCTTCCGGAAAAGCAAAAACAGATAATCCAGGCAATAGCACTTGAGGGCAAGGCTAAGAAGATTACCTCCAGAGTATTTGTCCGGAAATATGCCTTGTCGTCTGCCAGTTCCGTAAATTCGGCAGTCAAAGGACTGCTCGAAAAAGGTTTGCTGAATTGTTCACGTGGCGTATATCAAGTCTATGACATGTTTTTTGCAACTTGGCTCACCGAACGCTATATGAAGTAAATTTTTATCATCTCTGCCCTATTTGTGTTTTATGTAAAATACACGTATTTTTGGCAATTAGGCGCTTCTATGGTTTTAATGGCGATTGTCGCTAATTGTAAAATATTTTTAAATCAATAGATTATGAAAAAGGTAATTCTTATGTTCGTGGCTCTGGCTGTGGTTTGCGGCTGTGGAGCGGGAAAGAAATCCGATGTGGCCAAGACATTGATCGGAGACTGGGAAATCGTGGAGGCTGGCGGTCTCGCGACAGAAGGCGGCTTCGAAAAGGCTACCATTTCTTTCGATGAAAAAGAAGTTCATGGAAACACCAGCATCAACAATTTCTTCGGAGACTACACTGTCAAAGGTGATGCGATCAAATTCGGTGAGCTCGGCGTGACCAAGATGATGGGCCCAACCCCAGAGGTGGAAGCTGCAGTGCTTGAAGGACTTGACGCTGCCGCTAAAGTTCAGGTTACTGATGAAGACAATGTCTCGATTCTCTCAAAGGAAGGAAACACAGTCCTGAAGCTCAAGAGGAAATTGATTCTTATAGAAGAGCAGGCCTGATGTTATAGTAAAGCAGGCTTGATGAACCAACCGCCTGCATGAACGCAATAAAAAACGGTTAGAGAACCTTTGTGGACCTCTGACCGTTTTTATCATATATGCCCTTATTACTGATACTGAGTATGGTTGACTCAAAATGCTAAGTTTGTCCGTAAATATGTGGGGTTTTACGGATAAGCTGTTCAAAATCAGCAACTTGTCCGTAAGAAGGCGGGTTTTCACGGATAAAATCACATTCTGTGAGACAACGATTATCAGGAATTGCAGAAGTGCTCACAAAATAAATGCGGTGTGCTACGAAGAATGGGACAACTCAGAATTGGATTGAGTCGAACAACCAGCGTGTCTTGATTAGGGATGGGGGGGGAAGGGGGATTAACAAGTCGTCATCAGACGACCGGCCGGGTCCGTGTATTTGCTCTCGCAAATACGTGGAGGACGCAAAGGTCGCACGGAGTGTCAGGGTTTGGGACGTCCCAATGAAAAACATGGGTTGGGGGGATTGAGATAGGCGCTTCGAAAAAGAAAAATCAGTGCAAATACCACTTGTAAGTTGGCGTTTGCAAAAATAGTCGTCAGCCTGCGATAATCTGTGAAAAAAAACTGTATATTCGCAGATGTCCCATTGTTGGGATGACAAAGAAATAACACGTGCCTTGGTTCGTTAAAATCGCCAATTCTATCGAATGTATATACGAGGCACAGCGGACAGCCAGATATGGGTTGTCCAGTCTGTGCGTATATACTGGTGTTTGGCGATACCTAACGGACGACAGACTGGGCAACCTTTCTTTTGCTACAAATATAACCAATACACCCATACGATTATGGAAGCAAAACAGACAAACAAAAGTATTATGACTATCTGCACGGTTCTTTGTCTGGCAGGTCTGGACATCACGAAGAGAATCAAGCTTGTACGCCACAAAGACAGCCGTGATGCCATAACGATAAATGGCAAGACCGTTGTCGGCAACCCGTATGATTGGTATCTGAACGACAGGAAAAAGTTCATCGCATACCAAAGCGAGCAGCACAAGGACATATTCAAGGACGTTGACTATGTCGTTTCTTTCATAGGAGAGGGCAGTACTCTGGCTAGGATGGTGGGCGTGTATCAGATTCTTGGACGTGACACGGAAAGGGAGAATCTGACAGGCGTTGACAAATTTTGCTACAAGATGGTTGAACTTGATGGCTTTGATGAACTCAACGAGCGTGTCATCGTGGATTGGGGAGACTCGGCAAGGACATTTCATCAATGGCTCGACAAAAACGATAAGAGCATCGTGGCAATTGAGAGAAAAGGCTTCGACTGGGTATGCCCGGACTACGAGGAAATCAACTTGACCTATGGAGAGCTGTCCCATATCATTAATGAAAGCTTGGATGCGTGGAAACGGAAACTTACGGTCGTCAACGGCATCTATGTGATTTCAGACCGCAAGACAGGCAAGCTATATGTCGGCTCCACCTACAACCGTGACGGAATATGGGGAAGATGGGAAGACTATGCAAGGACTGGACATGGCGGAGACGTGGAACTTGCAAATCTTATTGCGAAAGACCCAGATTACGCCAAGGACAATTTTGTCTGGTCGATACTCCAGACGTTGCCGTTGAACGTCAGCGACATTGAGGCTATTAGGGTGGAGACACTTTGGAAGAACAAGTTAGGCAGATCAGTCTGCTTGCTTAACAGAAATTGAGATTCCATAGAGATTTTCGATAAACTGCCGAACTTTGGCAGTAATTCTAACTATATTTGCGGTGTTGAAAGGTTGAAAGTCGCCAATTTGGCAAACGACTGCTTCGGCATCTTTCATTAAATTTATAGTGTGCAGCAGTTGGGTATAGCCCAGCTACGTCTATAAAGCCTTTCAACATCTTTTTACATCATTTTCACTAAAACATCATTTATTATGGAACCAACAAACGTTAAGATTGGGGAATACGTTGGTGTTTACCACGATTCCAAGGATGGCAGTTTTTACTTTGACACAATCTCTGCCGAGGAGTATGACACGGCCAAGCAAGACTCATCATCTGATTTGATGGCCGCATTCATTATTTCGCCGAATGGCTTTACGACTACAAATGGCGGTTACGTGCAAGATGGCAAGACAGACGCACCACTTGACGACACGATTCTTTATATATCCGGAATTGTGATTCTGTCAGAATGTAATGGCATAATATACGATGTGTTATACGACTTTATGGCTATCAATGGTATGGAGCGAGGTGCGGAGTTAATCCGTGTTGAGGTTGACCAAAAGGCTTCCAATGGGTTGAATGCAAATCTTGCAAGCCGTTTGGCTAATGACGAGGATACTGATTACAGGCTTGTTGATTCCGATGGCAAGTGCGCATACTTTGATGCTAAACCATCTGAATTTGAAGAAGAATAAAATTTTTACACCATGAGAAGATTCTTTAAGTCGTTCATCATAACTCTTATTTTGGTTTGCGCTGCGTCAATGGCACAAGCGCAACCATACTTGGCATCTAACGGTGAGTTCGTCAATCTTGACGAGTTACGTGTCGGCGGAGACGTGTCTTTGCTCAAAGCCGAACTTGAAAAAGGCGGTATCAGATACCTTGGAACTCAACACGAGTTTGTGATCATGCTCGACCCTCGTAATACGAACTGGGATATAACCACAAACGGGACATTTTCAGTCAGCGTGAACTCATCCGGCAAGATTTATAAGATGCGGTATGTCATAGAATCCGTGCCACTGGTTAACCAGTACACAGGGCAAAGCAACCTGCGAGCGATGATTGACTATTACACAAGAGTGATTTCAAATAACAGCGGAGGATTCCCTTATGTTGATGCGTCCCTGAATCCAGAATCGGATATTATGACACTGTTTAGAGAATATCGAAGTTTTGAGTACAAGTACCATATGAGGGAGAAGAAACTGTCTCCATTCACCTGTACAATAATATTCCAATGCAGCGGAGGTTTTTTGTCCGTGGCGGATGAGACGTATGATAGTCGCTTGCATAATTGAAGAAACGAATGAAAGTGAATAAAAATAGCATTATGAAAAAAGAGTTTTTGTTTATTATCTCCTTTGTGTTGATAGCTGGATGCAATCATACAGAAAACAAGGGCTTTTGCGGTTATTATCTCGGTGATAGCTATTCTGAGATACGTAGGCAGTTAAAAGACGAAGGTGTTTCCTATGATGAAGACTATGTGGATGATTCGGAGACAGTACAGTTTTTGGAGTTTAAGTCGAAATACAAAGACAAAATCAATAGGGTTGAAATAAGGCATGTGGCAGGGAGTGATGAAATATCTATGATTTCGACGAAATTATATTCGACATTTGATGATAATTCAGATTCATATTGGGCGTATAACTATTCTGATTATAAAGAGCGCAAGAAGTTGAGAAAGAAGCTGGACGAAAAGAATTTGGAAACTTTGAAAAAGATATTCAACGAATGCTCCAAGTGGGAATTGGATGTAACTAATAGTCACTACTCCAGTCCGGACAATTACATTGCACATTTTAAGGACGCAGAATATCCTGTTATATTTACATATAATAGAAGTCTATCTGGAACACTGAAATTTATGATTATTGTAGATTGTAGCTCTCTCTGGAAAGATGATTTATCTGTAATTGCTATTCTTGTGAATTGGAAACAGATGCAACCTTACATAAAAATATTCCCATAACCTAAAGAAAAAATTATGATAAGTATTGAAGTGACACTAAGGATTGCGCTTGAAGCGCACACTGGTCAAAAAGACCTTGACGGTAATCCTGCGATTCTGCATCCCCTTGCGGTTGGGCTTATGGGCAAGACGGAGGCGGAGATTAAGGCTGGATTCCTGCATGATGTCGTTGAGGATTCCTCAATCACCCTTGAGAGTTTGAAAAATAGAGGTGTGGAGGATGAGGTGCTCACGGCATTGGCACTCTTGTCACACAATAAGGCAAAAGTGGGATATTTTGAGTATGTGGAAAACATCATAGCCTCTGGCAATGTCACCGCAATTCATGTCAAACTTAATGACCTGCACCACAATCTGCAACGAGGCAAGGAGTCTTATGAAGCAGCCGTAGCCTCCAATGACACGGCCAAACTCATAGAACTTGAACGCATAAACGCCAAACATACAAGGGCGTTGGAAATGATTATAAAAGCTGGCTATGAGAACTGTATCTGACAAGGAACTGGCGGAGTTGCTCCGCTCCAATGAAATGGTCTATCTTCTGGACGACACTGATGAAATCGCATGGGGATTTCTCGGAGATGGAAAGAACCGTAGAAGAGTGGTGAGCAAGGCAAAGGGCAGGGAGCCTTTCGAGCACAACCCTAAGCAGCAGAACTCCAACAGTATGATCCGTGCTTATATGAATAAGGATGTGATGACAAAGGAGGAATTTGAAAACTACTGAACATGGATAAGAATGACATATTAAAGATTTGTCAATCGACAGGTTATACGGAGGGGACACTTATCTATGGTGGTTTTGTCAATGGAAAACATTATGTGTCATACGGGCGACATTTGGCGCACCATGTAAAGCATTAAGTATCAACAATATAACCATTTTTAGAGTTGCGAAAATATCAACTCTGAAAATGCTTAAAGCGGTAATAATCAGCGACTTACACGTTGCATCATGTGTCCAACATTGGTAACCTTTTTTCAGGACTATACAAGCGAAGAAGCACCGTCCGAAGGGTTAGCAAGGCATCCTCAGATGCCGGGCCGGAGCTGGCGGGCAGGGAAAGCCATTGTGGCGATGGAAAGCCCGAAGGCCCTGATGTGCCCCCTTGAAACGGGTGTCTGAGGGGGATTAACAAGTCGTCATCAGACGACCGGCCGGGTCCGTGTATTTGCGGGAGCAAATACGTGGAGGACGCAAAGGCCGCACGGAGTGTCAGGGTCTGGGACAGAGTTCCAATGAAAAACATGGGTTAGGGGGATTGACGAAGGCGCCTCGGAAAAGTAAAACGAATTTTCCTTTTCTCTCAGCTTTCACTATATTTGCATATTTGCAAGTTAAAATGAAGAAAGAGATGGAACTGAATAAATGCGTTATAATCGGCTCAGGCCCTGCGGGCTATACGGCTGCGATTTATGCAGGGAGAGCAGATATCCAGACCGTTCTGTATGAGGGAATGGAACCGGGCGGACAATTGACCACCACCACTATTGTGGAGAATTATCCGGGATTTGAGAACGGCGTGGATGCAAACTCCCTGATGGCATCGATGAAAGCTCAGGCTGCACGGTTCGGAGCGGAAATACGCCCTGGCAGGATTGTGGAAGCGGATCTTTCCGAAAGACCTTACAGACTGAAGGATGACACCGGAAAAGAAATCGTGGCAGAAGCATTGATAATAGCCACCGGCGCGACAGCGAAATATCTCGGCCTCCCTTCAGAGCAGAAATTCAAGGGTTTGGGCGTTTCAGCCTGCGCCACCTGTGACGGCTTCTTCTATCGGAAGAAAGACGTGGCAGTAGTCGGAGGAGGGGATTCCGCATGCGAAGAGGCCACCTACCTGGCAGGCCTTTGCAAAAAAGTCTATATGATTGTGCGCAGAGACGTCTTCCGCGCATCCAAAGCCATGCAGGAGCGCGTGGCAGCAACTCCGAATATCGAAGTGCTGTGGAACTGCAACACCCAGGAAGTCCTTGGAGACGACTCCGGAGTGACAGGCGCAAGACTGGTCAGAAAAGATGGTAAGGTTTTTGATATCAGCATTGACGGCTTTTTCCTCGGCATTGGCCATCATCCTAATTCCGAACTTTTCGCGAAATGGCTGAAAACAGACGAAAACGGATATATCATCACCGAGGGAAAAACTTCAGAAACAGGAGTTCCAGGCGTTTTTGCTGCAGGTGACGTGCAGGACCCGCATTACAGACAGGCTGTGACAGCGGCTGCATCAGGCTGCAGAGCGGCATTGGACGTGGAGAAATACCTGAATTCGCTGAAGTAAGTGACGGAAAAGTCTCATAAGACAAAGACGAATAAGAACGAATAATATATATAGAAATGAAATTTACCGGAAAAGTAATTCTTGGAGTTCTGGTCATTTCCGCGGCTGTCTCCTGCAAATCGCAGTTCGATGCGCTGCTTTCGAGCAATGATGTAGATGCCAAGTACAAGGCTGCCTTCGAATTGTTCAATAAAGGAAAGTACCAGAAGGCTGCTTCGCTGTTCGAATCAATGTCAGTGCTCACGGACGGTACTGAGAGAGATGACACCGTCCAGTATTACTGGGGCTTGAGCAATTACCGCTTCAAGGATTATGTGACCGCGGAGGCAAACTTCACAAGGTTCGTAACCAATTTTCCGCGCAGTCCGTTTGCAGAAAACGCCAGATTCCTCAGAATCGACTGCCTCTACAGGTCCACATACAGATATGAACTGGACCAGACACCTACCAAGGTGGCGATAGCTGCGATTTCAGAATATCAGAAGGACTACGGCACTCAATCTCACGCTACCGAGTGCGCGGCGATGCTTAACGACCTGAACGAGAGACTTGACAGGAAAGCCTACGAATCAGCCCGGCTCTATTTCAATATGGAAGACTACAAAGCCGCCAGAGTCGCGTTCAGGAATACGCTCAAGGACAATGCGGACAACATCTATCGTGAAGACATCCTGTACTACATTGCCAAATCTTCCTACAAATACGCTCAGCTGAGCGTGCACTCCAAGCAGAAAGAGCGCTATCTCACCTTCATTGACGACTACCTGAATTTCGTGGGCGAGATACCTCAGTCCAAGTATTCAAGAGAATTGAAGACACTGTATGCGAGAGCCCAGAAGGCACTTGGACGCAACACCAGCGATGAAGAAATAGCCGGCACGGACAAGTCATTTGCCAAAGAGCGCAAGACTGCCGAGAAAGCGGACAAGCAGCAGAAGAAATAGAATCAGTTCCAAAACTTTTGAAACTTTCTTGAAATCGCTGAAGTATATACTTATAGAGGCACATGGAAGGCCTCAGAGTAAATGAAATTTAATTTAAAAGACGAAAATGGATAAGAAAATCGTACCGCAGAACACCATTACAAGAGATGTGAAAGACCTTGCAGCTCCTACAGGAAACCTTTATGAGTCAGTGGTGATTCTGTACAAGAGGGCCAACCAGATTGCTCTTGCAGAGAAGAAAGAACTTAACAAGAAACTCGAGGACTTCAAGAATGACCGCGATTCGATGGACGAAGTGTTCGAAAACCGTGAGCAGATCGAGATATCAAAATATTACGAAAGACAGCCTAAACCTGTTCTCGTGGCGATTTCTGAATTTGAAAACGGAGAACTTTCATACAGAATGGCAAATCACGACAATGCAGAATCAGCAGAAACACCTGCTCCTGCACATAAAGTGACTGAGGAATAGTATTTCCTTGCTATGCTGAGCTCCCTTCACATAAAGAACTACGTACTTATAGACTCGCTGGATATAGATTTTCCTGCGGGTCTCGTCATTATTACCGGTCAGACCGGTGCCGGCAAGTCCATCATACTCGGAGCATTGTCACTGGTACTGGGCGGTAAATCAGACACTTCCGCTATCGGAACAGCAGGCGACAACTGCGTGGTCGAGGCGGAGTTTGAGGTCAATGACGAAGACAGTTCCCTGAAGAACTTCCTCGACGAAAACGACATCGATTTCGACGGAAGAAATCTCGTGATAAGAAGGGTGCTCAACTCCTCCGGCAGGTCCCGTTCTTTTGTCAATGACTGCCCGGCTTCAGTAAAAGTCCTTTCCGCATTGTCCTCCCGCCTGATCGACATCCACTCCCAGCACGAGACCATGTTGCTCAGGGACAAGACTTTCCAGATGTCAATGCTGGACCACTTTGCGGATGACACGGCTCTTCTTTCCTCATGCCGTGAGGCCTGGACAGAACTGGCCGGCCTGAAATCCGAATACGCATCAGTTACGGAGACATTGACCAAGATGAATGCGGAACAGGACTATAATCAGGCCCAGTATTCACAGCTCGAAGCCGCCAAACTCAAGGAAGGCGAACTGGAAGATCTGGAAGTGGAGCAGAAACAGCTTGCAAATGCCGAGGAGATAAAGTCAAGTCTCTATCAGATAGAGAATTATTTCAATCCGTCAGCCGATGACGGACAGGATGAACGTCCGTCGCTTGACTTCATCCTGAAAGAATCGTCCAAGCTGTTGGACAAGATTTCCGACTATGTCCCGGCCGCGTCTGCATTGTCCTCACGCATCGAATCTTCACGCCTGGAACTCGACGACATCCTTTCTGAAGTCTCTGACCTGGAGGCCAGGACAGATGTTTCCAATGAAAGACTCCAGGAAGTAGATGACAGATTGTCAATGCTTTATGATCTTATGAAGAAGCATTCGTGCTCTAGCATTGAGGAACTTATAGCATTGAGAGACAAACTTTCGGAGGCATTGGCCGACACCTCTGTGCTCGAGGCGAGGAAAGCGGAACTCAAGAAACTTATCGCAGATGCGGAAGCCAAATTGGATGAAGCATGTAAGAGTCTTCATGAAGCCAGGGCGAAAGCCGCTCCTCAGTTTGCCGATTCCATCTGCCGCTCGATCCGTTCTCTGGAACTGGACAGGGCACTATTCGATGTCATTCTCGAACCGGCTCAGCAGGGACCTTCAGGCTCGGATTCCATACTTTTCCGATTCTCATCTACAGGCAAGAACCCAGTAGATGTAGCAAAATGTGCATCCGGAGGTGAAATGTCCCGTATAATGCTCTGTCTCAAGGCAATGATGGCCCGCTACACGAATATGCCGTCGATGATTTTCGATGAGATCGACACAGGCGTTTCCGGCAGCGTGGCAGACAAGATGGGCGAAATGATATGCAGCATGGGCGAGTATATGCAGGTATTCGCTATAACGCATCTCCCGCAGGTTGCGGCCAAAGGCGATTCACATTACATTGTCACCAAGACATTTGAATCTGACGACCGGGCCGTCACTTCCATCCGCAGAATCTCAGGCGAAGAGCGCCTCATGGAAGTAGCGCGCATTCTCAGCGGCTCCAAAGTCACCCCTGAGGCCATTGCAAATGCAAAGTCTCTACTCGGAAATTAGTGCGCTTCCTGTAAAAAACTATCTTCTGACTATTTTTATAGAGTAATCAGGGCCGTAAACAATGCGGCGTACACCCTCATTGACATAACCTCCGTCCTCGCTCTGTCTGAAAAGCAGGTCGGTCTGCATCATAGGCGTATTGTCGAGTCTGCCTACGAATTTCATCCAATTCCTGCCGTAGGTGGCTTTCATCTTGATGAAGAAGTATGCAAGGTCGTAGCCCTGGAAAGAGAACTGAGTAGGCTCAGCATTGTACAGAGCCCTGTATTCGAGAATGAACTGGCGTACCTTCTCATTGTCATAATCGATATAGTAGGCAGTCGAGATTCTAGTCTTGAGATTATGGAGATTCTCCACATCGATGGTCTCGAAAGACTTTATCTTGGACGGGCTGTAGAGAACCACATTGAACTTTCTGTAAACCAGCATGTCCAGATTTCTCACGACATCATTCACGAAAGCTTCGCTCTCCGAATTGATAATCACTCTGTTGGTGCCGGTCTTGGTCATAAGTTCGCCCATGACATTGGCCGCATTCCTGCCCTCAAGAATATTGTAGGAATATCTGATGACATTCAGTCCGGCATTTTCCACAGCCTCGTTCATCTGCTGGACAGCACTGTTTGCTGAAGCATTCTTTTCGCTGATTACCAGTATCTTGTCTCCTGAACGGTTTTCGCTTTTTACCCAATTTGCCAAGTCATTGAACTGCATGGCAGACGAAGCCGGAGCCTGGATGAGATTTCTGTGGGACGGTATCAGGCTGGCTGTCCTGTGGTCGAGCGGAGAAATGATATAGGTATCCTCGCTGCTGATGGAAAGTACCCTTTCAATCGTCTCAGTCTTGAGCGGTCCTATGCAGATGTCACTTTCGTTCATCCTCTGCGCAGTCACGGGAGCAGTGCTTCCCGGTGCATCATAGACGCTCAGATCCACGTCAATGCCCTCTTTCCCGAGTTCCCTCACTGCCATGAGCACACCGCTGTAGAAATCCATAGACGTCTCGCTCGGTGATGTGGTCGAAGCTTTGAAAGGCATTATCAGCAAGGCATTTACCTTGGACTGTCTGGATAGAGAGTAGTCCTCCTCGGGTTTCTGATGAACTGTACTTTCCGCTGGAGTCTCTTTTACGTCAGCGGCAGGAGTAACCGCCTTTGCCGTACTCTTCTTCTCAGCTTCGAGTTCCCTTACCTTGGCGGCAGTCGGAATCCTCAGTTTCTGTCTGTTCTTGAGTTTGGAAGTCTTGAGGCCATTGTAGGACATCAGCAGTTCCTTGGAAATCGAGTATTTGTAGGCAATGTCTTCGATGTCCTCATACCATTTCGTGACATGAATGGTACAATCGTCCTTTTTGTTGTCAGCTTTCTTGTTGTCATCCTTTCTGCGGGATTCAGAAACTGATTTTTCCTGTTTTTCAGGCTCTGGAGCTGTCTGTTCCGCAGGTTTTGCCTGAGAGCCTGCAGTAGGGATGAGAATTATAGAATTCTTCTTCAGTCCGACAGTCTTGAGGTCGAGCTCCGGATTTGCATTGCAGATGTCATCCACGCTCACGCCATAAGCCTTGGCGATGGAGAACAGCGTCTGCTTCTCCAGTACGACATGAGAATAATAAACCTTTCCGTCACTGCCTCTGACCTTTTCTTTCGAGACGGTGACAGGAGCCTGAGTATATGTCTGGGCAGACGCCGTAGCCTGCATACAGGCCATCACGATCACTGCACTTATGCCTGCCTTAAGTAAATTCATTCTCATATTGACTGCTCTATAATGATTCTGCAAATGTTCTGAGAGTGTCGCAGAAAGCCGACCAGGACAGTCTTCTTTTCTCAGAACGGATTCTGTCAATGAAACCTTCCCTTTCTTCAGGATGGCTGAAGAACGACACGATCTCCTTCCGGATACATTCCGGTTCCGCCTCCTCAGCGACAATACCCGTGCCAGTATCGCCGATAGTGCTTTTCAGTCCGCCAACATCTGTCACGATCATCGGAACCTCAAAGTGGTACGATACCGAACTGATGCCGCTCTGCGTAGCGCTCCGGTAAGGCAGAACAGTCACATCGGCCGCCGAGAAATAATCCTTCACCTCCGAGTCCTTTATATATTTGGGATAGAGATGAATCCTGTCTTTGCCGGGAATACTGTCAATGATGTCCTGATATTCCTTGAACGAACCGTAAGGCTCCCCGGCGATTATCAGCTGATAACTGTCATCGAGGCCTTCGAATGCCCTCAGCAGAATATCCAGGCCCTTATAATGCCGTATCAGACCGAAGAACAATATGTTTTTCTTTCTGTGTTCAAGGCCCAGCTTGTCCTCGGCATCCTCCCTCTTGAGCTTTTCACCGAAATGGGAGTACAGCGGATGCTGGCGCATAATGTATCTGGCATCAGGCTTCAGCCGCAGCAGATCCTCAGTCACGGCATCGCACATCGTGACGAAACCGTCACACCCTTTCAAGAAATACTTCGTGAAAGGAGTATCGAAGAAACGCTGCTCGTGCGGAACCACATTGTCCAGAATACCGATTACCTTGCAGTGTTTTCCGGCATGTCTTGCCACGAAACCGAGCGAAGGCGCGAAATAGGACATCCAGTACCTCATGATGAGGACATCAGGCTCCCATTCCCTGATTTTCTTTGCCGCGCTTATCCAGGAAAACGGATTGGCCGTATCCAGTATTGCAGTGCTTTCCACCGGTGCCGCTTCATCATCCGGCGTGACATACTGAGTCTTGCCCGGAAACAGGAAGTCCGGGTACTGCCTGGTGAAATTGAACGCCTTGACGATATCAGTTTTGCCCAGTTCGGCGTATAAGGCTGCGTTGAACTGGGCAATTCCTCCTCTGAAAGGATAGAAGCAGGAAAGTACTGCGATTTTCACTATTTAGTTCTTCTTATCTTCTTTCTTGGTCTGAGCTCCTGTGCTCTTGGACTTGCTCTTCACATACTCTTCATTGAGCTTTGTGATGATGTCCTCAGTAACGTCGAGAGAACTGTCAGCAGCTGCAACAGGAGACGGGAGAATGTCACCGGATGTAGAGATGACCATAGCATAACCGTTCTCTACAGCATATCTGTCGAGGAACTGCTTGATGGCATCGCCGATATTGTTCATCATAACCTGCTGCTCCTCAGCGATTTCCTGCTGCTTCTGATTTGCATAAGCATTGAAATCATTCCTCTGCTGGTCGAGTTTCTGAGCCTGAACTTCAGCTGCGGAACGGAGCATGAGACCCTTGTTCATCTTCTCCTGGAAAGAATTCACATCACTCTGGAGTTTGTTGCCTCTTCTGTTCACCTCTTCCTGGATGCCCTGTGCCTTGGATTCTACAACAGACCTGAGGTCGTTTGCCATATCATAGTCAGTAATCACCTTGTCGAGGTTGAAATATACGATGGCACCGTTGGCAACAACAGCGGATTCAGAATTTTCTGCACCCTGAGCGCCTGATTTCTTGCCTGAGAACAATGTTACTGCCGCGAGTGCTGCCACAGCAACAAGGGCTATGACGCTGAGAATTAATGGTGTGTTTTTCATTATTGTTTGATTTTAATAATTATCGTTTATAGTTTATCGTTTTTTACGCAGTCGCAAAATTACTAAAAGATTTAGTAATCCTAAAAAAATCATTTGGGAATCTTCGCGAGTCTTTTCGGTCTATATTCCTTTTCTCATCAGTCGTGTGCGTCCAGCACACTCCATCTTCTAAAAGTAATCTATCCTCGAAAATCTATCGCAAATCTTTACCAACTTATTTTTTAAGGCTTACTTATTTTGGAAAGATATTCATGGATAGTTTTCTCCAGGCCCATATACAATGCATCGCAGATGATGGCATGGCCTATCGAAACCTCGGCCGTCCACGGGATGGACCTTATGAAATATTCGAGATTCACGAGGCTCAGGTCGTGGCCCGCATTGACATCCAGACCGCATTCTCGCGCACGTTCAGCCGCCACCACATAAGGCCTCACCGCATTCTCGCGGCCGCCCTCGTAACCCGACGCATAGGCCTCCGTATAAAGCTCCACCCTGTCGGCACCGCAGGCGGCAGCCCCCTCCGCCATCTTAGGGTCCGGGTCAATGAAAATCGACGTTCTGATGCCGCGGGACTTGAATTCCTTGCAGACCTCAGTCAGGAAATCCCTGTTTTTCAATGTATCCCAGCCGGCATTGGACGTGATGACATTCTCCGCGTCCGGAACCAATGTGACCTGCGTCGGGACCACCTCATTGACAAGGTCGATGAACTTCGGAATCGGATTCCCTTCAATGTTCATTTCCACGTCAATAAGCTTCTTGATGGCTCTCGCATCTGCATATCTTATATGCCTCTCATCAGGCCTCGGATGTACTGTGATACCTTCTGCGCCGAATCTCACGCAATCCACCGCCGCCTTCTCCACGTCCGGCATATTGCCGCCACGCGCATTGCGGATAGTGGCAATCTTGTTGATGTTGACACTCAGTTTTGTCATAATCGTATAATTACATTCTTGACAAAAATAGACAATAATATGCAAAAATTGTAAAGAAAATGCTAATTTTGGCACTCTCACATTCATTGGACCGAAATTTACAACATCTGATTCTATGCTTTTGGGTATATATATAAAGAATAGGGAACTGGTAGGCAACCCCCGTCTCGCCGAAATGGAGAAGGCGCTCGTGGCCGACGGAAACGAGTTGTACAGCATCTGCAGCAGAGAAGATGTCAGGAAAGGGACCGACATGGTGCTCAGCGTAGGCGGAGACGGCACATTCCTGTCCGCATCCAAACGAGTGGCTGACAGCGGAATACCTATTCTCGGCGTGAACCTCGGCCGCCTCGGATTCCTGTCGGAAAACAGGCCCGAAGATATCCCCGCAGCATTGAAAGATGCAGATTATGAACTGGAGAACAGGACAATGCTGAAGGCCTCGCTGCCGCAAACCGCCGAAGTTCCGGACTCGCTCTCGTTCTGGCCTTATGCCCTGAATGAAATCACTGTCCATCGCAGCGGAGCCGCCATGCTGGGAATCAATGTCTCCATCAATGGGGACAGCCTGCCGACTTATTGGGCGGACGGGCTTCTTGTCGCTACAAGTTCCGGTTCCACAGCCTACTCGCTCAGTGCGGGCGGTCCGATCTGTACCCCGGATGCCAAAGTGCTCATCATAGCCCCGATAGCGCCGCACAACCTCAATGTACGCCCGCTTGTGGTGCCCGAAAACACCAGGATAAACATCTCCACAGTCTCCCGTGACGGCAACGTGATTCTCACGATGGACAACAGGACATTGACCGTGGATGATTCCACTTCGATCGATGTGTCTGTGGCACAGTTTTCGCTAAAACGTGTACGGCTTCCGAAATCCAGTTTCGTGAAAGCGCTTACAAGCAAGCTCTTCTGGGGAGAGGATATCAGAAATAACGCAGATTGACAACCATCAGTTTAATGGAAAACAACAGCAGAATACCTGTCCACGTGTCCATCATCATGGACGGAAACGGACGTTGGGCTCAGGAAAGGGGCCTTGAACGTGTTTGTGGTCACAAGAAAGGTGTGGAAACCGTCAGGAAAGTAACAGAAGCTGCGGCTGAAGCCGGAGTGAAATATCTGTCTCTCTATGCCTTCTCGGAAGAAAACTGGGGGAGACCGAAAGAGGAAGTGGACTTCCTGATGCATCTGATGATGGATTCGATAGCCGCAGAGGTTGAGGCCCTGGTGAAAAACGGCGTGAGATTCCACGTTCTCGGAAATCTTGAAAGACTCCCGGAAGGACTCAGGGAGGCGATTGCCATGCTTGAGAAGAAGACAGAGGCGAACAATGTGCTGGACCTGATACTGTTCGTGAGCTACAGTGGAAAATGGGACCTGTTCCAGGCTGCGAAAAAATTCGCGGAGGCGAACTCCGGCAAGGACATCGCCTCGATAGATGATATGAACGAACTGTCGAAATATCTTGTCACGGACGGTTTTCCGGATCCGGACCTGATCATCAGAACATCTGGAGAACAGCGGATAAGCAACTATCTTTTGTGGCAGGGAGCCTATTCAGAACTGCTTTTCGTGAAAAAAATGTGGCCTGATTTCGACAAACAGGATTTCTTTGATGCGATAGAAGAATTCTCTTCCAGAAATCGCAGATATGGAAAAGTGAAATAAATACCGTATATTTGTCAGATTATTATTGAGTAGGATGAATTCAGTGACCAAGATATTTTGTCTTTCAGTGCTCGCATTGTCGGCAGTTCCGGCGTTTGGCCAGCACAAGGGAGGCGCAGTCGAGATTGACTACAATAATCCGCGGACATACATTGTCGGCGGAATCAAGGTGGAGGGAAACCGCGCTTTCGGAGACAAGCAGATTCTTCAGCAGTCGGGTTTGAGGACAGGAATGGAAGTTACCATCCCTGGTGATGACATTTCCTCTATCGTGAAGAGACTGTGGATGCAGAGATATTTCCAGGACGTTGCTGTCTATGTGGATTCATTGAACGCATCGAAGGATACGGTATTTCTCAAATTGGCCATTCAGGAGCGTCCGAGAGTGTCCAGATGGACTTTCTCCGGAGTCAAGAGCGGTGAGAAGAAGGATTTGCAGGAGCGCCTGAACTTCAAGCGAGGCGGCGAATACTCCGACTACGTGGCCAGGACATCCGTGGACATCATCAAGAGATATTATCAGGGAAAAGGCTTCCTCGATGTGAAGGTCGAGCCTCAGGTCCAGAAAGATACCATCATCAGGAACGCGATCCGCGTGAACTATGCGGTCGAGAGAGGACCGAGAATCCGTATCAAGACCATCAACTTCATCGGCAATGACCATGTCAGTGATTTCAAACTTGCCAAGTCGATGAAGAAAACCAAGTCTGCCAAGATCTATAACTTCTTCAGCAGCAAGAAGTTCAATGAAAAAGAATATCTGAATGACAAGAAGTCCCTCATCAGCGCCTTCAATGAAGCGGGCTACAGGGATGCGAGACTGCTGAAAGACAGTATATATATGGTGAAGCCGGGCAGGCTCGGAATCGATTTCACCATCGATGAAGGAAAGAAATACTATTTCAGAAACATAACCTGGACAGGAAACTCGGTATATGCCACAGACGCGTTGAACTCGATTCTCCAGATTCACAAAGGCGATCCGTATGACGTCGTGACCATGGAGAAGAGACTCCAGGGCGGCGGAAAACAGGGCGATATGGATGTATCCAAGCTCTATAGGGACAACGGTTATCTCTTCTTCAATGTCCAGCCGGTCGAACTGAACGTGGCCGGGGACTCCGTCGATGTGGAAATCCGTATGGCGGAAGGAAAGCAGGCGACATTGAACAATATCATCATCAACGGTAACGACCTTACCAATGAGAGGGTGGTCCGCCGTCAGGTGTTCACAAGGCCAGGATACCTTTTCAGCCAGAGCGACTTCGAGCGTTCCATCCGTGAGATCGCATCTCTGGGACAGTTTGACCCTGAGGCAATTACTGACCCTGCGAAAGGATATTCCATCATCCCTGACCAGATGAACAGCACGGTGGATATCGTCTATAACGTGACGGAAAAGCCGTCCAGCCAGCTGGAACTTTCAGGAGGTTGGGGCGGACGTACATTCGTCGCCACAGTCGGTGTCAGCTTCAACAACTTCTCCACAAGAAGAATGTTCGACAAGACGGCATGGAGACCGGTGCCTCTCGGAGATGCGCAGAACCTCTCTTTCCGATTCCAGACCAGCGGTACATACTATTCTTCATTGTCAGCAAGTTTCGTGGAGCCGTGGCTCTTCGGCAAGAAGCCTACATCACTCAGTCTCTCAGCATATTACAGCCGCCAGACCAACTCCTATCTGATGTGGAACATCCTGAACAACGACAAGCAGTTCGAAGTATATGGATTCTCCGCTGGACTCGGAAACAGACTGAAATGGCCGGACAACTATTTCGTCCTTTACAACCAGCTCAGCTGGCAGACATACAAGCTTACCAACTGGTTCTCGAACTACTTCATCTTCGATGACGGTACTTCGCACAACTTCAGTTACACGTTGGGATTGTCCAGGACATCTACCGACCAGCAGATCTATCCGCGTCAGGGTTCAGACCTCTCATTCACGGTGCAGTTGACGCCTCCGTACTCATTGTTCCGTCACAAGGACAAGGCAAATCTCGACGCATCAGGAAAACCGGCTTATGTAAGCAATCCGCGCGACATCAATTACGACAAATGGACCGCGCCTGACAGATACAGGTGGATCGAATATCACAAATGGTCGTTCAAGGGCTCTCTCTACACGAAACTCGTGGGTGACCTCGTCCTGATGACCAGGGCTCAGTTCGGTTATCTCGGCTACTATAACAGAAAATGGGGATATTCTCCATTCGAGGGCTTCCTCGTCGGAGGTGACGGTATGTCAGGATATAACTCCTACGGATCTGAAGTCATTGCCTTGAGAGGTTACGAGAACTACTCGCTCACTCCTTACAGGGCTACTGCATACAGCTCGAACGGTTATTCATATGCGGGCAATGTCTATGACAAGTTCACAGTAGAGTTGCGCTATCCGATTGTGATGCAGCCTCAGTCCACGATTTTTGCATTGGTATTCCTCGAGGGAGGTAACTGCTGGGCTGATATCCGCGATTTCAATCCGTTCCAGATCAAGCGTTCTGCCGGAGTCGGCGTCAGGGTATATCTCCCTGTCATCGGACTTCTCGGAATCGACTGGGGTTACGGATTTGATGACAAGACCAATGGAAAGAGCCAGTTCCACTTCCTTATCGGACAACAGTTCTAAAAGATATCACATTGTTTGAAACAAAAACAGTAACTAATATGAAAAAGGTAATTTTGATTGCAGCTGCAGCGCTTATGACATTGTCAGCGTCAGCTCAGAATTTAAAGTTTGCTCATGTGAATTTCAATGAGCTCGTAATGCTTCAGCCTGCGGCAGATTCTGCCAGGGCACAGCTTGCTGCTTCTCAGCAGGATGCTCAGGATACTTTCAAGAGCATGCAGGATGAGTTCCAGGCTAAGTACACCCAGTATCAGCAGAAAGTGAATACTTGGACTCCGGCTATCCGTGAGAGCAAGGAAAAAGAACTTCAGGATATCCAGAACAGAATCGAAGAGTTCAACCAGTCCATCCAGCAGGAACTTCAGCAGCAGCAGAGCCAGCTGATGGCACCTATACAGCAGAAAGCTGTCGAGGTGGTTCACAAACTTGCCAAGGAAGGCGGTTTCATCTACGTCTTCGAAGAGGGCTCATTGCTGTTTGTGGATGAGGCTCAGAGCGTTGACCTTACTCCTGCAGCAAGAAAGGCTTTGAACATTCCGGAGGGCAGAACATTGGAGTCTCTCCAGCAGGAACTTCAGGCAAAGCAGCAGTAGTTTTAGGCATATGATTTACAAGGCGGTATCTGAGGATGCCGCCTTTTGCATTTTATAGCAAAATTCTTACAATTTATTATTGTTTTAACGTTTTTTGTTATTAGATTTGCATAGAACTACGTATAATTCTTTAAAATTTTTAAAGGAATGCAACATAAAGTCATTGACGCCAACGACGTTGTGATAAGATTTGCCGGTGACTCCGGTGACGGAATGCAGCTTACAGGTACTTTGTTCGCCAATATGTCCGCCATCTATGGTAACGGCTTGTCCACTTTCCCTGACTATCCGGCTGAAATCCGCGCTCCGAAAGGAACAGTTGCCGGAGTCTCAGGTTTTCAGGTGCATATAGGTAATCATAAGGTAAATACACCGGGCGATTTCTGCGACATGCTTGTCGCTATGAATCCTGCGGCTCTCAAGGCCAATGCCAAATGGCTGAAGCGCAATGCCCTCGTTCTCGTGAATGAAAACGCGTTCGATGACCTCGGCATGAAGAAGGCCGGATTTACAGGAAACCCGTTCGAAGAACTGCATATCGAGGACCGCACCATCATCTGCTCTCCGATCACCAAACTTACGGAAGACAGTCTGAAAGACAGCGGCCTGGATGTCGTGTCAGTCCACAAGTGCAAGAATATGTTCACGCTCGGAATGGCCTGCTTCATTTATGAGCGTCCTTTGGAATTCATCTACGACTATATAGAGAAGAAGTTCAAGAAGAAGCATCCTGAGATGATTGCCCCTAACAAGAAGGTGGTCTTCGACGGATATAACTATGCATCCAATATCCAGGCGGTTGCCGACACATATCGCGTGGCGCCTGCTCCTCTCGAGAAAGGAACATACAGAAACATCACCGGTAATCAGGCTGCCGCATGGGGACTTATCGCAGCTGCCGAGAAAGCTCGCCTTCCTCTGTTCTGCGGTTCATACCCTATCACTCCGGCTACCGCTATCCTCGAAGAACTAGCCATTCATAAGAATCTGAATGTCAAGACAATGCAGACCGAGGACGAAATCGCCGGAATCTGCTCTGCTATCGGTGCGGCATTCGCAGGAAACCTGGCTGTCACCACGACATCAGGACCGGGTCTCTCACTGAAATCAGAAGCATTGGGCCTTGCGGTCATGACTGAACTTCCGCTTGTGGTAATTGACGTACAGCGAAGCGGTCCTTGTACAGGTATGCCTACCAAGACTGAGCAGGCTGACCTGAACCAGGCTCTCTACGGCAGAAACGGAGAAAGCCCGATGGTGGTCATGGCTGCCCATTCGCCTGCGCATTGCTTCGAAATGGCGTTCATGGCGGCAAAAGTAGCATTGGAGCATATGGTTCCGGTTATGCTGCTTTCAGAGGGTTATCTCGGAAATGGTTCTGAGCCGTGGAGAGTTCCGTCAATGTCACAGATGCCTGAGATTCATCCGCGTTATGCACACGAAGGGGAAGGCAAATTCAAACCTTTCCGGCGTGACCCTCAGACGCTTGCCCGCGAATGGGCGGTGCCTGGCATGAAGGGCTGCGAGCACCGTGTCGGCGGATTGGAGAAAAACCATGACGGTGTCCTTTCCAATGCGCCTGAGAATCACGAGCTTATGGTCCGGGAAAGAGCGGAAAAAGTGGCGAGAGTCGCTGCCGACCTCCCGTTGCTCAAGGTCAATGGCCCGGAGAGCGGAAAAGTGCTTCTTGTCGGGTGGGGCGGAACATACGGCCATATCGAGTCAGCTGTAGAAGAACTCAGGGCCGAGGGCAAAGAAGTCAGCTTTGCTCATTTCGATTTCATTGATCCTCTGCCGTCAAATACTGCTGAGGTTTTCTCGAAATTTGAGAAAATCATCGTGTGTGAACTCAATACAGGTCAGTTTGCCTCATACCTGAGGACAATGGTTCCGGGAAGAGAATATCTGCAGTGCAACAAGGTCCAGGGACAGACATTCCTTGTCCGTGACATTGTTGAAAGTGTAAATGAAAAAGCGTAATTACTATGGCAAAATATACTTTCAAGGATTTCAAAAGCGACCAGGAAGTAAGATGGTGTCCTGGATGCGGTGATTATTCCGTGTTGGCATCTTTGCAGAAGGTTCTTCCTATAGTGTGCGAAGAAAAAGGCATTGACAAGGAAAAAGTGGTGGTCATTTCCGGTATCGGATGCTCCTCACGACTTCCTTATTATATGAATACATACGGTTTCCACAGTATTCACGGCCGTGCTACAGCCATCGCTACCGGTATCAAGGTGGCGAATCCTGAGCTCAGCGTATGGCAGGCGAGCGGTGACGGTGACGCATTGGCCATCGGCGGAAACCACTTCATCCACGCCATCAGAAGAAATGTGGATATCAATATAATGCTCTTCAACAACCAGATCTACGGTATGACCAAAGGGCAGTATTCTCCTACATCCAAGCTTGGCGCGATAACCAAGACTTCGCCTTACGGTACTGTGGAACATCCGTTCAGCCCGGGAAGTCTTGTATTGGGAGCGAAAGGTACGTTCTTCGCCAGAAGCATGGATACGGAACTCTCATTGAATCAGGAGATTATGCTTGCGGCATCCAGACATGCCGGAACAGCAGTTATGGAATTTCTGACGAACTGCGTGATCTTCAACAACGGCTCGCACGCTGACCTTTCAGACAGGGAGCACAAGGCGGAGAGGACCATCCTTCTCAAGAAAGGCGAGAAAATGCTTTTCGGCAAGGACAAGGAGAAGGGCCTGATGCTGTGCGACATGAAGCTGAAAGTGGTCCGTATCGGAGAAGACGGCGTGACACTCGACGATATCCTCGTGCATGACCCGACAGCTGACAATCTCGGACTTCAGACAATGCTTGCCGAGATGAAGGGACCGGATTTCCCTGTGGCATTGGGCGTCATCAGGGACGTGGACGACATCACCTACGATGAAGAAGTGAACAAGCAGATGGAGAGTGTAAAGGCCAATGCCAAGATCCATTCCGTGGATGAACTGCTTCACAGCGGCTCCACATGGGAAGTTTGATGAGAATTAACGAAACTGATTGTATAACCAATAATTAATAATGCGATGAGAACAGAAGAAATAATGGCCAGACTCCAGGCCAAGTATCCTACGGAGAAAGAGTACCTCCAGGCTGTACGTGAAGTGCTTGAATGCATCGAGGATGTGTATAACAAACATCCTGAATTCGAGAATGCAAGAATTATCGAGCGCCTCGTGGAGCCGGACAGAATGTTTACATTCCGTGTTACTTGGGTTGATGACAATGGTGATGTTCAGACAAATACCGGATATCGTGTACAGTTCAACAACGCTATCGGACCATATAAGGGCGGTCTCCGCTTCCATCCTTCAGTAAACCCTTCCATCCTGAAGTTCCTCGGATTCGAGCAGACATTCAAGAACGCGCTCACCACACTTCCTATGGGTGGCGGCAAAGGCGGTTCGGATTTCAACCCTAAGGGCAAGTCTGAGGGCGAGATCATGAGATTCTGTCAGGCATTCATGCTCGAACTGTGGAGAAATATCGGTCCTGACATGGACGTTCCTGCCGGTGATATCGGCGTAGGCGGCCGTGAAATCGGTTTCCTCGAGGGAATGTACAAGAAACTTACACGCGAGCACAACGGTGTGCTTACCGGCAAGGGCCTTTCTTTCGGCGGTTCGCTCATCCGTCCTGAGGCTACCGGCTTCGGTGCAGTCTATTTCCTGCAGCATATGCTCCATAACCACCAGGCAGACCTCGACATCAAGGGCAAGACCGTGGCCGTTTCCGGTTTCGGTAACGTATCATGGGGCGCTTGCGTGAAGGCTACTGAGCTCGGTGCCAAGGTTGTAGCCATCTCAGGACCTGACGGCGTCATCTATAACCCTAACGGAATGACCAAGGAGAAACTCGACTATATGCTCGAACTCCGCGCTACCTGCAACGACGTGGTTGCACCGTTCGCCGAGAAATTCCCGGATGCGACATTCATCCAGGGCAAGAAGTCATGGAGTATAAAGTGCGATATAGCAATGACTTGCGCATTCCAGAACGAAATGTCCAAAGAGGATGCCGAGGAACTTATTGCAAACGGTACTTGGTGCTGCGTAGAGGTTTCCAACATGGGCTGCCAGCCGGGCGCTATCGAGGCGTTCCAGAAAGCCAAGATCCTCTTCGCTCCAGGAAAGGCTGTCAATGCAGGTGGCGTAGCTACCTCAGGTCTGGAAATGACACAGAACGCCATGCATCTCAGCTGGACAGCGAAAGAGGTGGACGAGAAACTCCACGGCATCATGGACGCCATCCATGCTTCCTGCGTCAAGTACGGCACACAGGAGGACGGATACATAAACTATGTGAAGGGCGCCAACATCGCAGGCTTCATGAAAGTTGCCGAGGCGATGCTTGCCCAGGGCATAATCTAAGTCAATTCTACAGGGCGGTTCTTCGGGACCGCACCTTGGATGTATATATGGCGGGTGCATTTTTATGTGCCCGTCATTATTGTTTATGAAATCGAAATTGCCTATATTCGCACTTTGTTGTTGAAAAACCAGACAATAATATTATTCAAAACATAAAATGTCAACTGAAACAGTTAAACCGACGTCGGCATTTCCGGTAAAGAAGCTCATCCTGCTTCTTCTTGCCGTAGCCGTATTCCTATTTTTCTGGTTCGTGCCGAGATCATTCTTCGGAATTGCAGCGGACGGAACCCCTATCTTGACAGTAATCCAGCAGAGAACAGTAGCTATTTTTGCACTGGCCGCATTGATGTGGATGTTTGAAGTCCTGCCTACTTGGGCGACTTCCGTGACCATCATTGTCCTGCTGCTTTTCACGATATCGGACAGTTGTCCGCTTTTCCTGCGAGGAAGCCAGGTCGAGCCTGCCGCATTGGGCACGTTCGTGAGCTACAAGGCGATACTCGCTGCATTTGCAGACCCGACCATCATGCTTTTCTTGGGCGGATTCATTCTTGCAATAGCAGCCACTAAGGTTGGTCTTGACGTCCAGCTCGCTCGAGTGCTCCTCATTCCTTTCGGAAACAAACCAAAATACGTCCTCCTGGGCTTTCTCCTGGTGATCGGCCTGTTCTCAATGTTCATGAGCAACACAGCCACTGCGGCCATGATGCTCACGTTCCTGGCACCGGTCCTCAAGACCTTGCCTGCAGACGAGAGAGGAACTGCCGGACTTGCATTGGCGATTCCTATTGCTGCGAACCTCGGCGGTATCGGAACCCCTATCGGAACTCCTCCGAATGCCATTGCGCTCGGTTATTTGAATGAGACAATGCATCAGTCCATCGGTTTCGGCGAGTGGATGATAATAATGGTCCCTTACGTGATCGTGATGCTTCTGTTCGCATGGGTGCTCCTGCTCAAGCTCTTCCCGTTCAAGTCCGACAAGATCGAATTGAAGATAGAATCCACAAGAAAGGCTGATGCCAAGACATATATCGTATGGGTAACATTCGCTGTGACCATCCTGATGTGGGTGTTGGACAGGTTTACGGGTGTCAATGCCAATGTAGTGGCTATGATTCCGGTGGGCGTGTTCTGTGCCACAGGTGTCATCAAGGCCAGTGACTTGAAGGATATAGAGTGGAGTGTGTTGTGGATGGTAGCCGGCGGTTTCGCACTCGGCATTGCCCTGAACAAGACCGGTCTTGCCGAGAACCTCGTGAACTCGATTCCGTTCGCTTCATTCAAGCCGCTCGTGATCCTCCTGCTTTCAGGCCTCCTCGGATATGCGATGTCCAACTTCATCTCACACTCTGCCGCAGCGAGCCTTCTCGTTCCGATTTTGAGTGCAGTAGGTGTAGGTATGGGCGATATGCTTGATCCTATCGGCGGTGTGAAAGCCCTTCTCGTAGGTGTTGCTCTCTCTACTTCCGTGGCAATGCTCTTCCCGATCAGTACACCTCCAAACGCCATCGCCCATTCTACCGGACTTATCCAGGTCAAGGATATGACCAGGATCGGAGCCATCATCGGCGTTGTTGGCCTTGTACTCGGTTACGCATTATTGATTTTCATCGGATTCTAATGAAAAACAGATTTTTGGCACTGGCAGTCGTTGCTCTCATTGCTCCGGCTGCCAAGGCTTTTGCTTCCGAGCCTGCTGCAGAGTCAGCTAAAATAGAGAAGCCTTCACATTTCAAGTTGTACGGATTCATCCGCAACTATTTCGCATTCGACTCACGCGAAAGCAAGTCCGGCACCAAGGATTTGTTCTACTATATCCCTAAAGATGAGGCTCTTAACGCGAAAGGAGAGGACATGAATGCGAATCCGACATTCCGTTTCCTCGCCATCACCTCACGTGTCGGTCTGGATGTAAAGGACTATCAGTTCGGCAAGACCAAGGTAGGCGCTAAGATTGAGACCGACTTCTATTGCATGAACGGCAATGTAGCCGTACTTCGTCTGCGTCAGGCTTATGCCACATTGGGATGGGACGGCCTGGGAAAAGGACAGAAGCAGAGTGCCTCGCTCAAGGTGGGCCAGGCATGGCATCCTATCGCCGCTGACCAGCCTTATGTCATTGACCTTGAGACAGGTACGCCGTTCAATCCGTTCAGCCGTACTCCTCAGGTCATGCTCGACTATAACTTCTCCAAGCATTTCACATTGACCGGAGGCTTCATCTGGCAGATGCAGTATCTTTCTTCCGGCCCTAACGGTGCTTCTGACAGCTATATCAAATATGGTTGCACCCCTGAGTTCTATGCCGGTGTCACGTTCAAGAGCAACAACGGTTTCCTCGGACGTGTCGGAATGGATGTGCTCAGCATCAAGCCGCGCTGGAGAGATGCCAACGGAAGCAAGGTGGATGACCGCCTCACGACCGTGAGCCCTTATGTGTATGCCCAGTATGCTGCCGGCGACTTCTCTGTCAATGCCAAAGTGGTGTATGCTTCTGCAGGCGAGCATTTCAACATGCTTTCAGGTTATGGTGTGACTGACATCAATTCTGACGGTTCATGGGAATATGCGCCGCTTCACAGCACGGCCTCATACGTTTCCGTAAAGTATGGCCGCAAGCTTCAGGTCCAGGGTATGATCGGATATATGAAGAATCTCGGAACAAGCAAGGACCTCTACAGCGATACGACTATTCCGAGCGCATTGATGGTGGGTGATCCTGACAATACCAAGTACACAAGCTCCAAGTATCTGTACCTGAGCGGAAACGGATTCTCCAACCTGAACAGCATCATCCGTGTGACTCCGACAGTGGTCTATAATCTCGGCAAGTTGTCTTTCGGTCTGGAATATGACATTACCGCGGCTCAATATGGAAAATATCCTGTAATGAAGGTCGGTGAGAAGGTCGTGCCTGTAGTGAATTCCCATAACGGACTTGTTGACAGCGGTCTCCATTGGATAGTGAACCACAGACTTTTGGGAATGGTGAAATTTACATTCTGATATGGACAAAGACCTTATTGTTTCCAGCATCCGTTCCATTCCGGACTTTCCGAAGGAAGGAATCCTGTTCAGGGATGTGACCACGCTTTTCGGCAATGCTGAGGCTTTCCGTGAGGTGGTGGATGCCATGTACGAACTTTACAAGGACAAGGGAATCACCAAAGTCTGCGGACTGGAGTCCCGCGGATTTATAGCTGGTGCGGCATTGGCCTACAGGCTCGGTGCCGGTTTCGTGACAATCCCCCAACCCGGAGCCATTCCG
>OGON01000022.1_pt1 | contig 116526 bp, 123 predicted proteins | sample 1552671 | NCBI WGS metagenome assembly OGON01 (sample SAMEA2580136, study PRJEB22360) | human gut metagenome | biome: human gut; feature: human-associated habitat; material: faeces | place: Denmark | collected 2008/2010 | reverse complement strand
TTCTTATTCAGAGCATTTATGTTTTTGCTGCAGTCTTTGATATTAATTGGTTTTTCTTTGGAATAGAGAAGTTTAAGCTGACAGTAGGAAGAAATACTCTTGTGAAAATTTTGTCTGTATTTTTAGTTTTAGTTTTTGTTAAGACACAAACTGATCTTTGGATTTATGCGCTAATATTAGCCCTTTCTGTTTTTGTCGGGCAGTCAGTAGTTTGGTTTGCTTTAAAGCAATATGTCTCATGGAGGAGGCCTTCTTGGGCTAATATGAAACAACATATTCGACCCCTATTTGTATTGTTTTTGCCGATATTGGCATTGAGTCTTTATAAGTATATGGATAAAATTATGCTAGGATCCATTTCTTCGAATGTTCAAGTCGGGTTTTATGAAAATGCTGAAAAAATAATTAATGTGCCAATGAGTTTGATAATGGCATTTGGTGTAGTTCTTATGCCTCGAATTGCAAATATGGTGACGAGTAAGGATAAAGGAGAGGTTTTTAAGTTAATTGACATGTCGATGGAAGCTGTTATGTTATTAGCAATAGCTATCTCTTTTGGATTGGCAGGTATTTCATTTGTGTTAGCCCCCATCTTTTTTGGTTATGAATTTGAAGAATGTGGAATTCTTATAATGGGATTGGCTGTGACAGTCCCGTTTATGGCTTTTGCCAATGTGATAAGAACTCAATATTTAATACCTTATAAAGAGGATAAAATATTTGTTGTTTCCTTGTTTTTAGGTGCTGCTGTTAATTTGATTGTGAATATAATTTTGATACCATATATGGCTGCAAGAGGAGCTGTTATAGGAACTATTTTTGCTGAAATTATTGTTTGTATATATCAATCGTATTTTGTTAGAAAAAAAATTTTCATTAAAAAATATTTGTTAAATACGATTCCGCCTATACTAATTGGGATAGTAATGTTTGTTTTTGTTTTTCAAATAGGAAATGTAATGAATATAAATATTGTTACATTAATACTTCAACTTCTGGTAGGTATGTTTATTTATGCTGTTGGTGTGTTTTTACTTATGTTAAAAAGTAGAACACGGTTGATGGTTTTGTTGAGAAAATTTGTAGTAAGATATTAGTCGCTTATTATATATATTATGAAACATTTTATTCAAGCTAAATTGCCTTTGATATACCAATCGATTGCTTATATTGAATATTATAAAGATTTTTTAAGAAACAAAAAAATGTCTTTGGCTGTTTCGAGAATGTCTGATGAGGAACTTAAAGCTTATGATGCGTGTCTTTATAAAAATAGGCAAGGTAAAGAACTGGATTGGGAAAACCTAAAAACTTATACTGAAAAAATGCAGTGGGCGAAATTATTCGATAAAGATCCTCGAAAAACATTGTGTTCAGATAAGTATAAAGTGAGAGATTGGGTCGCAGATAAAGTTGGAAGTGAGTATTTGGTCCCATTACTAGCGGTATGGGATAAATATGACGATGTAAATCTCGATATATTACCTAATCAATTTGTTCTTAAAACTAATCATGGTTCTGGAGATGCGGTGATTATTCGCAATAAAAAAGCGATAACACTTGCTAAAAAAATAGAGTTGAAAAGGAAATTGAAATTCTCTTTAGAGACGGATTATAGTTGTAGGTACTGTGAAATGCATTATAAGGATATTTCGCCTAAAATTATCGCAGAATAATTTATAGATTCTAGAGGCTCTGATTTGGTTGACTATAAGTTTTTATGTTTTGATGGAGTGCCTTACTATTGTTGGGTTGATATGGATAGATTTACAAATCATACTAGAAATGTTTATGATTTGAAATGGAATATTCAAGCGTGGAATCAACGATCATATGGTAATTTTAAAGGTGTAGTAGATAAGCCGAAAAATTTCGATATAATGATTGAAATAGTAAAAAAATTATCTCGAGGCTTTTCTCATGTTCGAGTAGATCTATATAATGTTGATGGGAAAATTTATTTTGGTGAAATGACATTTACTAATGGTAGTGGATTTGAGGATATTTCCCCTATTGAAGCTGATTTGATGTTGGGGGATTTATGGAAAATAAAGGAATTGGACTTTTAGGGAAAGTGTTGGAATGATTTTTCTTTGTAAATGTATTTGTCCTGTTTTACCGGATCTTTATTTGTGAGGTATTCTGAGTTAAATACTAATAATTGAAAATTCATAATTATGAAAGGAATTGTTTTAGCCGGTGGCTCGGGTACCCGATTCTACCCAATCACTAAGGGAGTGAGCAAGCAGTTGCTCCCTATTTTTGATAAGCCGATGGTGTATTATCCTATCAGTGTGTTAATGCTGGCGGGCATCCGGGATATCTTGATTATATCAACGCCCTATGATTTGCCGGGATTCAAGCGTCTGCTTGGGGATGGCTCTGATTATGGGGTGCGTTTCGAGTATGCAGAACAGCCCTCTCCGGATGGATTGGCACAGGCATTTACCATTGGAGCAGAATTCATCGGTGATGACAGCATTTGCTTGGTGCTAGGTGATAATATCTTCCATGGTAATGGATTTACCTTGATGCTAAAGGAGGCGGTTCGTACTGCGGAGGAAGAGAATAGGGCTACTGTTTTTGGCTATTGGGTGAGTGATCCGGAGCGTTATGGCGTGGCCGAGTTCGACCAGGCCGGCAGTTGCCTGAGTATCGAAGAGAAGCCGGAGTGTCCCAAGAGCAACTACGCCGTGGTCGGATTGTATTTCTACCCGAACAAGGTTGTTGATGTAGCGGGTAGCATTCAACCGTCCGCACGTGGAGAGTATGAGATCACTACGGTCAACCAACGATTCTTGGAGGATGGAGCGCTGAAAGTCCAGACTTTAGGCCGAGGCTTCGCTTGGCTGGATACCGGTACGCACGACTCCCTGAGCGAGGCATCTACGTATATCGAGGTATTGGAGAAGCGTCAGGGGGTGAAAGTGGCCTGCTTGGAGGGTATTGCATACCGTCAGGGATGGATAACCGAGGAGCGTATGCGAGAGCTGGCGCAACCCATGCTTAAGAACCAATATGGGCAATATCTACTAAAGGTAATTGAGGAATTAAAGGAGACAGGAGATCCGAATTTAGGTTAAGATGGAGGTAATAAAGACAGATATAGAGGGCGTGGTGATCATTGAGCCGAAGGTGTTTGATGACGCTCGGGGATACTTCTTCGAGAGTTTCTCGCAGCGAGAGTTCGAGGAGAAGGTTCGTAAGATAAATTTCGTACAGGATAATGAGAGTATGTCCTCATACGGAGTGATGCGCGGCTTGCATTTTCAGAGGCCCCCTTTTACGCAGAGCAAATTGGTGCGTTGCGTGAAAGGATGTGTCCTTGACGTAGCCGTGGATATTCGCAAAGGAAGTCCAACTTATGGTAAGCATGTAGCCGTTGAATTGAGTGAGGATAACCATCGCCAGTTTTTCGTGCCCAGAGGGTTCGCTCATGGATTCGCGGTATTGAGTGAGATAGCTGTTTTCCAATACAAATGCGATAATTTCTATGCTCCGCAAGCGGATGGGGGCATCTGTATAAAGGATGAGAGTCTGGGCATAGATTGGCGGATACCAATGGATAAGGCCCTTCTCTCGGAGAAGGATATAAAGCATCCATGCTTGGAGGATTTTGACTCACCGTTTGATTATCATGTAAATTTATACCTTGAATTTGAATAAGATGAATATATTGGTGACAGGAGCCAACGGGCAGTTGGGAAACGAGATACGTATCATCACCCGGGAAAGTGATGACCACTATGTATTCACGGATGTGAATCAAGTGGAAGGAGTAGAGACTGTCTTTTTGGATATTACGGATTTGGAAGCGGTGAGGGTACTGGTTGCGGAGCGGCGCATCGACGTTATCGTGAATTGCGCCGCCTATACCAACGTAGATGCGGCGGAGAGTAATGAGGCGTTGGCCGAGAGGCTGAATGCCGAGGCCCCGGAAAATTTGGCCAAGGCGATGAAGGCGGTCAATGGTTTGTTGGTGCAGATCTCTACGGATTATGTGTTTGGCAAAGAGCCTTACAATGTGCCCTGCCAAGAGGATCAACAGGGTACGCCAACCGGTGTGTATGGTATGACAAAATTGCGGGGTGAGCAGAAGATCATGACTGTAGGTTGCAAGCATGTGATAATTCGTACCGCTTGGTTGTACAGTGAGTTCGGGAAAAACTTTTGCAAAACGATGATGCACCTTACGGCTACTCGGCCCCAACTGAAGGTGGTATTCGATCAGGCTGGTACACCGACATACGCTTACGATTTGGCGAAAGCCATAGCGGCAGTCTTGCGTGATTATGCGACGGACATAGCTTGCGCTATTTATGGCAAGAGCGGCATCTATCATTACTCCAACGAGGGGGTCTGCTCTTGGTTCGACTTCACGAAGATGATCGCCGAATACAATGGCACGACCGCTTGTGATATCCGGCCTTGTCATAGCGACGAGTTCCCCAGCCCCGTAAAACGTCCGTCCTATTTGGTATTGGACAAAACAAAAATCAAAGAAACATTCGGCGTTCGAGTTCCTTATTGGACGGAATCCTTAAAACGATGTATCACTAATTTAAAAAACAACTGTTAAGAATCATGGCAAAACGAAATATAGTAATCACCGGTGGTGCGGGCTTCATCGGCTCTCACGTTGTACGTCTGTTTGTAAACAAATATCCGGGATATAACATCATTAATTTGGACAAGCTGACCTACGCCGGCAACTTGGCAAACCTAAAGGATGTGGAGGACAAACCAAACTATAAGTTTGTGAGGATGGACATTTGCGACTTTGAGGCGTTCTATCAATTGATGCGGGATGAGCAGATCGATGGTATCATCCATTTGGCGGCCGAGAGCCATGTAGACCGAAGTATCAAGGATCCGTTTACATTCGCCCGGACCAATGTGATGGGTACTTTGGCTTTGCTCCAAGCCGCTAAGTTGTATTGGGAAAGCCTGCCGGAGAAGTATGAGGGTAAACGCTTCTATCATATCTCTACCGATGAGGTGTATGGAGCGTTGACGATGAACCATCCGGAAGGAATCGAGCCCCCGTTCATGACAGCGGCTTCCTCCGGTGAGCATCACTTGGCATACGGAGATGATTTCTTCTATGAGACAACGAAATACAATCCTCATTCGCCCTATTCAGCGAGTAAGGCAAGTTCAGACCATTTTGTACGTGCCTATCACGATACTTACGGCATGCCGACCATCGTGACAAATTGCTCAAACAACTATGGCCCCTATCAATTCCCGGAGAAACTGATACCCCTATTCATCAACAACATCCGTCACCGCAAGCCGCTACCGGTCTATGGCAAGGGCGAGAACGTGCGCGACTGGCTGTTCGTGGAGGATCATGCCCGTGCGATAGACTTGATTTTCCACAATGGAAAGATCGCCGAGACCTACAATATCGGTGGCTTCAACGAGTGGAAGAATATCGATATCATCAAGGTGGTGATCAATACGGTGGATAGTCTGTTAGGACGTAAAGAGGGTGAGGATATGGATCTTATCACCTACGTGACTGACCGTTTAGGCCATGACGTACGCTATGCCATCGACTCAACAAAGTTGCAAAAGGAACTCGGCTGGGAGCCTAGCTTGCAATTCGAGGAGGGTATCGAGAGGACTGTGAGATGGTACTTGGAGAAGCATGAATGGTGTGAAAATATTATTAATGGTGAATACCAAGATTACTATGTAGAAATGTATGGAAATCGTTGAAAAATAATTATAAAATGAGCTATATAGTCAACAAACAATACAAAATAGCCGTAGCCGGTACCGGTTACGTTGGTTTATCAATTGCCACTTTGTTATCACAGCATCATGAGGTGGTAGCCATAGACATAGTTCCTGAGAAGGTAGATTTGATCAATAATAAAAAATCACCGATTCAAGATGATTACATAGAAGAGTATTTGGCTAGTCATAAATTGAATTTGAAAGCTACGCTAGATGCGGAGATGGCTTATAAGGACGCTGATTTTGTGGTGATAGCGGCTCCGACAAATTATGATAGCCAGCGAAATTTCTTTGATACGTCCGCTGTTGAGGCTGTGATAGAGCAGGTGCTTCGTTTTAATCCAAATGCTTTTATGGTCATTAAAAGTACGATACCTGTTGGTTATACGATTTCCGTACGTGAGCGGTTTCATACAAAGCGTATTCTTTTTAGTCCGGAGTTCTTGAGAGAGTCTAAGGCTTTGTATGATAATTTGTATCCTAGCCGGATCATCGTGGGTACGGATTTGTCTGATCCGGAATTGGTAGATGCCGCTCATATTTTTGCTGAACTGTTGCAAGAAGGTGCTATAAAAGAAAATATAGATACCTTATTTATGGGGTTGACAGAAGCTGAGGCCGTAAAACTATTCGCAAATACATATCTTGCACTACGTGTTTCTTATTTTAATGAGTTGGATACGTATGCGGAAATGAAGGGGTTGGATACTCAATCGATCATAAATGGTGTGTGTTTGGATCCTCGTATCGGTAATCACTATAATAATCCTTCTTTTGGCTATGGGGGGTATTGTCTGCCGAAAGATACAAAACAATTACTCGCTAATTATGCGGATGTACCCGAAAATTTGATAGAAGCGATTGTGGAGAGTAACCGGACTAGGAAAGACTTTATAGCAGATCAAGTACTTCGTATGGCGGGTTATTATGCTTACGGGGAAGAGAATGAATGGAGTAGTGTACGGGAACATCCTGTTACGATCGGTGTTTATCGATTGACGATGAAGTCTAATTCTGATAATTTTAGACAATCTTCTATTCAAGGAATAATGAAACGAGTGAAAGCAAAAGGAGCTACTGTGATTGTTTATGAACCAGCCTTGTCGGATAATACTACATTTTTTGGGTCAGAAGTTGTTAATGATTTGGATCTCTTTAAAAAACGTAGTGCGGCTATTATAGCCAATCGATATGATGTGGAATTGGATGATGTGAAAAATAAGGTATATACACGAGATGTATATAGAAGGGATTAATCTAAATTAAGGTTAGCGTCCAAAAATGACGTATAGCATCATTCAACAGAAATATAGATCTTTGTTGCTGTAATTAAAACCCAATTAATATGTAGAGCAATAACAATTCTGAAATTTTTTTCCTCCGCTACAAATCCGAAGCGGTCACGAACAAGGATTCCATCCGATCCTTCTGTTTTAGAAATAAGGTACCGTATAACCTGTTTGAAAAATGGTTAAGATGTTTTCATAGGAGATGGGTTGAAATCCGTACATTTAAGGAGGCTGAACATCAACTGTGCCTGTCACATGTCCGGGCTAATATGTTAAAGCGTATGATCAAGGAGGTGAAAAGAGAGCCTTGGTCTTTACGGACAGTTTGGATTTCTTCTTTAGAAAGGAACGTGATTATAATGAAGAGAATCTTATTCTTGAAGAAAGAGTCTGATGATCACTTACTATGCAATGTAACAGTATGTTACACTTTGGTCGTGACGAAGGTGTAGAAATGGCAGCTGCATATCATGGTGTAATCAGTACTGTGAGGCAGCGGGGGAAGTGAGCTTGGGATTTCCTTGGTGAATATTTTAAAAATATTTTTAATGATTGTAAGGACTTTGTTAATCTCATACCCCAGAATATAGAGTTGGTATGTACTAATGGTTAAATTCAATGTTTTTAACATAAAATTAGGTAGGTGCTACAAAAGAGCCTATACATTGGTGCATGCTCTAATTAGAGTACCAACAAAGGTGTTGCGTGATTGCCATAAATTAATTAGGAAAGCACTATTGGCGGTTTACTTTTGTTTATGTGGAGTCGATTTTTAAGATATCTCCTCTTCTATGTCTTCAACTCCCATGGTGTCAATCATGGGAGTACATATCGCCGATATGCTTATCGGTATAACGCCAAAAAAGAAAGAGGAACTTCCATGGAAGTGTTTGCAAGAAATGAGAACCACAAAGGTGCGATGATGAATGTGTAGATGATAGAATAGACTGTAGAATCGATATAGAATAAAGATTTTGTACCGGTCTTCTTTCTCCCTTCGGGGAGGTAAGGAGGCCGGTTCTGTTTTTATGTATGCCTTGATGATCCATATATAAATGTGGGATTCGGCCTTCTGCGGCGCAGGGATAAATATTCCCCCTGTGATCGTGGAAATGAAAAATCTTATGAAAGATTTGAAGGGACTATTAGGCGAATTTCGGGGTTGGCCTACCGTTGAGTTGTTTAGTGTGCGTCTGGCCGGATTGTCGGCGGAAGATAGAGAAAGGCATTTGCTGGGGTTTTGTAAGCTGGCTTTTGGGCATTATGAAGAGTTGCCGATGGGATATCGGAGATTGGTGGATGGTTATTTGGATGGGGAGCGAGGGGAGAACTTGATGGTGTGGTATTTGACAAGGCATACGCCGTGGAAGAATGCCCGTTATGAGTTGCATCGACCGGACTTGTTTTTGCGGATGGCGAAGCTGGTGGAGTTTACGGATCGGGATGGGCGTTTGCCTTATTCTCATTTGGCGGCTTGTTTATGTATGGCGTTTTCCGTCCGGAGTTTATCGGATCCTAATTCGGAGGTCTTGCCGAAATCCTTGGCTAGCCGTTTGAGCGCATTGAATATATTACCAAGTGATATTTTGGAACTGGCGGGGAAGAGGGAAATAACGGATGAGATGTGATTCTTTATTGATAAATGTTAAATGTACGTGGATTGAAGTCGATGAAATTTGGTGTGTTTTTCGTTGATTTGGGAATGTGTGTGTTGGCTGCTAGGTCGTTAACTGTTTTGCGTCATCGAAGTCAGGCTTTGTGGCTATTATACCTTTGTCATGTGTTCGAAGCATGGTTACATTCATTTATTCATTAAAAACGTATAGTTATGGCATTGAAATTTAAATTAGTAATGAGAAAGAATCTAGGTGAGGATCACGAATCTATTCCTGAAAAGGTATACGCTCAAATGGTGTATGGAGATCTGGTTACTTTTGATGAATTTGCGGAGGAGGTGGCAGATAGCTCTGGTGTAGGTAGCGCTAGCGTGAAGGCGGTTCTGGATCGTATGAATGTGGTGTTGGTCCGTCATTTACAGCATGGCAGGCGTGTCAGTGTAGGTGAGCTGGGACTTTTCCGCTTTTGTTTCGGATCGTCGGGGGTACCGGATGAGAAGACGTTTTCAACGAACTTGATTCGGGAGCCGAAAGTACGGTTCTACCCGGGCAAGGCGCTACGCGTAGCCAAGAGCCGGACAAGTTTTGAGAAGACTGTGCTTCCAAATGAAGAAGATACGGGTGGAAACGGGAGTGATAGTGAAAGTCCGGATGAAATCTAAGAGCTATGAGGCGTTTGACGATTCAATTAATTGTTGCGATCCTGCTCTCAATGAGCGGGATCACACTTCTCTTCAGCGGATTCTGGATTGATCCGCAAGGATTGATCGATAACAGTGTACTGGTGGCTTTCGGTGAGATCAGTACGTTTGCCGGGGCCCTTTTTGGAGTGGACTACTCTTATAAATTGAAAATTAATAATTGAAAATTGAAAATTATGGAAAGACATGATAAAAGGTTAACAGAGCATTTTTGTTTGGATGAGTTTACTTATAGTGGTATTGCCGTGGACAATGCGATAAATAATCAGCCTCCTCCTTGTGCATGTCTAGCCCTTCAAAATTTGGCAGTTGGTTTATTGGAACCATTACGTCTATTGTATGGGGCACCGATTGCTATATTGAGTGGATATCGGAATGAGAAGGTAAATCGTCTTGCTGGCGGGGTCGTTACCAGCCAACACTTGAAAGGAGAAGCGGCAGATTGCTATGTTGCCGATGGGCCGGAAAAATTGTTGGATGTATTGCAATGTTCCGGTTTAGTATTTGACCAAGCTATATTATATGGACGAAGACGTTTTTTGCATCTTTCCTTAAAGATAAATGGAAATAACAGGATGCAAGTGTTAGTTTATATGCTTTGTGTTGTCTGTATGTTCTGTAGTTGTGGAGCGTTAGTTCTTTTTTAATAATAAAACTGTGTGGACTGAAAAGGATATGATATATTTGCCTCCTATGATTAAACTTGAATATCTAAAAAAGATACGTGTTCGTTGGATTATATTGGCGATTTTTCTTGTCGCAATATGGATCGTGATGGGAAATCCCAGATTAGGCGAATGGTATTCCCGTTCGATTTATCCATGGGTATCGGGTATGCTATCTCGTTTCTCCTGCTTGTTCCCTTTTTCCGTAGGGGATTGTTTTATTTATGGTAGCATCGCCGGGTTATTAGGGTATCTGTCGTATGCGATTATAAGGAGGCGGAGGATCGGGAGGACAATAAGGCATGTCGTGGAATATCTGGCATGGGTGTATGTCTGGTTCTATATCGCTTGGGGATTGAATTATTTCCGGGAAGATTTTTTCACTCGTACGCGAACCACTTATGTGCCTTTTTCCTCGGAACATTTCCAATCCTTCTTGGATGCCTACACGGATTCCCTGAACGCCTCATGGGTTCCGATAGAGACGATCGATCGGGAGGTCGTGAAAGAGGCGGTGCAGGAAGGATATCGGGAATTGCCTACTCGTTTCGGGCTTACCACTCCCGGAACCTATCTTCATCCTAAAACGATGCTGTTCTCCCGGTTGATGAGTGGAGTAGGGGTGATGGGATATATGGGGCCGTTTTTTACGGAGTTCAATTTGAACGGCCAGCTCTTGCCCGTGCAATATCCCGCCACCTACGCCCATGAGATGGCTCATGTGCTTAGTATATCCAACGAGGCCGAGGCTAATCTATACAGTTATTTAATATGCACGGGTTCTTCCGTGCCGGAAATCCGGTTCTCTGGTTACTTCTCTTTGCTGCCTTATGCGCTGAGTAACGCATATGTGGCTTTGGATAAGGACGCTTTTGAGGCATGGAAGAAAAGATTACGCCCCGAGATCAAGGACTTGTATAACGAGAAAGTCGCCTATTGGCAATCCTTATACAGCCCGTTGATCGGCGAGGCACAAGACGTGGTCTATAATCTTTTCCTGAAAGGCAATAAGATACCTACTGGAACCGCTAATTATTCGGAGGTGATCGCCTTATTGATCGCCTTGGAAGGAGAATGATTTATTCATCATTTAACTTCCTCCAAATAAAGCACCCGGCTCGAGTAATCATTCTGTTTGTGATAATCGACAATGTGATTATAAGGGATTTCCAGTCCGTTCGCCATGAGATATTCTCCGGTGAAAGCTTTACCCTCGAAGGCCAGAGGCTCGTTGTCGATCCGGTTCAGTTCGCAGACTCTGTATTTCTTGTCTGGGGATAATCCGTTCATCTTTACACGGGGTAAATGTTGGTTGACAAAATGCTCGGTCTTCCACCAATAAAATACGGCTTTGTCTTTCTCCGGTGAAGTGTACATCAAGGAAGCTACTCCCAAACGATCGTACGGAGAAACCAGACGGTAGATATCGCCGAATTGCACGACGGGACGGATCGTCTTATAATCGGCGATCGCCTTGCGGCAAAGTGTTTTCTCTTCTTCTGTCATATTCTTGGGTTGGATCTCCATGCCCAAACGGCCGCTCATCGCTACGTCGATCCGATATTTTAGGGGAATGACCCGGAATGTTTGATGGTTGGGGGCGGCGCTGATGTGTGAGGCCATGGCGATAGCCGGGAAAAAATAAGAAGTACCCCATTGCATATAGATACGCTGTAAGGCATCGGTATTGTCGCTTACCCAAAACTCATCGAAGTAAGGCATGACACCGTAATTTGCCCGGCCTCCACCGCTGGCGCAAGCCTGTAGGGTTAAATCCGGGTATTTGGCTCGGATACGCTCACAGACTTTCTTGAATCCTTCGTGATATTCGATATACATATGGCTTTGCTGATCCGAAGGCAGATATTGGGAGCCATGGTTCAGGATGCTCATATTGGCGTCCCATTTGATATAATCGATCTCCGGGTATGTTGTCATCAAGTTGTCGACGATACCGAATATGAAGTCTTGCACCTCGGGATTGGAGAGATCAAGAACGACCTGTGTACCGCCACGCCCCAGGACGATTTCCCTGTTTGGAGCTTTCAATACCCATTCCGGATGCTTCTCGTACAATTCGCTTGTCGTGTTGGCCATTTCCGGCTCGATCCAGATACCGAATTTAATACCATGCTTGTTGGCGTCGGCGATCAGGCCCTCGATGCCTCTTGGTAGTTTTCGGGCATCAACCATCCAATCCCCTAAGGACGAGTTATCTTTATTACGAGGATATTTATCGCCAAACCAGCCGTCGTCCATGACGAACAACTCGCCGCCCATAGACTGGATATCACTCATCATTTGGTCCATACCTTCTTGATTGATATCGAAATATACACCTTCCCAACTGTTTAGTAAGATTTTCCGGGCGGTCGCTCCATTCGCTATCTTATGTTTGCGTGCCCATGCGTGGAAATTTCGGCTGCTTCCGCTTAAGCCGTCCTTACTGTAAGTCAGCGCCAATTCCGGTGTACGGAAACTTTCTTTGGCTTTGAGGGTGTAAGCCGAGTTCTCCTCGTTTATTCCCGCGAAGAAATGGTGATAGTCGCTATCATCCGTATCGAAGAATAATTTGTAGTTACCGCTATAGCATAGGGCGGCGCCAATAACGGAACCGGTGTTTTCCTTTGGTTTTCCGTCTAGGGAGATCATCACTTCGGCGTGGGCGGTATGGGAGTTGCGGATACCATCCTTGTTTTTTATCATCTTGATGCCCGGTCGTAACGGTTCTTGTGCCAATTGAGCCTCGTTTGCCCATGAGCCGTATAAGTGGGAAACCCATACGTCTCCTTTCCGGATCGGCAGATAAGCGGAAGCGAAACGATTGAGGGTGATCGCTTTTTTCTCCTCATGCGTGATCTCTGTCCAAGTCTCGATGATATCGGCGTCCGGATAGGTTCTGTAACAGAGATTCATATAAAAAGGATACACTTTATCTTTTAATCGGATCGTTGTGATATCTGCCGTTTGCTCTTTTCGTGTATCTACTTTTATGACTTCCAGTTGAAGGGTCATATTCCCGTCGCCATGGGTAACGGACAATGCGCTTTCGGAGGGGCAATTCAAGCCGTAGACCGGATAAGCGGAAAATGTTTTCTGCTCGGTCTCGAGCAAGGTAGCCGCATCGGAAGTGGATAACTTGTCTCCATAGTAGATGAATCTTACCTCTCCGCCGACAGGTGCGTCTAGCAATAATGAGGTATTCCTCGTGGAAATCAATACGTCTTGTGCCCATAAACTAGTGGTCAATAGGGAGGCGCAACATAAATAACCGAATTTACTCTTAATGTTCATTTTATTAGTAGGTGTTAGATTTAAATTCAGGGGCAAAAGTAGGAGAGAGCCGGTAGGTTTCCTAATAGGATTTTATCAGATACTGTTACTTTTCTGCTTTAACTAAAATTTGTTTCACGCAGAAGAAACCCGTGCTTTCATTAATGAAAATTCCATATTGTCTAATTCGAAAGAAATCACTAACTTTGCGGCAATTTTTTAGAAGCAAGATAAATACATCGCGATATGAGTAAGAAATTTACCGAATATTCTAAGTTTGACTTGTCGAACGTAAATAAAGAGGTGCTGAAGAAATGGAAGGATGGAGACATCTTCCATAAGAGTCTTGAAACAAGAGAGGGACATCCTACATTCGTATTCTACGAGGGTCCTCCATCCGCAAACGGTATGCCGGGTATTCACCATGTTATCGCCCGTTCGATTAAGGATATTTTCTGCCGCTATAAAACCATGAAGGGATTCTTGGTGAATCGTAAGGCGGGTTGGGATACACACGGTCTGCCTGTCGAGTTGGGCGTGGAGAAGGCTTTGGGCATCACGAAGGAAGATATCGGTAAGAAGATTTCTGTCGCTGAGTATAACGCCGCTTGCCGTAAGGACGTGATGAAGTTCACGAAAGAGTGGGAGGATCTGACGCAGAAGATGGGTTATTGGGTGGATATGGAGAATCCGTATATCACGTATGATAACCGCTATATCGAGACCTTGTGGTATCTATTGAAAGAGCTTTATAAGAAAGGTCTTTTATATAAAGGCTATACGATCCAACCGTATTCTCCCGCCGCGGGTACGGGCTTGAGCACGCACGAGTTGAACCAACCAGGCTGTTATCGTGACGTGAAGGATACGACTTGTACGGCACAGTTCCATATATTGGACCCGAAACCGGAGATGGCACAATTCGGCGATCCTTATTTCTTGGCATGGACAACGACTCCTTGGACGTTGCCTTCCAATACGGCGCTTTGCGTAGGCCCGAATATTACTTATCTGGCTGTACAGACTTATAATCCTTACACGGGTATCCCGATGACTGCTGTTATAGCGAAAGATTTATTGTCTGCTTATTTCAATCCGAAAGCCGCTGAGCTTTCTTTGTCTGATTACAAACCGGGTGACAAGCTGGTTCCTTTCAGCGTAGTAGGTGAGTGGAAGGGTTCCGAGTTGGCCGGTATGAAATATGAGCAATTGATCCCATGGGTAAATCCGGGTGAAGGTGCATTCCGTGTGATCACGGGTGATTTCGTTACGACAGAGGATGGTACGGGTATCGTACATATCGCGCCGACGTTTGGTGCGGACGATAACCGTGTGGCGAAAACATTCGGGGTTCCTCCTTTGATGATGCAGGATAAGGATGGAAATATGCGCCCTATGGTGGATATGACCGGTAAGTTCTATAAGCTGGAAGACTTGGCTCCGGAGTTTGTACAAAATTGTATGAACGCCTCTGATTATGATCCATGGCAAGGAAAATTCGTGAAGAACGCTTACGATGATACGAAGACGGATAAAGATGAGACATTGGATATTGAGATCTGCATGATGCTGAAGGCCCAGAACCGGGTGTTCAAGATCGAGAAGCATGTCCACAATTACCCGCATTGCTGGCGTACCGATAAACCGGTATTGTATTATCCGTTGGATAGCTGGTTTATCCGCACGACCGCTTGCCGTGAGCGCATGATCGAGTTGAACAATACGATCAACTGGAAACCGCAGAGCACGGGTACGGGACGTTTCGGCAAATGGCTGGAGAACTTGCAAGACTGGAACTTGAGCCGCAGTCGTTATTGGGGTACTCCGTTACCGATCTGGCGTACGGAAGATGGTAGCGAGGAGAAGTGTATCGGTTCCGTGGTAGAGCTGTTCGGCGAGATCGAGAAATCGGTGAAGGCCGGCTTTATGGAGTCTAACCCTTATAAGGACTTCGCTCCGGGAGATTATACGAAGGAGAACTACGAGAAGATCGATTTGCACCGTCCGTATGTGGATGATATTATCTTGGTTTCCGCTTCCGGCAAGCCGATGAAGCGTGAGACAGACTTGATCGATGTATGGTTCGATTCCGGCGCTATGCCTTATGCCCAGATCCACTATCCGTTCGAGAACTTGAAGGAGTTCGATAATCGTCAGATCTATCCGGCTGACTTTATCGCTGAGGGTGTTGACCAGACACGCGGTTGGTTCTTTACCCTGCATGCTCTGGGCACCATGATCTTTGATAGCGTGGCTTACAAGGCTGTCGTGTCTAACGGTCTGGTATTGGATAAGAACGGAAACAAGATGTCTAAACGCTTGGGCAACGCTGTTGATCCATTCTCTACGATCGAGAAGTATGGTTCGGACCCGTTGCGTTGGTACATGATCACGAACGCTTCACCATGGGATAATATTAAGTTTGATATCGATGGTATCGAGGAAGTTCGCCGTAAGTTCTTTGGTACATTATATAATACGTATTCATTCTTTGCTTTGTACGCTAACGTGGATGGCTTCGACTACTCCGATCCGGATGTGGAATGGAGTAAGCGTCCGGAGATTGACCGTTGGATCCTTTCTCTGTTGAACAGCTTGGTGAAGGATGTGGATGGCTACTTGGAGGCTTACGAGCCGACTCGTGCCGGACGTGCTATCTCTGATTTCGTAAATGATAACTTGAGTAACTGGTATGTGCGTTTGAACCGCCGCCGTTTCTGGGGTGGTGGTATGACGGAGGATAAGTTGTCCGCTTACCAGACTTTATATACTTGCTTGGAGACAGTGGCTAAGTTGATGGCTCCGATCGCTCCGTTCTATGCCGATCAGTTATTCTTGGACTTGGTCGCTGTTACGGGACGTGAGAACGTTGAGTCCGTACACTTGTCCGATTTCCCGGTTTACGACGAGTCTAAGATCGACAAGAATTTGGAAGAGCGTATGCAAATGGCTCAAGATGTTTCTTCTATGGTATTGGCTCTTCGCCGCAAGGTGAATATCAAGGTTCGCCAGCCGTTGCATACGGTAATGATTCCGGTTGTAGACGCTCATCAACAAGAGAGTATCGAGGCCGTGAAGAACCTGATCTTGAACGAGGTGAACGTGAAGGAGCTGAAGTTCGTGGATAATACGGCAGGTATCTTGGTGAAGAAGATCAAACCGGACTTTAAGAAGTTGGGCCCGCGCTACGGAAAGATCATGAAGGCGTTGGCCGCCACGATTCAATCGATGAGCCAAGAAGATATCAACGCTTTCGAGAAAGCCGGAACGTTTACCTTGATGGTAGATGGACAGGAGGCCGTTTTGGAGCGTACGGATGTAGAGATCATCTCTGAGGATATCCCGGGTTGGTTGGTCGCTAATGAAGGTCGCTTGACAGTCGCTTTGGATATTACCGTAACCGAGGATTTGCGTAAGGAGGGGCTGGCCCGTGAGTTGGTGAATCGTATCCAAAACTTGCGTAAGAGCAGCGGTTTCGATATAACGGATAAGATCCATGTATCCATTCTTTCTTGCGAGGAGATGGATGAGGCGATCCATGATTATAAGGATTATATCGCTAACCAAGTATTGGCGGAATCTATCGAAATCATGGATAATGCGATCAGCGACGCTACGGAACTCGATTTCGAGGACTTTAAATTGTCCGTAAAGATCGAGAAAGCTTAAAAATAGAATAGCATTTCTTGCGGAAGAATTAGGAATGAAATATAGGAAAATCGATAATTATATTATCTTTGCATGCAAAGAAGAAATAATATGATTTTATATTCATTCTTAATTCTTCTTTTTGATTGATATTTGAACGATTGTTGAACCTAAATTTTTTTTAGAACCATGGCAGAGAAGACAAGATATTCAGACGCTGAGCTCGAGGAGTTCCGCGCTATTATATTAGAGAAACTGGAAATCGCGAAGAGGGATTACGAGCTTTTGCGATCAGGGGTTACGAATTCCGACGGTAACGACGTGGCTGATACGTCTCCTACATTCAAGGTGCTGGAGGAAGGTGCTTCTACGTTATCGAAGGAAGAGGCGGGCCGTTTGGCGCAACGCCAGATGAAATTCATCCAGAATTTGCAGGCCGCTTTGATCCGTATCGAGAATAAGACCTACGGTATTTGCCGGGAGACTGGTAAATTGATCCCGAAAGAAAGGCTACGTGCCGTGCCTCATGCGACTTTAAGTATCGAAGCAAAACAAGGAGGTGCAAAGTAAATGAGATATTCTAAAGGTTGGGGAGCAGTGTTAATCATAATACTGCTCCTTCTTCTTGACCAAGCGCTGAAAATATGGATTAAGACCCACATGCAGTTGCATGAGAGTATAGAGATAACTCCGTGGTTTTATCTCTATTTTACCGAGAATCCGGGTATGGCATTCGGTATAGAGGTGATTGGGAAATTATTCCTTTCCGTATTCCGTATCGTGGCTGTATTGTTTATCGGATATTATTTGTATAAGCTGGTTAAAGAAAATTATAAATTCGGTTTTATTGCCTGTATATCTTTGGTTTTCGCGGGGGCGGTGGGAAATATAATCGACTCGATATTCTATGGCGTGATCTTCGACCATAGTTTCGGGCAACTCGCTACTTTTATGCCGGAGGGAGGTGGTTATGCCTCTTGGCTGCATGGTAAGGTGGTGGATATGTTCTATTTCCCATTGATAGAGACCGTATTCCCTGATTGGGTTCCGATCTGGGGTGGACAGGAGTTCGTTTTCTTCCGTCCGATCTTTAATTTGGCGGACTCGGCGATTTGCGTGGGAGTTTTCCTTTTGTTAATATTTTATCGGCATACTTTGTCGGCTAGCCTTTCGAAAGAAGAGAAATAAATGCGGAGAAAATTACGGATATATGGTATGGCTTTATTAGCCACGACGTTGCTGGCGGCATGTAGTAAGGTTCCGGATGGTATTCTGTCGGAGAAAAAGATGCAGGGTGTCTTGACGGATATGTTGCTGGCTGAGGCCATGGTAAATGTGGATTATAACGCTTATAAATCCGATACCATGAAGCTTGCCTTGTATGAGTCTGTATTCCGTAAGCATGATATTACACAAGCGGTGTATGATAGCTCGTTGGTGTGGTACGGCCGTAACTTGGATATTTACATGGAGGTCTACAACCGGGTCTTGGCCGATCTTAATAAACGGATCAATAACTTAGGGGATGTGCAGGCGGACGCTGCGCCCGTATCTAACCGGGATTCCGTGGATATTTGGCCTCGCCGTTCTTATCTGGTCTTGTCTCCTACCTCTGTATTTAATGGGGTGACTTTCGATATACGTCCGGAAACGAATTATTCCTCGGGCAGTAGTTTCGTGCTGGGCATGCGTGTCTGGGGATTGAATAACAAAATGGCTTATAAGCCGGAGGTACGTTTAAGCGCGGACCAAGGTGATACGACCTTGACGGTGAATAGTAAGATCACGAAAGATGGATATCACGAGACGATCTTGAAGACTATACCAACTAAGAAAGTAAAGCGTGTGTTTGGATATATCCGTATGGATAATATGGATACGACTTATTATAAGGTGTATATAGATAGCTTAAGCTTGATGAAATATAACTATGGTAAGGAGCTTGCCGAATTACCCAAGGATTCTATTAAGTAATCTCTCTATTTGTTTATTGTACTTATGAGAAGAATTGCCGCTCATTACGTTTGGTGTAAGCAGGTTTATCGTATGCATTATATCGAACTGGATGATAATGGTGCGTTTCATGGTGTTTACCCGTTGAATGAGGAGATAGCTGGAACCGCTTTTTATGATGGAGTGCTGGTGCCGGTTCTTTCCTCGGAACCGGCGATTGGTTTTAAGCAGGTGATGGGATCTTGGCCGGCGTTAACCGAAAAGATTACGCCGGGTTGTTCAGTCCATATATATCGTTTAAGCGGGATTCCCTTGGCGTCTGCGAAACTCGGCACAGACCACGGCTGTAGCGATAGCCACATTGAGAGACTCTGAGGTGTCTCTTCCTTCCGGATAGTTCGGGATATACAATTTTTCGTTTACAAAAGCCTCGATGGCGGGACGTATTCCATTTCCTTCATTACCCATTATCAAGATACCGTTTCCGGATAAGGTTTTCTCATATAAGTTTTCTCCGCCAAGGAAGGTGCCGTATAAAGGTATGGCTTGGGCAGATTGGGCCTGTAAGAACGTTTCCAGATCGGTGTAATGTATTTTTACGTGGGCAAGCGCACCCATAGTGGCTTGTACGGTTTTTGGACTGAAAACATCGGCGGTATCTTTGCTGCATACGATATGGGAAATACCGAACCAGTCCGCTAACCGGATGATCGTACCTAAGTTGCCCGGATCTTGGATTCCGTCTAATGCGAGAACAAGCTCCTTTTCCGGCGTTATTTCCGTTATATCCCAATTGGGGCGTTTAAAGATTGCGAGTACATCTTGGGGATTTTTCAGGAAACTGGCTTTACGAATATCATCTTCTTCCGCTACCAATAACTCCTTGGCCGGAATATCGCCTTGTGTAGCCATCCAAGATGGCTTGGCTATTAATAACTCACATTCAAAGGCCGGTAACATATCGGCTACCAATTTATTTCCTTCGGCTACAAAAACATTATTTTCATTCCGGAATTTCTTTAATTCCAGAGAACGGATGTATTTGACTTTGGTCTTGCTTAGCATCTTAGTTCTTTTTACAAAACAAAAGTACGGTAAATTCTTTAAATTCCAGTACATTCGCGATCGTAAAAAGCTTGGAATGATGAATCGATCTCTACGTATATGCTATTTTATCTGTATCGTACTACTGCTAGCCTCTTGTAGTACGACCAAGTTTGTGCCGGATGGGGAATATTTGCTGGATAAGGTGGAGATCGTGTCGGATAACAAGGATTATAAGTCTGCGGATTTAAAATCTTATCTTAGGCAGCAACCAAACTTCAAGGTGTTTGGTCTGATGAAGTGGCAGTTGTTTGTCTATGATTGGTCTGGTAAGAATGAGAAGAAATGGATCAATAAACAGTTACGTAGGATTGGTGAGCCTCCCGTGGTGCTGGATACGATGTTGGTGGAACAGTCCGCCATGGAACTAGAGCGTTTTTACATTAATAAAGGGTATGTCCATGCGGATGTATCAACGACGATCGATACGACACGCCATAAGAAAGCGGTTGTAACTTACCATATAAAGGCGAACGATCCGTATAGGATACGCAATTACACGATGAAGTTCCCCGATCCGAAAATTGATAGTTTGGCACATCTGAAAGCGCCTCGCCGCTCTCCCTTAGCTTCTGCGTTCCGGTCCTCACAGGAAGAGTATAACCAATTAGTTAAGGAAGGAACTTTATTTGACCGGGATATATTGGACAAGGAGCGGGAGCGTATTACGACCTTACTTCGCTGGAACGGGTATTATGGTTTTAATCGGGATTATTTAGGATATATCGCTGATAGTTCTTTTAACCAAAATGTCGTGGATCTTGATATGTCCATGAAACCTTATCGGAAGGTGTTGCCCAATGGGTCGGTAGAGGATCAGCCGCATCGTCAGTATTATATTAAGGATGTAACGGTCTTAACCGATTATAATCCGATGGGGGTAGGAGAGGACGCTAGTTTCATGGCTACAGATACGATGCTCAGCGCAGGGGTGAATATCGTATATGGCCGGAACGGGAAGAGTATCCGTCCGAGCGTGCTCCGGAGGAGTACTTATATTCGTCCGGGGCAATTATTTAGTGAGAAGAATATAGAGCAGACCTATTCAGCGTTCGCTTCTCTAAGGGCTTTGAGGAATGTAAATATACGTTTTACGGAAGTAGAGGAGCGGGATACGATGAAGTTGGATTGTTACATTCTTACTTCTCCCGCGAAGATAAATACGGTGGGAGTGGATTTGGAAGGCACTAACTCGGCGGGTGATTATGGGTTTGCCTCCAGCTTGAATTATCAGCATAGGAATATCTTCCGAGGATCGGAGCTGTTTTCGGCGAGGGTGAGAGGGGCTTACGAGGCGTTATCCGGAAATAAGGCGAATGGCTTTGGTAATTACTGGGAGTTAGGTGCGGAAGGGTCCTTGCTGTTTCCTCGTTTCTTGTTCCCGTTCTTGAGTTCGGATTTTCGTAGGCGGCTACGTGCGTCAACTGAAGCGAAAATAAGTTACAACCTGCAAAAACGTCCGGAGTATACGAGGGCGATTCTATCTGGTGGTTGGAGTTATATTTGGCAAGATCGGGGCAATACACAGGCACGCCATACCTTTAAGCTTGTAGACTTGAATTATGTGTATTTGCCGGATAAGAATATGGACTTTATCAATAGCTTGCCGGATTATATGGTGTTGTATAACTATACGAACCATTTTATCATGAGTTCGGGATATACTTATTCCTTCAGTAATTATTCTCCCCAGAATCGTTTGAGAAACACGCATTCCCTACGTGCGTCGGTCGAGGTCGCAGGGAATTTGTTGAGTGCCTTTTCGCATCTTACGGGGGCGAAGAAAAATGATGACGGTTATTATGAGTTGTTTGGTACGGAATATGCGCAATATGTGAAATTGGATTTCGATTTTAGTAAAGGAATCGTGCTTGACAGTCGTAACAAGTTAGCTTTCCATATAGGAGTGGGAGTGGGGATGGCTTATGGTAACTCAAACTATTTACCTTTTGAGCGTGCTTATTTCTCGGGGGGAGCGAATAGTGTCCGGGGATGGTCTGTACGAGAGTTAGGTCCGGGTAGTATGGAAGTTGACAGCACGACTTCTTTCGCTCTTCAATCGGGGGATATCCGCTTGGATTTGAACTTGGAATATCGAACGAAACTTTTTTGGAAGTTTGAATTGGCGGCTTACATAGATGCCGGAAACATATGGACCCGGAATGTATCAGATGAACGCTATAAGGCTGGAAACTTTGATTTCTCTCGTTTTTACAAGGAGATCGCTGTTTCCTATGGTTTGGGACTTCGTTTGGACTTTGATTTCTTTCTACTACGTTTAGATACAGGCTTCAAGGCTTATAATCCTCAGGAGAAAAAGTCTAGGCGTTGGGCGATAACCCGTCCTAATTTCAAGGATAATTTCGCCTTGCATTTTGCCGTTGGTTATCCATTCTAAATTCAATATGTAAAAAAGTGTACTAAAAGTTTGCAAGGAAAAGAAAAATCCTTACCTTTGCACCACGAAAATAAGGATGGTCAGGTAGCTCAGCTGGATAGAGCAACAGCCTTCTAAGCTGTGGGTCATGGGTTCGAATCCCATCCTGATCACGAAGAGCGGAAGTTTATAATTGTTTGATATTTAGCTATTAAACTTCCGCTTTTATTTTAGATCTTTCCCCTTTTGTAGATTAAAAAAAAGGATATAAAGTCCACTTTTGGACATAAAAGCTTATCCTTCGCGTATCCTAAAAAATTTAATCTATATGGCTACTTTAAAATTGACACTTTTCAAGGCCAAGGCTCTCAAGGATGGGAGGCACAAGGTCAGGGTGGCGGTCTGCCACAAGAGAGAGACTTGTTATATCGTGACGAACGTGATATTAGATAGCGAGTCTCAGTTTAAGAACGGTCAAGTCGTAAAGAGACCGGACGCTTCTTTTATAAACAAAAGATTGAGGAATATGCTTAATGAGTATCAAGACAAGCTTGACTCGATTAAGAACCAATCGTTATATACATGCGTGCAGATAAAGGGAATGTTGGTTAATTCAGCAGGGGATAACGATATCTCTACGTTCAAGGATGTAAGCTCATCCTATGAAAGGGAGTTGATCGATAATGGGAGTATCGGGTACTCAAAGCTGATCGAGCGGAATTGCAGGTATTTTACCGAGTTCGTGAAAGGGGATATATTCCTTTCCGATATCACTCCAGAACTGATAGAAGGTTATTCTAGGTTCTTGAGGAATAAAAAGGGAATTGGGGAGGCCACGAACTCCATGATGATGAGACATACCAAGACTATAATCAATAAGGGTATAAAAAGAAGGCTTGTGAAATATGATGTCCATCCTTTCGTAAACTTCCAGATATCGACCTCTCCCGTACGTGAGGTCGACATATCTTTCGAGTCATTTAATCGTTTGCGAATGGCCGATCCTTCGGAGCGTCGATTAAAGGTGGCGCACGATCTGTTTTGCTTGTCGTTTTATCTTGGAGGTATCAATCTTATAGATCTACTCGGCATTGATTTCCGTGGAATCGATACGCTGGAATATGTAAGGACTAAATCTAGGAATATGACGAGGGGAGGCAATAAGATCGTGTTCTCTATACCAGACCAAGCGAGAGATATTATAGATAGATGGATGGATAAGAGGACTGGCAAGTTGGATTTCGGATATAAGTTTTCCTATCCTAATTTCTCTAGGTATCTTTCTCGTTCGCTATCCAAATTGGCGCAGTCGTTAGGGATAACGGAAAAAGTGGTGTATTATTCCGCTCGTAAATCTTTCGCTCAATACGCTTCCGAGATAGGAATCCCGGATGGGGTCATAGATTATTGTTTAGGGCATTCAGATAAGTCGAAAGGCGTGATACGTTATTATACTAAGGTAAAAAAATTTCAAGCGGACATGGCGATATCAAGGGTAATTGACTACGTTAACAATCCGGATCGTTACCGGGATTATGTGGAGATGAGAAGGGATATAATGATGATGCGTGGGTAATATGTTTTTTATCATTAATGCTAAATAATATGTGAATATGATAAACTTTCATAAGCCGACAAAGGTTATAGGAATGGGCATTATAGCAACAGTATTACTTATCGTGCGACAAGAGACTATAGCGTTAACCTTGAGTATAAATTGTGCATGTCTTAAAAAATTATCAATAATAAAACGTAAATGTTATGGAAAAGAGCGATCGTCTTGTAGAATTGCTAGAGATTTTGAAAAGGGCTGAATGTATATTTGTTGAACAATGGAAAATCTTATATAAAGAGGATGAGATTGACATGGAAGATATTTTCAGCATATTCTATAAAGGTAGTAATGATTGTGAAATTCAAGTTAAAAAATTGATAATTAAAAATATAGATAGTGTAGTATGTAATAGGGTGGAGACTGCATGATAATTCGAGTTATAGAAAAGGAAAAATGGACCAATAAAAAACGCCCGTGTTTTTTCTGACACGGGCGTTATACTTTTAGTAGCGACAAATAGGACTATTTTGTCCTTTCTAGTAAGAGTTTAGATACACGTACTTGTAACTGCTGCAACTCAATATTGCTCAACCCTTCAAGATCTACATTTGCAATCTTTATTTTCTTATTGTTCTCGTCAAAGGAATTTTCCCTCTCCTCCAAAAGAGCGGTTACTAACTCGTCTATTTGACCCTTGATTTTCTCTCCTTTTAACTTGTAATCCGTTGTTCTTGCCATGATATTCGTTATTTAGTTAAACACTATACAAATTTAGGGAATATCCACGATACAATGATTGTCATTCCTTATTTTCTTTCTCTTTTTCCTCCAAGACCTTTTTAAGTTGATAGAGGCTTATGATATCATATTCAAATGTGGGATTTTCCCAGTTTCTTCGGACGGAGTTCGTTTGGACCGATATAAATTTCCGTAGGTCAAATATGTATTGACACGGGCTTAACCGGATCTCGTTAAATGTTATCTCGTAGTTATCAAACCACGCAAGCAGTTTTTTTAGTTCCTCGTTCATGATATAAATGATTAACCCCGCGAATATACCCAATTTAACCTTGCGATTTTAGGATATAAATAATTTTGTCTATATTTGCTTCAAGTTTGTGACTTGTATTATTGATTGGATATTATGTTTAACAATATAATATAGGTCACTTATGGATTTTTATAACAACTCATCTCAAAGGCAACAAGTGGACGTTTACTGTCCTGTCCATCATAATTGGATTGGCCACTATGATTATGGCTCCAAGGGGGTCTATTATTGCTGGTGCAAGAAATGCAAAAAAGAAATCAAAATCGTTATGGGAAAATGAAGAGGTTGACACAAAAACAAGAGAATTTCTGTAATTACTATATCGAGTGCGGCGGGAACGCTTCCGAGGCGTACAGACGTGCCTACTCTTGCGATAAATGGAAAGATAAGTCCGTATGGGAGAAGGCTTCGGCTTTATTGGATGATGTCAAGGTTCAGTCAAGGGTAAGGGAACTGCAAGAGGAGCAGAAAGTTAAGTCAGATATAACCAAGGAGAAATTACTGGGCGAGTTAGGTAACATAGCGTTCTCGTCCATAGCCCACCTTCACAATACATGGATAGAGCGCAAGGAGTTCGAGAATCTAACGGACAAGGAGAAGTCGGCTATCAAGAGCATATCTACTAAAATCCTGAAGAAAAATATAGGGACGAGCGATGACCCGGAGATCATTGACGTGGAATATGTCAAGATAGAGATGCACGATAAGCTGAAAGCCATAGAGCGTATCTGCAAGATGCTTGGCTTTGACGCTCCAACCGTGGTAGACCTTGGCAAATCGCTGATAGGAATAGATACCGGAATAGATGAATAGTGTTCTATTTTTAAATAAATGGCTATGTTTGTTAGAAAAAATACGAGGTTTATAATTTTATAATTGTTCTATATTTAATATTTTGGGAGCTGATACGGATAACAGGAGGATAATAAGCTACAAGAGGTTCAATCCGAACTTTCACCATTTGAAGCTGGCGTTGGGGAATGACGATATAAGGTTCATCTTCATGTACGGGGGATCGTCTTCCGCCAAGTCTTTCTCAGTGGCCCAAGCCTTCTTGCTGGAATGTATCTCCAAGGGCTATAACACGATGGTATTCCGTAAGACCGGCGCTACCATAGTGGACAGTATTTATAAGACATTCCAAGAGGCGGCTAAGTCCCTGCATATAGAGTCCTTCTTCAGGCCCTTGGAGAACCTTATAAGGTGTTTCAACGGCTCCTATATCCGGTTCAAAGGGCTGGACGATCCGGAGAAGATCAAGGGTCTCGAATCTTATCAGTACGTGTTTTGCGAGGAGATATCCGAGTTCGATGAATCCGACTTGAAACAGATAAGGAAGCGTCTCCGTGGTCGCAAGGGGCAGAAGATCGTAGCTCTATTTAACCCGATATCGGAGGATCATTGGATCAAGAAAAAGATATTTGATACCGAGACATTGACCGAGGTGGACAATCATCTGTACGGGAAGCTCAAGGATAGCGTAACGGGTAAGATACTGCCAAAGGAATATTCCGAGATAGGGAGGAAATGGGTCAATTCCGAGCGGACCATATACAATCCAAGGAAAAAGACTTACGAGACGCACCGCCCGGATATGGTTATCATCAAGTCCACCTATCTTAATAATTTCTGGGTAGTAGGGTCTCCTGATGGCACGTATGGCTTTTATGACGCTCAGACGATAGCGGATTTCGAGAGGGACAAGGAAAGGGATTACGCTTATTATCTGATATACGCCTTGGGCGAGTGGGGGACGATAAGGACGGGTGGCGAGTTCTTTCACGCCTTCGACCCCGCCAAGCATAAGGGCAAGTGCCCATATGTCAAGGCTCCCGTGCATATATCGATAGATAACAACGTCCTGCCTTATATCTCCATCTCTTTTTGGCAGGTTGAGATCGGGGATATAACGAGGATAAGGCAGATTCACGAGGAAACCCCGTCCGATCCGTTCAACACGGTCACCAAGGCCGCCGAGATCGCCGTTGAATATCTGGAGGGGATAGGGCATGATGATATGGTCTATCTTTATGGGGATGTATCGACCAAGGCCGGAAATACGATAGATGACGATAAGAGGTCTTTTTTCGATAAGTTCAAGGAGGGTATAGACAAGAGATTCCGCAGCGAGGACAGGTTGCCTAGATCGAACCCATCCGTATCCATGACCGGGGAGTTTATCAACGCGATATATTCCGGAGATATAAAAGACGTGTCCATCATGATAGACGAGAGCTGCGAGACATCGGTAAACGATTATATAACGGTTAAGAAGGATGTAAACGGGGCTATGCTCAAGCAGAGGGTAAAGGACAAGATTACGGGTCAATCCTACGAGAAGGCCGGTCACCTTAGCGATGCCAAGCGTTATTTTGTCACGGAGATATTAAAGGATAGGTATACGTCTTTCTCGCTAAGGAGAAGGCACAATAAAAATAAGGAGGAGGATATGAGATATTACGATCACGTAAAATTGGATATATCGAACGCCATGAGGATGGTCTATGTGGTAGTCAATCCTGACGGGCTTGCGGGTATGGCAAAGGTGGCGTTGATGAACGGGAAGGCGTACGTTCTGGATGCCTCGTTGAGGGATATCACGGAGGCTGGAGTTCTAAGGGATTTCTTGCGCCCTATAGGATGGGGGGATGTCGTGTTTGAGAGCGACAAGGCTTATTTCCCTGTAGCTAGGGAGATAAGGGAGAGCGGGGAGTGCGATATAAGGATAAGGAAGAGGGCTTCCGATGCAAGATTGAGGATATCCGCCCATTCGGAGACCGTGAGAGATCGATTTTATTTTCTCGACAATTACGAGGAGAAGGATGATTATCTGTCGTTTGTCGAGAATATGCTAGATTATGGGGGCAAGGATGGAGGGGAGTCGCTGTGTTGCCTATCCGCTATAGCGGAGATTTTGGTACGAAACAATATTTAAAACGAATATATTATGGGTTTGTTTGATTTTTTCAGGAAAGAGGATAAGGTGGCGAATGTGCCCGATCGTCCTCCAAGGTCGAGAGGACTCGTGGATTTGTCCGGTTATCTGGGGGTGTTCAGCCCCTATACCTGTTCCGGGAATTTTATCGAGGCTTTCGAGACCATGGGAGAGGTCTTTTTCCCCGTGGATTTCTTGGCTAGTAGGATAGCGGGCGGCAATTATCAATTAAAATTGGCGAAGGATGATTCCGTGGTGTTCAATAACGAGGAGATGAACCGTTTTTTTAGCGATCCTAACCCTTTGTTCTCGTTCGAGGATTTGGTTAAGATGTTCTTTGTCTATAAGTATGTGACAGGTAATGGATTCTGGCAGGCCTCCCCGTCTGTAGGGAGGATAAAGCCTAAGGAGCTATGGAAATGGTGCGATACCTATTGGGTCTTGCCAAGTGATCAGGTCGTGATAAACAGCCCGATGTCCATTCCCTTGTTCCAGCCGTCAACAAAGGAGGATATAATCAACAGCTATCGTATTTCCACCAACTCGGGGCTTATGGATATAGACCCGTCTCTGGTCATCCACTATAAGGATATAAATATGCGATTGAATAGCTCATATCTAAAGGGACGTAGCAGGTTGGAGACCCAACGTTATCCTATCGCCAACTTGGTCGCCGTGTACGAGGCAAGGAATGTCATATACGTAAAAAGGGGGGCCTTGGGATTGCTGATAAGCAAGAAATATGACGCTGATGGTTCCCTTCCTCTCACCGACAAGGAGAAGAGAAACATAAGGAAGGAGTGGAATGACAATTATGGGTTGACTAATGACAGGTCCCAGATGAGCATAGTGGATGTCCCTACGGAGTTCGTGAGGATAAACATGTCCATTCAAGAACTTATGCCTTTCGAGGAGACTTTGGCGGACGCTATACAGATAGCCGGTATATATGGTATACCTTCAGTGCTGATTCCACGCAAGGATATGGCCAAGTACGACAATCAGGATATCGCCGAGATCTCCGTTTATTCCAATATCGTTATTCCTGAGGCCCGGAAATTCTGCCGATCGATGACCTCCTTTCTTGGCCTTGATAAGTCCGGCATGTATATAGACGTGGATTTTAGTGGCGTAAGCGTATTGCAAGTACGTGATAAGGGTATGGTAGAGAAGAGGCGTATCGTATCGGAGAAATGCCAGAAGGAATTCATGGGAGGCGTATTGACGTTGAATGACTGGAGAGCGCAGATAGGGGAGAGCAAGGTAGGGAACCCCTTGTATGACAAGTTGGTTTACGATATGTCTACCGAGGAATTGGCCTTGGTCAAGGAGATCATATCCTTAGCTAGGTCTGGCGGTCCATCAAGGAGCGTCTCATCCTCTTCTGGAGGGACTTCTGATAACAAAAAACCGTCCGACGAGGGCGATGACGATAGGGGTGATGTTGATGATGATAAAAAATGATTCTATAGTTTTGCTTTTTAATATATTAACCCTATATTTGTAGGACATAACAAATAAAGAAATTAGAGCCTAAGAGCCATACCCGGCGGGAGTCGTATCCTGCGGGGTATGGCTCTTTTTATTTATACCGACATGGAACCGTATAGAAGCATATTATTTAAGACCAAGTCCACGGACGTGGATGAGAAAGGAATAGTCAAGGTGGCCGTTAATGGTATCGGGATAAAGGACAGCGACGGCGATATATCGTCTCCCGGTTCTTTCTCCAAGACGCTCCAAGAGAATTTCAACAGGTGCAAGTGGTTTCTCAACCATGACAAGACCAAGCTTCTTGGCTGCCCTATAGAGGGAGTGGAGGAGGATGGCAATCTGGTCATGACCGGGCAGATCAATCTAAAGAAGCAGATAGGCGTAGAGACGCTGGAGGATTACAAGCTATACAGGGATCATGGCAAGACCTTGGAGCATTCCGTGGGCGTTAGGGCCGTGAAGCGGGATTCCAATAACCCGGCTATCGTTAAGGAGTGGTTCTTGGGCGAGTATAGCACGCTGACCCATTGGGGGGCTAATCCTCAGACATTCTTGATGGATATAAAGGAATTGAGGGGTGGTGACTTGAGAGATCATATAAATATGATGCGTGACGCTTTAAATAAGAGATATAGCGGAGATAAGCTCAAGGCTCTTGAGGCTAACATATCTATCGTAGAGAAAGCGTTGATCGGATCTAATATAGTACAGTGCCCTCATTGCGGGCTGGCTTTCGATTATGGGTCAGTACCGGAACACACGTTGGAGAGCCAAGTGATCGATGCCGTCGGTGACTATTCACGATGGATAACGGAGGATGTGGTATATCAGGAGATGGAAAAGATCAAGCCGGAGTTGCAAGACCGTATCTTGGAGATAATCAACTCCAAGAAATCCGTTGATGATTTCGCCTCTTATGTCCGCTGCCCTAAATGTTATTCCAGAATATATAGAAGCAACACCCTTATATCTGAGCCGGAAGACTCCACTCAGATAGAGAAACATAAAGCCGCTAGATGCACTTTAGGGTCTATAGGTGATCTTATTAATAACAATTAATTAATTTATTTATGTTGAAGAAAGGTTTTTATGAGAATTTAGGAGGTCTCGCTATCATGGCGTTGACCTTGGTGGTTTTTGCCGTTATCGCATGCGTGGGCGATCCGGCCTATGCCTTGGCGGTTGCGCCGGTATTGTCCTTCTCCGGTTTCGCCAAGAAGGAGAGTGAGTTGAGTGACGAGGAGAAACAAACGCTTGGGACTATCGAGAAGATGGTCAACAAGTGTCTGGAGGATTACGGATCTAATGTCATAGACAGGAAGGAGTACGAGGAGACGATGTCCGGGATTAGCGAGAAGCTTAAATCTCTAGGTTCCGGTAATAACAATAAGGAAGTCACGGAGATTCGTGATATCATCAAGTCCATGGGCAAGGAGATTGAGCAAATGAAGGGGCGTGGCATCACCTTGGGGGGGGATAGCCCTCTTGAGAAAAGTATCAATGAGTTCCTTGACTCTGAGAAATTCAAGCAATATGTAGATGGTAAGACGAAGTCCTCCGGGAATTTCCATTTGGATTTGAAGGACGTGGTCAGTATGACGGATAGTTATACGGGCAATATCTTGATCAGTCAGCAGCAAAACAGGGTCGTTACGCAGGTAAGCGAGAAAAAGATCAATTTCCGTAATCTCATGAGCGTCGATCAGGGTGATCCTGCCTTCCCGATGTTGACATGGCAGTTGATCTACGACTTGGATCGTAACGCCACTTTCGTGTCCGAGAACGGGCGGTTATCCCAATCATCCTTCAAGTTAAAGGAGGAGAGCTCGGAGGTTAAGCGTGTCGGTACCTTCCTTTATTTGTCCAAGAGATTGCTCAAGTCTAGGGTATATGTCCGCTCATGGTTGATCAATCGCTTATCCTCTTGGGTGAGGATGGCCGAGGATTTCCAGATCATGTTCGGCGATGGAACGGGGGATAACCTGAAGGGTATCACCAAATACGATGGCGTTAAATGCGTATCCGATATCATAACCGACGCGGTTGTCAGCGGAGAGGCCGGATCTATCAAGGGAGCGAGAAGCTACAATGGCGGAAAAGCCACTATCGTGGAGTTTACCAACCCGCAGGACAAGATCGTTGACGGCCAGAAGATCAAGATCGAGGGCGTAACCACATTCACGGACCTGAACGGAACTTTCGATATCCATAAGATGAACGATCGGGAGATCATGGTAGAGGTGGCTTTCACGGCTTCCGGCGTATTCACCGCCGCTACCTTCGAGGTTAAGAATAATTTCTTCAACACCGTCGCATCCCCGAACCTAGGGGACGCTGTCAAGGCTATCTTCGGTGTCATGACGTACGCTGAGTATACCCCGAATATGATCGCCATGAACCCATCCACCTTGTTTGAGATCGAGACCTTGAAGGACACGTCGGGGCGGGATTTGAATCTCGTGACGTTGGTGAACGGCGTGAAGTACGTGGCCGGAAGACCCGTTGTCGAGACCACTTGTATCATGCCGGGGTATTATTTCGTCGGGGATATGGTTAACGGGGCCTCCTTGGTGGATTATACCTCTATCAATATCGAGTTCGCCGATGATATCGAGAGCCGATTGAAAAACCAGACGGCGGTGATCGTGGACGAGGAGGTTATCATGCCGGTATACAACCCGTGGGCGTTCGCCTATGGCAAGTTATCCGACGTATTGACCGCTATCAAGAAATCCTCTTAATACATAATAACATGAGGGTTTCTATAATTATAACGGGTGAGGAGATGGAGGTCGACAAGGTCATTCAGGAGAATTCCATACGAAAGGAGCTTGGCATGATCGATATATCCTCAAAGACCCCGGTTGGGACAAGAAAGAGTATCCCGGACACGGATACCAAGACATCCGTCTTCGGGGACTCGAAAATGTCACTTGATAAAGATAAATAGCGATGATAATAGACAATGCGTACTTCAAGGGAGACCTTAGGATACAGGGACTCGTGATACCGGAGGACGGGGGATTCTCCAATGAGGCTTCCAATGCCATATCGGAGAACGTGGTATGGTATATCGAGACCTACGGGGACGAGTACCTCGTCTCGCTCATGGGAGGATATTATGACTCATTCGTCGATTACGCCGATAATGGCAGGAAGGGAAACGACATGTTTGATTATATCCTAGGGATATTGAGATCGAATAGGTCTCCCATGGCTATGTATGTCTATTTTCATTACCAGAGAAACGAGACGCTAATATCCGTATCCTCCACGTCCGATGACGTGGAGGTGAGGCGGATATTGGCGCATACCTCAAGGATGATGGCCCAAGCTTGGAATAATATGGTGGATATCAACATCGGGATATCGGATCGCATAAGGGAGTCTTTCAAGGAGGACATGGATATTGACAGGAATATATTGACCCATATAAATGAGATGAATATATGAATGTCTTGGTGGATATATTCAGGGATATCGTCGCTGGCGTTTCAAAAGACGTTGGGTATATGGTCAATTACCAATTCGGTGATTGGCAATATATGGCCAAGACGCTTTCCGCCATGGGGAAGGCACCCGTAACGGCGGGAAGGAAATATCCTATGATAGGGTTATATTCCCCGTTCGACGAGGACAAGTCCAACCCTTCCTTAACGTCCGTGAGCCTTTCCTTGATAATAGCCGTGAATACGTTGGGGAATTATACCAATGAGGAGCGATTGGAGAAGTCCTTCAAGGCTACGTTGTATCCGGTATATGACAGCCTTATAAGGAGGATATCCAACGATCGCAAGTTTGATATAGGCCCCGGGGCGATAGTATCCCATGTGAAGACCGATAATTTCAGGTATGGAAGGGCTGGCGTGTATGGCGAGGGGAAAAGCGAGTTCGACGATCGCATAGACGCTATTGATATTAAGGATTTAAGATTAAATGTAAAAAATATAACATGTAGATAATTATGGCAGTAAAAATGTTCAGGGACTGCGGTTCCGAGATTTTCAATACCGGCACGAGCAAGTGTCCGTTCGTTCCAGACTATATCAAGGCGATCATACTCACTCCGGTAGGTATGACGTTCAAGATATCCGATTTTGACACGAAGCTGGGAGAGTACGCCCACGCCGACCGTCCGAACCGTGTCTATCCGATCTCGACGATCGCTGAGTACGCCACATCCGGAGGCGAGGCGCAGACATCGGCTACCGGTTATGGCTCGTCCAAGATCACGGGTTATAGCGAGCTTGTCGAGACTTACACGATGAACGATTATGACGAGGGCTTGCGAACCAATCTCATGAAGCTCAAGAACGAGAGCATGAGGGTGATCTTCATCGACAAGAATAATGTCGTATATGGAGAGAAGACCGATACGGAAGGTGATTTCAGGGGATATGAGCTCGGTGCCGTTTATCCGGGTGGACAGAGGTTCAAGAGTTCCGGAGAGAACGCCTCGCTTACGATCAACCTTGTTTACAAGGACGTTGAGAAAGCTTGGATGAACGCCATATCTTTCACCAGCGATATCGATATCTTGGACGATGCGAAGGGATTGGTCTGGGTGGATGTCAAGAAATTGGCTACAGGCGAGAATAAGTACAAGGTCGTGGAGCATTATGGCGGTTTTGACTTGACAGAGATGTACGGTGCGCTATTAGGTGCCTCCTCCGTTTGGAATAACGTGACAGCCGCCACGTATAATCCCGATGATGGGACATTGTCGTTAACCTCTTCCTCTAGTGGAACCCCGACTCTCAAGAGACCGTCGGAGTTATACGCCGAGGATGTTAAAGGTATAGAGCAATGGTCATAAACGGGGTATCGTTCAATGATGAGGCTTGTCTCGGTATGGGAAGGAAGGCTTTCGTGAAGGCTCACGAGGGATCTTTCTTCCTCGACCGGGGAATGGCGGATCGAAGGAGGATATTAGGTGACGCTTATGATATAATGGAGAGGAACCATGGGGACAATAGCGGGAGTGGCGAACGCCGTGAGGACGCTGGAGAAGAACTTCTGGCCGGAGGTTACGAACAGCTTGAGGGAGAGCGAGGGATTGATCCATGACTTGATCACTGATCAACTCATGTCCGGGCTAGACGAGAACAAGGAGCCTTTGAGCCCCACCTATCTGGATGACCCGTATTTCGTGGAGACCACGAAGACCCCGAAGGCGGCGAGGGCCAAGGCCAGATGGTACAAGGCGATGAAGGAAAGCATAACCCCGCCTAGGTCCTCCGACATACTCCATCTGCCGCCACGGGACCCTAACACCCCCAACCTTATCATACGAGGCGATTACCACGCCAGTATAACGCCGATCGTGCAAGGCGGCAAGGATGGTGGCAAGATAGTCACGAGATCCATCGGTTTCTATGCCGGTGACGACGCTTTAGAGAAGAAATACGGCCCCGGTCATCTAGGTTTAACCCCGGAGGCTAGGGCTTATTTGATTGAGGAGCGGGTTGTTCCCGCGTTGGATAAGTTATTCAAGAAATACGGGTTCAAATGATAAAGCCGTGCAATTGCGCCTCGCAGAACAGGGCGATGGCCACATACGAGAACATAAGGAGGCTGGCTATCAAGATGGCCGTTTCCGATAAACGCATTTACGTGCTTATCCGTAAAGCGGATGGCACGTTTGTCTTCGAACCTATGAACGCTATAGAATCAAAGGGAAAGATCGTTGAGTATATTCATTATCTATGAGATATTATTAAAGACAATAAGATATGGCTAAAAAAAATGTTACTATATATCAACACAGGGATATTAACGGGAATCCGGTGGCTAACTTGACTCCTGAGAGTGCCGTATATGATAAAGACGGGAAGCGTCTTGATTATAAATTGGCTGGAATGGATATTGGTAAAATAAAGGAGGCGAAAGACGAAGCGCTGGAGTCTATAGCTGCCGCAGAGGAAAGCATGACCAAGAATATAGGCCTAGACACGTACCCAGTCTTCTCCGATACCAAGCCCTACGTAAAAGGCGATATCGTTAATTACGGCGGTCTCTTGTACGAGTTCACGGCTGATCATGAGGCGGGGGCGTGGATTGGCACGGACGCGAGGGAGACGAGCTTGAGGGGGGAGGTAAGTAATGTTACGGACAAATTTATCGTTTTAGGAAGTACTAATTTCATTAAAGATTGTTATGACATAACTAAAGATGAGAATATAACTATAACGCCTAATGGTATAATTAAAGATAATAATACATTTGATTATGTCGGTAAATCTGTTTACTTTGAAAATAGTGATTCAGGATTACTTGATTTTAGGTATATATTGAATAATATTCCAGAATATGTTGAATATGGAAGAAAAATTAAGATTATAGCAGAAATTAGTGTAAAAGGAACTCCAGAAGGAGGTAATAATCAAATCAGAATTATTACTAACAATGAAAATGTAACAAATCATACTTCGAAAGAATATAATAAGGATGGAATATATAAATATCAAGCAGAGATAATATATTCACAAGAGATAAAATCTATAGGAATTTTTATAATAAGATATGTGGAACCTGCTTCAATAGAGGTTGGTAGAGTATATATTGGGTACGATAATTATGGTTCTATCATAGGAGATAATAATATATACAATAATATACAAAATCTATATTTAAAAAACACAGAACAATCATTAGATATAGAAAATAAAACTAATATTTTAGGTTCATATAACTTTATTAGAGATACATTTAATATTGTTGATAGCAACTGTAATATTTTAAATGGAGTAGTTGAAGAGAATACTGTATTTAATTATAATGGCAATGTTTGCAAATTTCATGGTACAGATAGCGATGTGGTAGATTGTCGTATAATATTACAAAAACTTCCTGATGACGTAAGAGTTGGATCTATGATTAAAGTTGTTGCTGAAGTTTTTGCAGAGGATATCCCAGATAAATATTACGTCAATTTTAGTGTTTTAAAAGCAGGAAGCTCCAGCAGACTGAATGAAAAAAAAATAGTAAATGGGTATTCTGTATATAAATCTGATAGTATAGAAGTTACTCAATCCATGAAAGATGCCATATATTCTTCTGTTGTATTATTTTTTCCTATTCAAACATTTGCCTATCCATGTAAAATTACAATAGGAAGAGTTTATATTGGATATGATACTAATGGAAGCTCACTGGGTGATTACAATATATACAAAAGATTAAATTCATTAGATGATACTACGAAAGATATCACTAATAAATTGAACTCATTGAAAGTTAATAATTCTCATAACTTCCTTACTTCACCTACAGATGTCAATAGTGATGTTTCCGTTGGAACATATAATGCGGAACTTGCTGAAAATACTATATTCAACTATGAAGGTAATATGTTCAAATATAGTGGTGGAGAAGATATTAAAGATTGTCGAATATTTATGCAATACATTCCAAATTGGGTAAAAGTTGGACAAAAGATTAAGATTTTAGCAGAAGTTTATATAGACGGTGTTTATGCAAATTTTAGAAAATTGGTAGCAAATCAAGTTGTAGAAGGTGTAACTACTATGTATAGAGGATATAATGTTCTTGAATTTAAGGATATAGAAGTTACTGAATCACTTAAAAATGCAAAAGTAGGTGCTTTGGGAATTTTTACACCTCTACAAGCAGGTGATGTGACGGTCTATATAGGAAGAATGTATATGGGCTTAGACGGAGAGGGTTCATTTATAGGTGATACTAATTTGGATAAAAGACTTACGGAGTTAGAGAATTTCAATATAAAGGAAAAAATAAATTATTTAAGTAACGCCAATTCGCCTAATTTAATTGTATCGCCAAATGGTGATAGATTTATACTATCAGTATCTGACTCTGGTCAAATATCAGCAAGTAAAATATCTTGCAAGAAAATATTATATCTTGGAAATTCGTTTGTATCTCATATTCCAGATGAATCAAAAGGTTGGACACCTACTGAGGCATGGGGTATGGCTGCTGAAACAAAGGAAAAAGATTTTGTGCATAGAATTGATACCATGATTAAATCTATTATCCCTAATGCGGAAATAGCAGGAATAATCAACATTGTACCTTGGGAAGGTAATACTCACGGTTTCGAAAAAAGCAAATTAGATTATATACAAGATATTGATTTTGATTGCGTTGTATTTAGGGTTGGAGAAAATGTAAAAGAATGGGATGATTTTGACACACAGGCTATTGATTTGCTTGATAATCACATATTATCTGGTAAAAATAATATACCTGTGTTTGTTTCCTCTATGTTTTCTGTTGAAGCTCCTACTAACAGTATTAGTTCAAAAAATGAGGTATTGAAGAATATAGCAAATCATTATCATACTCCATTCTCTTATATAGGTGTTAATACTGGTACTCAAAATAATATATATAGTGCTATATTATCACCAATTCCTCCTAAATCGGATGGTACAGAATGGAATAAGTCTGATGTTATGTCAAGTGTACTTAATGGACATCCCGGTAATATTGGCCATGATTTTATTGCTACAAGATTTTTAAATTCCATAAAACTATATTATAAGTATTAAATATGTGTTATGTACCGCTTCTCCTACATATCCGACCTCGCAAACTGGTTAAAGTCTATCGCCATAGCCGCCGTTGTCACGGCGATGGACTTCGTGTCACCGGCAGGGGTATGATGTATGACAATGTTGTCAAACATCCTAGGATTCTTGTGTTTTGTCATATGATTTCGTAACATTGTGATGTTAACTTTAAAAATTAGAACCTATGAGACCTTATGATGTAGATGAAGCTATGGATGTTATAGAGAACGGTGGCGAGTATGGGACTTCTTACCCTAATGAATGCTTTAGGGAACATGACATTCAAGAAGCGCATGATACCTTGGAAAGAGAGGGCTATAGCCAAGATTGCTACGGAAATTGGAGCAAGGATTGATTTCTTTGTTCGTCTTTAGTGAAGGAGACGATCCGAATTTGTGTTCGGGTCGTTTTTTTATCCTTAAATAGATGCATGATAGTTTATTATTCCTATATTTGGGGATAATATAAAACAGATAATTTAGAGCCTAAGAGCCATACCCGATAGAGTCACGTCTATGGGGTGTGGCTCTTTTTGTTTATGATTAAAGCTAATTTTATGGGATCATATTACACGACATGCGATGAGATACCTCTATGCAAGTTCATCGAGATGTACAAGGGAAATCTTAACGCCCTTATAAAAGGAGGGAGGACCAAGCCCACCGATGGGGAGTTAAGGAAAGCGGCGATGGGGCTTATTGACGAGTATTCCGTTATAACCGGGAACAAGAATATCGCTATCGAGATAGAGGATCGGTCAAGGGCGGTGGATTGTAATATCAAGCTTATCCTGTTGGAGTCAGCGGATCATTTGATAGACGCTATGATGTACGCTGACGCTTCGGATATTCTTGGCAGGGTAGGTATCCGCATGCCGGAAGAGCCGGGAGAGCAAGATCTGATCGTCGCTAAAAAGAGAATCCAGTCCAAGATGTCACAGGTGAAATATAACCTGAGCGTTCTGGATAGGAACAAGTCTAAGGTGGTAGACCCCAAGGATAAAGATTTCACCCGTGAGAGAATGATCGTGTCCACCTATTTCAAGATGCGTATCGATCCTGGCACGTTCACCGCTGCCGAGTACGGGAATATGATAAGGATTATGTTTAACCAATTAGAGGACATGAGGAATTATGGCGGGAAACGAGACTAAGATCACTGATATAGTAGGGAAAGAGGCGTTTGATCAACTGGAGCGTCTGGATAGGAAATTAGCGGATACGCAGAATGTCTATATCGGGTTGGTAAAAGAGATAGGGAAAGGGTTGACGATAAATCCCTCAAGCTTGTCAGAGTTGAACGCCAAGATCGAGGAGTACAAGAAAAATGTATCAGCGCTTAAAAGCACGATTGACACTCTCAATAAGACCAATGACCAGTACAAGAGAAAGATTGATGAGCTGATAGAGGTTAACAAGAGATATGCGGAAGCGGCTGGGAAAGTTCAAAATAGTTTAGATCAATCATCCTCTTCCATAGCCAAGGAATCAAACGCTATCTCGGAGAACATGAAAGCCAAGCAGCAAGAGGTTGTCATAAGTCTGGAATTGAAGGGACTCATTGACCAGACATTGGGATCTAGGGAGGAGAATATACGCAGGGTCGCTCAAGAAAGGACGATATTGGCCCAACTATCCAAGGAGAAAAGCCAATTGAATAAAATGGAGAAAAGCGGGGCTATCTCAACTAAAGATGCCGTGCAAAAGAGGCAGGATCTGGTAAGGTCTGAATTGCTTCATCGAGAATCCTTGAGAGAGCTGTTGAACATTCTTACGAATGAGACAAAAATGATCAACTCGGCCAACGATAGTTATCAAGAGCAATCGTTGCAATTGGAGAGGCTGAGAAAGGCGTATCGGATGCTTTCCACGGAAGCCGCTAACAGCAAGTTAGGAGTAGAGTTGCAAAAGAATATAGCGGCTTTGGACACTCAGGTAAAATCTGTTGATAAAAGTCTGGGACAGCATCAGAGAAACGTGGGTAATTATGTCTCCACTTGGGATGGAATGGGAAACGCAATCAATCAATTAACCCGTGAGTTTCCAGCATTCTCGGTATCGCTCCAGACCGGCTTTCTCGCTATCTCTAACAATATCCCTATATTGGTAGACCAAATATCTCGGATAAGGAAGGAGAACGCCGCCTTACGGGAGGAGGGACTGAAAGGTGTTCCCGTGTGGAAGCAAATAGCTAAGTCTGCTTTGTCTTTGAATACCTTGTTGTCGGTTGGTATAACTCTACTTACCGTATATGGTAAGGATATCTTTGAGTGGGGTAAAAACTTATTGTCATCCTCTAGCTCGGCTAAGGCCGCTTCGGAAGCCCAGAGAGACTTGAGTTCATCCACCGGGGATTATGCCAAGGCTTTAAAGAACTCGACATCATCATATGGGGAGAATCTTGTAACATTACGCAACCTGCAAGCGGAATGGAATAATTTAGGAGATAATCTCAATAAGCAGAAGCAGTTTATCATTGATAACGCCTCTGAGTTTAAGAAATTAGATGTGTCAGTTACGGATGTTAATGACGCAGAGAATCTGCTAGTAGATAATACGGAGGCCTTTATTAATGCTATGTCATTAAGGGCACAAGCGGCAGCTGCGCAAAAATTAGCTCAAGAAAAATACACAGAAGCGTTACAAAAGGAAATCGAGGCTGAAAACAGAAGAAAAAATCCTACGTTTTGGGATAGGTTTGATCTTACAAAGGTATTAGATCCAACAGCTCAATCTCTATTATTTTTGACTGATAGATTTGAAGTCTTTTACAATACGTCAGATGAAGCTTTAGCTAAAGCCGGCAAAGCGGCTGATTCTATAGAAAAGGAAGGTAAGGAGGCTGAAAAGGCGGGAAACATATATCTGAATGCTATGCTTAAATTGAGAGAGGAAGAAAATAAAATATTAGGCAATTCCGATATTCAACTATACTCTAACGAGGAGAAACTTAAACGACAGCAGGAGCAAATAGAACGAGAGGCCAAGCGTAGGGAGAAATTAGAGATGGAGGCCGAACGGAATATTCAGGAGGCCCGTCTTAATGTGATGGATGAGGGGTATAAGAAAGACCGTCTTCTCTTGGAGCAATCTTTCCAAAAGCGTATCGACGACGTAAAGACGAAGGGCGTAAGGGTTAATGAGCAAATCGAGGCTATTGAGGCTGAGAGAAGCAAGAAGTTGGCGGAATTCGACCGTAAGATCTCGGAGCAAAGGGCTAATGAGGAGGCTCAAAATCGTCTTGCGATTGCGGAAAAGGGAAGTTTGCAAGAGCTTGACGCTCGCTTGGATATATTGCAACTACAAAAGGATAAAGAATTAAGAGAGGCGGACAAAACAGGCCAAGACAGGGCGTTGATAGAGGAAAAGTATCTAAAGCAAATAGAGACTCTATACAATGATTACGGAAAAAGTCTTATGTCTACGGAGCAGTCTCAGAACGAGATACTCCTTTCTCAAAGACAGATAGAGATAAACGAAGAGCTTAATGCCTTGACTAAACAATATGAGCAAGGGATTATCAAGAAAAAAGAGTACGAGAAACAGAAATCGGATCTGGAGCATCAGTATGCTATGGAGTCATTACAAAGTCAATTAAGTATACTTGAATCAAATCTGTATTTGTTTGAAGGCGATGAGAGGTTAGAGAAAGAGAAGGAGATCGCTCGCCTCCGTGTTCAGTTATCGAAAGAGACCAGTGATAAAATCATAGAGGATGCCAAACGAGAGGAAGAGGAACGAAAAAAAGTAGAACAGGCTAAAAAGCGCTTGATACAAGAATCGATCTCTGCTATCATATCAATCGGTAATTCATTATTCCAGCGTCAAATAGATAATGTAGATGCGGAAATAGAGGCCAACCAAGAGGAGTATGACGCTAAGGTTGAGACTATAGACGCTCTTGCCGAGAAAGATATAATAACGACAGAGGAGGCCGAGGCCCGCAAGCGTGCGGCGGAGGAAGAGACCAGCCGCAAGAACAAGGAACTGGAAAAGAAAAAAGCTGAGTTGCAGACTAGACAGGCGAAGTTCCAGAAGGCGATGGATATAGCCCAGACAATAGCTGCCACATCTCTAGCTGTCACTAAAGCTTTACCTGATTTCGTCCTAGCGGCACTAGTAGGGGCGATGGGAGCCGTACAACTCGCCACGATCATAGCCCAACCCATCCCCAAATACGCCCATGGTACCGACAATCACCCCGGTGGTCTGGCTATCGTTGGCGATGGAGGCCGTAGTGAGGCGGTATTGGTAGGCGATAAGGCGTACATTACCCCGGATAAGCCCACCTTGCTGTCATTGCCGGCGGGAGCCGAGGTTGTTCCAGATCTCAATGATCCGGCTTTCCTTAGCCGCTTCGTGGATAACACGTATTGGCTTACCCACAATAAGAAAGGCGAGCCGGTTCAGATCGTCAATAATTTTGACACTGAAGGGATAATCAGAGCGAACCAAAGGATTGAAGCCGCTATTTATGATTTAGGGAGAACTATCAAGAGATCTAACGATGACGCTGCTTTTCAAGAGTATAAGCGAAGAAAAATGCGGGAATAGTTTTTGATATACCGAATCCTTTTATTATATTTGCTGGACATACAAGAAGACAGTAGAGCCTTAGAGCCATACCCGATAGAGTCACGTCTATGGGGTGTGGCTCTTTTTGTTTTTACTGGTCAGCCTACCACGACAGGCTAGGAAGATTTTGGGCGACAGCGGTCGCTAACAGCCTCCTTGATACGATGTGTTGTGGCTCGTGTCGGGGAGGTTTTTTCATTAAGAGGTGCCGAAGTAATCAAAATAACAAAGTCGTTTTGATCTTATGGCTAAAATTGCGGGAGAAAATATTTTGAACAATTAAAATTTTAAGATATGGAAGCAATTAAAATTTTTGAGAACGATCGTTTCGGTGAAGTGAGAGTAGCCGGGACAAGTGAGAATCCTTTATTCTGCCTTGTGGACGTTTGCCGGGTTTTGGAAATAAAAAATCCAAGAGACTGCAAATCAAGATTAAAACCAGAGGGGGTAGTTTTGACCGACGGGGTCTCAAAGACTACTAATCAATATGGTATCACAACAGAGCAAGAAGTTACGTTGACTTTTATTAATGAGCAGAACCTCTACAAGGTAATCATGCGATCCGACAAGCCGCAAGCCGAACCATTCCAAGACTGGGTATGCGGAGAGGTTCTCCCTTCCATCCGTAAACATGGGGCGTATATGACAAACGATACACTGGAGAAAGCCTTGGCCTCGCCCGATTTCTTGATCCAGTTGGCCACAAACCTTAAAGAGGAACAACAAAAGCGTATCGAGGCCGAGCGGAAAGTAACAGAGGCCGCTCCCGCCGTGGCTTTCACGAAGGCCGTTCAATCAGCGAACAGTTCCTGCCTGATCGGTGAGCTCGCCAAGCTGATCGCTCAAAACGGATATTCTATTGGGGAGAAAAGGTTGTTCGCATGGATGCGTGACAACGGATATCTCGGAAAGCATGGTGAGAGATACAATATCCCTAACCAGCAATACGTAGAGCAAGGCTTGTTCGAGTTGAAGAAAGGCGTAAGATCAGGGGATAACGGGGTACTGCATACTACTATCACGCCGAAGGTCACCGGAAAAGGGCAAGTTTACTTCGTGAATAAGTTCTTAGGAAATAAGGAAGCTTGTTAATAAATAAAATAGGCTCATGAAGACGAATCAAGAGATGATCCGGAAAATGGGTGATTTTAATGTTGCCCAGCGGACAAGTGACGGATTCTTTAATGCAAATAGTTATTTGCGCAGCATTAATGGTTCTTCTGATTACGATTCAGATATAGATGAATATCTGGAGCAAAGTATGTTTAAGGATTTTGTATCTAAGGAAAATGGTATTACTTATATGCCATACTTTGTATTTGTAGATTTCTCATCTTATATTAAAAAAGGATTTGATTTATGTGCATTCACCCTATGCATGACTGACGAATGGAGAGAAAAGAAGGGAATTGTAGGGGAACATTCTAATCAAGCAATATAGAATATTTTTAATAGCTAAAAAAACTTAATAATATGGATAGTTTAGTATTTAAAGGCAATAATGGGCAAGTTGTTACTAATAGCTTGCTAGTGGCAGAGAAGTTTGGGAAAAGACATGCCAATGTTATTCGTGACATAGAAAAACTACTTAATACAGAGGATAAAGAACTAAACTCAAAAATGAGTTTAGCCTTTGTTATAGATACTTATGAGGATTCTACCGGGAAAAGTAATCCTGTATACATTATGAATAGAAAAGGATTCTCTATCCTTGTTATGGGATATAACGGGATTAAGGCTCTAAGGTTTAAGAATGATTTTTATGACGCTTTCGAAGAAATGGAGAAAGCGTTGAAAGAGCAAAGCAAACCTCTTTCATCCGCACAGATGTTTGCCATGCAAGCTAACATCAACTTGGAATATGAGAACAGGATATCCAATGTGGAAAAACGAATAGAAGCGATAGAACAAGAACGAGAAGAAAATGGAAAACTCCTTTTGGCTATTCCTGTTTCAACGGAAAAGATACCGGAAATGAGTTTAAGAGATAAGATCAGACAGATGGTTAATAGATACTCTTCCGCCCATAATGTGAAACAACAGGATGTTTGGCGCAAGATATACGATCAATTGTACTATCTATATCATATATCTATTCGTAGCTATAAGAAGAAAAACGGAGAGTCTAATTTGGATATCGCTGAGAAGCATCGTTTTATTGAGTATATCTACAATATTATCTCCAATATGATCAGAGAGAAAGGGGTTGCTTGATTATTATGGTTGCTCAAACAAAATATAGACATGATTTGATTTAGTTTTCATAAGCCCCCTCATGTCGTGAGACAGCAAGGGGGATAAAAAATCCCCTCCAGAGCCTTTTGGGTGGAGGGGATTTGAGGTGGGCTACCAATCGTCATTGTTATTAGAATTGTCTGTGTCATATATCAATGAGTTAATTAGCCCATTGATAAAAATTTCAATTTCATCTTTAGCCTCTTTATATCTAATATCTCCATTAGTTTTAAATAAATACAGATCAGTGCTGTTTTTACCCTTACCTAAAAACAAGTAACACTTTTCCATATAACCGCTATAAGTATATAGTTTATTCTCGGAAGGAGTATCCACTCTAATTCTATTATCCTTAAACCTAAAGATCAGATTACATTCCAAGGTATATGTAAATTTCTTTCCTAAAACTTTTACTTGGCAAATATCTTTGTATACACCTCTTAAATTAATCATTTCATTAGGGATATTACTTGTCACATCATCTGGAGAGATATATTTAGACGTGATAGAAGATAAGACCTTAGCGTAAAGGTCGCTGGCTTTTTGATCATCAAAATTGAAAACAACGTAATTTTGTGATGGATTTTCTTTATTTATAAATCCACCGGGGACAATTTCAAATTGAGCTTGTGCTATGCCGCAATTTAAAATAATTAAAAATAAAAATATTTTTTTCATTAGATATCACAAATATATAAATTATAATCCCGGAATTTGTATTTGAAAGTCATAACTGCCATGATGATTGCCGCAAAACAAACTGCCTTTATCTGTGTTATTCTTACATCCTATTTTGACACATGTCTGATTAGTCTTTTCCCCGTTCATTTTTTTATATAAATCCTTTTTAAGTTCAATGATATATAGATCTTTTTTGGAGTCTATATAATTTATAATCAAGGATTTCTTATTCTTATCAAAACTGCCAAGATATTCCCCTGTGAGATTATTTCTAATAGAGTCATTAGACATTTTTCCTATAAAACCTAGCCTTATGGCCTTATCTTCTTTTTTATTTGCCATTAGCACGATAAGATCTTCCAATATTAACGCTCCTGCAAGACCGTCGTATTGAACTTCATGATTATTGTTTACCACTGAGATAATACCGTATTCTCCTTCTGTAGGGGAATTAGTATCTATTGGATTTAAAGGATCGTCCTTCGAACAAGAGCATACCATTAAAGCTATACAAATTATAGCAAACAATATTTTCTTCATGACTTGATTTAGTTTAATTAATGATGGGACAAAGATAGATAATAGTGTTAACAAAAGCAAATAGTATAGGAGAAAATTACATGTTCGATAACATATTTCTTAATTTAAGTAGTACTTACCTTGCCAACGCAGTATATCTCCTATGCGACTTGAAGCATATATTAGATGACAAAGTAAGTATATGTTCTATTCCAAATCACAACATTACAGCAACTTGCTTTTCCACGGCTTTTTTTATGAAAGCGTTAATAGAAACGCCTGCTTGCTTTGCCAGAACAGCCACTCTACTATGAAGTTCCGGTGATAAACGAACGTTCAATGAACCTGAATAGCTCTTATGCGGTTCAATCCCCTCTTCCTCGCAATACGCCAGATAATCATCTACAGCCTCGTGGAAAGCCGTTGTAAGTTCCTGCACGCTTTCCCCCTCAAAATTAACAAGACCATCAATGCCCTCTATCTTCCCGAAAAAGACATTGTCCCTTTCGCTGAAAGATACAGACCCGATATAACCTTTATAAGTCAATGTATTCATAATAACCTCCTTTACTTTATATATCCTGCTTCTGTTAAATCATCCAATACTTGCTTCATGGCATACCCTTTTATTATGTTTCCGGGATGGGGTTTGTGCAACATGATAGGACGTTTGTCGCCATTGCGATAAATCACTCTTGACCCAGACGTTTTACCCTTGTTAGATTTCTCGTACCCGAAAACAGCCAAGAGGCGTTCCATCTCGTCAAAAGTGAAATCGCTTGGCTGCTTTTTAAAGCGTTCTATGAGCTTTTCTTTTGTTCCCATAATTAAATCTTTGCGCAAAAGTAACTATTTTATAGTTGCAATACAATTTTTTAGAGCATAAAAAGCCCTATCAATCATTTTCTTTTGGTTTGGTTAGTTCTATATTTACTTCTTTGCCACAATGAGGACAAATTACATTTAAAGAGTTGCTTGATGGTGTACTTTTGTAATCGTCAAATAGAGAAGCTAAAGGTACATTCAATTCTTTAGCGATATTAGAAAGTACACTGATAGATGCACTGCCTTTTTCTCTTATAATACCACTTATATACTGAGGTGTTACGCCCATTCTTTCAGCTAAGTTTTTTGCTGAAATACCTTTTTCGTCTAAGATTTCTTTTATTCTGTACATATCTATAATAGTTTATACCACAAAAGTAATATGCTTTATTGTGATTAAATCAATACGCTTTACTAAATAAAGTTAAATACTTTATTGTTTAAATCATATAGCCTGTCTAGTAAAGTTATATGCTTTATATTTGCATCATCAAAATAAAACAACAGTACAATGGCAACACAGAAATACAACAAGAGTGAGATCATGAAAGACGCATGGAGATTATTCAGACGTTACCGCAAATTCTCTTGGTCTTTTGGCAAGTGCCTTTCTATAGCATGGGATAACGCCAAGATAGAGATAAAGAATAAGGAGGCCAAGGCCAAGAGATTAGCAGAGGAAGAAGCTAGACGCATCGAGTATCGCAAGCGTGTTGTCTTATCTCATGTCGGTATGGCTAGCCTTTATGCTAACAGGGTTTATTCGGGTGATTGATATACATTAATAATATAAGGAATATGGAAACGATAGAAGTATTGAAGAACGTGCAAAGGATTGCGTTGGAGTGTATGATCGGAAAGAAACCGGTACATATAAACGTAGGCGTTATGCCGGAGACGGGCGGTTTATGCGTTACCGTACAGGATAGATCTCACGAGGTGGTCTACATGGAGATATTCAATGACTGGATGCCGGATCACAAGGAATGGAATAAAAAGACCTACGATAGGTTCATGAGTGTAATTAGCGACATGACTTGCGTAAGGCTTGCGGGATAACTCGAACGACGGGGAGAGGATCGGAAGTAGATGCCCCTCCGGTAATATCGCCGGAGGGTTTGGTGGAGTTATTTCAATGATAATTAAATGATTGCATGAAATAATAAGAAATAGGATGATTTTAGTGTCTGATGGTATTATTGTTTATCTATCTGAAATACATTGATATAGAGTGTTAATAAAATACATTATTTAGAATGGTTCTAAATTAATGCGATTTTAGGTACCGTTATCTGTCCTTATCTATCGTTATCTATCCGTTTTGTTTTGTGCTTAAAATAAGGATGTTGTTTGATTATTTTTTAATTATAAACTTTGCGTATGAGAACACCAGAATTAAGCGGGAATAAGTTCTCCGCTATAGAGCAAAAGGAAGTCTTGGTCAAGTTGATGGACTTTGACGGGGACAAGGAATTATGGATTCACTCGGAACTTGGTGGCAACACCATGACATTCGGGATGAAGGAAGCAAGGCGGTTAAGGGATTTCTTCAACAGTCTCGATCTAAGGGACTAGAAGGATGGCCTTGTCGGGGTTCGATTCCCCGACCGTTACAATCAGTCAAAGTAAAATCCCCGAAAGCGGAAGTGACTGAGCCGCTAACGGGGATATGGATAATCTTTAACGCAAAGTAAAGATATGGAAAATTTGAATAGTTTGTTGCCTATAAGTGAAAATAATGGCAAAAAGGCGGTTAACGCAAGAGCTTTACATGCTTTCTTAGGGAGTAAGCGTGATTTCTCAAATTGGATTAAAGATCGGATAGACAAGTACGATTTTATTGAGAATCAAGATTATGTAGTTTTCAACAATTTTGGCGAAAACCCTAAAGGCGGTAGACCTCAAATAGAATACGCTCTATCCATTGGTATGGCCAAGGAGCTGTCCATGGTTGAAGGAAACGAGAAAGGCAAGCAAGCCCGCAAGTATTTTATCGCCTGTGAAGAGAACAGAAAAGAACTATCTCGAAAGGAGATCCTTATGATCGCATTGAAAGCGGAGGAAGAGAAGGAGAAGCTTGCACTGGAGAATAAAAACTTAAAGGCTGAGAATCTGGAGCTACAGCATCAAAGCGAGTATGCCCGTTTTGTCCTCCAGAGCAAGAAGACCGTTCTTGTCACCCAGATAGCGCAGGATTATGGAATGACCGCCATAAGGTTCAACGCCTTGTTGCGTGATCTCCGCATACAACGAAAAGTCAACGGGCAATGGATATTGTACGGGGAGTATCTAGGTAAGGGCTATGTCCATAGTGCCACTCACAACTACACTCATTCCAACGGCAGCCCGGACGTGAGCCTTAATACCGAATGGACTCAGAAAGGACGCTTGTTCTTATATGAGGAGCTAAAAAGAAACGGCATTCTTCCATTGATCGAGAGATCAGACAAAAACTAATTGATATACATATATTATTGAGGTACGATATAAAGGCGTACGGCCAATACTTTAACATTTTGTGACTTGAAAATAATTGTGGAATATTAAAAGATTGATTGAATATGAAAGAGAACGAGATTAAAAGCATCGTCGTGAAAGCCGACGGTAACGAGATCAAGGTTGACCACGCTCATGAGTTGGTTATTGGTGACTTGACCATAACCCCGGAAATGATGAGAGAGATAAAGAGTATGTCCACTTGCCTGTTCTCTAAGGATATGGACGATATGATAGATACGCTTATCAATTTGAGTTGCGAGGGTAATTACGAGGACGGGTATATCATGGACAAGATGAGGGCCGTGTCATGCGTGAGGGATTTCTTGCGGGTGATCGAGAAAGATAATACGATTGATTAGTTGATATTATCTTAATAGTCATTATCTTTGTGACAGAGCCAAAGAGCCGTACCGGAGACGTATTTGTCCCCGGGCGGCTCTTGTTATTTATACGCTTATGATAAAGATTTCTTTGATAATAGACAGTAAGGAGACGGATATAACCAACGATCTAAAGAATTGGGATGATATCGAGTTATCTTTTACTCGAAAGGATTTTGGTGGAATATATCGTAAGTTCGCCAAGAAGTTCGAGTTCGTAAAAGGAGCTTATGATCTTTTGACGGATTTATACCTATCCAAGTATATTGAATCTTCCGCAAAGATAGTGATATATCGGCAAATTAACGATCTTACGTACAAAGAGGCGTATCGTTGTTCTTTGGACTTTATGAGCTATAGTGACGATGGGCATACGCTTATCTTGAGCGCAATCGATGATGATACCTATTCCATTATCAACTCCCAGAAATCGCAGACTTTTGATATCCCTGTGAGTGATATAAATAAAATAAGCTTGATTTATAAAAGAATATATCTTAATAATAGGGTATCTTGGTTTATAAATCCAAATGACCCAGATAATGAACAGACAGACCCGGATGTTTATCCTATAAGGTTCGCTCTTGCCACGGAGTTCCCTATGGTATACGGTGACGCTAATTTTCCTATCAAAGGGATGATTGAGCAGTTTGATATAGGTTCCCATGTTGGAGAATTATCTTATTATAGCATGACATCGTTCGTGAAAGCCTTAGCTCCGGTTAGTATAAGATTGATATTAAAGTTTGATATGAGGCTTGATTCTTATGACATGGATTTCATGCCTTCTTTGTGTTTAGGTAAAAGGAAAAAAGAGGAGATAGAGTTTCCCAAAGAAGATATAGCCTACTTTTCAGGTATTGGACAAATCGTAAATGTTAATATCGATCGAGGCATAGACCTAGAGGAAGGTGATGAATTAATGCTATTCTTTGTTTATCCCAATAGCATAATTACATATGCGAAAGCCACGTTATTAAACGTGAAAGATATAAGCGTAACGTATATCGCAAAAGGAGATCCGGTAACCATAGATGCCATTAGAGCTTCTGATTTGCTGACATCCTTGCTTAAAAAGATAGGGCTTAAGGATTATACCGGGGAAATAAAGACCGGGAATATTCCGATCCCCTATATCATGGCGGCTGAGAGCATACGTGGGATCAAGGACGCAAAGATACATACGTCATTCTCTAAGTTCACGGAGTTCGCCAAGGCCGTGTTAGGCTATGACTGGGAGATAGATGATGTCAACAGAAAGGTTATATTTAAGCCTCTGGGCGATTTTTATGATTCCGTGACCGATCCGTTGCCATTGACGGAGATAAACTCCATGACTCATACGATAGATAGTTCGGTAGTCTATAGCGGCGTGGAAGTGGGTTACGACAAACAGGAATACGACGAGATAAACGGGCGTGACGAGTTTCATTTCACGAACTCATTCAGCACGGGGATAAAGGCCACGGACAATGTCTTGAAGTTGATAAGCCCTTATCGTGCCGATCCTTATGGCATAGAGTTCCTCGTGACTGAGAGGAATGAGGAGACGAAGGACACTGATTCGGACAATGACGTGTTTATTGTGGATGCCGTCTTTGGAAGTGGTGGATTAACCCCTCGTACAATGATCGTTGAGCCATCATATCCCATAACCGGCGTTCTATTCCCCGATACCATGTTCAACGCCGCCTATTCCCCAAGGAATATGCTGATGGCCAACAAGGGATACGTCGGTATGTCCGCTAGCGGATTGATGTTCACGTCCTCGGAGGGCAATGCCGATGTATCCATAAAAGGCATATCGGAACGTGGAGGGATTTCCATAGAAGATAGTGATAGGTTGTTGAGATCCGATAAGATAAAGGTGTCTACAATTGGGTTATCCCCGTTCCCGGGTAACTATAAGGGACGGGTATCATGCTCCTTTTCCGGCAAGACGTACGTGGGATACGTGTCCGATATAACCGAGCGTATCGGGAAAGGTCAGACGGTAGATTATGAGTTGCTCCTTAAAAACATAACATAACCGTTTGATTATAAAAAAATAATACTTACTTTTGTCTCAGAGCCTAAGAGCCGTTCCCGGAGGAGTCGTATCCTTTGGGTGCGGCTCTTTTTATTTATATGCGTATATGAGGTTGAAAGATTGCATTAGCGAGGTTTGCCCTCTCCTTTTTGACGTGAGTTCCCCGTCCGTGGAGAGATCGGTGGAGTATATCCAGAGGATTGGGTGGGATAACGATCCTATCATCGTGCAATGCCTGATGGGTAACGTGAGCTGCTATATGCGAATATACGATCTCTCCACGGGGCAATATATACGGGTGAATCCCTCCAAGATCAAGATAAACAATACTTCCTATTTATATGAGTTCATGATAACGATGGATCTTGACAACGGTATTTACAAGGCCGTGATAATGACGGGGTACCAATCCTTGGAGAGTGTCGTGTTCCGTAAATGTGACATTGACGAGTTTGCCGACTGCTCCTTGATAAGATATACCCATCCTGATAATATCGTTCCGTTCAAGGCCATATTCGATGCGGGGGATAATCGCAAGAGGGTATTTACCTTAGCCGTAGAGGGAGGTTTCAAGACGGATGGTAGGTCATTGCATGTGAGTAACGAGTTCTTTCGTACTCAAAACCAGAAACTCATAGAGCTATATAGCGTCCCGTACGATGACATGACTTTTACCCTTGGGGATAATAGGGGAGTCCCGTTCGAGATGGGGAGATTGCTGAACAATATCCTATGCCTAGGCCATGTGGAGATAAACGGGGAGAGATACGTGAGGAGCGAGTCCAGCGTTCCAGAGCAACAAGTAGTATTGGAGGGCTCACCACAATATATCTATACAGTCAAGCTGGAGAGATCCCCATACGAAGAAGAAGACTATGCGGATTCTCCCAATCTATGGTTCCTGCGTGACGATTTCGTGGACGCTAACGGATATGTGCTTACTAACGAAGATTTATCATGGGAGGATTGATTTATGGGAAATAACGCTTCTATGAGAAGAGGGATAAGACCTAGGATACCGGACGTGCTTACGGTTAGCGTTACGGATGACAAGATGGGATCGGACTATACTGTATACTCATCCGCCTCTACGGATAAGTATTTTTTTAGGAAAGAGAACGTGATGTCCAATAAGGACAGGTATTATATAGATGAGGAACATGTGTTCAGCTCTTACCTAGCCGATTACCTGTTCATGTACAAGAGGGATGTCGTAAAGGGAGGTGAGACCTATGAGCCTAGCGATACGAAGGTCTTCTCTGTCAGTAAGTCCATAGAGCTTTTCGTCACGAAGACCCAGTTAAGCGATTCTATAAACGATGTCAAGTCGGAAATTCCGGATGTCAGCGGTTTTCTAACATCTTCAGATCTTAGCGGATACGCTACTAAATCTGATTTGGATAGCTTAAGGGATGAGATAATAGGAATGTTGCCTGAGAGCGGAGCAAAATAATAAAAAACGATAAAAAAATAGATGTATGGCTATAACGATACAACCCATCAAGGATAATAGAAATGGTCAGACTCCGGATAACGGGGCGCAGATGGTCGATAAGATCAACAGCAATTTTAAAAATGTATCAGAGGGAATAGGAGAAGTGGATGGTGACGCTGTCCATTTGGGAGATCAGTCATCCCAAGTAAATTATGAGACTCCTAAGACCTCAGCTGACATGGCGATACAAGCGGTGAAGGATGACAAGGGAAACGTGATAAGGGATACTTATTCTACAAACATGGCTACCGGTATAGACGAGTTCCCTGAATTCTCCGATAAAGGAGTGTACAATGCGGGGGATATCGTGAGAAAGGATGGGCGTATATACGAGTTTAAGCAAGCCCATTCCTCGAAACCGTGGATTGGCACGGACGCAAGGGAGACGAGCTTGAGGAAGGAGGCGAAAAACAAAGATATAAGACTAAATAGTTTATTCGAATACATTTCGCCGGAAAAACTTGAGTTCGATTATAAAGAATGTATGTTATTATTAAATATAATAAATTTAAATGGGAAGACTAATCGATATTGGGTTCTTCAACAAGGATGGGTGCAAAATCCAGAAGTAGTTCAGCCGTTTCCATGTTTTTTATTTGAAGATGTGGATGATCCGTCCAATTTAATAGAGGTGTATTTTAGAGACATAACAACAAAACCAAACAATACGCAATATTACGAATGGTATAGTGATGATAAGTCCATAAAGATTGAAATATTATTTGACTGGGCTAAATACAATACTCTTTTTTCAACTTATTACCCGGGTAATAGAAAACGAATAATTGTAACATCAAAACCCATTGATTACAATACAGTACAAAATCCAATAGAAATAAAATTTAATTCTACCAGTACATATCATTTGCCAGAGTATAAAATTAACCGGTGTATTAAACATCTTAGTATTTGTGATTTTGATACTACAAATGATATTGAAGAATGGTCACTACTTCGTGCGGGATTTTTAACAAATAATTCTTCTAATCAAATAGTGTTTTATTTCTTAAGAAAGAAAGATAATAAACAAATAAGTTATAATTCTGAAAAATTAGAAAGTATACCAACTGGAACTTGCTTTTATGAATTTTATTTAAAATCCACTCATGTTAAAATACTATTTGATTGGGATAAATACACAGAGTATTTCACCAATCGTTATGCACCATTAAATGATGATAAATTATATATTACCGCATACAAAGGAAACAAGAATCAAATAACAAGTAAAGGATTTTTGAATTCGTCTGTCGTGACTGAAAATAACATTAATATAGCAAAATGCTATTACAATTTAAGATTGTATGAGTATAAATACAGTGGGGAAACTTATGAATTGCGACAACAAGGTTGGGCTGATTCTATCGGATATCCTGTTTTCTATTATATAAAAGAAGGGGCGCCGTTAGAAGATATTCAAATGTTTAATGAAATCGATGTAACACAAAGACCTAGCGGTATATTGCATTACGTATTGGATAACAAAAATATTCGAGTAGAATTTGATTTTGATTGGGATTCTTTTTTTAAATATTTTCCAAATGATATTTACAGATATTCTGAAAAAAATGCGATTAAAATAAATCCTATTGAGTTTGAATATGCTAGAAAAACCGATTTGATACTTCCTTATATTGAGGACGTTTCATTAGGTCAAGAAGATTCTGGGTTGGCAATATATGAATACTTTAGATCACTTTACGTCATCTTCAATAAGCCTGTTGAACACAATTCTATTTTAAATAAGTTGAAAATTGGAGTAAATAGAAACTATTGGACAACAGAACCCGAAAAAGTCAAAATAAACATTGTCGTTGGTCAATTTGATCAAAGGCAAACCTTAGTTAATCCTCGGATATACACTTTTAATTTTAAAGAATTGTCTCCAAATTATATTAACGACAATGAAACTGAATTTGATTTTTATGATAAAAATGTCGTAATAAATAAAGGGGAAATAGTTGGTATTAGATCTGGCAATACAGCAGCGGGTGATGATTTTATATTTTTGGTTAGTAGATCTGAAAAATACAGCGATTATGTGTACGCAAGTAGTACAATAGATGGTGTATTTGTTGCCACAAACCAATTTACTACATTTCAATACAGTGTAGTAGAATTTGATACAAATCTTGCAACTCAAGCTTCCGTGGAAGCTCTACAAACATCTGTTAATGTACTTATAAATAATGAAGCAAAATCATCAAATATTTTAACAGATACAGTTACAGGTGAAAAATACAAAATACAAGTAGCGAATGGTGAATTAACACTAAAATCGTTAAAATACAAACGAATTTTGTTAATTGGGACTTCGCAAACACATCATGACCCATCAGAATCTGTAGGATGGTATGTGAATAGAGCTATGGCCGGCAGTATTGATAATAATGTGTTGCCCTCATACTTATTAAGAGGAATACAAAAAACATCCCCAGATGCAACCATTTCTATAATGAATGATTATTCTTGGCAAAGGAATTATGTAAACTTTGATTACTCTGTATTTGATAGTACCATTGAGAGTGTTAATCCTGATATTATATTTTTAGTGACAGCTGGTAATAGTACCTATTCTGAAGAATTAGAACCTTCTGCCGAAGAATATTTGGATTACTTAAAGAGTAAAGCTCCCGGTGCAGATATCTACACTTTGGTTGGTTGGTATGGACAACAAAAAGCAAATGCCATTACTGAAGCTAGTCTTAAAAAAGGCGCAATTCCTGTTAATGTGTCAGCGAATTATAATTCATTGAACACTTGGTTGGTGGGAGATTACTATTATGGAAACAATACATACTATCCAATAGTTAATGAGGGTGTAGCGACACATCCGAATGACATGGGTCACATGTTAAATGCAAATCAGTTACTGAATGCGTGTTATGCCGATAATAATGAATCTGAAATATATAATATTACTATTAATATTACAGGAGCAGGGAAGATAACAACCCCGAATAATAGATGGGTAAAAGAAGGTATAGTAACATTAAGAGTTGTATCAGGAACTATCTCTGAGATTACAGGTCAAACAAAAAATGGTAGTACAGTTAGTTTAGTAAGTAGGACTAATGATGTGAATTCAAATTGGTCAAATTATTACACATTCATAATGCCCAATGAGGATGTTATAATTAATTGTGTTTTCAAATAACAAAATAATATATAATGTACCGCTATATCTCCCACATATCCGACCTAGCGAACTGGTTAAAGTCCATCGCCATAGCCGCCGTTGTTACGACGATGGACTTCGTTTCGCCGATCGAGAATTTCTTGGTGGTGATCCTGTCGCTGGCCTTTATCGATACGTTCTGGGGGTTGGCTGCGGATCACGGGGATTTCCGGAAGAGCAAGTTCATCCGTAGCTGGGTGTACATGCTAGTCTATTTCCTGATCATAATCATCTCGTTCTGGATAGGCGTGATGATGGATATATCGGAGGATAACGACAAGGCTTTCGTATCTTGGATCACGTGGGCGATGATATGGTTTTATGGTACTAATGTATTGAAGAACATGGGCAAGGTATTCCCGGATAACAAGGTGATAGCCTTCTTGTATTGGGTTGCCGCCGTGAAATTTATCAGAAAGGTCAATTTCTTGGATGAGTATAACAAGACAAAGAATAAAAAAGGCTCCCCAGATCCAAAAGGATAGGGGAGCCGAATAAATTTTCGCTTCCTGTCTTTCGCAAGGGAGGATAGCAAGGTTAACAAAGCGTCACAAATATACGAATAAAATCAAATAACAATGGCAGAGAAAAAATTACCTAGAGGGTTGCGAAACTGCAACCCCGGAAACATTCGGATCAATAGTGATCTCTTTCAAGGCGAGATACGACCTAGCAAGGACAAGTCGTTCAAACAGTTTGAGACGATGGCGTATGGCTACCGTGCCATATTCCGGATCTTGCGTAACTACTATAACAACTATAATTTGGACACGATCCGCAAGATGATCGGTCGCTGGGCACCGGAAAACGAGAACGATACGGACGCTTACGTTAAGGCCGTATCAGATTATGCTGGTATCCCGGTTGATGATCCGATAAATGTAAACGATCGTGAGCAGATGATCCGGATCGTGGCAGCGATGAGTCGGATCGAGAATGGGATAGAGGCTGATATGTCGGATGTTATAGCTGGATGGAATTTACTTTAACAATAACAAGACCTAATGCTGTAGAGGTAAGCGTAAAATAAGATGAAAAAATATATTGGAACAAAACAGATTGAAGCAGAACCTATGACAATGGGCGAAGCTTTTGAGAAAGGATTGCTTAAAGCGGGAAGAGTACCTAACGAAAGCGAGAAGTCAAATGCTGGCTATCATGTGAAGTATCAAGACGGTTACGAGTCATGGAGTCCAGCAGGGCCATTCGAGAAGGCTTATAAGGTCTGTGAGACGTTTACGGATCGTCTCCAAATAGAATTGTCCGAATTATCCGATAAGCAAGAAAAGCTAGGTAAGTTTTTTGGTACGGATATGTTCAAAGGATTGTCAACGCAAAAGCAAGTATTGCTACGTGCACAATTCGGAGCGATGGAAGCTTATAGGCAAATCCTTATTGAGCGCATCCGTATTGAGGAAATCGCAAAATGAAACCGTGGCATATCATATTAATACTAGTGTGCTTGGTAGCCAGTTTCACGGCTGGCTACCATATCCGGGGGGATGTGACTGATAAAGTCGTGTCTAAATCTGATACCGTATTAATAACCGACACGATCCATGACAGTATCCCGTATCCTGTTTACGAGACATTGGTGCGGACGATACCAGAGCCTTTTCCTGTCTACATTACATTAGACGGTGACACGATTAAGGAACCTATATATGTCCCGGTGCCGATAACTCAAAAGGAGTACAAGACGGATGATTACCGACTTTCAATTTCGGGTTACAAGCCAAATCTCGATTACATCGATGTATATCGCAAGACTGAGTATATAACCAAGACGATCTCCCCCCGTAGATGGGGAATCGGTGCGATAGCCGGTTATGGGATCGGAAAGCATGGCTTATCACCCTATGTCGGGATAGGCGGGTTCTATAGGATTTGGTGAGGCTTCCGTGGCTCACACCCGGGAAACCTCTGATAATAGAATGAATGCGTTATCTGAATAACAAGGGCTGACGTTTTTTTGTTCATGATAATTTATATTAGTTTGATGGTGACTTCGTGAGAACGAACCGGAAAGGGAGGATAAAGAAAAAGAATCTTCCCTAAATAATCGGATCAGAAGTTTGATTATTTTTTCATGCCACGCACGACGGGAAGATTCTTATATGTCTTTCTGCCGTGCATTTTTTGTGCCCGGCTTTGATAGTAAAACAAACCACGAAATAAAAAGTTTATGAATAAGGTGGAAATTTTTTACAAAAAGTGATAGAGACAGTCTGCAAGGAGTGCGGGACCGATCCGGTAATGATGTTTAGCAACAACAAGGAGAGGAACGTTGACGCTCGGGGAGTGGCTATAACCATACTGGCCGATCGCAAGTTGAGCGACAATATCATATCCGATCTGACTGGAATGACGAGGCAAGCCGTGAACCGAATGCGTAATTTGTATCCGGACAGGATAAGGAGGAGCTACTATCTGAGAAGGACGGTGGAGAGCGTCAAAGAGGAGCTATCCGGTACGGTCTGAGGGTGCGTTATGTTGTAAGGCATGTGATTTGTCTATGAAAAAATTTTCATATAACAAAATTTTGTGCGACCTTTGCGGCGTAAAAGGTGATTTTGTAGCCTCGTCAAGTAACCAGCCTTGGCAGAGGCTTTGTTGTATACGAAAAGTTTCATTATGGAAATATATATGCCACATGCGGTAAATGATATTAGGATAGGAGAAGCCTTCAATCATCTATTCAGGATAATCCTGAAAATGGAGAATTCCGATGATGATGATTTCATATGGAACTTCCAATATACGGCATTTGTGACTCCATTTTTCTTATTGCCTCTTATGCTTTATAGAGATAAGTGCGGTAAGAATGTGGTTTGCAAGAATATATCGGACAGTGTTAAAAGCTATCTGGACTCTATTCATTTTGAAGGAGGTGTAGTAGCTGACAGTGTTAGTGATTTTCATAATTATATGGAATATTTTTCTATGAAAAAATATATTCCTATAATAAAGTTCCCGGGATGTAAAAGCAAGGATAGCATAAAAAACGATATACTGTCTGTAGCAGAGAATATAATGATAAGGCAATTAAATATTGAAGGAGAGTTGAGAAAGGCTTTATCTTATATGCTGACTGAGACGATTGACAATATATCTGAACATTCAGAGAGTGAATTTGGTTATATATTTGCTCAGTATTATCCGTCAAAGAGTTATATAGACATTTGCATAGCGGATAATGGTATAAGTATACTGGGTAGTTATGTTAAGTCTGGCAAGGGAGGTATAACTAACGATGTGGAGGCTTTAAAAAGCGCTGGAAAGGGTATATCGACTAAAAATTTACCAGATACCGAGAATCGTGGTTATGGTATAAGTACTTGCAAGAGAATGTTGTCTAAGGGACTTGGAGGAACATATTTTTTGCTGTCAGGGCAAGCATTTCATCTTATGTCAGAGGAAGAGACATCATATATAGGACTTCCTGATTATATAAAATGGGATGGAACTATAGTGGCATTAAGGATACCATATAAAGAGGAAAGGATGTTTAATTTTTATGAATATTTAGAATGAAGATCATGGAAAAGACAATTGTGATATCAGAATTGATAAGGGGAGAGCTTCGTTCTAGGACAGAAGCTAAAAAAATCTATATGAGGGCTAAGGATTTGAATAGCCCATGTGTACGTATAGATTTTAAGGATGTATACTTTATGTCTCGATCATTTGCGGATGAGTTATGCAATACAATAGAGGCTTTGGCCTTGGATAAAGTGAGGGTCTCTATGGAGAATGAGAACGACTCTATAGATCTGATGATGAAAATAGTAAAAGGTAATAGAAATAAACCGAGGAATATGCATGAGGACAGTGAGGTTAAAGAATTTTCGGACATGGATTCATTGTCAGAGTTCCTGTCTACCATATAAAATTATTTCATGCTATATAAAAGAGAATGATATGAAAAATCCAAAAATAGCTAAGGAGTATAATGAATTCCTAGAAAGGAATAGTTTTGATAAATACTCAGATAGAAAAAAATATATATCTAGTCCAACCACGCTACAATGCATGTATTGGAAACAGGTGGAACTGGTAGAAATAAAAAGTAACCAACCATAAAAATTAAGCGTTGTATATGCCTTTGGTTTGAAAGGTCTAAACAACAACAATAAGCGTCGTCAATACAAATTGGCGGCGCTTTTTTGTCTTATCCCCTTCCGCAAAGAACTAGCAACAACCTCGCAACAAGCTAGCAAGGAGATATTTATTTAGCAAGGCACTTCTCTGGATTTTTGTGGTGTCCGGGATAACCCGGATATGACCATAAAAAACTTCACATATGGAAGCAGAGAAAATCATTAAAGAGAAAGAGATCGTCCATGAGGATGAGCACAAGGATTACGCAAGCAAGGGCGTGGGTAACGCCGGCTTGACATTGGGTATCATTGGTACGGCTCTTGGAGCTTGGGCGGTGTCACGTAACCGTGGCGGCTTGTTCGGCGGTGGCTGGGGAGCCGGTATGCCGGAGAACGTTAACATCAACACGACCACAGGAGGCGGTGGCGGTTCCGGGGTAGGCGCTCCGACTGCGTTCATGGCTTGGGAAAAGGGCTGTGAGGAGGCGTTATCGCTTACAAACGCAATGTGGGGATTGAAAGTCTCAGGTATGCAAGCCGATTACGATCACCGCCAGACGGATATCGCCGAGAAATTCGCCTTGTGGAAGTCACAGGTAGACGCTGATTTCGGATTGTACAAGTCACAGGTAGACGCTGATTTTGGTCTATACAAGAACCAAAGAGACCAGTTCGATGTCTTGAAGGCTCAGATCGATGAATTGAGGTGTCAGGTGGCTGTAGGTTCGGCGATTCGTCCTTACCAAGACAAGTTGCTTCAATGCGAGATCGAGAAGGCGTTCACGGCTAGTGTCAATTACACCGATCGTAGAACCAGCCGTATGATCACGGGAGAATTGGTATTGCCAAATACCCCTACGGTAACAGGCTATCCTAGCTACAATCCGTGCTCATGCCCGGCATCCGCTCCGGCACCTACGGCTTAAGGTAAAGTTAGTGGCTTGTGCTCCCTAGGGGGCGCTTGCCGCTTTCCTTTTTTTAACCACTAACAGTATTATCATGCAGACAAATGTTTTTTTAGGGGGGAGTGACCCTGTATTAGGTAGCAACCCTTATAATCCGAATATAAGCGAGATAGAAGCAAACATTCAGCGTCTCCAGCAAGCGCAGCAACAGATGGAGATTCAGAAGCAACGTATGCTTAACCCTTCTGCGCAACAGGCCCAAAGCCGTAATCCGGTGTGGGACGAGATAGATAAGCTCGTTAGCGAGATGTCGGATAGCGAGTTCGAAATGGTCAATAACAATCCGGAGTATCAACAGTCCTACCAGAAGGTAATGGCTATCCTTAACCGTGAATACATGCGCGTCATGCGTCCGTTGGTGGAGGGGAGCAAGGATGGCAAGGCCGCCTTGGAGGAATTGTTGGGAATGGCCAAGAAGATAAAGAAATCGGCCTCAGAGGAGGTTAACAAGAACATGGCGTTGTTCGCTGAGTACACGGCCAAATACGCCGATATGCCATACGCCGACTTCCTTAAATTGAAGAATAGCGGAAAAGGAGGTAAGAAATGACACGTGAGGAAGGTATGCTTATCGAATTGATCGATAAGGTCAAGAGACAAGGGTATGCTATCAATACCTTGAGAGAGGAAGTGGAACAATTAAAGAAAGAGTCATATGGAACTAAAGCAACAAGCTCTAGAGCTAAAAAGCAGGCTAATTAACTCGGTGGAGATATGGGCGGAGGAAAGGGTTGACTCTTTCGTCTCCGGTAACACGGCTTTCAAGCCCCTTGGCAAGTATCTGAAAAGAGGTGTCCACAACATCCTCGTGCAAAAGGACAAGGAGATCACCGATAAGGTGGAGGGTTTCATGATGTTCGTCGCTGACGAGAACGGCAATTACGATAAGGAAGAGTTATTCGATGACGCTATGAACGTATTCAAGAGCATGAAACCTTACAAGTTCGAGCAAGGTTTCTTGAAAGGCACGATCGGGGAAGGCTCCATCTTGATAGAGCTTCCAGATAACGGACTCATGAATTTTATCCTTGGTGACACTAACGCTATCCGTATAACGGAAGCGGATTTTCTGGAACTGAAATCAATATTCACAGAATAAAATAAATGACAGGGTATGAGATACAAGGAATTGATGAAGGACTATCATTCGAAAGGGATGGTATCCGAGAAAAAGATGTGGGAGGCCATATGCGAGCTGGACGAGGCTATGGAGTGTCTAAAGGAAAAAGATCCCGACACGTATGACAAGGCCATACGTGATATACATGAGGTTTTTTGCGGTCCTCATTATAATGAGCATTTCGCTAAGATGGACGTGGCGGCAATGCACCATAAAGGCAAGTCGGGGGAGGATAAGGGTGAGCACTGGAACATCCAGCAAGTAACCGCCGTCGCTAAAGGCATGAGCGTACCGGGCAACGCTAATATTTGGGATGTTTACGTTGCGCTAAATTCAGCGTGGCACGACAAAGAAGTGAAGTTCACGGAATGGTTCGGCCCGGACGCCGAGAAAAAGATCATCGAGGATGCTATTAATTTCTACTTCATGGATGATGACGCTCCGGAAGGCAAGGTCTGGATTTACATGTGTGCCATGGATGACTAAGAAGACTAAAAATAAATGGCATGTAAAGAAGGAATCCGTAAGACGGGAGATAGACCTCCTCACGGATTCCTTAGATTTCGAGCCTGTCAACTTTTACGAGGTGATGGCTCGGATTAGACACTTGATGTGCCTGTTATAATGAATCTGTCTCAATGACGGATTTAAGAGATATGGGGTCGTCTTCCCACGTTAAGTATTTACCTGTTAATTTATAAATACTGCCTTTTGGAAGTACGATCGCCGAGTTGTGATCCTCGACGGAAAAATATTCATCGTCATGTGCCGATCTCTCGTCCGTCCATACCTCTCCTTGCCGCACGGGGAAGTTATCAAGGATAACCTCGTCACCATTCTTGTTTACGGCCAAGAACACTATCGTTTGCTTGCCTAACTTCATGACATATTATAGTTTACTTATTCCTCGATTTGATTGGCTCATCAAGTATTTTTATCGACAATAGCGGATCTTTCTCCGTTAAAGTGTTCCTTAATTTTCATCATTATGAAGTCGAAGTGATTTCTAAATTCTTTGGTATGAGTAAACACGGGAAAATCTATATCAGACAAGTTCATATTTACAATATCGCTCATACACTTTACATGCTCGGAATGAGCCTTATTATAACCTATCCTATAAGCATCCATAACCAACCTTCTGACATCCATCCGGTCTATTGATTCTGGCTGTGGATCACACACCTTTTTTGAATGTTCAATCGCTAGCATTGTAACTTTTTTCTTTTTCATGTTCATATCTTCTTAATTATGATCCTTCCCATGAAGGCTCGGTTAATACTATTCATTTTTGCTACGTTTCTCGATCATATAAATATTTTTACCATCATTTACCGTGACCAGAAATAACTTATCGCAATTTAGACATTTGCAATTATATAACCCACAGAGAAAAGATCCCTTTATGTATCTAGTCGAATGACAGAATGGGCATTTTATTGAATTATCCATAATTTTCAGGTATTATCATCCAGTGTGTAATGTCTTCATCATCAACATGACCATTTGACAAAGCCCACATACTTTTATTATATCCTTTATTCTCTCTTAACCAGCCTAAGACAAGATGTCTTATAGAATTTATATCAAATAACAGAACCTCTTCTCCGGGTGGCGGTAGCCGATCCTTCACGCTTACCCACGGGGATTGTTTTGCCTGCCATTCGGCACCTGCTTTGAAGTCCTCACGACAATTATCTTTGCGAAGCACATAGTCATCCGCATCCACCTCTTTGAGGACATTCTTGCGAAAAAACGTTTTACCTATGGCGTAATCCTTTGCCGCTTCTTCTACTGTCAGTCTCATATCAATCTTGCTCATATTTATTTATCTGTTTGAATTTTATATTCCTCCTTGGAAATCTGTCTGTAATAGTCAATGACCGCATTTTCCACTCTTTTATCCTTGGCTATACTCTCTTCCATTTCCCAGACTTTAAACTTATCGCATGCGATGAATATCCGTCCTCTCTCTCCCCCGGGAAGCCAATACGAAGCGAAGTAGTATTTTTTCTTTGGGTTGAGAATGCCATAGATGAGATATATACCGTAAACCAAAAAGGCAATCGTAACCCAGTACCTTGGGATGATAAACCCTATGGACCATGTGATGAACACGAAAGAAAGAACTATCAGTATGGAGGTTATCAAGCACTCGATCTTATTCTTCATTTGATCCTCCTTTCAGCAATTCGGGATTGTCATAAACATTCCCAATAACACTTCCTTGGCACACCTCAAAGTCTAGCAGTTCACATGGATTAACCCCATCTAGGGATATGCACCATCCTGTATGTTCGTAGATGTCAATCACTTTGAAAAATTCTCTTTTCTCTTCATATTTCCATGTTGAGAATATAACGGCATAAATACGTCCGCTTGGAGCTTTTATTAAATCCCCCTCGTAAATCTCCTTTCTGCTCTTGTCTTTTAGGCCTGTGAACTGGCCTATAGTTGTTTTATCGCACATAACTCCAGACAATTGAAAGAAGTGAGTATCACCTCTAAAATTATACTCTCTCTCAACATACAGTTCATTCTGCTGGTCTATAATGCAATAGTCGTCGGCTTGAACCAATCCACCATACGCCCATTTATTATTATCAATACGCTTCGCTCTGAATTTAATCTCACGCATTTTGTACTCCTTTCTCTAAAATATCCTTACAGGCTTTAATATCGCACCTTACCGGCTTTTGATGGAAGGCGCACCAAGCTTCCCCGTTAGCGTCTTCATCCTCGATAAGTCGGCAATCGCCGCATTTAACCGCTAGGTATTTATTGTCAAGGTGTCCTTCCTTGATAAGCCATTCAATCATATTCACAACAGCATCTAAGATATTCTTTTCCATAACCTCATGCTTGCAGTCGTATCCCAGTTCTGTGTATTGGATGAACCAATACACGCTATCTTTTGTGATTTCCAAACTTAAATCGGGTCGGTTGCGTTGTGAAATCGTGGCAGGAAGCATATCTATCAATTTAGATAGAGACCAAGCCGGGAATGCCATATCTTGATCCACATGCTTTTCAACCCTGCCATATTCAAATGCGACCGGCAATTCGAGCTCGTCAAGATACATGTCCGCCGTCTCCGGTCTCACCCCGGCCTCTAATAGCCGAGATGATTGTTCTTTATTCGTGCAAATTTGATTCATATTATAATTCGTTGTTAAATATTCCTTATTATCCATATCTTTCCCTCAATTTATCAATGTAAGAAAAATACCATTCACGTGTTTTCTCCTTGTCATTCCCTACGTATAATAAACCAAAAGGATCGTACTCTATAAACTCCTCGGTCTTGCAGAAAGGGCAGGGGACATCCCCGCCTACGGTCAATCCCCCAACCTCGCTATCATATGAGTCTAGATCCCATAGATATCCGTCACAGCATCTTGCGTCTGGATAAAGTGCGCCGAAAAAAGGGAACTCGGGACATTGTTTTATTTTCTCTTCCATATTTATCCCTCCTGAATAATTACGCATTCTATCTCTTCGTCCCATGTGACATCCACCGGATCGTACTCATACTCTCCATCGGACGTGCGTATCATTACCTCCGCTTCCGGGTCTTGCTCTTGGAGAAGAGCTATTAGTTCTTTATTTCTCATGATTACATCGCTATTAGGTCAAACAATGTCGGCGCGCTTACCTCCATCTCAATTTCCCGTAGATAAGTAAGTCCGTCTTTCCAATAATCATAATTCAATTCGGTAGACAAGCCCTTACGTCCCAACTTGACAGCGCAATAAGGAACGGTACCGATACCTCCGAACGGGTCAAATATCAATTCCCCCTTGTTTGAATACCGTTCAATCAGCCTTTCAACGATATCTAACTGAAGAGGACAAATATGATTCTGTCTCTTCTTTTGTGACTGCCTCGTATTGAGCGTACGCATCCGGACGACATCATCCCATATCCAATCTTTTTTACTTACAGGATCAACGGCCATAAATGTTTTGGGTAATTTCCCGTATGCCTCTAACTCTTCTGCGAACGACACATGTTCCTCATAGTTATAGATATGCTCACGTTCGTAGTTGCGGAACAAATGCCGAATCTTATCTATTCCGGCGCCTTTCATATCTTCGTATGACAACAATGAATTGCCGGAGGATTTCCAACTTGCATGGGCATCGATCTGCCAACGGGCAAGCGAGTATTCGCTCTTGTCCTTCGTGACAGGCTGGTCTGCATAAGCACGGGAGGTATCGGTAGGCAACTTGCGAAAAAGCAATACATATTCAGGGCATCCGATTCCCATCTTGGAGCCATCCTTGCACATCTCGGTATAGCCCAAACGGTAGGTCTGATTATTTTCCCTCACTACATCCGTGTCTACTGTGATACGGCCCATATAACGAAAGCCATGCTTCATGTAATGAAATACTGTCATTTCACTGAATGGATCGATAGTTGGCATACCGTCACCCGTGGCGTTGCCGAACAATACACGGTCTTTCACATGTATACAGGCTAACCGACCCGGTTTTAAGATACGCATTAACTCCGGTGTAAGGTAATCCATCTGTGTAAAGAACTTATCATTGCTCTCATTATGCCCGAAATCGTTATAGGTAGGCGTATATTCATAGTGGTTGGAGAACGGGATGCTGGTTACAATCAGGTCCACAGAGTCACTTTCCATCTTTTGGCATTCAAGGACATTGTCGTTATTGATTGCCTTCCACAGTTTGCCGGATTTCTCTTCCCGACTGGCGAACATCCAACGCATCATCTTTTCCTCGGCCTGTAAACCGAACAGACCGTTTTCACGGACAATGTCGGTCATTTTGGAAACCATTTCCCGGTGTTGTGCCCATTTCTGCATGAAGCTCTTAAATATTTCACCCTCGCTTTCGGCATAGACCAGATAGAGATCAACGGGATGCTGCTGCATAAAGCGGTATATACGGGCTATCGCTTGGAACTTATCGTTGAAGCGGTAGTCAATGAACATGATTGCTTTATGACAATGGTACTGGAAGTTCAGACCTTCACCAAGCATCTCCGGTTTAGCTGCCAAATATTTCAACCGACCGTCCTTGAAGTCGGATATCACCCTGTCGGCATCTTCATCATCCTGCGAACCATATACGGCCTTACAGCTTGGAATCGCATTACATAAGGCTATTCGTTCAGATTCTAAATCATGCCACAAAAGAAAATGGTCGTCCTTGTTTTCTGGGCGGTTGATGATTTCCACCACACGGGCAATCTTCTCTTCCATATTGTCCCTACGTTCTTTTGCCGCATCTGCCAATCCTAGAGCTGCCTCACGGAACATCTTCACTTGTCCGTCACGGTCGGTACCAGCCGTAGAATTGTCCACACTCACGATCTCTTCATGCACACGGAGTTCCGGCAACTCATAACCAGTATCCGGATAGCCCAAGTCAGATGGTTTAGTTAAGAACAAAGCCCATGTGGATACCCACAACCAAAACTCCTTTTCCTTATGCGGATAAAGTGTCAAGTTATTCGCTTTCGTACTGTCACGCTGAAAGAATCGCGTAAGAGCCTGCCCTGTGTCCATCACGCCAAGATAGCCGGCATAGTGTATTAGTTCTTTGTATCTGTTGGGTGAAGGTGTGGCCGTGGCGACAAACCGATAAGGCACATCCGAGAACAAGGGGAGGAACTCTTGATAGGTCTTGGTCCCGAATCCTCGAAGTACACTTGCTTCATCCAGTGAAGTGACAGTAAAATACGCCGGATCTATCCTAACCCCTTCTTCACCGTCGCGAACACGCTCGTAGTTTGTCACCATGATATCGGTCGGACATATCATCACATCAGCCATTGTTCGTACATAGGTTACTTTCATGCGCAAGTGTTGTTCCGCTTGTGTTAGGAACTCGACTACCACACGCTTAGGGCAAACGATCAACCCCTTGCCTCCTTTATGGTTCAGGATTACCCGGAGTATTTCCAGCTGGGTGACTGTCTTTTGCATACCGAAGCTGGAGAATATAGCTCTGCAACCACCGGCTACCGCCCAACGAACGGTATCTTTCACGTGAGGATAGAGTGAGGTTGTTAATTCGCCCGGCTTAATCTCAAATCCTGTATTATGGCTAATGGCCATCTTTCCTTTTAAAAAATCTATGTATTTCATATATTATTTGATTTTAGATCATCTCTCATCATAGATGAATGCAGTTTTCAACTATGATGAATGTCTTTCTTTAAATTGCTGTCGAATATTTTAATACACTCAAACAGGTATTTGGCGACCGTCGGATTTACCGCATTTCCGATCGATCCAACTCTGTGTGCCCAATCGCGAATCCCATCATTGATTCCAATATGCTCACGATCTGGCATTTTGTAAATCCTTTCAGAGAGAGGAAATCTACCGTGTTGTTTTGGTGGCGGGACAAATATTGTTTGAGCCTTATTCCACTCTTGAACCCTCCACGTTTGTTGTTTGATTTCGTTGGAGTAGGCAATAACGTACACCCTTTCACGATGATGGTCGAATCCAAAGGCGGCGTTCGATAGACATTGCCATTCCGCATCATACCCTGTTTTGGAAAGATCGCAAAGGACTCGCTCGAAACCTCGAACAAGGAGCATTGGGCTGTTCTCAATGATGACGTATCGAGGTCTAACTTCCCGTATGACTCTATGCATCTCACTCCATAGTCCAGAGCGACTTCCGGTGATACCAACACCTTTTCCCGCAATGCTAATGTCTTGACACGGAAATCCTCCACTAATGATGTCCACATATCCGGGGTTTGACAATTCTTTGATGTCCTCATATTGCTTTGTGTTTGGAAAATGTTTTTTTAATATACTCCTCTGGAATGGCTCGATCTCACAGTTCCACAGAGTCTCTATCCCAACCCATTCCGCTCCAGTCTCAAATCCTCCTATACCAGAAAATAATGATCCATGTGTCATGTCTCTCTCGTTTTAGCAAAAACTACGCTTTCATGGTCCGGCCTCAGATGGGCCATGCAAGCCTTGCTGTACTCGCAAAATCTCGCTCCATCGTCCCGGAAGACGCATCCCCTGCACGGGATCTTGTTCTGCCCGTTGTAATACGGGCTGTACTGTTCCACGATAATTTTCATGTCTCCTACCAACACGATCAAACCGATAGGGGTGTTTCTCAATCTCTCTGTTATTTCCATGTTATCTTCTCCTGCTTTCTCCGTTTAGGACTATCACGTTAAAACTTTTGAACCTGTCTACCAGCCTAGCTCCGAAGCGATTCTTGAAATCCGTGACGGATAGGTTGGAAGTGATATGATACTTCTTCTGATGGGACTGGTATATCTCGTACCTCGCGTATAGGAACTCGTTTATTACGCTGTCAAGGCTGGTGCCGTAGCTTTTCTGGTTCTCCGTCTCAAGACCGATATCGTTAAGGCAGATATCGAACGGGTTCCCTTCCATGCTCCCTTTCCCGGCCTCCTCGTTGTACGTGAACCTGTCTATGTGACCATGGATCTTGTAATAGTTCATCATCTGGGTCACGGATAGGTTCACGAAGCGTTTGGGGTTATCCGTCAATTTCAGGTAATCGGCGAATATCTGCATCATGAGCGTTTTGCCCGTTCCCGGATCTCCCACGATAAGGAGGTTCTTGTGCAGCTTATAGTTCTCCTCCGGGAATACGGACTCGGCCAACGGGCAATCGTTGAAATAATACAACAGGAATCTCAAAACCTTGTCATTCCCCCTGTCTGTCTCGAATTGCCGCCTCTCGATCCCTAGGTAATTACAACCGAGCGCCTTTATCATCCGGGCGTGGCTGATGTACTCCGTATCGTCCGAGAGATCGTACCTAGAAACGTTCTGTATAGTCCTTGCGTGCTTCTTCACTAGGTTGAACACCTGTTTTTGCTGGAGCCTCTCTTTTTCCGTAGGCCTCCGCATGGCTTGTATAGCCTCCGAAAGTTTCTTTTCTTGTTCCTCCATTATGTCTTTGATTATAAGCCCTTAGTCCTGTTCCTTGCCACCAATAGGTGAATCGTCTCTTCACGTCATCTATCGTTTTTAGCGTATCGCCTTCCCCGGTGGATACCATCCAAGCGAGGAAGTTATCCAGCTCGCCGGGAATGAGGTCATTGAAAGCGACGCTCAATCCCGATATCTGGCAAGCGTATCTGCGCCATTCCTCGTCCCCTAATAACTCATCCTTAAAATTCTTAAAAAGCTCCTCGCGCGTATTAAGACTCTCTCTCAAGGTATTTTCTTTATTATTATTTGGGCTGACACTGGGTTTTAAAATTTGTGAAAATCCACCGTTTTCGCCAGTGTGGGTTTCTTGGTGGGTTTTTAGTCGGGTTAATAACGCTTGTAATTCGCTTATATCGATATCGTTAAGTGGGTTTCTTGGTGGGTTTGACTGTGGGTTTTCTATGTAATTATATCTGTCGAAATTAAGCAATGTAATTACATTCATACCCTGTGTGCATTCCGTTTGTATCATTCCCATCTTCTTGAATCTTGCAAGCGTAGCCTTGACCCAAGTCTCAGACCTTCCCCATTTCTTGGCTAGGAATCTGTTGGATGCAGGATATTGTCCGCGTCCCCAAGTAATCTCACGACCTCCGATGCGAGACGTTGTCTCAGAAGCCTCAAATCGTGCGGACTGTATTAAGTCCAACCACGCTTCGCTTTCATTGTAAGCACGGGCGGCCTGCCATATATCATTCGTGAAAAACTTTCGAGAGAGCATTATGTATCCTTTATCCATATCATTCTTTTTCTATGTCTCTTTCTTTTTTTATCTTATAAGAAACTGCTGTTAACTCAGATATTGTTTCAATAAAAGATAGCACGTCAGAATAAGGCACTCCTTTTGATATAATATTTAATGCCTTGTTGTTCGTTAATGCCTTTAGTTCATGTACGTACGAGTGGCAATCTTCACACAAGGTTATTAGATGTTTATCATCATATTCCCAAATTTTGTGATTTGATAGGTATTCTATATGATGCACATGAAGTGTCTTTTGTGAATTCCCGCAAAGCTTACATGTAAACTCATCTTTTTGAAAGATCTCTAGCCTTCTTTTTTGCCATCTAGGATCTTTGATTTGTTCTTTGTAATCCATTTTATCTTGGTTTATAATTAGACTATACAATATACTCCCCGGCCTAGACCGGGGCTTTTAAAATCTTAATACGTGAGTAGGGTAGGGCTATTTGATAGTCCTCTTGATCTCGTCCATCAACCTCTCTGTTATCCTCTTGTCGTGCCACTCGTGCCATTCGGTGAATAGCCCCTTGGCGGCGATGAAGAAGAAGCAAGCGTTCTTTAGCTCCGTCTCTTGCGAAGACGTGATGCGTGCCCATTTTAGCTGGTTCTTCACGTGCTCCAGTTCCTTGGAAAGCATGTCGTTCTCCTTGGATAGGCGGTTGATGCGGATAGTTTGTTGACGTGCTGTTGGAGTGCTCATAACGCACCTCCTTCCATCCCGGCTAAAATGAATGCGGACATCAATAAGATTAGTACCTTGACATAGCCGATAACGTCGTTCTTGTTATCGCACTCGAGCAAGCCGAATGACATGAAGGTTAATAGCTTGGCGATGGATCGCCATGATAGGAAGCTCGTTTCGTGAGCGGACGTGGTTGTGCAATTACTGTTGTTCGTTACACTCGCAATTTCATGTTCCTTGGTCATTTTGATGAAATTTGAGTTATATAAAGAAAGCCGCTGGCTCCCAACTCCGACCAAGGAACACTACATTAGATAAACTGATGCAGCCAACAGGGAAACCAACGGCTTATATCTTTGCAGGTATAGCTGTAGTAACGACATAAAAAATGCCGCATACAAGTTTACTATGTAGTGATTCCTTGGTCTTGAATCACTGCAAAGATACAACTCAAATTCAAAATGCCAAATGATTTTATGAAAAAAGCGGAAAAGATACTTTCTATTCCGCTTCGTTAATCAATGATTGGGTGAGATTTTAATCTAAATCGATCACGTCATGCAATGCCATTATCTTATAGGCGGCTGGTTTCCCTTGTACCGTCTGAACGATCACGTCAACGATGTAACCTTTCAGCATTGGATTTTGAGCCGATCTTAGAATATCGTCCTCTAGCGTGTCAGAGTCAAACACTAATCCTAATTTCCTGTCTGATATAGCGTCAATAACTCCTTTGTTACCTCTGTCAGCGCCATCCTTCCTGACTTGATATATGGTCATCAATTGTTTCCTGTAGATATCTCCCTCATTAGATAGCGCCTTTCTCTCCTTTAATGCGTTATCCGATTGGTTTTGTATACCGTTGCCTTCAATATGATTGAATGTACATCCCTCGAAAATGACATTGCCTGCGTTGTCGTTGATTACTTGGACGGTCATTAAGCCGTTCCTGTCATTTGCCGGTATGGACACCATATCATGAACGCCTTTAAGTTCCGGTACGTTCAACTCAGGTTCGTCGCCTTTAGACAAGACGAAATAATCATAGATACTTTTAATGTGCTTGGCGAAGTCAAGTATCAAATTAGAATTTTCCACGAATGGAATAACCGCCAAGGACGCTAGCTCTACGAGATGTATGTCAATACTTCCTTCTATTATTTTACTGACATATAGCTTTGCGTTAGCCTCCTCTTTTGACTTCCCGTTCTTTTGGGCGAAGTTGGAGAACAGCGTTCCAAAAGCGCTCATCGTTTTCGTGAAGTCTGAAACATCTACAGGCTGGGAGTTCTTTATGTGAATCCTTAAAACGTTATTATTATTCATGACTATTTTTTTTTGAAAGATACTATTCATTTTCAAGATACCAAACATATTGAAGTTTTTTTAGAACCACGGGATATATCCCGGTGGCGTGTTGTCCTTGTCCTTGAATCTTTTTAGATGCTCTTCCACGTTCAAGCCCTCCCTTACGAGGATGATCGTGTTCTTGTCAACCCTTACGGGTATCCTCTTGAATTTAGGCTCCGGGAGTATATCCCCGTTTGCCTTAGTGTTCGCTTTGATAGTTCTCATATAAGTTATCATTTATAGTTGTCACAATACCGGAAGGAGTTCGCTACCCTTCCGGTGTTCAATATCTCGCACCATACGGCCAGACCCTTGTGAGGCTTGCCGTGCACGCAATCGGCGCATCTGATACGCTCGGGTTGCTTGGTAGGTTTCTTAGCCATTCAAGTAGTCTTTTATAAGCGCGATGAAATCGTCCAGCGATCGGCATATCTCATATCTGTACCCTTGAGCCTCTACCGCCTTCTGGAATGCCTTCTGGCTGTCCTGTTGCCGGCCTTTTCTTGTCTTCATTTCCACGTACAGACCGTGATGGACGTTATTCGGGACTGACAGGAACAGATCGGCTACCCCGGCCAATGCCCCTTCCGCTTTCAGTATAGCCCCGGTTACCGTGTCCCTCCGTCCTCCGTTCGGGACGCTAAAGAAGCATCCGGCGTATTTCGGGTATTGGAGACGGAAGTATCTGACGCAAGCTTGCTGGGTCTGTGATTCGATATTCCTCATTTGTACTTGTCGTCTATCAAGATTAATACAATAAAAATTATCGCTAGGATAGCGAATATGAACGTTATCACCCCGAAGGATAATAACAGGCTTTGAAAAATGTCACTCATAATCGTAATTGTCAAAATCGTCCGGATCGTAATCCGGAATGTCGTTACCGAAATCCATGATTGTTATTTGTTGTTGGTGGTGGCAGCGGGATTTGAACCTGCACGATAGGATTGATGTGGATTGTCAGGTTTTATTTTCAACCTATCTAACACTTAGCAGAGAATTTCACTCTACGATTAACCACACTCAATTAGCGTCTACCAATTCCGCCATACCACCGTGTTTGCCCCGCATATCCTCACGGACGGCGGGGATAATCATTCTAACCCAAATCTAATACCATGAAAAACACACTCTAATATTAATATCCTTAGTTCTGAATCTTTATTAAATCGGGTATCGCTCCATAAATGGGGGTACGACCATCCCATTTGTCGATAAACTGCTTATAAAGAATTTCTTTAGTCAATCCTCTCGAGGTGATTAACGCTTGTTCCGTTTTCAATTGCTCCAACTCGTTGCGTTTCCGTTGCTCCGCTATCTGCTGGTCTAAAACCGAAATATTGGTGTTAACTTCATTCCTACTATCAATTTTCTCGCGAACCGCCTTGGAAAACTCTAATTGCGCCGAGAATGTGAGTAATTGAAGACCTCTTTTCTCGAATTCCTTATCTACAATATGCTCAAGGCGTTTCTCAAAAAGAAGCGAACCTCCGTCTGCCATTAAGCTATCGGTCTTATGTTTACGGCTTTCCTCCTTGATCAGGTCATAGATGCGAGGTTCTAGTATGTTATCCTCCAATGATTGCATGAAACCGTCTTTGCCTGATTCCGTATCGGCCTTGTCTATGTGCTTGTTATCGAAAACAACGTCTATTGCCCTGTTTTTGATAACCTTGTAGGAGTAAGTGGGGCGTGCGTTAAACTCCGTATTGTCTGCGGCTTTTAACGTGACAGGGCTTCCGAACTCGCCTCGTTGGTCGAATAGCGGGACTTGAAATAATTCCGTGCCCCATTCCCAAGTTGAAACCCTGCCTGATACGACCTTGAAATCCTCCTTCCCTTGTTTCCCGTAATTTTCCATCAATACCCCAGCGTAATTAGGTGCTACACGTTCACAAGAGGATAAAAATACCATAGCGATTATCGCTATAGTAAAAAACTTAAAACTTGTCCTTTTCATTCTTGATAAAATTAAATAGTTTGTAAATTATAAATAATGAACTAGTTAACATAATGACTATTCCTAGCCATGCGTCAACATGGTTAAAAACTCTGTTCCCTACCGGAATAAAGGCTATGGCCAATATCAATACCCAATGTTTGTTGATAAAATTTCTCATATTTGTTGGTTTAGTGCCTCATTGTATAAAGGCATGATTAATCCGATACTGCTTACGTCTTCTACCATGCTGTCAAAAATGATGGCATCGTTAACGCCCTTGAAAGTAGCCGTGCATTGATCGCATTCATATAATGCTTTCCTCATTATGTCGAATAAGCCCATGTTAAAGGATATTTGAGGAAGCGGAACGCTGGGTTTTGCCAGATAATTTTGTATCACTTTCTCTGCGTCTGGATATTTTAAGTTCTCATCCGCGAAATAGAAGAACGCCTTGTCATTCTTCTTATGGCACTCTATTCCGTCATCAGAGATAAGGATGTCATCATATTTCAACATGTCCTTAAAAAATAGACTATGCAGTAATTTGCCGTCTAACGCCTGTATCATGGCTTCGTCAAGATTTGAGCATTCGGATATCCTGTTTTTAACGATAATATGTCCGTCACTGGCGTAGGCCCAATCTCCCTTGAAATATACGCATTCCATAGCGGGCCGGTTATCGTCTTTTGCGCAAGCCAAAAACATTTGTACGTTCTTGTCAAAGTTGTAAGAACCTTCTTTTCTCTTTCTCATATCATTAATATTTAATGTTGTATTTTCTTCTTTCGTATTGTGGTACATACCCCTTGCAAGGGGTGTTCCCTTCAAATAGGGCCGAAGCCCTTACAGTTTCCCCATCTCTTTTAGACGGGTATGTCCAGTGCTTCTGCCGTTGATGGCAAAGGCAATGTCTTTTAGAGCAAGCCTCATTGAGGCAGTATTTAAGATCTCTCATTTCTTTTATAGGTTTCCAGCTTCTTGACCTCCTTTTTAAGGAGTCTGGCCGCATCCATGTATTTGACGCTGCCATAAGGAGCGGTAATAATAATGTTGGTATGCCTCACGATCTTATCTATAAGATAATTTGGAGGCCTGTCGCTTTTTCTCATGACTAAAAATTCGAAAGGTTTCTCATGAAATCGTATTCGGATATATCCCGAAGGAATACCGAGAAAAGCACGTCCTTCACACGCTCGTAGAGATCCATGAACTCGGCCTCGTCCATCTTGTCGAAGGCTATCGACTTCGGGATCTCTATCCATTCCTTACGTGATATGCTATAGGCCGTATCGCAATGCCCGGCGGCGATCTCTACAGTCTTCCGGAAGCACTCCACGCTTTCCTTGAAATGCGCCGTGGTCTTCTCGTTCTGGTAAGACCATGCGCAATTTATCAAGGCGAAATACTTCCTATGGAAATCTATGTTCCGTGCCAGCGTTATCTTGGCCTTGTAGATCTTTCCTATCTTGAGCTTTTTCTTCTCGTCATAGTCGGAATCATAGCATGGCCTCAATCCGCTGGCGGTGTTGAGCAAGTATAGTTCCATGATTAAAAGGGGAGATCCGAATCATCGACCGATGGGGCGTTGTTGATATCCTCCGGTGAGGGAATGTTGCTCTTGAACGTGGATTCCATCAAGTCACCTATGCCATAATACACGCCTTCCTTTCGCTCCTCTTTCCTTGGGGCGCAAGACACATAATGCGTATAGGTGCGGTTATCGAACGTGACAGGCTCTTTTTTCTCCCCGATCGAGATATTGAGGAAGATCTTCTCTCCCTTGGCCGTCATTACTTTTTTCATCAACTCCTTCGGTATGTCGCTCAAGCATATTGAGCCGTATAAATTTGCCATATTTATTGTTTATTAAAAGTTATAGAGTAACTGGTTTTTGCCATCCGTATCGCCGGATGAATCGTGTATATCTCCCCGGTCTCGTCATCAATGACCGTGGTATTATCCGGCACCGTCTTCAGGAACGCCTCCCGTTCTTTTATCTTGGCATCGAGAAGCATCCTTTCCTCGACCAGCCTAGCGTAGACCGGATCATTGCAATTGGAGTGGTCGTAGGATACGCCTATCTCCTTTATCTTGACCGTGGCCCCGTTCCAAGAGCGCTCCTTCCCGTATTTCTCGATCTCGGAAAGGACAGCGTCCTTCATCCGGTCATCGTCCAGCGTCCTCTTGATAGTCTCTTGCATCGCCTTTAACTTGACGACGTGTGATACGGGATCTACCTCTCCTTCCAGTACCGGGTTCAAAAGGTCTACTGATAAAGCCTCGATCTCGCTTTTCGTTAGCGGGGTCTTGCCGCTTAGCTCTAGTTCTTTGCTCATGACAGGTTATTGTTTATTTTATAGTTGTTGTATATCTCAATGAAAGAATCCATCTCAACCTTTCCTATAATGTAAGCATTGCTGATAACGCTTTCTACGGAGAATGGTTGGTTGGCCTCCTTGGCTATCTTCTCTTTATTGTATAGCCACTCCGATATGGATTTCATTGCGCTCTCATTGTTTAGATGATCTCTCGTAAGCTCTTTCTTTACTCTGGAGTTTGCCGTTTTTTTAGGCTGCTCCTTAGGCTGCTCCTTTTGGGCGGAATTACCGCTCGCTATGTTAGCGTCCTCGTCATCGTCAGCCACGATGCCTAGGATGGCGCAAAAGGCGTATCTCTTGGCGTACGTGATGGCCGATCCTATGGATTGAGCGTCCGCCGTATTGGATGGCATCCTTACCTTGGACGATATCCATTGACCGGAGGAATGAAGCAGTATGGTCCGGATAGAGTAATCATCCTCTATTAGCTGACATACTGAAAGTTCATTGTCGGCTAATGGCTGTTTCGCCGCCCTTTTGCATTCGGATAGGTTCGCGTACTTAAACTTGTACTCTCCTCCTGTTTTAGTCCTTACCTTGACCTCGGAATTGAGGCTTGGTTGCTCTAGCGATCCTTGGAACTTAGCCAACGCTATCGCTAATTTGTCAATCTCTTCTGATTTGTCCATGTTATCGTGTATTTAAATTCGTCAGCCTCCGGGAGTCGAACCCGGACTAAGACCATCGGCCGCCCTTCCCTCACTACCGTGTCCCTTTCCACCGGGCCAATGATATCGTCATGGCCTACCACTTGTCTAGGATATCGGTTGCCGGTCTGGGTCGGGGTTGCACCTCGTAAGGGTAGGTGTTACCAATTATATGAATCACATAGGAACCTAAGCTCTTCCATGCTCTCCTCATATTCCTCGTTGTCTTCCTCCCCGTCGTACTCCGGTTCGCCGTCGGGGTCTTTGATGTAGATGTCTCTCATATATCTTGATTTGTAGGCCTCCGGGAGTCGAACCCGGCCATCCCCATGTTAGGGGCGCTCTACCGATAAGCTAAGGCCTTGAATTTATTCGATCTCGATAATCTCGAATTTTCCTTTCTTTATATATATCTTATGATTGTAGTAATCTTTGACTATTCCATGATCGGAAACTGTATTTATGTTTCCAGTGCAATCCTCAACATATGAGTTATCGCAAGCCTCGACCGTGGCAGAGCCGTAAGCCTCGACCGTGGCAGAGCCGTAAGCCTCGACCGTGGCAGAGCCGCAAGCCTTGACCGTGGCAGAGCCGTAAGCCTTGACCGTGGCAGAGCCGCAAGCCTCGACCGTGGCAGAGCCGTAAGCCTCGACCGTGGCAGAGTCGTAAGCCTTGACCGTGGCAGAGCCGTAAGCCTCGACCGTGGCAGAGCCGTAAGCCTTGACCGTGGCAGAGCCGCAAGCAAATGATTTAGCATTAGAGAGGTGTTCTTTTCTTGTGTAAATGCCGGCTTCGGCTAGTTCCTCTTCAGAAAAGTTATTTTCAAGGTAATTTGCGTCAATCATCTTGGATACACTCAAGACCCAATACCAATTATCGGTTATCGCTTTCAGTAAGTCCTGTTTGCTTTTTGCGTTTAACCCCATCCTGTATCCATCTTGACAAGCATTATGTTTTTTAGCCCGTTCAAGCAGATCTTCTTTTAATTCTTCGAATGTCTTCATTTATTTATTATTTATTATTTATTAGTTCTACAATATCTTTTCTTATCTCTATTAGTTCTTCTTTGCTAAGTGTCTTTAATTCGTCTAGGATATCGTCCTTCCTAGATCGGTTCGGTCTTGAAGGGGCTTGCACCACGTATAGTACTCTGAAATCATTTTTCTGACTCATAAGTCATTATTACGATTTGATGTACCACAATAAAGATTGATATCACCCCAAGGATCAAGAGGTGGATATTTAATGGCTTTTCGTACCACTCGAATATTGACACTATTGATATCAGCCCTAGTACGGCAGCTGCGATCATCCTTAGCGAGAAGATGATAATGCTCTTTATGGCCCGGAATATCTTCCAGAACCATGCTTGGTTTCTCTTTATCATATGTTGTTGATTTAAATTTCTTGATGTGAAAAGGTCTCATATCCTCACGGACGGAGACCTGCGTTGCAAAATTGTGACTGATTTTCTGATTGAATAAGCACCCCTAGGGGTGAAACGTGCTCCCTGCCGGGCTTGAACCGGCGACCTCTCGCTTATGAGGCGAATGCTCTCGACCAACTGAGCTAAGGGAGCGTTTGCCGGGGAATCCCACCCCGGCGAGTTCTTAATTATTTAAAAATTCTTTCTGCCTGCCTCACGGCGGTATATTAAGGTCTTGGTTGAGAAGTGTATAATAATTAGCAATGTGATTTAAGCGTGGTAGCCGGGGGAACTCGCACCCTCTGTAACCCTAGATAAATAATAAACAAGATATCCAATCTAACATTGGACGCACGCCTTGATCGTGCGGCTAAACGAATAATATTAAAACTGATCATGGTTTGCTACCTGCCCTAGCCATTTCCTAGGGTGGGATTCTTCTTTCTTTCATGTGATTAACTTGGTTATTAATAGGTCTATCGGTCTTTTTCGTCAACATCTTCAACCTCGCTCTCGAGATCCTTCTTGATCTCATTGATAGCTTGGATGGTGTTGTCCGCGTTGATAATCGTCTCCTTGTACTCGATCAATTGATTGATCTTGCTCTTGTAATCTACCCCGTCGTCACCTAGGTTGTTTATCTCCTCGTGATACCGGATGTCTGCTAATACCTTTTGCTCCTCTACGTTGTTTAACGCCGAGTCAAGAGCTCTCATGATCTCTTGACTCCTTAACTCTGACAGTCTCTCTGTTTGTTTTTTACCCCTAAGGATAGAAAGGATCTTTTTCATACTCTCAATAATTTTGTTGTTTTTATTAAATGGATTTTATCGCTAGTGATCGTTGTACATAATGAGGCAAGGGCCATTGAAAATCTATCGCATCTTTCATTAACGAAAAAACCGTCTAAGCAGCTTACATTGGGATTTCGAGAGATCTCGAATCCATTGCCGGTAAATCCTGTGCCAAGGATATTTCCTTGTAATTCATTTTCCATATTCTTTATATTTTAATGTTCGCTCCCCCACAACCTCCAACGGTTTCGAACCCGAATCATAGACGGGTGGGGGAGTATATCGTACATCCTCCATGATGGTTAACCAATGCCGCCGCCGGCATAACACCAAAAGGATACACGGAAGATGTTATCGTAAGCTATATCCCATCGTGGGTCACGGCGCATATATCGCTATCACGTTACCTTGATATAGCCGGGAACCTCACGACGTTGAAGGCGTCGCTGCGTTCCGGGTCACAATACGTCAAAGATCTTAATGGTCGCCGGGGTGGGATTCGAACCCACGGGGTATTTCTACTCCTCTTTAGGAGAGAGGGACGCTTCCAGCTACGTGCTACCCGGCGTTCTCCACCTATTTTAAGGTGGCGTACTTGATGCAATCCCAAGCGTTACAAAACCATTTCCCGTTCTGAGATTTTGTTGGTTTTTCGCATCTGATAAGTCCCTTCCCTACCAAATCGTAGAGCCTTCCACGTCCACCTACTATGGAGGCTGCCGTCCTTTGCCCAAAGGTCTTATCGTTAAGGACTATTTTTAATGCTTCCTCGTTTATCATTACTTTTCCCGTTTTACCTTTATACCTTTTTCTAAGCCTTTTGTCGAAGTCACGAATGTGTATCCTTCTTTATTTAGTCTACATACAATAGACTTGACACTCAATATATTATTATCGATTTTTACTGTGTCTCCAATACCGAGATCTCTCAGTATTGATGTTAAGCTTCTAACTTTTACTGTCTTTATTGCTGTTTTATTCATTTGTTTTATTATTTTTGTAGTAAACAATGTTCATCTATTTTGTTTACTGCAAAGGTAAACAAAAATGTGAACATGGCAAGTTTGTTTTAAACAATAATGTTTACATAAGTATAGTTTAACTATATGAGGCTTGTATTGTTAAAATATATGTAGCGAAAGATGCTGTTTTTATCTCTTGATACCATATTTATTACGTAATGATTATTTATGTTGTCATATGGTATTAATATATTGTTATTGAATTTATTGGCTTTAGCTTGTGTCGTTGAAGGATTGCGGGATATTGTTGAGTCATGCCAGAATAATCATTACTACATCATTTATAGTGGATGTGTGTAAACAAATATATGAATATGGAAGCTAACGGAGATAGGATTTTAAAAGTTATCACACATTTTTGTGAGTCAAATGCGGATTTTGCCGATAAGGTAGGAGTAAGTAGGCAGGTCGTTGGAAATTGGATAAATAGGGATAATGGTAAAAAGGTATTGGATAAAATACTGACAACCTTTCCCTCGGTTAACCCTGGATGGCTTTTTACGGGAGAGGGTGATATGCTAAAATCTTCTCCTGTGGTTGTCGAAGCTGTGTCTGCGTCTGCTGATAAAAAAGGAGATTTCTTAATTGAGAATAATAATGGCGTTAAATTCTATGACTTAGGAAATGGTCGATATCGTATGACTGTCAGCAAGGTGCCGTTTTGCGCTTATGGCAGGTTTGCTAACGAAAGCGATCGTCTTGATCCGGATAAGGAGGATTGGGAGACCGAGTCTTTCGAATGGGATCGGATTGTCCATGGGAGATATTTAGCTTTTGAGGTTAAAGGGGACAGCATGGACAACGGGACGAGAGAGAGTTTTGAGGAAGGCGATGTCGTCCTTGTTAGGGAGCTGGATAGATCGCATTGGAGAGATGGGCTGCGATATAAGGATCATCCTTATTGGGTTGTCGTGTTTGGGACATCCGTCCTCATAAAGCAGATGACAGGCTGCGATATGGACGAGGGTAAGATAACGTTGCACTCACTAAACCCATCTCCAGAGTTTTCCGATTTCTCTTTACCGCTAGATAGCGTGAGGGCTTTATATTATGTATTACAGAAAAAGCCTAAAGTCGTGAGATTTTAACGAGAAAGCCATACGCAAAAATGATATGATGTTCTTTAGCGTATCCTTGCCCTGTTAAAACGTGATAATAAATATTTGATGTATAAATCGATACGATACAAAATGGAGAAATACTTCTAAGCTGTGGGTCCTGGGTTCGAATCCCAGCCCGATCACGAGGGAGACTCTTTTAGAGTCTCCCTTTTTTTGTTATAATCAGATGCCAGTTTTTTTCTTTTGCTTGTTTTGATCGTTGTTTATTGATCTTTTATGGAAAACTTTGAGTGTTATCTATCGGTTATTATATAGAAGATTTCGAGATAGAATTTCATAATTTTGTTTTTGATGGGATAAGGGCTATTAAGCAGGATTCCTGTATTTGAGATTAAACAGATTGTAAATATTTAAAAAGTAGATAAGATGGAAACATTTGACGATATCATTAAAGGGGATAAACCTGTATTGGTGGATTTTTTTGCGACATGGTGCGGCCCGTGTAAGGTGTTGAGTCCGACGGTCGAGGCATTGGGGAAGGAGTTGGCGGGACAAGTGCGTGTCCTTAAAATTGATGTAGATAAGAACGAGGCACTTGCCACACAGTTGAGGATCCAATCCGTACCCACTTTGATCATCTTTAAGAAAGGTGAGATCGTATGGCGCTCTTCCGGCGTGATGGATCACGGAAGCCTATTGCGGAAGGCGCAAAGCTATATTGATTAAAAGCCGTTCATCGGGATCAATACCGTCGGGATCAATAAAAGGAATCCAAGGATCACTAGGACAAGGATGAACTTCCATGCCCATTTGAACCATTTATCATACGGGATACGGCTTACTCCTAGAACCGCTATCAGGACACCTGATGTGGGAGTTATCAGGTTCGTGAAGCCATCGCCAAACTGAAAGGCCATGACGGTGGCCTGCTTGGATAAACCGATCAACTCCGAGAATGGGGCCATGATAGGCATGGTAAGGGCCGCTTTGGCGCTTCCGGAAGGAATAACTAAATTGATAAGCGTTTGAATAACGTACATCATCCCGACCGTAGCTACTTGTCCCAAACCTTCCATCCCTTTCGCTAGGTTAAAGAGAATCGTATCGATCACTTTACCGTCTTGCAGGATTACGATAATACCTCCAGCTAAGCCGACAACCAAGGCGGCGCTCATAATATCCTTGCAGCCCTCTAAGAATAGTTTCACAAGCTCATTCAGATCGCGTCCATTGGCAATTCCCGCCGCTATGCCCAAGGCGAAGAACAAGGTCGCTATTTCCATAATATACCAACCGTAGCCCATTACGCCTGTTATCAAGAAAAAGATCGTGAAGAATAAAAGGTTCAATATATATAAGTGCACGGTTTTCCGTAGGGCAAATATCGAGCTGATCACGAACGCTACGCTAAGAATCGGAATTAAGGGTAGTCCCTTGATTACGCTATTTCCTATTTTTAAGGATGTCTGGGGGTAATAGAACGAAAAGATAACGAGTACGATAGCCAATAGGACGAAACTGATCCATGCGGCTTTCGGGGTTCTGTATACGATTTCCAAGGAATTGGTACTATGCAAATCTCTCCAATATTGATCATCCTCATAGACTGGTGACAATTGAGGGTTCTTTTTTACCTTGGCGGCATAACGCAATATCCATGTGAAGCCTACCACATTGATAATACACCAGCAAACGATGCGATACTCGATACCGGAGAAAAGAGGAATCCCCGCCAAGCCTTGCGCTATACCGATCGTGAAAGGGTTTAAAATCGCCCCGGCGAAACCTAATCCCGCCGCTATAAAAACCATACATACGCCAGTTATGGAATCGTACCCCATAGATATCGCCATCGGGACCAAGACCAGACAAAAAGCGATGGTTTCCTCACTCATCCCGAATACGGCTCCGAATAGGCTGAAAAGTAGCATGATAGCAGTTAATAAGAAATTGTCCACACCTATTTTACGAAGGATAGGGTTGTTCTCCATTTTGCGTGCTTTCCGCAGGAAACTGACTGTTCCGATATCAAATGCCTTACTGTCGTTCACGATCCAGAATGCACCACCGATGATAAGGATAAAGACAATGATATCCGCCTTGTCTACAAATCCTTTATAAAAGGCGGAGAGTACTTCCCAAGTCTGAGGTACGCTTTCCACGGATTCATATACAACGGTTCGCTCTCCGTCCGGGCTGATACTTTCCGTATATTGCCCACCGGGAATAACCCATGTCAATATGGCGCAAAATAAGATGATGTAAAAGATAATTACGTATGTGTGGGGTATTTGTCTCTTTTTCATGATTCTGTTTTTTCGTCTTCTTCTGTTAATATTCCGATCTCGGGAAGGATAGCTCGGGCCTCACGGTCACTAAGCGTATCTACGTCTTTGAGTTTACGTTGGATGGCACGGGTACGGGTACCTAAAACCTCTTCTATTTGCCCGCTGGCGGTTTGCAAGTTCTTTTGGGCTTTCTCGAGCATACCGCCTACTTTCTCGAATTCTTTTTTCACGGCCCCTAAGATCGTCCATACCTCCCCTGAGTGCTTTTGGATCGCCAATGTACGGAAGCCCATTTGTAAACTGTTTAGTATGGCCGCTAGGGTAGTGGGACCTGTTACGACTACCTTGTAGTTTCGCTGCAAGTCCTCCAATAAAGCGGAACGGCGTACGACCTCGGCGTAAATGCCCTCGAACGGCAGGAACATAATGCCGAAATCGGTCGTGGCGGGAGGCGCCAGATATTTGTCCGAAATATCTTTAGCCATCTTCTTGATCGTTGTCTCCAATAATTTTCCGGCTGTCTCGATCGCTTGGGAATCTGCGGCATCGTAAGCGTCTAGGAGCTGTTCGTATACATCTTTCGGAAATTTAGCGTCTATGGGAAGGTATACGAATTCTCGGGCATCATCCCGCCCGGGGAGCTTGACTGCGAATTCAACGACAGCGTCCGAACCTTTCCGGGTACGCACGTTCGCCTCGTACTGCTCGGGGGCCAATAACTGCTCCAATAACATACTGAGTTGGATCTCCCCGATATTTCCCCGGGTCTTAACATTACTAAGTACCCGTTTTAATCCTCCTACATCCTGCGCTAAGGTTTGCATCTCGCCCAGTCCTTTTTGTACACTTTCTAATTGTTCGGTGACTAAACGGAAAGATTGCCCGATACGGTCGTTCAATGTCTTTTGAAGTTTCTCGTCTACGGTGACTCGGATTTCTTCCAGTCTTTTTTCCGTGTTATCCACTAATCTCTGCTGGCGTTCGTCCAAGGCGGCGAATTTCTCTTTCTGCAACCTGTTAAAAGAATCGATACCACGTTCGAAAGCTTCCCTGAACTCGTTCATGGAATGAGCCAGTTCTTCTCGGTTATCTTTCGCTACCAAACGGCTTTCTTCCCGGTTCAGGCGGAAGTCTTCCCTAAAGTTTTTCTCGATACGGTCGAACGAGTGTTGTATCTCGTTTAGCAACTTTTCCAGGTCTTCTTTGTTATTATTTAGCTGTTTAGGACGCAAAAGGATTTGCATCACGATGATTATAAGAAGTCCGCCGATAATAATCCAATCCATCTGTTTTTGATTTTGACGTCAAAGATAGGTAATCTGTATTTTGCAACAGTGGTTAAATAGAGTTAAATAAAAGAACATTGTTTATTTTCGTTTGTTTTATCGACAGAAAGCTGCTTATATTTGTGCAGCCAACTTAAGTAAGACTATTAAATTTACATACAAAGATGGCAAAAGTAACATTAAAAGGTAACGAGATTCATACGAACGGCGAGTTGCCGAAAGTTGGGACAGAGGCTCCGGACTTCAAGGGTGTAAAAAGTGATTTATCCGAATTGTCGTTAAGCGACTTGAAAGGAAAGAAAGTGGTGATAAATGTTTTCCCGAGCTTGGATACAAGTGTATGTGCGGCCTCGGTAAGACGCTTCAATAAAGAAGCCGCTTCGCATCCGGATACGGTAGTATTAGCTGTTTCTAAAGATTTACCTTTTGCGCATGGACGTTTCTGTACTACGGAAGGTATTGATAAGGTGATTACATTGTCTGTGTTCCGGTGTTCATGTTTTGAGGATAAGTACGGGATGCTTCTGGTAGACGGTCCGCTGAAAGGGTTATTAGCCCGTGGCGTGATAGTGGTCGATGGAGCTGGTAAGGTGGTTTATGAGGAACTTGTTCCCGAGATTACTACCGAGCCGAATTACGATGCGGCTTTAGCTGCATTGAAATAAATGTAGTAGATTATTGTTTTTCATTGGTTAAAGTTAAGGGTTAGTGTAGGAGGCCGTCGGATGTGAATCCCGCGGCCTTCGTTTTTGTGTGAAGAGGCTAAAGTTTTCCTTCCAGCTCGTCGACGATTTGCCCATCGAAGAGATTGATGATACGGTCGGCGTAGGTCGCATCATGTTGCGAGTGTGTCACCATGACGATCGTAGTCCCTTCGGCATTCAGTTGACTGAGTAATTTCATAATTTCAAGACTGTTTTTAGAGTCGAGGTTTCCAGTCGGTTCGTCCGCCAATATCAGCATCGGTTTACCTACGACGGCGCGAGCGATGGCGACACGTTGCTGCTGGCCGCCGGAGAGTTGCTGCGGATAATGTTTGGCACGTTGGCTGAGGCGTACTTTGCGCAGGATGTCGAGTACTTGTTGTTTGCGCTCAGCCTTGGGGATGCCGAGGTATTTCAATTGGAGGTCTACGTTTTCCTCGACTGTAAGCTCGTCAATGAGATTGAAGCTTTGGAAGACGAAACCAATGCGTCCCTTGCGATAGCGTGTACGGTCTTTCTCCTTTAGGTGTCCCACCTCTTCGCCTTCTAATAGATAGCTGCCCTCGTCCGGGTTATCTAGCAGGCCGAGAATATGCAGCAGGGTTGATTTGCCGCATCCGCTGGGTCCCATGATGGCGATGAACTCGCCCTTTTTCACTTCCATGCTTATGCCATTGAGCGCGATGGTTTCTACTTCTTCCGTCCGGAAGTTTTTGCTGAGGTTCTTTATTTGAATCATGACTTGTCTTGTTTTTGTGAGAATGTATACCTATTATAGAATGTTGCTTTTATTCGGTCCGGATACTTTTGATGGGGTTACGGCGGGCGACTTTTAGGGTTTGCCCGATGATTGACACGAAAGCGATGGCTATGGTTGCCAAAACTGCCGCAGTTATGAGATACCACGGGAAGGCGATGCGGTTATAGAACGACTCTAAACTGATTTGAACCGCTTTCACGCTGATGGGCAGGGCGAAACAGGCGGCAAGCAACGAGAGTGCCATGAATCGTTTGGAAAGTTCCCATACCGCGCCACTTGTCTCGGCTCCCATCACCTTGCACAAGGCGATCCGTTTGCTTTGCTGTTCGGTGTAGCTTATCGACATGGCCAGCAGTCCCAAGGCAGAGATGAGGATGGAGATGGTCATGAAGCAAAGGACAAGCATCAACGTGTTCTTCTCATGGGTTAAATCCTTGTCCATATAATCGTCGATATAATCGGCTTCCAAGTCTTTCGGCATCCCGATCACTTCATTGGACACTTCCCTGCAAGTGCGGCGGATGGCGGCTAAGGCTTCCGCCCGATCGCCTTGTGCCTTGACGATTTGATGGATGATGTAGCCTTGTGGGTTCAACACCATAACGGCTCCATGCGAATCGGGTTGGGGTGTGTTCAACGCGCCCAGCGAACGATAGTTGCGGATGACACCACAGACGTTGTATCGATAGCCGCCCTTGTCGCTATTTTTTCCAAAATGGGGTCTGCCGGATGAAAGCTGGTAACGACGGCAAGTCTCTTCCGTTACCCAAACCATGCCGGGCAGTGGGTCAGACCAACGTTCTACCACTTCGAAGCCCAACAGCCGGAATGCGGCGCTGTCCATATCCGAAAGGTGGAGCCACGAGTATCCTTCTTCTTCCGATTGCAGTACACCATCGTGACCAGTGAAGAAAGGCAGTCTTCGTGCCAATGCTACTTCTGTCACTTGGGGTAATGCCTGTAAACGTTTCTGGAGGATGACTTGCTTGTCGTAGGTGTGTCCCAAGTCCCATGTCTTGACGAATACTAGGTCTGTATTATAACCGGTCGGCAGGGTGGCAAGGTGGTATATTTGGAAGGCCATGGTGAGTCCCAAGGTGATGAGTACCGTGCTGATGACATTCTGCACGATGATGAACAAGCGGCTGAACAGTTGCTTGTTGTGCATGCGGAAATTTCCTTTTACGATATCTATCGGACTGTATTTGTAGGTGATGATGGCTGGTAACAATCCCGATATGCCGGCGATTCCTACCCATAGTAACAGCGAATAGGCTACCATCGCCGGTGAAGAGACCAAAGCGATCCGGGTGGAGAGCAAGTACTCGAAATAGGGCTTTGTGATGACGGCAACTAAGCAACCGCCGATGAAACAACCGGTTGTGAAGATGGCGGACTCTGCGAGGTAGCGCAATACGATTTGCCCCGCCGAGTCACCCATCAACCGGCGGGTTGCCATTTCATGGGCTCGTTTGCTGGTTTGCGATACAGTTAGGTTGATGTAATTGAAGATAGCCGAGAGGAGCAACACGAATGCCAACGAGAACAAGATTTGTACCTGTTTCCGTGTCCCTTTACGGAAAGGGCCGTATTGGTTCAGGGGAGAGAAATAAATCTCGTCCATGCGTGTCACCGAAGAACCCCAAAAAAGCCTGTTCGTGCTGTTGTCTTCTTTCCAGTATTCCCAATTGCCTTTATACTTATCGAGTAGTTTACGGGTAACAACATCGGGAGTTACCCCTTCTTCCAACGTAATGAGTATTTGCGTTGAACCATAACTGTCCATCCATGCATAATCCTTTTCTGCCAGTTTGAAAGGAATCAAGATGTCTATCGGTTTCAACAGCTCTGTCGAGCTGAAAGCCGGGAGAACCCCAATGACCCGTAGCGGTGTCTGGTTCAAGTACATCACGGTACGGCCGATCGGATTTTCATTCCCGAATACTTTGTGGGCGAATGGCTCGGAGAGGATGACCTCGTCTGTTCCGATCAGTGCTTTGTTGCGGTCGCATCCGATGAGCGTATAGTTGAGCATCTGGAAAAAATTAGGATCTGCCGCGATGCCGTTTACTTGATAATATTGGTTGTCTACCATGAAGTCGGCCGCTTCAATATGGATCAGGTGTGTCCACTCTTTTATTTCCGGAATGGAAGGGAACAATTCCGGGGCAGTCTCGGTTGTCATACCGATCCCATCTCCATAGCCGACAGCATATAATTGGTGAGAGTACGATTGATTGTTACCGATATTAAATTCGGTGTCAGCATACGAGGTCAGAAGGATGACAACTCCCAGTGCGATAGCTAATCCGAAGAACTGGATGGCTGTGTAGAGTTTGTTGCGGTCGAGAAAGGTAAAGTACGATTTCATATTTTGCTTGTTTTTGATACAAAGGTATAGAGCGGTTGGCATCTGGCAAGGGCTTGGATGCCCGGTTGCGGTAGTTTGTATGAAAATCATACACCCGCTTGTATGATATTCATACAGCCTTTTTCCGTACCTTTATCCCCGATAAAAGAGATAAAGGAAAACAAACGAATCGGATATGGCGAATTACGGGACAATATTGGTGGTAGATGACAATCCGGCGATTCTTACGGCGGTCAAGATCTGCTTGGCCGGTGAGTTTGACAGGGTATTGACACTCGCTTCTCCCGACACGCTTCTTACGGTATTGGCACAAGAGGTGGTGGACGGGATTTTGCTCGACATGAACTTCACGCAAGGGGGAAACTCCGGACAAGACGGCTTGCTTTGGCTTCGGGCGATCCACAAGAAGCATCCGGCTATCCCGGTGGTACTGGTGACGGCATATGCTGATATCAAGTTGGCGGTGCGTGGTTTGAAGATGGGGGCGGCAGACTTTGTTGCCAAGCCGTGGGATAATCAAGAGCTGATCCGTGTCTTAAAAGATGCGATTGATGCCGGGCGTAAAGTGGTTCCATTGGAACAGGTCGAGGCGGAACATGTGAGCAAGGTGGTGGAGTGTTGCCACGGCAATATCAGCCGGGCCGCCGAATTGTTGGGAATTACCCGGCAGACGTTGTATGCTAAAATAAAAAAGCGATGATGTTGATAGGCACTTTGGGAGTCGTTGTCGTTCTCTTTATCGGATGGTTCTACCGCCATCAGGTATTGTTGAGAGACCGGGCGCATCTGATGCGTGAGGCGATTCGTAACCAAGAATTTACGTTTCGTCTTCCTGTGAAAGGCCTGTTCTTCGGGGAGCGGGCGTTGCAAGAGGCCCTTAACGAGACGGGCAGGGACATCGGGCAGTTGCTTGCCCGCAATGAGGTGGAATCGTGGCAACGGCTGACCCGTGTGCTTACGCATGAGATTATGAATGCCACTACGCCTATCGCCAGTATCAGCCAGGCCTATCTGGAGCATCCCGCGATTGCCGGGACGGTTTACGAGGAGGGGATCCGTGCCATTCACGATACCAGCCGGGGACTTGCCCTGTTCGTGGACAGCTACCGGAAACTGGCGGAACTGCAAGAACCTGTTATCGGAGAGGTCTATTTGAATGATTTTATGGAAGGGATCCGGGCTCTTTATCCCGATTTAGAGTGGCATCTTTCCATCCCTTTGTCTGCTACGATGTGTACGGATCAGAATATGTTGCGGCAAGTGCTGATTAACCTGATCCGGAATGCTTGCGAGGCAGGGGCTACGACCGTGGATGTGCGTTGGAAGAAGGGGTTGTGGGTCAGCAACAATGGTGCGCCTATTCCGGTGGCTATCGAACGGGAGATTTTTATTCCTTTCTTCACGACTAAAAGGACGGGTTCCGGTATCGGCTTGTCGCTTTCCCGGCAGATGATGGTGCGGCAAGGCGGGGATCTTTGTTTGGCGCAGCGCTCTGTGCCGGGTTATCAAGTGACGTTTATAATTTCTTGCGTAGGATAAATTTAGGATAGGATATGAATCGGAAAATACTTCAGCTGGCCATACCTTCTATCGTCTCCAATATAACCGTGCCTTTGTTGGGCCTGGTGGATGTGGCGATCGTAGGGCATCTGGGATCGGCGTCGTACATTGGGGCGATCGCCGTGGGCGGGATGCTGTTTAACATGATCTATTGGATATTCGGCTTTCTCCGGATGGGGACAAGTGGTATGACCGCCCAAGCCTACGGGAAACGGGACTTGACGGAGGTCGTCCGGACCTTGCTGCGGGCTGTCGGGGTAGGGCTTTTGATCTCCCTCGGGCTTTGGATCCTTCAATCCCCGATCCTGAGGGGTGCGTTTGTTTTGATCGACGCGACGGAGGAGGTGAAGCGATGGGCCTCTCTTTATTTTAATATCTGTATTTGGGGAGCGCCGGCCGTATTGGGTTTATATGGCTTTGCCGGTTGGTTCATCGGTATGCAGAATTCTCGTTTCCCGATGTTTATCGCTATCACGCAGAATATCGTGAATATTGTGGCCAGCCTATGTTTCGTGTTTGTGCTGGGTATGAAGGTGGAAGGTGTAGCGCTGGGAACACTGATCGCCCAATATGCGGGCCTCTTCATGGCGTTTGCTCTTTGGTTGAAATATTATGGGCGTCTGAAAGCGTATATCGATTGGGACGGTCTTTGGGGTGGGGAGGCGATGCGTCGCTTCTTCTCGGTCAATAGTGATATATTTTTCCGGACCTTGTGCTTGGTCGCTGTTACTACCTTCTTTACCTCTACAGGTGCGAGACAAGGGGATGTGATATTGGCCGTAAATACCTTGTTGATGCAGTTGTTTACCTTGTTCTCTTATATAATGGATGGTTTCGCTTATGCGGGAGAGGCATTAGCCGGCCGGTTTATTGGGGCTAAAAACGATGTGGGGTTACGTAAGTGCATTCGTTTGTTGTTTCTGTGGGGAATTGGCCTCTCTTTATCATTCACGATTCTTTATGCGTTTTTGGGAAAGGATTTTCTGGGACTGTTAACGAACGATACCTCGGTCATTGAGTCTTCCGGAGATTATTTCTATTGGGTATTGGCGATCCCTTTATGCGGATTCTCCGCTTTCCTTTGGGACGGTATCTTTATCGGGGCCACGGCTACACGCCAGATGCTTTACTCGATGCTCGTGGCCTCGGCTACTTTCTTTATTATGTATTACCTGTTTTATCGATCGATGGGAAATCATGCGTTATGGATGGCTTTCCTTGGATATCTCTCCTTGCGAGGTGGTATGCAATGGATACTTTGGCGATATAGGAAAATTACAATGCCCATTATAAGCAACTGACAATGCCCATCGTAAGCGGCTTATAATGCCCAGTATAAGGAGCTTATAATGCCCATTGTAATAAATAAAGAAAGCGAGGCTTCTATCTGGTTGATAATCAAGTCTCGCCTTCTTTGTTATGTAGAATGATAGTTGTTTATCGTTGTCTGTATGAGATCAATTCTTCTGGGTTGAATCGTCCGATATAACCCTGATGTTTCTCAATCTCAGCCTCTACGTAATTGGTGTAAACAACCGCGGACTTAGCGAACAGCTCCGGCGCTTTCGTCGCATCTTGGATCAATAGATGAGCCATGATGATATCAGCGGCCATCTCCATCAAGCGGCGAGCCACGAAATCGAGTAATTCCTGATCTTGAGACTCTTTTACTTTCGCCATGCTAGCCTCGAACTTATTAGCCATCTCTACTAAACGAGCCTTCAGCGGTTCCATCTCGGCAGAGCAAGGGATCGCCTCGAATTCACGGATGGTAGCTAGGTAAGACCCGTTTGTCACGTAACGTATGGCCGCTACGGTCTGCAATTGCGTCGTGCCTTCATAGATGGAGGTGATACGGGCATCGCGGTAGATACGTTGGCAAGCATACTCCATCATAAAACCGGAACCTCCGTGTATTTGGATGCAATCATAGGCATTCTGGTTGGCGTATTCGGAATTCATACCTTTTGCCAACGGGGTGAAAGAATCCGCCAATTTGGCGTATTGCTTCTGTTCCTTACGCTCTTCCGGAGTCAGTTTACGCTCACGGGCGATGTCGTCCAGTGCCTTGTAAATATCAACGTAACGAGCGGTTTGGTATAACAACGCACGTCCGGCATCCAGCTTCGCTTTCATGATGGCGAGCATGTCGTAAACAGCAGGGAAGTCGATGATTGCCTTACCGAACTGCTTGCGGTCTTTGGCGTAGGCCAATCCTTCGTTGTAAGCGGCTTGGCTGAGGCCTACCGATTGTGCGGCGATACCTAGGCGTGCGCCGTTCATCAAGGCCATCACGTATTTGATCAAGCCCAGTTTGCGATCGCCACAAAGCTCTGCTTTCGCGTTCTTGTAAACTAACTCGCAAGTAGGAGAGCCGTGGATTCCCAATTTATTCTCGATACGGCGTACGTTTACGCCCCCTTCCCGTTTGTCGTAGATAAACATGGACAAACCACGTCCATCCTTGGTACCTTCCTCGGAACGGGCCAATACGAGGTGAAGATCCGCGTCGCCATTCGTGATGAATCGTTTTACGCCGTTCAACCGCCAGCAATTCTCTTTCTCGTCGAAGGTAGCCTTTAGCATCACGGATTGCAGGTCGGAGCCAGCGTCCGGCTCGGTCAGGTCCATAGACATGGTTTCTCCCGCGCAGATACGTGGGATGAAACGGCTGTGCTGATCCTCGTTGCCGAACTCATATAAGGTTTCGATACAATCCTGTAATGACCAGATATTACCGAAGCCGGCGTCAGCCGCCGCTACGATCTCCGCGCACATGGTGTACGGCGTGATCGGGAAGTTCAAGCCACCGAAACGGCGAGGCATCGTCATACCGTTCAAACCGGCTTTTACCATCGCGTCGAGGTTCTGCTTCGTGCCGGAAGCATATTCCACACGGCCATTCGCGCAGTGAGGACCTTCGGCATCTACGCCTTCCGCGTTAGGGGCGATAATCTCTCCGGTGATCTCTCCGGTAATCTCCAGCACCTTATCGTACGAGTCTATCGCATCGGCATAATCTTGCGGCGCGTAGTCGAACTCTTCCTTGTCTCTGTACTCGCGTTCCTTCAGCTCGCAAATACGTTCCATCATCGGATTGTTCAAGTGATACTTGAGTTCCGGTATGTCTGTATAATAATTAGCCATCTTTACTTACTGTTCTTTTTGTAATACTTAATCATCTTAGGAATCACCTCTTCTACCGTACCATTGATTACGTAATCGGCGATCGTGTTGATCGGGGCGTTCTCATCATTATTGATCGAAATGATGATACCGGCGTCTTGCATGCCGGCGATATGTTGGATCTGCCCGGAGATACCGCAAGCGATATACAATTTCGGACGCACCGTGACACCGGTCTGACCGATCTGACGGTCGTGGTCGCAGAAACCGGCATCGACAGCCGCACGGCTGGCGCCTACCTCGGCGTGAAGCTCTTTCGCCAAATCGAACAATAAATTAAAGTTCTCCTTGGAGCCTACGCCATAACCTCCGGCCACTACGATCGGAGCGCCTTTCAGGTTGTGCTTCGCTTTCTCTACATGACGGTCGATCACCTTCACCACATAGTCTGTCTCGGGGACATACTTCGCTACGTCGTGGCGGATCACTTCGCCTTTATAGTTCTCGTCAAGGACTTCCTTTTTCATCACGCCCTCACGAACGGTCGCCATTTGCGGGCGGTGTTCCGGGTTGATGATCGTGGCTACGATGTTACCACCGAACGCCGGACGGATCTGATATAATAAGTTCTCGTAGGTGATACCCGCTTTCTTATCCTCGTGCGAGCCGATCTCCAAAGAGGTACAATCGGCTGTCAAGCCGCTTGTCAAGGCCGAGGATACACGAGGACCCAAGTCGCGACCGATCACCGTAGCGCCCATTAAGCAGATCTGCGGTTTCTCCTCCTTGAACAAATTAATCAAGATGGAAGAATGGGGAAGTGACGTATAAGGGAACAGACCCGGAGCGTCGAACACATGAACCTTGTCGACGCCAAACGGCAATACTTGTTTCTCTACACCCTCAAGACCGGAGCCGGCAACAATCGCTTCCAGCCCACAGCCTAATTGATTGGCTAGTTTACGACCTTTGGTCAGAAGCTCAAGACTTACATCGGCAACGTTCGTGCCTTCTATCTCACAATATACAAATACGTTGTTCATAATCTTATCCGATGGTGTGGTTAGCTAACAGTTCGACAATCAAATCCTCTACATCTTGGTCGGAACCGGAGATCGTCTTGCTTTCCTTGGCCTGGAAGACGATGTTCTGGATCGCTTTTACCTTCGTCGGCGAACCGCTAAGGCCGCATTGAACCAAGTCTCCATTCACGTCGGCCACGCTCCATTCCTGGATATCCAGATACGGGCGGGTCTTGTACAATTCCGGGTAGCGAACGGTCGGTTCTCCATCTTGGTGACAGGCGGGTTGTGCGTTCCGTTCCTGTTTGCCCATGGCGTATTTGTACTTCTGTACCAACTTCGCGTTACGAGGACGGCAGGGAGCGGCGGAACCATTCACGGTGATTACGATCGGAAGCGGACCTTCCACGGTCTCGACACCCCCGTCGATATGACGTTTTACGGTGATACGTCCGGCCTCTTTATCTACGTTCAGGATTTCCTCGGCATACGTGATCTGGGTCAGTCCCAATTTCTCGGCGACTTGCGGACCTACCTGTGCCGTATCGCCGTCGATCGCTTGGCGACCACCGATGATAATATCATAATCGTTGATTTTCTTGATAGCCGTGGCAAGCGCATAGGATGTGGCTAGCGTGTCGGCTCCGGCAAACGCACGGTCGGTCAACAAAAAACCGCCGTCAGCACCACGATACAAACCCTCGCGGATGATTTCGGCGGCACGTCCCGGGCCCATCGTCAGCAGCGTAACTGTTGTCCCGGGGTAAGCGTCTTTCAAGCGTAACGCTTGTTCCAACGCGTTCAGGTCTTCCGGGTTAAAGATCGCAGGCAAGGCGGCGCGATTGATCGTACCGTCCGCTTTCATGGCGTCCTTTCCCACGTTTCGTGTATCCGGGACCTGTTTCGCTAAAACAATAATTCTTAAACTCATTTTATATAGGAATATTAGATTTTTATATTGATATAATACTTCTACTTATTTATTAATCTTGCGTTGCAAAAGTAATCAAACATTCTTTATAACAAAGAACTTTGTGAAGGAATTTGCACACTTCGCGCATGTTTGAGCAGAAAACACTAGCATGTGATGACAGCCTCCTTCCGGGATTTATGACAAAAGTACTGTTTGTATCGGGAATACTAAGGGGCAGGCCATTAAAGAAACTATCGGTATCGGCATGTGGCGTAAGCACTATCGGTGTGGGCTTACGCCACTACTGTTTTGGCCCGATGCCTATACCGGTGTTTGCCGGCGGCGGTTGGGGGAGGGGGGGAAATGAGAAAGCCCCGATGCCGCAAAGGGCACCGGGGCTTTCTGCTTGTTTAAGATAATTAGGTAGATTGATTTATCGAACGATTACTTTCTCCGTATGGGCTTGCTCGCCGTCGCTGGCGTGGATCATGTAGATACCGGCGGGCAGGTCGAAGCTGTATTGCGTCGTGTTCACGGAGAACTGACGCACTTGCGAACCGTTCAGGCCGAATACCTTGATCTCCTTCACCGGCCGGAGGGAGGAGACGATCACTTGTCCGCGTCGTGCGGAGTAGATCGAGATCGTGTTCTCCAGCTCGGATCCTAGCTCGCTATCGCGAAGGAAGTAACGTCCGTGGCTGTCGCCGGCTACTTGCAGGCTGTAGCTATCGTCTTCCAGTTTCACGCTCTTGCGTGTATGGGCGTCGTAGAGGTAGAGCGGCTCGGCCAGGCGGCTGAGTCCCTCGATGGTCAGCGTCACCTCGTCGTTGGTCTCGTTATAGACACCGAGGCCGATGTTTCGGATGGACTTCACGGCGTTCACCTGCGCCGCCTTGCTGCCGGATACGGTGTAGACCATCGGTGCGTCCAGCTCGGAGTCGAGGAGTACGACCGCGTCCTCGTCGGCCTTATAGCCGTTGTCGGCCTTGTCGTAGGTCAGCAGGCTGGCCTTGCTCTTCACGTCGCCGCGCTCGGCGGTCAGGGTGATGACCGGGTTGGTGGCGGAGGCGGATTTGGTGGTCGCCTCGGTCGCGGATGCTCCGGTTGCCGACATCATGGCGGGGGTGAAGGTGATGTTCGCATCTGTACTTGCCTTTGCTGCGTCGCTCTTCAGCTCCACGAAGAATGCTTGCATCGGGGCTACCGTGCCATTCGTGTTTCCACCCTCAAAGTCTACGTCCGGTGTGCCTACCGAGGCATCCGGTGCGCCGTTTGCCAATGTCCAGTATTTGGGGGCTAATACCTCTTTATTTACATCCAAGAAGGTTTCCATATTCAGATACGTCATGAACGGGTTTCCTACCAAGAAGTGGGTACCGTCACCATCTACGTCCTTATCCAATGTAAGTATATAGGAATCATTTGATGATAATTCAACCAGTCTTCCGGAGTTAGCTTTGGAAGTGTCATCCGCTCTTAAAACGGATGCTTTCGTAGCCTCCTCATATTTATAGTCTGTAACAGCGTCCGCTTTCGGAAGGCGTACCAAGGCTGTTCCATCACCTCCATTTCCGGCAGGTACATCCTCCACGCTCAAATAGAAACCTTTACCGATCGTGTAAGGAACACTTACGTCATTGTATTCGATGCTCCAGTTGGATTGAACGGCTGCTACAGATTCTCTGTTTCCTTCATTGTCCGTCGCATATTCGATCGCCTGATTCCACGCCTTTTGATAGAAGGCCGGGGTCCAGCGGCTGTAGGAGTCCGTATTATACTCGATATCCTTGAATGCTTCCGTATCTTCCTTACCGTTTGCTTTAGGAGCGTAGATATCCCCGGCGTACACGTCTTGCAGCGGGGAGGCCATCCAGCGTTTCGCGTTGTTGGCAATCTCGAATTCTACCCAAGCCTTCACATAATCCAGCCGGTGTTGATTCATCAACTTCGCTTCCGGCTTGAAGTAGATTTGGTCTACCTTGTTGCCGTAGTAGGGAACGACTTCTATGGAATTGCCGGCTCCTGTGTTGTTAACGGCCATGTCGTATTGGATATTGGTGGTTGTTCCAAGATCCAATGTTCCACCATTCTCTGGGGATAAGTTCAATATCTTATTCTCCGGAATCGTGATCTTCGTGAAGTACAGCGGGGTAAAGGCGTTCGTCACGTCATCATCACTGTTGGCGTCTGTTTGGTCTTTATTACCCATATACAAATCCGCTTTCGTGGATTGATTCCAGTTGTTATCGTTATACCAAACGGCATCGGCCTCACCTTCCCAAGTCAGGTACTCGGGAACGATCTTGATTTGCAAGTAAGCCGTTCCCTCGCAGGAGCCCTCAATAGGCTGCGTAGCGTCCTCGTTTTCATATTCGCCGAAGGGGATGTATAAGGAATAGGTTTCTCCTTCCTTGAAGAGGCCCTCAACCTCCGATTCAGTCATATTAAATTTCAACGTCAAGCTATTTCCGTCCCCGGACTCCCTGTTTTGGGCAAAGAGCGAGATTAACTCTCCCACTTCCTCATAAAGATCTCCACTCCTTTGCAAGAAGACTTTCTTTTTTTCAAGACTATTGAGCGCTCTCAATACATGGTTCTCTCCTTCTACGCCAAAATCTATCTTGTTTTGGATCGGGATCGTCAATTCACGACTATTGTCCTTCAAATTGACAAGTCCCAAACGCAACGGGACGTTGGTCAAGCTTACAGCGGTGTAATCGACATCGGGGAATCCGACATTCAATTCCGGCACATCCGTACCCTCCGCCAAGGGAATCCATTCTCCTTCCGCGCAGAAACTTCTTGTCAAGACAGTCTGATTTCCCCCCGCGTCCTCTCTTATAGACTCGATATCCGGAATATAAGGCATGGCGTAAACTTGCTCCACAAAGCGGAACTGTACTTCTCCATTTCCCGAGGCCAGCAAAGGTTCGTATCCATTGCCGCCTAAAAGTCTTATCAATAGACTCTTTTCTTTGTCATCCAATGATGAACGAGTTACGTCATCCACATCAAATCTTTCGGTAGACTCATTTTCCGGTAATCCTTTCCGCAGTTTGCCGATAATATCTTGCAGATCTTCTAAAGGCAAATTTCCAATTCCTACATCCTGACAAATAGCAGCAAACTGCTCCTCTGTCCCTAAGTACCAATCAAAGGTATAACTATGATTTGGATATGCCTCCTCGAAAGAGACCAAATCAGGACTTACGATATTACCGACCTCGTCAACTCTCGCTACCCGTAAGTTGGCATTCACTGATTGAATACTGCCTACACAGGCGATCACGTTATCATCCGTCTCCGTTTGCACGGCGATCGTAGTGGAAGGCATCACATAGATTGTATTCTTCAAAGCGCACTCGCTATCCAGATCGAGGACCTGCTCTTCCTCACCATTGGCTGTCGCGATTTGTCTCGCGCTAAACAATACGACATAGTATTCACCGCTAGCGACCTTCTCCTCGTCTCCGTCTTTATATTTCTCTCCGGCGAAACGCAGGTCGGTATTATGCACGTCAATCTCGCTCAGATACAAGATCGTGTTGTCTTCACTGCGCCACGGACAGCGGATGCGAGGGATTTCCAAGCAGGCGTATAGATCTACTACGGCTTTCTCGTATTCGTCTCCTAATCTTTTTTCCACACCATTTATAGTGACTGCTGCGTTGCTTATAATTGCGTCCGTCTTGAAACTATCGTCTTTAATCCTTTTCGGATCCTCGGCACCATCAGCTTCACTACCAGTAGATGGTTCCAATACACATAACTCTCCGATCAACTGCTCCAACTCTTTCACATGCCCATCGTCTGCGTGATCCTTCCAGTAATCACGTTTCACATCCTCCAGGAAATCGTTCATGGCACGTATGTTCATGATGATCTCGCTTCTCTTGGCATCCTCGGGGTTGTCGGGGATCATCGGACCATCCGCTCCTACGGAATTCATATCTGTCTGTACGGCCACGCGCATGGTATATTGCAAGCCCAAGTCTGACAATTCTGGATTCGATGTCAAGTCCTTGTTAAGCACGATCCAGTTGCCTACTTTACCGTTGCTTTCTTTCTCCGTAAAAGCGAAGTAGACATTACCGACATTCGAGTGCAAGATATCGTCCACCGGCGCATAAGGATCGTTGCCCATCAAGCCGTAGCGGTATTTACGGTAATCAGGATTGCTCAATTCGTTCTCATCAATGGCATGCAAATCGATATCCCACGTCATGTTACTCTGTAGCGTTTGGTAGTCCGTGCTAACCATCAGCACGGAGGATTCGCAAGCGTCCTCGCGCTGAGAGGTGATGGCCGGCAATGTCTTGAATACGGAGATCTCGTCGATACCGAAGTCGGCACCATTGGAGCTCTCACAGTTGCTGGATATTTCCAGGACGAATTCATCGGATGTACCGATCTCTGTATTCGAGAAAGAGAATTTGAAGGAGACTTGTTGCCATTGAGCGGTAGTACCATCATCCGCTGTAGATAATGCCCCGCTATAATATTTGGCCAAGATCGTTTCCGTACCGCTATCTTTGTCTTTTCCTTTTAGGGTAAATCCTATATTAGCCGGTGTTCTGCCGTTACCCTCTGTTACGTCACAGACCCAAGCGTTTACGATAAGACTCGTATTCGGGCAAAGTCCGCTGATTGGTATTTTAGCGATAACACCGGGTATTTCCGAGGCGTCTATATACATGAAATAGCCGGATTCACTTCCATTGGTCTTTTCCCACAGACGGTCAGTAACCCTCCTGTTGTACTGTTGTGGAAAGTAATCCGTATAATAGGCGCCATTTACCTCAGTCGCACCTTGGCTTGGTTTGGTAGTGCTTGTACTAGCTCTTGAAATCTCCGGATAGTTCAACGTTCGATACAGAGCGTATTCACCCTTCATAACCTTCAATTCGTTACCTCTGTACGCATGCATCTCCGGGTGGGCGAACGCGTAATAGGAATCGATAGCTTTACCATCCTCTGTCGTGAATGGTTTAGACGTGAAATTCTCTGTCAAATTACTGCGTAAATAGCTCTCAACATTTCCCGTTAAAATCTCGTTTTCTTTTTCGAAAGAGATATGCTCTATTCGCTGATAGAGGGCTGTGTTACCCAATAACTCATCCTCGAAGCGATGCTTATACGCATTCTTTTCAGCTTCACTGAGGTTATTCAAAGCTTCTTTCGTCATGGCACCAGCCCTCTTTTCCAAGGAGATGTTAAGGAAAGAGACGGGATACCATTCACCGTTTCTTGAGTTGCTAACCTCTGCCAAGATACAGGCTCTTGTTGTATTGTTATTAAAGGATACTTCCGTAATGTTGCTTCCGTTGTTGCCTATCGAAGGAGTAGCAGTAGTCCACGTTCTTCCATCGTACCTATTGATCGTCCAACGAACGTATAGAGCTTGAGCTGATCTATTACCATTTGGAACGAAATAGTTCCGCAATTCTTCCGGCAAACGAAAATTTGATGTGGCACCTGCCGGTAAATAGATATCATACGCATTTAATACATACTTTGAAGGATCTGAGGCTTCCCGCAGTGGTTCAAGATTATTCTCTCTGATACCTAACTCTTCTAATGCAGATTGCTTTTCTCTTAATGCATCAACCCTCTCACTCGCATCTTTTATTTTAAACACGTGACGGATACCGATCGCTCGAGGGCGGATATAGCGATCCCTACCAGAACTTCCTGTTTCCGCTCTGACCGAACTGGCTTCATAAACAAGTTTCGTATCTGCATTTACTTGCGCTTGCGTAAAATTACACGTTACATATCCGGCGGAACCTGTAGTACCGGTTGAAGTGGTTGCTAAGCCATTGGTATACTTAGTCAAATTATCATTGGATATACCGTTAATTGTCTTATTTCCGTTTGCATCCTCAACAGACCATCGGATATATCCGTACATCCCTGTATTGTCACCGTCATCTTGAGTACGTACTTCTATATTCTGATTAGGAACTACATACAATATCTCCTCGATGGTATTATCCGGAGTTATACCTTCGTCCTGAATCTGCCCCATCGCCACCTCGGTTCCCCCGAGCAGGAGCACGCAGGACAAGATGAGTAGCTTGCCTATATTATATAATGTATAGTGTTTCTTCATGAGTTACCTCCTTCCTTATTTTTTAGGGTTATGGTGTAAGGTAGGGCGATTTCCCGATTTCCATTTGTTTGGGGATCTTGCTCTACGATAACCAAGGTTAATTGGATAGTCGCTTCCGCCGCGATGGATAGCTCTTGGGCGGTGACCTTGAAAGAACCTTCTGCCGCGTTCTCCTCCGGTAATTTAAAAGCTTTTTTACTCTTGTCTAACCAAGGAGCGTAAGTGTTATCCTTCGGTGTATTGATAAGCAAATTCGTATGCTCGCTCTCTTCGCCATTTGTCAGCAAGACGGCACTTGAATAGATCTCACTGCCTACGAAGTTGTCTTTATAATGCTTGAACACCGGGCTGGTAAAGCTGGATACGTTTGTTAACCTATAAGTAATCGTGATATCGCCGGCATGATCTGTCTCATACGCTCCTTGCGGAACGATGGGGCCCGATGGAAAATGGATGGATCGCGGTAGGCCGCCGATCGGCATGTGCTGCTGGTCGAATTCGATCACGATATCAGCGTCTGTCACGTTGACCGGGATCTGTAGCCAATCGTTGCGGCGGATGAAGTCGATATCGAATGACTGGGGCTGGTCGTTACGGCCGTCTATCTTTGTGGTGATCGTTAAGTCTGAGTTGCCTTGAGAGGCGGTCTCGTTGACATATGAGGTATAAGTCACTGCGCCTTCGTTGGCGATCTCGACCGCTTCGCCTTCCGTTACGAAAACTTTGGACATTGTCTGTCCCCATGCATCTTCGGGGAATTTTGGCTTATAGCTTTCTTGCACATCCGCTTGTAGCAAATTTCGCGGGTTTCCCGCTTCGTCTATATCGTAAGGAAACAAGAATATAGGCTGTTCGTCAGCGCGCAATCCATCTAAGGAAAGTCCGTTTAATGTGATAGGGCTGCTTTGATAATTCGTGACGGTAAGTGTCACCTTGCCTATCAGGCGGATCAAGGGGATCGCCAGTTCCGGTGTGTTTTCGCTGACTTCCACCTCGTAGCCGTAACTGGTCATGGGGATGTAGTTGCTTTGCTCGTCGAAACGGGTCATGGGGGGAAGGGATACGCCTTTGTCGGTAGGAAGCGTTCCAGCTTCGATAGCCTCGATCACTTCCTGCGCGTTTGTCAAACTCCTTAGGTTCGCGAGGGCGTAGATCTTGTATTGTCCGGCCGGGAGCTCTGCCTTGACGCTGGTCTCGGAGAAATCGGCCGGGTTATCAGATTGAGGATCATCCGTCATGTACTTATAAAAGTCCTTATTATCAGTGCCGTTTCCTTTTATAATTAACCACCAGTTCAGGATATGACGCTCGAAATTGTCATGGTTGGGGTCAGCTTTCGTATAAGTGGGCAGCGCGTTCTCCTTGCTTCGCAAGTTGATGGTCAGGGTGTATAGCTTGCCGTCGGGTATGTCCGGGCTGTTGCCGCCGTTCTCGTCGGAGCAGGCGGGCAGGAACGACAGAAGCAGTAGCGTGAACGCCACTGCCGCTGTCTGGATGGAAAAATATCGTTTGTTTCTCATTCTTGTTTACGTGTTTTTAAAGTTCGCCATTGTTGAGTCGGATCACCCAGTCTTTCACCTGTACCTTGTAGCAGGCGTAGCCTACGATGGGCACCTCGGGATCGGGGATTTCCGGGTCCGGATCGGGTGTCGGGTCCGGATCAGGCTCCGGATCGGGATCGGGGTCCGGATCGGGGCAGTCCGGGCAAATGATAGGCGTGAGGAAGAATACGATGGAGTACTCGTCCTGCCGGTCCAGGTATTCCTGCGCCGGTATGTCGTGCCCCTCCATCTGGGTGAGCAGGAGGTATTGGTTGAGGTTGACGTTCAGCACGTCGTTCTTCCAATCCTTGTGGCGCACGATGAGGCGGTAGTTCTCGCCGGCCATGAGCCGCATGGTGTTCAGCTCGGCCACGGCCACGTACTGGTTGGCGGGCTTCCCGTTGATCTGGTCGTCCGCGGATCCGGCGGCGATGTCGACGCTCTCCGTATGGTAGGGCAGGTAGGAGATCGTGTCGTCGTCGAGCAGGGTATTGTCATAGTCCATGTATCCGTTGTCGGCCACGATCCGGAAGGAGAAGTCCTTCACGTCCATGCTGTATCCCTCGGTATCTTGCAAGACGACGCGCAGCTTGTTGGTGTTCTTCGCCAACGATATCTCTTTCTCCTCGTGGCGGTCGCCGGTGATGACCAGCGTGTCGAGCGCGTGCCAGAGGGGTGTCAGTTCATTGGGTTGGGTAGCGTCGGCCTCCCGTAGCGTCTTGACGCGAATCTCCTCGATGGTGGAGGATTCGGGGGTGAGCTCGGGCCATTGGTAGGAGCTCTCGTCCAGTCCGGCCCAAGTGAGCACTTGGTAAGTACCGGGCTCGAGGTCCATCGCGATGCTGTTCGCTTTCAACTCCGCTCCCTCGATATCTTGCCGCCGGATAAAATTACCCTTGTTGTCGCAGATAAACAATGCGGCTTTATCCACCTCGCGTTGGAAGGCGTCGGCAAATTTCATGTTGTAATCGTACACGAGGCGCAGCCGGTACTCGCAAGGGGCGATGGAGTCATCGTGGATATAGTCGCACGCGGCGAGTCCCGTCAGCGTCAGCGCGCCGATCGATTTGATTAATAAATTGGAGAATCTGTTCATATCTGTTTAAACGTTGTTTGTTTACTGCCAAAGATAATTTAATGTCCACCGGGGGGCCGCCCTGCCGTCAATCGCTGATGGGAAGGACGACAATCCCAACCGTGCTATAGGGTCATGTATGTAGGAAGCGGGGATTTCCCCGGTGGCATATATAGGTTCCTCCCTTCCGGCGGAGGGCCGGAGGGGAGGAATAGGATTACAGGCTGACGCCACTGTTGGAGCGAACCACCCAGTCTTTCACGTTAAGAATGACAGTCAGTTGCGCGTCTCCGCTCTCGTCCGGGTCTGTCGGATCCGGGACATCCACCTCGGAAAGGCCTAATCCTTTGATCTCGGAAACAGAGATATCATAGATATTGTTACGAACGATGTCAAACTCCATCACGCCCATCACATGCTGATCGTCATTATTCTCATGACGGATCCAGTACGGATAGTAGCAAACGCCATTGGTATAGACTTTCACGAGCTTATTGATCTCGACCATGTCATTGCCTCCATTTTCATCCATGAAGTCCTCGAATGATTTAACGCCTGTTACTGTATTCATCTTTTTATCACCGTCCGTCTCTGCCTCTACGGCTGTTTTCAAGGCCTTCAAATAACCGAACGGATCCGCTGCCGAGGCTAATGTCTTAGAGTTTTTGAAGTCGGAGACTGTCATATTTCCCAATCCTGCTGTCGTGAAACCGTCGAAGAAGATATATCCCGGGTGCTGTTTGCCATCTCCTATCTCCTCCGCATAGATACGAGCCAAGGTGTATGCGAATACCGATTTGTAATCCTTGAAAATATCGTCGTTATAGGTATAGAATGTTTGAGCGGTTTGCTTAGCTATATCTGTCTCTTTGCTGACATTAGTTGCTTCCACGCTACCATCGGTTTCATCTACTACCATCCACTGTTTTGGATAATAAGTGGCTTGGAACAAGGCACCGGTAGAGTAACCGTTCAAGGACGCGGCCTTGGAAGTGGTATTCTCGCGTGTGTATAGATAAGTCAGGTCATCCGCCTCTCTTCCACTCAGCGGAATGATATTTTTTGTCTGTTCATTCTGCCACCCGCTCCAGATCGCACCGATGGTCTGGTATGTTTGGCCACTCGCCACGCAATATGCATAGTCGTAACTTAGTGCCTTAGGCGTGAAACCGGTTTCCGTCGCGGAGTTGATAGCGGCAAGGTTTGTTACGTTCTCTGCTGTCTTCGCACGAGTCCAAGGATCGATCACGAAGCGCACAGGTAATAATTTATTGGCGTTTACCTCCTCATCGCCTAGATACTCGTCTTTTGTGGCATCAGAGAAATCGCTCAAGTCGCCAGTTGTCGGATCGAACTGGTTGTTCTCCTCTGTCACGCGTTTCAGCAAATAAGATCCGCTACTCAATTGGTTGAAGATAGCTACATTATTCAGGACAACCCTGTCCGTTGTCGCGCCTGTTGGGTTATAAACAAAAGTTGAGTTATTGTTATATTCATTGACTCTTACTTTAGCGGCCAAGCGTTCTACGAATACCTCAACCTCCGGAACATTGTCGGAGCTACGATCGGGGAAGGTGACGGTAGATTCATGATTTTGGTTGTCTTCCAAGGTATGGGAAGACATGATAAAACCACTTTCGGTTTGAAGATCGTTAATCAAGTAGTTGGCCAGCTGGTTACCTGTACTGATTTGATTTGTTCCCGTACCTATCGCCGGCAATTTGTCAGAACCACCCATGTTCGTGATAGCGATTACACCGTATTTTTTTCCGGCGAAACTGGCGGCTTTGTCGCTCATGGTTACCTCGATCGTGGCTTGCCAGCCATGGTTGGTCTCAGTAAGGTCGGTTCCTCCGGTTGTCGGATGGGTTGCGTCCGGATTTTCCTCGGATCCCGTGGCCGCGGTATATCCTTTCGCTACAAGGGTACTCGTGCTCTTGAAGTCGAAATCAGTCGTACTCCCACTATTTTCAAATAAATAGATTGTCAAGTCCTTGATATCACTTTCATCGATATCTCCCTTTTCGAAACCATCGCCATCCTCGCCATTACCGGCTTTCGTAGTGATACCGGCATTGATCTGTACGGCTACGAGTGCGCTTTCACCTAACGCCTCGCCATTCCCGTTGTTACCGTTCGGCCCGCTCTCCAGATCGTCCGAACAAGACACCGCCGCGCAAGCGAAGGCGAGTGCCCATAATGTACTTTTCAGTTTCATGTTGTTTAATTGTTAGATAGTTAGATTGTTTAATTAAAGTTAGTATGTTTGTATGTAATAGTCTTCCGAGGTCCGCGGCAGATCTCGGAAGACATCCGCGGCGGGTCAATCCTCCACCTGCTCCAGGTTGGCCCGGGCCTGCTCGCCCACCCGCGCGTCGTTCGTCTGCGTGCGGAAGATGGTGGCCGCCCGGTCGGTGTCGCCCTCCAGCCAAGCGGCTACGCCCTCGGCCAGCCTACGCTCCGGTCCCTCTTGCGCCTTCGCCAGGTAGCGGTGCGCCGCGGCGGTGTCGCCGTTCAGCAGGGCGGAGTTGGCGGCGTTGAGGTTCGACACGGGGTCGTCCGGATACATGCGCACGGCAATCTCGAACACCTCCTTGAACTCGGCGCTTCCCGTCTCGTAGGTCTGCGCCACGCGGAACATCTCGTCGAGGCTCAGCTGTTTCGGGTCGTTGTAAATCAACTCCTTCGCCTCCTCCACGCTGATCGGACGGATGGTGTAGCTCACCTTATAGTCCGAGTGGCGCAAGGCGGGGTAGATCTCCTTTACGAGGTAGCGGTAAGGCTCGCCCCCGTCGACGCCCCTCAGCTTCTCCTCGCGACGGTCCGGGTCGTCGATGGAAGCGTCCCGGATCACGTCAAGCAGGGCCTCCCGGGCGGGCATCGAGGAGCGTTCCACGCGGGCCTCCAGCCCTTGCCAGTCCTCCGCCTCGTAGCTCGCCTCGGTGTCCGCGCCGTCCAGGCCGTACCGCTCTCTCACGTAGGCCAGCAAGGCTTCGGAGCGGCCCTTGGCCAGACGTTCGTTATTGGCGTATGAGCCTTCGGGAGAGGCATATCCTTTTATGCTGACACCGGTGATGGTGGCGTATTTATCGCCGCGCACGGACTCGATGGTCTCTTGGATCGCCGCCAGCTCGCGCGAGTTCTGGCGGTAGTCCGGGCGGATCTCCGTGCGGTTCACGGGGAAGTCGAGGAACGCGCTACCCTCCTTCGCCCGGTTCTTCACCTCCACCGGCGGCGCCACGTAGGCCATGAGCGGCCGAGGGGTCCGGTTCAGGTGGATCGGGAAGAGCGCGCTCCGGTCGTTCTTGAGGGCCTCCCATCCGCAACCGCACTCGTCGATCGCCAAGGCCATCTCGGAACCGTCCATCCAGCGGGCGTAAGGCACGCGGGCGTGGTAGTCGAAGCGTTGCTCGGTACCGTTCTTGCGGCGCACAGCGAACTCCCCGTCGGTGGCGATGTCGCGCCCCGTGCGCTCGTATAAGATCTGGCGGTTACGCCCGTTCACGATCAGCGCGGGCAGTCTCCTCAGGCTGTCGCCCCGCTGGATGACCGGCGTGTAGGTGACGGACCGGTTGGAGCGGACCACCAGGTCGCTCAGGTTGAGGGTGAGGTCTACTAGCAGGTAGTCACCGGACCGTTCGATGAGTTTTTTCTCTACGCGCAACGTGTTCTCCTGCGCGTACGCGTTCGCCGCCGCCAAGGATCCGGCCAGCAGCAGAGCTATGGGTAAGAATCGTCTTTTCATCAGTTCGCGTGTTTTAGAATAAGTAGATCAAGCTGACGGCCGCCTGCGTAGGGCCGAAGTAGTGCTTCTTGTTGTCTTCCGACTTGTTGCCGCAATTCTTGCAAGGGAACTTGTCGTAATTGAGGTAGAGGTATCCTACGCCGAGCGTGGCCTCCAAGTTCCAGTGCTCGTGCAGGAGCCATTGGTATCCGTAGCTGACGCCTACGCCTGTTCCCCAGCCTTGGCGACGCTCGTTCTCGAGGTCGAGAACCTTCAGGTCGGCGAAGTTATAGGCGATAAAGGGTACGTGAAGCCCCAGGAAATGCCCTTGGAATGACTCGCAGAACCAATAGCGCAACTCGGGGTGCGCCCGGAAGTGTTTCATCGTACGGTCGTAAGATCCGTCGTCGTTCTTCCCGTCGAAGGGGTTGAGTCCCGCCTCCAGGTCCAGCGTCCAGTGCCGTGCCAGCCGGAACTCGGCGCCGAGGTTGAAGGTACCGCCCACTCCCCAGTACGGGAGATTGGTCTTGATGGCCGCCACGGCGCCCTTGTCATCGCCCGGCGAAGTCTGCGCTTGCGAGAGGAACGCTGCGCAGAGAAATACCATTAACGTGAAAAGCCTTTTCATTTTCATTGTATTCATTGAATTAAGTAAATAATCATCTTATGAACGGGTCGTAGTTCTTACCGGATACAGAAGTTGGGTCGGTTTTTTCCTAACGGCCAGTCACTCTCTCTATTTTCAGGAAAAGCCTTCGCGTTTCCATTGGTTCTTCCAGTCTCTCATCCATCACTAAGGGCTTGATATATGGTTCTTCCTGTATAGTGATAACGATCCTTATTTACGAAATAAGGTTTACGGCAGATAGATCTATCGCCGAACGGTTTCGTTATTGGAGCGAAAAAACGGTAAACGACCGTGGTTTTCTTATACATCCTCGTGTACGGAGTTCTTTTGACTGGCAAAAGGCGTGAGAAGAGCTTGTTAATAAAACGTAAAGGCACGATGGTAAGGACAGCCTTTGCCCTCCTTTTGGTAAAAGCGCCTAAAAGGCTTATATCAAGGAAAAAAACGTGAATATTCCTTATGCAGAACTTCTCTTTTCGGGAGAAAAAGGTTGTTTGCTAAAAAAGATTAGAAAAAAGCTTGTTTTTCTAATATATAAAACCGTACTTTGTCGTGTTGTTCTATAACAGAGTTGCCTTGTCGCTTCTTGTTGAATCGCAAACAACTCATTATAGGGCTGTTAATCCGGTTTTGACTTATTTCGTAAATAAGTCTCGTATCCCTTCCTCAGCAGATTATTCAAGAATCTCGTTATTTGTTTATTCGCCTTGTTCAGTTCCGACTGGTCGAGCGAGCTGAGATAGCATCGGGTGGTCTTCTCGGACGAATGCCCCATCGCTTGGCTAATCACGGCAACCGGGACGTGGTGCGCCAAGGCCTCCGAGGCCCATGTGTGACGCATGACGTAAGAGGTGAGCTTGATCTTCAGCCCCAGCCGCTCGCCGATTTCCCTCAAGGCCCGGTTCTGCCGGCTCAATAACCGTTTGTATTCTTGATTATTGGTGTGATCCGGAGATGTCAGCCCCAAGTCGAAGATGAAAGGCGTGTCATTCCTGTATTTCCGGATCAGGGCCTTCATGCCGGAGGTGATTTCGATCCGGATCTGCGTGCCTGTCTTGCGGCGGTTGTACACGATCTCGCCGCCTCGGATATTTTCCTTTCTCAAGTTCACGATGTCCACGAAAGGCATGCCGAAGGCCATAAAACTGAAAATCGACAGGTCAGCGGCCCGCTCAAGGTCCGGTCGCTCCCGTAAGTCCTGTGCCGCTATCTCCCGGATGGCTTCGGAGGGGATGGCCCGTTTGGCGGTCTCTTCCCTTTTCAAGCGTAAGCGTGCGAAAGGGTTCTCCCGTACGGTCACCAGCCCTTCGGACAAGGCGGCGTTGTAGATCGCCCTCAGGCTACTCATATAACTATTGACCGAGTTGGTCTTTAACCCCAGTTTCTGCAAGAAACAGTGGAAATCGGCGATCTGTGTCGCCGTCACATTTTTGATACGGCAAACGCTCTTCCCCAAGAAACGCTCGAAATGTCGTCCCGCCACCTCATATAGTTCCGCGGTACTCAGCTTTCCCTGCTCCCTCTTGCTATGAGCACGTATCTTGACGTACTCGATGAATAAAAGAGCCGTGCTTTTGTTCTTTTGTTTGGATTGTCCCATAGCTTCTCTCCTTAATTAATTACATGAAAACATACTGACCCTATGTCGTGTTTTAAAGACATTCATGGTTTTCCAAAGAGAAACTAAAATATGAAAAAAACTTGGTTTGTACTACTCTCGGGTACAAACCAAGTTCTTACGAAGATATGTATGTTTATTAAGACGATATCAGCCTCGTACCTGTTTTGCGTCTAGGCGTTCTACCACCTTGCCATAAATAATCAAGGCAAAAGCCGAGACTAAAGCGATCGCTCCGAAATAATACCAGATATAATGGGCATTTGCGCTAGCCGTCAGCCATTCCTCATGAGAGGCGAAGAGGGTAGGTTCCGGACAGTATTTACTCAAAAGGAATCCGGATAATCCAAACCCAAAGATAGAGGATAAGAAGGAATGCAAATGGCTGAATCCAAGATAAAGACCTTCCTCTCCCTTGGGAGCTTGCAAAGAGAAATACTCGAGGAAGCGAGGCGATATGAATGTCTCGGCCAAGCCTTGGAACACGATGCCTACCACCATCATGAAGGCAACAGGGTGCATGCCGAGTATATTCGTATTTCCGTCTAGCATATTCCCGGATGCCATGCAAAGAGCGGATATCGGCATGATGAACATACCGACCGTCATGGAAGTAAGCGCTGTCCGCTTCCGCATCATCTGCGTTACTAGATTGACTGTCAGAACTACGACTAAAGGGTTTACGTTGGCGTACCAAGAAGGAGAGGCCCCCTCACCGGCCAAACGAAGCACATATTTAGGCATCGTGGCATACAGCTGGTGTTGCACCATCCAGAATCCGGTGATAATGATGATTAAGGTAATCAGCCGGCCATTACTGCAAACTTTGATCAAGGCGTTCCAAATCTGCCCGAACGTCTTGCCCTCGCCCGAGTGCTGGGCGCTTTTGTAGAAGAACCAGATGGCTAGCAAGGCAAGGAACGTCATGCTCGCCGAGAAATAGTTCAAGGTAATCAACCCCTCGTTACCCAACGCCTCGCGAAGCGGCTTCACGATGGTCTTTCCGGAGAAAGCCCCGATATTTACCATCGCGTAGAAGATAGAGAAACCCTTTGCCCGGGTTTCCGGCGTAGTTTCTTTAGCGACCGTACCGGAGATAACGCTCTTGATAAAAGCCCCGCCGCATACGATCAAGGCCATGATAGGGATAATGCCGTACTGAAGATTGCTCTCCAGCAATCCCGTAAAGGTAGTCGTCGTGCTGTATTCAACAAGTCCGGCGGATTGAAGCCAAGTAGGGTAAACTGCCAGTCCTAGATAACCACAAGTTAACAAAGTGAAAGCCAGTAGCATCGAGTTGCGGAAACCGATCTTATCGGCCAATGCTCCGGCGAACGTGGGCAGCAAATACAAACAGGCGGAAAAGATACCGGCGATGCTGGCAGCCTGAATGTCGTTAAAGCCTAAGATGCGGCTAAGATAAAGGGTGATAACGATAAATACGCCATAATAAGCGGCTCGCTCGAACAACTCGACGGTGTTCGCCACCCAGAACGCTTTACTGAACTTGATTTTCTCTTGTTTCTTAGTTGTCATGATATTTTTATTTAGTAAGATAGATTAGATGGATAAGTAAAAGAGGAGGCGCAGGTGAGAAAATGAAGAGCTGCGCCTCCTCGTCTTTGTTTTATCGTATAGTAATTACGAATTAGGGCTTTACGGTATACGGTTGGTGGATCGCCTTATCGAAAGCTTTCCAATGCTCATCCGTCATGTTGCCCGGCGTAAACAACGCCACGCCAGCCGCTCCGTTTTCCATGGAGCCTCTTACGGCCTCCTCGATCTCGGACGGGATCAGTCCGTGGCCTTCCGAGTCCTTGATATTCGCCTTGTTCTGCCAATCCTCGCAGATGAACAGACCGCTATAAACCGGCTTCTTGCCTTGCACGGAGGCTACTTCCTCTTTCACGATCGGAGCCAGCCAAGAAGCGTCCTCCAGATAGAAATCGTTATAATTCATCGGGAAGAAAGCGTCGATATTCCATTTATTCCATTCTTGACGAACCATCCATTTAGCGTGAGAGTCCGGCCCCGGGAATACGGCGGCGCTCACTTTCTTGCCTTTGCCGTGAACCTCGTCGGCGATGCGGTTTACCAATTTCGTGATCAAGTCGCAACGGAACCGCGCCCATTCCTCGCATTTGGAAGGATCCTCTACGGATTTGATGTCGATACCGGTAGCGGCCTTGAAATCGGCCACGCATTTGTCACAGTAACAATAGTCCGCCGTAGGATATTCCTCGTCCATCACCAATCCGTATTTTTCCCAAAGTCCGCGGGCTAAGATGACATCCACGTAACGGATATAATCCAGATGGATATAATCCACCTCCGGGATATCGGCTACCTTGCCATATAGATTCAGCAAGAACTCCGCCGTACCTTCTTGGTTCGGGCACAGGCATTTGTAATAAGGCACATACGCCTGTACGGAATAGGCCGACTCGCCTTTCCGGTTCACGGCGTAGAGGGTGGAGTCCAATCCATGTTGCAACATGGCGGGAATCCATGCGTGATATTCCATGCCAATGGCATGGGCCGCTTTGGCGGCACGCTGAATTTTCTCCGTGTCATGGCCGGCGTTGTAGCACATCCCGTCTACTCCGTGGGCATGCCATTTACTAAAGTCCGCCTGTAAGGTTTGCTCGGTGGTATTCCCACCTTCGCCTTGCCATGCGTAGACCTTGACTGTTTTCTCGGGAGCCTTGACGCAAGCCGTCAGAGTGACGGCCGCCAAGGCGATAAAGAGCTTCTTCATATCTCGCAAGCGCATAAAGTCGGTATTAAGTTACGGTCGCCATAAGCGTTATCTACACGGGCTACGTTAATCCAAAACTTGCTGTCGTGCAACCATTCCAGCGGGAAGGCGGCCTTCGTGCGGGGATACGCGTGTTTCCACTCGTCGGCGGTCACCTCGTATTCCGGATGCGGGGCGTTCTTCAAGACGTTGTCCTCCTTGGATGCCTTGCCTTCCTCCACCTCCTTGATCTCGCTCCAGATACATTCCATTACCTCTACGAAACGATCCAGCTCGGCCTTGCTCTCGCTCTCGGTCGGCTCTACCATCAAGGTGCCGTGTACCGGGAAAGATAGGGTAGGAGCGTGGTAGCCGAAGTCCATCAAACGCTTGGCGATATCGCCCTCGTCGATGCCCGAACGCTCTTTTACCGTGCGGCATTCCAAGATCAACTCATGACCTACACGGCCTGTCGCTCCGGTATAAACGATACCGTACGTATCCTTAAACTTAGCGGCCAAGTAATTGGCGTTCAAGATGGCCGTCTTCGTCACTGTCTCAAGACCTTCCGTACCCAGCAAGCGGATGTAAGCGTACGTGATCGGCAGGATACCGGCGCTACCATAAGGAGCCGCGGATACCGTATTCAAGTCGCTGCCCCAAAGCACCGGATGCTGCGGCAAGAACGGAACCAGATGCTCGGCCACGCAGATCGGGCCTACGCCGGGACCACCACCTCCGTGAGGAGAAGAGAAGGTCTTATGCAGGTTCAAGTGACATACATCGGCGCCGATCGTACCCGGATTTGTCAATCCAACCTGCGCGTTCATGTTGGCGCCATCCATATAAAGCTGTCCACCGCAAGCGTGAACGATCTCGCACATCTCCTTGATGTCCACCTCGAAGATACCATGCGTAGACGGATAGGTAATCATGCTGGCAGCCAGACGCTCCTTGTTCTCCTCGGCTTTCGCGCGGAAATCTTCCAGATCGATATTACCATTCTCGTCGCATTTAACGGTTACGGTCTTATACCCGCATTGGATAGCACTGGCCGGGTTGGTTCCGTGGGCGGAAGCCGGAAGCAAAACGATATCACGATGGCCTTGGCCGATGCTTTCCTGATAAGCACGGATCACACGAAGACCCGTGTACTCGCCAGCGGCGCCGGAGTTCGGTTGCAACGTACAGCCCTTGAAGCCCGTGATCGTGCATAAGTAAGAAGACAGGTTCTCGATCAGCTCCGTATAGCCTTCCACTTGCTCCTCCGGAGCGTATGGGTGGATATTCATGAATTCCGCACGGCTAAGCGGCAACATCGTAGAAGCCGGGTTTAGCTTCATCGTGCAAGACCCCAGTGAGATCATGGATTGAGCCAAGGAAACATCCTTTCGTCCCAAACGGGTGATGTAACGCATCAACTCGGTCTCCGTATGATATTTCTTGAATACGTCTTGCTGCAAGAAATCGGAGGTACGGGCGAATTTAGCGTCGAAATAAGTCTGGGCGGGGATAGACTCGTCCAGCATATAGTCTTTACCTGCGGCGCCGGCGAAGATGTATAGTAATACGCCTATGTCCGTAGGCAATGTCGTCTCGTCTATGCTGACGCCCACTTGTCCGGCCTCGAAGTAACGCAAGTTCACCTTGCACTCCAAGGCGATCTCACGCAGCGCGTTCACCGACACGTGTGAAGGAAGCTGTATCTTCAAGGTATCGAAATAATCCTTGTTTAATTGCGTATATCCCAGTTTCTCCAACTCCTTGGCCAAGAATCCGGCCGTGGAATGAATCCGTCCGGCGATGTTACGCAACCCCTCCGCTCCATGATATACGGCGTAGAAGCCGGCCATGGTAGCCAACAACGCCTGAGCCGTACAGATATTGGACGTAGCCTTCTCACGTTTGATATGTTGCTCGCGGGTCTGCAAGGCCAAGCGATAAGCCGGATGGCCGTAAGCGTCCTTGGAGATACCGATGATACGTCCCGGGATCGTACGTTTATAATCGTCCTTCGTAGCGAAGAAAGCGGCGGAAGGACCCCCGTAGAACATCGGGATACCGAAGCGCTGGCTGCTACCGAATACAACATCCGCTCCCCATTCTCCCGGAGGAGTCAACAATACCAAGCTCATCAAGTCGGCGGCTACGCCTACCTTGGCTCCGGCGGCGCCCGCACGGGCTACGAATTCCTTATAGTCCTCGATCGAACCATCCGCGTTCGGGAACTGTACGATGGCGGCGAACACATCCGGTGTGAACTCGAATTTCTTATAATCGCCCACTACCACCCGGATGCCCTGCGGGACCATGCGGGTGTGGATGACGGCCAGCGTAGAGGCGAACACATTCTCGTCGATGAATACCGTATTCGCTTCCGCTTTCACCTGCGCACGGCTACGTGAACCATGGAACATGGTAACCGCCTCGGCTGCCGCCGGCCCCTCCCCGGGGAGCCGGCAGTGAGTTCGCC